>Ga0116218_1000242_pt1 | contig 38219 bp, 29 predicted proteins | sample Sb_taG_2_FD_88966 | JGI IMG/M metagenome (GOLD analysis project Ga0116218, IMG submission 88966) | Peat soil microbial communities from Weissenstadt, Germany - Sb_50d_5_LS metaG | ecosystem: Environmental > Terrestrial > Soil > Wetlands > Peat | place: Germany: Weissenstadt | collected 2010-09-21 | reverse complement strand
GCCGAAGGTTTATGAGGACCTTATCTACCGCTTCAACGGCCCGGGATATCTGAAGCCGGGCTATTCGCAAGTTTTCGTTGTGGCCGCAGACGGCGGCGCGCCGCGGCAACTCACTACCGGCGATTTCCCTCACGGCCCGGGGGTCGGCGATTTTGGCGGCTCCTACGCCTCCTGGGCTCCCGATGGAAAATCACTCATCTTCGCCATGAATGGCACCGCAAACTACGAGTACGAACCTCTGCACACCGAAATCTTCGAAATCCGCGTCGCTGACGGCTCCCTCACGCAACTCACGCATCGCAACGGTCCCAACCAGTCTCCGGATATTTCGCCCGACGGCAAACTCATCGCCTACATCGGCTTCGATGACCGTTACCAGGGCCACCAGACCACTTATCTATACGTCGCCAATCGCGATGGCAGCAATCCGCACCCGATCACTTCAAGACTTGATCGCGACGCATCCGGTCCTCGCTGGTCCGCCGACGGCAAAGCCATCTTCTTCACTTATGCAGATCAGGGCGACACCAAGCTCGCTTACACGCCCCTCGACGGTTCGTCCAAGGTTCTCGCCGAGCATCTCAACTCGGACGGTAATTTCAGCATCGCCAAGAACGGCCTCTTCGCCATCCAATACAACCCGCCCTCCGATCCAGGAGATGTCGCGGTCGCCTCGCTTGCCAATCCCAAACTCAATGTCCTCACTTCCCTGAATCGCGAACTCTTTACCGCCAAGAAACTCGGCGCCGTCGAAGAACTCTGGTACAACTCTTCTTTCGATAAACGCAAAATAGAAGGCTGGATCATCAAGCCGCCTGATTTCGATGCCTCCAAAAAATATCCCCTCATTCTGCAAATCCACGGCGGTCCATTTTCCAATTACGGCGATCGTTTCGACCTCAACGCGCAAATCTGGGCGGCCAAGGGCTATGTCATCCTCTACACAAACCCAAGGGGCAGTACCAGTTACGGAGAAGAGTTCGCCAATCTCATTCACCACGCCTATCCCGGCAACGACTTCCAGGACCTCGACTCCGGCGTCGATTCGATTCTCGCCAAGGGTTACATCGACAAGGACAATCTCTTCGTCACCGGCGGCTCGGGCGGAGGCGTGCTCACCTGCTGGATGATCGATCACACCGATCGTTTCCGCGCGGCCGCCAGTCTTTATCCGGTCATCAACTGGTATAGCTGGGTGCTGACTTCCGACCTGCCCGCTTTCGGGACACAATACTGGTTCTCCGGGAATCCCTGGGATTACTCCGACGACTACATGAAGCGCTCGGTAATTTCTCTGGTGAAAAACGTGAAGACGCCTACGCTGCTCATGACCGGCGAGGAAGATTTTCGCACTCCGATATCGGAGGCCGAGCAATACTACGCGGCGCTTAAATTGCTTAAAGTTGAATCCGCTCTGGTGCGTTTCCCCGGCGAGCCTCACGGCCTCAGCCGGCGGCCGAGCCATCAGGTCGCCAAGGTTGTCTATACCCTCAACTGGTTCGACGCGCACCGGAAGAAACCCTGACCGGCTTCTTGCGAGATGGGTTGAAGAGAAATTGCGCGCCAGATGTGGGCCAACCGCCGAACTATGCGGAAGAAGTACCTTATTATCCTCTCATTGCTGATCCTGTTAGTGCTGGTAGCCATCCGCCGGCCAAGCGACAGCAGTGTCCAGTTCATAAGGCTGCAGCACGAAATCGCAAAGCCTCAAAGCGGATCGACGACTCATTAGAATCAGCACTCCCAAGGCTGAGAATTGCTCGCCCCCGCCCGCCTGGTCCTTAGCCGAGCCAAGCAGCCCAAACCTAGGTAACACCACTGTTACCAGTACCACGTACTCTTTCGCCAGATCACCACTCATCGTAAAGTCAGCTCTATCCGAGGCACGAAATGATCTCATGGAAGGCGCTGGGCGTTGCCCTACTTTTGGTCGGCGTGCTGGGTGGCATCAAGCTCCTATTCGACCTAGTCGAGAAGAACGGGGGACCCAAGGATAAGGATTAAGAATCAAAGGGACGCCGTCAAACCCGAGAATTTGTGCGGAGCCACAACAAGAGAGATCCTCATCGCTCGCCCGTCGCCATATACTACCTCTCGCGCATTGACTTGCCCTTGCTCCCCGCCTACCATCAGCACCTAGCTCTGATCACTGGCCCATGATAGGTTCCACGATTTCGCATTACCACATTCTGGAGATGCTCGGCAGCGGGGGCATGGGCGTCGTTTATAAAGCGGAAGACACCGAGCTCGGACGTCTTGTCGCGCTCAAGTTTCTTCCTGACCTGGTGGCGCGAAATCCCGCGGTACTGGAACGTTTTCGCCGCGAAGCGCGCGCGGCGTCCGGGCTGAACCACCCCAATATCTGTACGATTTACGAAATTGCGGAAGCGCAGGGGCGCCGCTTTATTGCCATGGAGTATCTGGACGGCGCGACCCTGCAGGAGCGCATTGCCGAGGGGCCTTTGCCGCTCGACACTCTGTTAGGTTTCGCCATCGAAGTTGCCGATGCGCTGGAGGCTGCGCATAGCCATGGCATTGTGCATCGCGACATTAAACCGCCCAATATTTTTGTGACCAGGCGCGGTCATATCAAGATCCTCGACTTCGGCATCGCCAAGTTGACTACGGCTGAGGAGGCGGCAGCCGACGTTACTCGAGACCTGGCTACGCAGGCTGCCGAGCGTCTCACCAGCCCTGGGGCATCGTTTGGGACCTTGGCCTACATGTCTCCGGAACAGGCGCTAGGCAAGCCACTCGACCGGCGCAGCGATTTGTTTTCGTTCGGCATCGTGCTCTACGAGATGGCCACCGGGCAACTGCCCTTCCGAGGCGTGACGTCGGCGGCTACGTCTGATGCCCTGTTGCACAACAACCCCGAGTGGCCTCTGCAGTTTGCTTCGAGCACACCGGCCAGGTTGGAGGCCGTGGTTCGAAAAGCACTGGAGAAGGATCCCGACCGGCGATACCAAACGGCTGGAGAAATGCGCGCCGACCTGCAGGGGCTGAAGCGGAAGATGGACATGGACACAGCTATCCAGACGTCCGGCGGCTCGGAAACAGCGGCGCACACTGCATTCACATCCGGCGTGGGGCAACGGACTTCGACCGCCCCGAGCATGAGCAAGCGGCGTTGGATCGCCGTGGGAGTTCTGGGAGCCGTGGCCGTGATTGCCGCCGTATATTTCCTTCGCCCTTCTCCGTCACCTCCGGCGGTAGTCGGCTCTGTACAAATTACTAATGACGGCTTCCCCAAGCGTTCCCTCGCCACGGACGGGTCGCGGCTGTATTTCTCCGAATACGCCGGAGGACATTCGGTGTTGAGGGAAGTTTCGACGTCTGGCGGAGACACCGCTCCCCTCCAGAGCCCGCTGGCCACCGCCGATATTTACGACTTCTCGCTGCGAAACTCGCAGTTGTTGGTTAGAGGCTCAGCCGAAGGTTCCGAGACCGAGTCTCCTGTCTGGATTGTGCCGGTCCCGGCTGGGTCTCCGCGGCGTGTGGGCGAGATCCTGGCACACGCCGCTGCCTGGACGCCGGACAGTCAGCACATTCTGTACGCCAATGGAAGCCATCTTTATCTCTGTAATTCCGACGGCACCGAGTCGCGGGAGTTTGCCCCGACGAACGGCATCCCGTTTGACCTGCGATTTGCTCCGGATGGCGAGCGCGTGCGCTTCTCGGTTCGTGACACAAGCCAGCACAGCGTGGGTCTTTGGGAAGGGGAAGGGGAGGTCACCGCTCAGGGGCACGGGCTCCATCCGCTTCTGCCGGACTGGAACCGGCCGCCGCAGGAAGCGGCTGGTAGCTGGACTCCCGATGGCAGGTATTTCCTTTTCGACTCGGCGCGCAACAATGCGCAGGATATCTGGGCGTTGCGGGAGGGGGCGTCGTGGTTTCGCAAAGGTGCGAATCTTCCAACCCAGCTGACCTTTGGACCGTTGTTGTTCACCAATCCGACACCAAGCACTGATGGTACGAAGCTGTTTGTCATCGGCCAGCAACGGCGCTTCGATTTGATTCGCTTTGCGGGACAATCGGGACAATCCTCCATTTATGTTCCGGGAGTCTCGGCCGGAGAAGCAGACATCGCCACGGACGGCCAGACGATGGTTTACGTGACTCATCCCGAAGGCGCGTTGTGGCGCAGCAAACTCGACGGCAGTGCGCGAGCGCAGCTGACGTTTGCGCCGATGCAGGTCCACATGCCTCGCTGGTCGCCCGACGGCAAGCAGATCGTGTTCATGGCTTCTGTTCCCGGGCATCCGTGGAAGATCTACCTGCTTTCGGCAGACGGCGGCACACCCCGCGAACTAAGTAGTGACAACCACAACCAAGGTGATCCAACATGGACTCCGGACGGGAGTTCGATTGTGTTTGCGGGAATGCCCTGGTTCGACTATGCTGCGGCGCCCAAACCAAATATTCACATTTTGAATTTGCGGACCGGAGAGGTCGCGGCTGTTCCCGGCTCCGAAGGTTTATTCAGTCCGAGGTGCTCACCCGATGGCCGCTACATCGCGGCGCTATCCTCGGACTCGACCAAGCTGTTGTTGTACGACTTCGCCCGGAAGACGTGGTTGCCGCTGGCCACCTCGAAGTTCGGGTACGAGAACTGGTCGCATGACGGCAGCTACATCTACGCTGAAGATTATCCGGATAAGGTCGACGACATCGTGCGCATCCATGTGCCCGATGGCAAACTGGAGCGCTTGTTCAGCTTGAAAGACGTTCCGCGTGGCTTCGATCCGTGGGAATTTTGGGTGGGACTTGCGCCCGGTGATTCGGTGCTGCTGATGCGCGACCGCAGCACACAGGAAATCTACAGCCTCGACGTGCGGTTCCCGTGATCTCGTCAGCGCTTTAGAGCGAGCGCCTCGTGCAGAGTCGGCTCGAGATTGCCTCTGACGACGGACGCCTCGGGCCCGAGTTGCCGCTCCAATTCTTTGCGGGCCTTGCTGGCTGTGGCTGCTCGCTGGTTTTTGGAGTCGGCATCGACATCCGAAGACAACAACGATTGAGACTTGAGCAGACTGGCGTAGACAAAACGTGCTGGAAAACCCTTGTCTCGCAAAAACATCGCGTACATATACCAATCGACCGCCTCGTTCGGATGGTCGTCGAGTCCGGCGTCGAGCTGAAGCGCCCTTTCATAGAGCGGCAGCGTCTTGTTGGTGTCGCCGACCCTTGCCTGCAGTGAGGCCTCCGCTATGTCGGCTAAGCTCTCTAACTTCCTTTCCCCGGTTTTCGCCGCGAGAGTGCGCGCCATTTCATAGTCGCGCAATGCGAAATCGGTGTGGTTGGCCCGGGTGTTGCAATCTGCCAGCTTCAGCGCCACGCTGATCATGGTAGCCGCGGGCGGAAGGCTGGATGCAGACCGCTGCACTACCTTGGCGACAAAGTTTTCGTAGTGACTGATGGCGTCCTCGAGCTTGCCTTGCTTATCCAACTCCGCGGCTAGATAAAGCTCGGCATCGGCTTGCGATGGGTCGAGCTTGAGCGCCTTCTGCCAGCTCACTTCGGCTTCATCGGCGTGTCCAAACTGCTGGGCGAGGATGCCATGATTCACCAGCAGAGCGGCGTCCTTGGGCGCGAGCTTGAGCCAACTGCCGGTGAGCCGGTAGGCCTCATCGAGGCGTTTCTCCAGAGTCAGGTACCTGAGCCATGCATCGCGCGGCGCGGGATCGGCGGGGTTCGCCTTGATGGCATATTGCCAGGCGGCGACGGAGTCGTCGGGATTGCCCTCTTCCAACGCCTGGCGCGCCAGACGCACCTCGAGCGGCGTGTCGTACGGAGCCAGTGATGCCGCGCGCTTCAAATCGGCCAAATCCCCGCTGTGCAGGGCGTAGTAATAGTGCACTTGATCGACACAACCCCAGAGCAGCAGTGCCGAGGCTGTCCCTATTCGCAGAGCGCGCGCGGCGGAATTTTGTGAGGCCAGCCACCGTAATGCATTCATCGTCCTGCTGCCCGCTGCTCGCGCGCCTTCGGCAAGCTTGCTGATCGACGTTTGAGCGCGTGAATTTACCAGCAAGGCGGCGATACGTCCGTCGCGCAATTTCCAGATGGCACCGTCAAGAATGAAGTGGTGAATGTTCACCAGGGCAGTGAAGAGCAAGAAACTGCGCGTGAAATCAAAATGGAATACGAGCGTCGAGAGCCACGGGCCGGGAATGAAGAGGGCAATGCCGCCGACAACCAGAATCGCGAAATAAGAAAAGGGACGCCAGGGCCGGTTCGGCGTGGCGGCGGCTTCTCGCTTGGCGTAATAACTGGTGATCCAGAGATATTGCGCGGAGTGCATTACGGCGAGAACTCCGGTGCTATAGCGGCTCCACGGAATCTGGAATCCTTCAAGCAACGACAGGAGGCTGGGTACCAGGAACCAGACGCACTGCGTGGAAAACAAAGTAAGTGACGGGATCATTCTGCGGAAGCCCGCCTGCGCGATCAGCCTGGACAGGCCGAAAACTGAGCAGACCACAAATATGATGGCGAGCACGACTTGGGCTCGCGAGCTTATCGCCTGCGCGATGTTGAGCGAGACGAATAGAGAATCCTCAGAAGGCCCGGTGTGTAGGCTCAGCAGCAAGACTGCGTATGAGATCAGGAAGGCTGCGTAGAGGACACGCCGCTCGAAATTCGAGGGTTGGGCGCTGGCGCGGCGGGCGAACATCATGAACAAGCCGTAATTTTGTCCGCTATAGTGCCAGGGGCTGGCGGTGAGATAGATGGTGAAGATGAAGGGCAGAGAACGAATCCAGAAGTGCGAAAAAATCACGGTCAGCGCCACTAGCAGCGTGATGTGGACGGTGAAGATCCGGTATTTTTCAAAATCCTCTTTCGTGTGATAGGCGCGATAGATGGTCGCCATGTAATGCGGATAATTGAAGAACAACGCCAGCACGTAGAAAACAACTGACCACGTGAGCGTGCTGGCAGCTGAAGAAAAATAGGCGAGCAGTAATAACGGAACTGACCACGCGCCGCATCCGACGATTAAATCGAGCCCGGGGCGATAGATCCATACGGCTTCACCACGGCTCGCATTGTGCTTGGTTCCGCGTATAGCTGCCATTCTTTAGAATTGTAGGTGGACATTCCTCGGGGGTAGATATCCAGAAGGGCTCGGCCGGAAGTAACCGGTGGTCGTGGACAATTTTCAGACGCAGCTGCAGCTATGATGAACGCGGCGTGGCGAAGAGACCATTTGTGGCACTATTTTTGACGCGCGTTGAGTTTGTCGAGGGCGCGCTTCAGTTCTTCTAACTTCTGCCCAGCCTCGCCGAGTTTGCCTTCCGCCGTCAGGCGTTGGTAGTCGGCAAGATCTCGGGCGGCTTCGGCGATGAGGGCGTTGAGATTCTCTGGTGCCTGGGACGATGCGGCGGACGCGGGCGCGGCGGTCGTTGATGGCGCGGTCGTTGACGTGGCAGCCGTCGCGGCAGTCGTCGAGGCAGTTAACGACGAGGGCGCTCCGCCAAAAAGCGACGCCATCGCCGATTCAAAGGTTGGTCCGTACGCCAGCCGATCTTGGAGTGCGAGCACGACCAGACGCAGCTCCGGCATCGGGCTCCTCTCGGCCTGCAGGTAAATCGGCTCCGCATACAGTAGCGCGCGTCCGGTCGGAATCACCAGCAGGGCTCCGCGGCGCACATGCGAGCCTTGCTGATTCCACAGCGTCAATTGTCCGGAAAGCTGCGCGTTCTGATCGATGCGCGCCTCGATCTGGAGCGGGCCGTCGACCAGCTTGGTTTTGGGAAAGTTGTAGACCACCGAGGTGCCGTACTTTGCGCCGTCGCTGCGCCCGGCAATCCAGCCAATTAGATTATTCCGGTTGGCGGGCGTGAAAGGGAGAATCTCCACGAACTCCTCGCCGGTTTCGCCCGGCAGTTTCATCAGCACAAAATTCGGCTCCATCACCTGCGTGGTTTGTCCTCCGGCCCCGCTCATGCCGACTTCGGTGGCGACCGTCCACAGATCTTCGCGGTTGTAGAACGCCTCCGGATCCGTCATGTGATACAGCCCGTAAACTTCCGCCTGCAGTTTGAGCAATAACTCAGGGTAGCGCACGTGTTTGCGCAGATCGGACGGCATCAGAGACGCATCCTTGAACAAGTCCGGAAAGATGCGTTGGTAGGCCGCGATGATCGGATCCTCTTTGTCAAACACGTAAAAAGTGGTGGTGCCGTCATAGGCGTCGATCACCACCTTCACGCTGTTCCGCATGTAGTTGATGGGATTGTTGTCGAGACGATAGTGGCTTGAGTACGGGTAGCTGTCGGAAAGCGTGAAGCCATCCATGATCCAGGAGAGGCGGCCATCGTCGCCGAGCACGATGTAAGGATCGGGCTCGTAGGTCAGAAACGGCGCCAATGCTGTCACGCGGTCATGGAGGTTACGGCGCATCAGCAACCGGCTGTCGTGGTTGACGTCATCGCTGAAGGGCAGCTTGGCTAGGTCGCCGCGATCGAGCGCGATGATCATGCGCCGCAGAAAACCGCCGAGCACGATACCACCCTTGCCTTCGTACGACGTGAGGTTGTTGCTCGCGCCTTGCGGGTAGTTAAATTCCTTCTGGCGTGTGTTCACGTAGACGTCGGTATTGGTCACCTCGCCGAAATAAATCTCCGGGCGCGTCACGTTCAGGCCACGTACCGTGCTCTGCACGGGCATGTTGCTCAGGATCAGCGTGGGCAGCCCTTCCGGCGTAAATCCATTGACCGGGTTCATGGTGATGCCGTAGCCGTGTGTGTAGATGAGCTTGTCGTTGATCCAGTTACGGCTGCTCTCCGGAAGTTTGTCGACGTTGAGTTCACGCGCGGCCAGCATCACCTCGCGCGTCGTGCCGTCGATATCATATCGATCGATGTCTATGTCCGGGAAATCGTAGTAGGTCCGAATTTCCTGGATCTGACGCAGCGTGTCCTGCAGCGCATGCCAGTCCCACAGGCGGATGTTCTGCAGCGTAGCCTGATTGTTCGCCGGCTCGGCGGCCTCGATGGTGGTCTCGGCGGGAAATTCGCGCTGCGAAACCCGGCTCAATCCGTAGGCTTGGCGCGTCATCTCGATGTTATGGGAGATGTAGGGCTGCTCGCGAACCAACTCATTCGGTTTGACGATAAAACTGCCCACGTACCAGCCGACGACTTGCAGACCAACATAGAAGACCGCGGCGGGAAGGATTGCGACCACGAGGTAGCGTCCACGCGGCATACGCACGGCATTGACGGCTGCAATTAACGCGCCGAGAACGAGCGCCCCGGAAACGACTAGCATTCCGGTGAGCATCACGTGCGCGTCGGTGTAGGTGACGCCCCCAAAGATGGTATGGTCGTCGAACAAACGCTCGAAGCGATCGAGATACACACGCGTCGCCAGGACCAGCAACAGGAACGAAAACGCGATGGAGAGCCCGCGCCAGGGCAAAAGTACGGTGCGGCTGAGACGCCCGGAAAGCGCGCGGCTTCCGCCCGTGATGAGGATGAAGAAGGCGGCGAGCGCACAGATAATCACCGCCAGCGTAAGCAGCCAGCCCACGATGAGCTGCCACGCCGGCAGGGTGAAGAGAAAGAAATTCAACGGCCGGCCAAAAATCGGATCGACGACGCCACCGGTGGAGGGCGGCGTATACCAGTAAAGCGCGAGCGACGGCCACTCCACCATCATGCCGGCGCCGGTGGCCGCCGCAATGACTAGAGAAACAGCGAGCGCAATGACGCGCAGAACAGGTTCAACCGGCAGCTTCAAGGGTTGTCCGCCGATGAAGATGGTGTGACCGCTGGGCAAATCGGGGAGATGCGCCCGCTTCAGGGAGACGAACGATCCGTAGAGAATCAGAAATGTGACCACGGTAAAGCCGGCGAAGACTCCCCACTGCAGGTTCAGTGTTTTCCAGAACACGCTCGCGTAGCCAAGCGAACTGAACCAGAGCACGTCCACGTAATATGACAACACGGTCTGCCCGCCGAAGAAAACAGCGGCAACGACGGCCAGGATGATGAGAAAGCGGCGGCGGCGACGCGGCGCACGAGGCGGCGTCCATTCAACGATCTCGGGGGAATCAGGCATTGTTTTTCAGTTGCTCCGTTAGTTATCCGCATGATACTCCCTTCGCTTCGGCAAGTTGCCGCAGGACTCGACTCTTGCCGCAGCTGTGTCCTTCGCGGGCGATAAGTGGCGTGCTAGTATTTGGCGCATGTTCCGATGTCTGCGCTTCGCTACCGCTTTCCTCTTCATTCTGATTCTCGCCTCGGCAGATGCACTCGATGCTCAGAACGAAGCTCAGAACGACGCCATCGTGCTCCACGCCGCCCACATGCTTGATGTGGAGCATGGCACTCTCGTCAGCCCCGGCGAATTGCTCGTCCGTGGCAATCGCATCGTTGAAGCTGGTTCCTCGGTCGCCCATCCCAGTGACGCTACGGTGATCGATTTGGGCTCGACAACTCTGATGCCCGGACTCATCGACGCCCACGTCCATCTCTTTCTCCATCCGGGCGCCGAGGATCTGCAAACCGTCGTCGAGTCGGTGCCTGAGCGCACCATCCTTGCCGAAATCGCGGCGCGCGACGATTTGATGGCGGGCTTCACCGCCGAGCGTGACATGGGAACCGAGGGCGCGGGTTCAGCTGACTCCGCCGTGCGCAATGCCATCGACTCCGGACTGATTCCCGGTCCGCGCATGAGCGTCAGCGGCAACGCCATCAGCATTCTCGGAGGGCATGAAGACGCCATCCATTTCAATCCCGCTGAGCACATTTCATCGAATGCCACCTACGCCAACAATATCGGCGAGTTGGTGTCGGTAATACGGCAGCAGATCAAGGAGGGCGCGGACTTCATCAAGATTTATCAAACCGGCGCCGACCGTCTTGCCGACGGCAAATTCACCACGCCCTACCAGTACACCGAGTCGCAACTCGAAGTCGCGGTCGAAGAAGCGGCACGCGTGGGCAAGCGCGTCGGCGTGCATTGCACCGGGGAGCCGGGAGCTATTTACGCGGCCCATGCCGGCGTCGCCTCCATCGATCATGCCTATCAGCTCAGCACCGAGACCATGCGCATCATGCGCGAGAAGCAGATCTACGCCGTGCCCACCTTTGCCATTGCCGAGTACTTCGCTGCGCATGCCGACTCGCCTGCCCTGGCCGAACATGAAAGCGCGATGCTGGCCTTCCATGCCGACGAATTTCGCAAGCAACTCGCGGCGGGTGTCCCCATGGCGGTGGGCTCCGACGTCGGGCCGTTTCCGCATGGAACCCAGGCGCGCGAGTTTGAGTTGATGGTGAAGTACGGAATGCCCACCGCCGATGTGCTCCGCGCCAGCTTGTTGAACGGTGCGCGCCTTCTCGGGAAGCCGGACGCAATCGGCCAGCTCAAGCCCGGCTTCTACGCCGATGTGATCGCGGTTCCCGGCGATCCGCTGCAGGATATCTCCGTGCTCACGCGCGTCAGCTTCGTCATGAAGAATGGCGTCGTGTACAGGAAATAGTGCGGCAAGGCGGTAGTGGCTCAGTTTCGATTTGTTTTGAAAGGGCACGACTTCAGTCGTGCCGTAAATGCCGCATAATCAGTAGCGGCTTTAGCCGCTGGGGGAATGCGTCTTCCAAACTGAGCCACTACGGGCAAAGCTGAACGCGAAGACGACGCCGTTTTCGCGTGAGAAAATCGTCAGTCCCGGATTACTTCAAGGAGTTTTATGAACTTGCGTACGCGCAAACTCTCGCTCGCTTCCCTCACTCTTGCCTGCGTCTTTTCTTGCTCTTCTGTAATGCCGGCCCAGAGTGCTCCAGCGCAGACCACGCAGCCTGACTCCGCGCATCGCAAGTGGGCCCTGGTGCTGCACGGTGGCGCCGGAGTCATCGCATCGATGTCCCCCGAAGCCGAAGCTAACTACCGCGCTGGGCTCAAGGAGGCGCTGACCGCAGCTGCCAACGTGCTCGATAAGGGTGGCTCGTCGCTCGATGCGGTCGAAACCGCCATCAAGTTGCTGGAAGATAATCCGCTGTTCAACGCCGGCCGGGGCGCGGTTTTCGCGGCGGACGGCACCAACCAGCTCGATGCGGCAATCATGGATGGCGAAACCATGCGGGCCGGCGCGGTTGCCGATGTGCAGCGCACGCGCAATCCCATTTCGCTCGCCCGCGCGGTCATGGAGCAGTCGCCCCACGTCATGCTCATCGGCTCCGGCGCCGATGATTTTGCCGCGCACGTTCATCTCGAACAAGTCCCGCCCAGCTTCTTCTTCACCGAACGCCGCTGGCAAGAGCTTCTACGGCAACTCGAAAAGGACGGCTCGCCCATTCCTCCGCGTCCCCAGGGCGCGCCCGCGCCTCCGGCCAAGCCTGTCGCGGAATTTGAAAATGGCGACACGCACAAGTACGGCACGGTCGGAGTCGTCGCGCTCGACCGCCACGGCGACATCGCAGCCGGTACTTCCACCGGAGGCACCACGGCCAAGCGCTGGAACCGCGTTGGCGACTCGCCGATCATCGGCGCGGGAACCTACGCTTCAAATCAGTCGTGCGCTGTCTCGGCGACGGGCACGGGTGAGTACTTTATCCGGCTCACGGTGGCGCGCACCATCTGCGCTCTGGTGCAGTACAAGGGCATGAGCTTGCAGGAGGCGGTCGACCAGGTTGTGCAAAAGGATCTCGCCGCCATCCACGGCGACGGAGGCGCCATCGCGCTCACGCCCGATGGTCAACAGGCCTGGAGCTTCAATACTCCCCGGATGTTCCGCGCGAAGCTAAAGGAAGGCGGTACACCGCAAATCAGCATCTATCGTGAGGAGCCGTAAGACTCCCGCACTTCATTTAGCCGCATCTTGTAGCGCCGGCATCTTGCCGGCTGTCCCGAGGGCGCGATGGGGATCAGGTATACTCATCGGCCATGAAACCGGCCATGAAATCAGGGACTAAGTCTCACCTACATTTTGCCGCGCTCCTTTGCGCGCTCGCGGCCTCACTGCCCTCGGTTCCGCTTCTGGCGCAAGATCAGGGGCCTGTGCCCACTCGCGCCGCGGCCGTACTCGACTCCTTGCCGCACGCGAGAAAGATCGATCAAGTGGCGCTCTCTCCCGATGGAACGCAGGTTGCCTACATCGTCGAGGGACGGCTCACGGTAACGCCGGTGCGCGGCGGCGCTCTCCAGGAAATCTCCGTGGAAGGCAAGCTTCCGCTGCGCGACGTCACCTGGTCGGCGGACAGCAAGCAGATCGCATTTCTGGCTGACTTGCCCGGCGAAATTCCCGTGGCTCAGGTCTGGACGGCGGCGCTTGATGGAGCGGGCAGCGCTCCGGTGAAGCGGGCGGAATTGAAAGGTTACGCCCAGACGCCTCGCTTTTCTCCCGACGGCGCGACGCTGGCTATCCTCTTTATTAAGGGCCTGCCGAGGGTGGCTGGTCCGCTGCAGCCGATGATCCCGCTCGCGGGAGTGATTGACGACCAGATATACGAGCAGCGCCTTACCACCATCAACCTGAGCACAAACCACTTAGCTCAGGTCACACCGGCCGATGTGTACATCTATGAATACGACTGGACGCCCGACGGCGCGGCGTGGGTAGCCACGGCGGCGCACGGATCGGGCGACGCTAATTGGTGGGTCGCGCGGCTGTATTTGACTAACGCCCACAGTGGCGAGATGCGCGAGATGTACGCGCCCAAGTGGCAGATGGAAGACCCGCACGTCTCACCGGACGGCAAAAATGTAGCGCTCATCGAAGGCATCATGAGCGACGCCGGGGTCACGGGTGGGGATATCGTCGTCGTTCCTATTAACGGCGCGACTAACGGTGACACGGCACGGAATGTCACTCCAAACATCAAGGCATCTCTTTCTTCCATTGCGTGGGCATCTCCCGACCGCATTCTTTTCGCCGCAAATGTCGATGGAAATTCCGGTTTCGGAAGCGTGAGCACCACCGGAGGCGAGGCGCAGATACTGTGGACGGGCGAAGAAGTAGCGTCCGCGACCTCGGACACAGCTCAAGCTAGCGGCTCGTACTCCCGCGACGGAACGGTGACTGCGGTTACACGGCAATCGGCCAGCACGCCACCCGAAGTCTGGGCCGGGCCCATTGGCAACTGGAAACAGATCACGCACCTGAACGACGGCCTCGAGCCGGTATGGGGCGCGAAGCGCAATATTCACTGGCAGAACGGAACCACGCGAGTGCAAGGCTGGCTTACGCTTCCCAGGGACTTCGCGCCTGGCAAGACATCTGGCAAGACATATCCGCTCGTCGTCAACGTGCACGGCGGCCCGTCGTCGGCGTGCATGTCTCCGTGGAGTGAAGGTCTCAGCGGAGCCGAATCGGCGATGGGCTACTTCGTTCTCTGTCCAAACCCGCGTGGCAGCTACGGACAGGGCGAGGCGTTCGTGCAAGCCAACATCAAGGATTTCGGCGGTGGAGACTATCGCGACATCATGGCCGGCATCGATGCCGTCTCCAAGGAGTACCCGATCGACGCCAACCGCATCGGCATTCGCGGTCACAGCTATGGCGGATACATGGCCATGTGGGCGGAGACGCAAACGCAGCGTTTTGCCGCCGCGGTGGCGGGCGCCGGACTTTCCGATTGGCTCAGCTACTACGGCCTGAACGATATTGACGAGTGGATGATTCCGTTTTTTGGCGCGTCCGTTTATGACGATCCCGCTATTTACGCCAAGAGCGATCCCATGCACTTCATCAAAGCGGTGAAGACGCCTACGCTGATTCTGGTCGGCGATCGCGACGGCGAAGTTCCCATGGAACAATCGGTGGAGTGGTGGCACGCGCTCAAGACCCTGAAGGTTCCCACCAGACTGGTGGTCTATCCGAACGAAGGACACATGTTGGTAAAGCCCGCCGACTCCTACGACTACAACTTGCGTAGTCTGGAGTGGTTCGACGAGTGGTTCAGGAAAGCGACAGCACACTAGACAGCGCCGGTGCGCGCTATGAATTCGAGACTTCTAGATCGCGATACATTCGGTCGAACTTCCGGGGAAGGCGAAGAAAATAGCGCGGCCGACCTTGCCTCTGATACCCTGCATAACTATGCGCCTTTTCCACACCCTGTTTTTCGTCGTCGCCATAGCGGGTTGCGTCTGCGCCCAAAACCTTAAGCCAGTTGCCGACCGCCTTGCCGCCCAGAACGCTCTTTTCGAAGAGCAATACGAATCGGATCTCCGGAACTTTCCCGAGCGCGCCACCGCTTACGGTGACTACCGTTACAACGACAAGCTCGCCGAGTATTCGCTCGATGCCATCAACCAGCGCCACAGGACCAACCAGGACTTCCTGGCCCGGCTTGAAGCCATCCCCAGTGCGGGCTTCTCCAACCAGGATCAGCTTTCTCACGACCTTCTGGTTCGTGTGCTGCGGCAACGCATCGCCGACTTCAACCTGAAAGAGTATGAGATGCCCATCAATCAGCAGAATGGCATCCATACCAGCCTGGCGGATCTGCCGCTCTCCGTGCCTTTTGACTCGGTCAAGCACTACGAGGACTACATCGCGCGTCTTCACCAGATCCCGCGCGTCCTCAGCCAAACTACCGAAGTGCTGCGCGCAGGCATGAAGGACAAACTCATGCCCGTGCGATTCCTGATCGAGAAGCTCCCCGTACAGTGCCAGGGAATCATTGACGCCGACCCTTTTCTGATTCCGACGAAGAAATATCCGGCGAACATCTCCGCCGACGACCAGAAACGCTTGACGCAGCAGATCACTGACGCCATCAACACCGAGGTCATCCCGGCGTACAAAACCTTCGCGAACTTCCTCGGCACGGAATACGCCCCCGAAGGCCGTACTACGCTCTCCATCACTTCTCTTGCTGACGGCCAGAAGCGCTACGAAAACGACATCTACGCTCGGACCACCACCCACATGACGCCGGACGAGATTCATCAACTCGGGCTGCGTGAGATCGATCGCATCCAGGCGGAGATGACAGTTATCGCCAAGAAGGCCGGCTTCGCCGACCTTGCCTCTTTCCGCGCGTCAGTCAAAACCAATCCCAAATACATTCCGACTTCCGCGGAGCAGATCCTCGAGGATTACCGTCGCTACATCGCCCAGATGGAACCGAAGCTTCCCGAGCTTTTCACTCTGCTTCCGAAGTCGCCCGTCACGGTCGAGGCCATACCCGCCTTCCAGGCCGCCGCTGCGACCCACTACGTCACGGGCACGCCGGACGGCAAGCGGCCCGGCCGCGTCGTCGTCGCCACCTCCGACTTCGCGCATCGCTCGCTGGTTGACGACGAGGCCATCGCCTATCACGAGGGCATCCCCGGGCATCACATGCAGCTATCGGTGCAGCAGCAACTCCAGGGGTTGCCCAAGTTCCGGCTGCACGGTCTCGGCTTCAACGCGTACATCGAAGGCTGGGCGCTGTACGCCGAGGAACTCGGAAAAGAGGTTGGCTTCTATCAGGATCCCGTTTCCGACTACGGCCGCTTGTCTTCCGAGCTTTTCCGCGCCGTGCGTTTGGTGGTTGACACCGGCATCCACTCCAAGGGATGGACCCGCGATCAAGTCGTCGACTTCTTCCGCAAGTCGGGCGCGATTGACGAGCCCAGCATCCAGTCTGAGACCGACCGCTACATCGCGTGGCCTGCGCAAGCCCTCAGTTACAAGCTCGGCCAGCTCAAGATCCGCGAACTCCGCGAACGGGCGAAGAAAGAATTGGGGCCCAAGTTTGACATCCGCAAATTTCACGACGAGATGCTCGACGGCGGAACCCTTCCCCTCGATCTGCTCGAAGCGCGTACGGATAAATGGATCGCACAACAGAAATAAGGGAATAAATCCAACTGAGCACGACTAGCGACAGCCTAAAATGAGTTTGCGAAGAATAAAAGATGCCGCAGATTTCTCCAACGGAGTTTTACGCGCTACCGCTTCGCGTGCATACGTTTCTCGCCGGCGTCCCGTTGCACGACGTCTGGGCGGTTGATCTGCCGATGCACGGCAAGGGCGTTACGCTTTCTGAATTCCTTCGCCGTGCGAGTAAGGGGGGAAGCAACAAACTTCCGCCGCGGGCCCGCTCGCTTATGCGTCTTCGACTTTTCCTTGGAAGCATTTTTCGACTTGAGGCCGAACCGAAAGACGCCTTGGCAACCTCGTTTGGAAGCCGCCTGACGCCAGAAGATCGTGCTTGTTCTTCGGTCGTCCCTGGAACCCCAGAAGGACTGTTCCGAGTTGTCTATCGTTTCGAAAACGAACAGCTGCTTGAAATACAGAACCGTACCGTGCATGGTGCGGCCCTCAGCGCCCTCGCTGAAAGGGCCAATGGCTATCGATTCTACTTTGCGGTTTACGTGCGCCAGAGTACGTGGATTACGCCGTTCTACATGGGCTTAATCGATCCGTTCCGAAAATGGATTATCTATCCGGCCATGCTGAAAACAATTCGTGCAACTTGGGAACAGAATGTCTAACCTTATAATTTGAAGCTCGCACCGTATTGGCCTTGGTACGGGTGCAGCGTCCTTCCTTGCCTAAGCCTTGAATAAGAAATAAAATTCGGAAAACTAGCATTGGAACCAGCACTAGCGCCTCCCAGGAGAATCTCGTGAAAGTAGTGATGCTGTGCGGAGGGCTCGGTACCCGCTTGCGCGAGGAAACTGAATATCGGCCCAAGCCCATGGTGGAAATCGGCGGCCGTCCCATCCTTTGGCATATTATGAAGTTGTACGCGCACAACGGATTTACTGATTTTGTGTTCTGCCTCGGCTACCGCGGCAACATGATCAAAGACTATTTTCTGAACTACGAGGCGATGAACAACGATTTCAGCATTTGCCTCGGGCGGAACTCCAAGATCGAGTACAAAAACGTCCATCGCGAGCAAAATTTCCAGGTCACCCTCGTAGACACCGGACAGAACACCATGACGGGCGGACGCGTTAAGAAGATCGAGAAGTACATCGGTCAAGACGACGATATCTTCATGCTGACCTATGGCGATGGCGTGGGCGATGTGAACATACGAGGGCTGTTGGAGTTCCACAAGAGCCACGGGAAGCTGGCCACGGTTACGACCATCACGCCGAGTTCGCGCTTCGGAGTCATCGAGGCCAACTCGATCGGCCGCGTGACCAAGTTTAAAGAGAAGGCAAAGACGAGCGGCCGCGCCAGCGCCGGCTTTTTCGTGCTCGATCGCCGCGTGTTCGATTATCTCGGCGGTGACGATTGCATCTTCGAGAAGGAACCGCTGGAACGCCTCGCCAACGACGGACAGCTGATGGCCTATCAGCATGACGGTTTCTTCTACGCGATGGATACGTACCGCGAGTACGAGTACTTGAACCAGCTATGGAGCGCGAACCAGGCGCCGTGGAAGGTTTGGCAGGAATAAGCTTGGCAGGAATAATCAGGAATAATAATGACGAATGGCTTCTGGCGTGACCGTAGTGTCTTTATCACTGGCGCCACGGGACTGGTAGGCGGATGGCTGACGAAACACCTGCTCGAGCAGGGCGCTTCGGTGACGGCGCTGGTACGCGACTGGGTTCCGGCCAGCCAATTTGTGTGCGACGGATTTGCCGACCGCGTCAATGTGGTGCGTGGCGGGTTGAGCAGTCCGTATCTGCTGGAACGCGTGCTGGGCGAGTATGAGATCGAAGTCGTCTTTCATCTCGCCGCACAGACGATCGTCGGAATTGCCAACCGCAATCCGCTTTCAACTTTTGAGAGCAACATTCGCGGAACGTGGAATCTTCTGGAGGCTTGCCGGCGTTCGCCCGTGGTGAAGTCGGTCAACCTGGCTTCTTCCGACAAGGCTTACGGCGATCAGGCGGTGCTTCCTTATAAAGAAGATATGCCGCTGCAGGGGAAGCATCCGTACGACGTAAGCAAGTCGTGCGCGGACCTGATTGCGCAGTCCTACGCGCACACCTTTGGCGTCCCGCTGGCGATCACGCGCTGCGGCAATTTTTACGGCGGAGGAGACCTGAACTGGAACCGCGTGGTGCCGGGCACGATCCGCTCGGTGATTCGTGGTGAGCGACCGATTATTCGCTCCGACGGCAAATTCGTGCGCGATTACTTCTACGTGGAAGACGGCGCCGCAGCCTACATGCTGCTGGCGGAGCGGCTCATGCATGATTCGAAGCTTCGCGGCGCAGCCTATAATTTTTCGAATGAAGCGCAGATCAGCGTGCTGGAGCTGGTGAATGCGATCCTCGCAAAAATGGGATCGAAGTTGAAGCCCGAGATTCAGAACCAGGCTTCAAACGAGATTCGTCATCAGTTCCTGAGCGCCGAGCGGGCGCGCACGGAATTGAACTGGAAGCCCAGGTTCACGCTGGATCAAGGGCTGGAAAAAACCATCGCGTGGTACCGGGAGGCGCTGAAGTAGTGTCACGAGCAGACGAGTTGCGAGCAAACGACTTGCGCGACCGGATCCGCGCCCTAGTGGCGGAGTACCACCGCGAGGCCTTCCCTTCCTTTGAGTTCGTGCCGGGGTCATCGCCGGTGCCCATTTCCGGCCGCGTCTTCGACGAACAAGAACTTGAACTGCTGGTCGACTCCTCGCTCGATTTCTGGCTGACTACTGGGCGTTTCGCCGAACAGTTCGAACGTGAGTTCGCCAAAGTCGCCGGCGTTCGCGAGGCGGTGTTGGTGAACTCGGGGTCGTCGGCTAATCTGCTGGCGGTCACCGCCCTGACTTCGCCGAAACTGGGCGATCGGCGGCTGAAACCCGGCGACGAGGTCATCACGCTGGCTGCGGGATTCCCGACCACCGTCAATCCGATCCTGCAGAACGGACTGATTCCGGTCTTCGTGGATGTTCAGATTCCCACCTTCAACGTGGATGTCAGTTATCTCGAAGCGGCGCTATCCGACCGCACGCGCGCCGTCATCTTTGCGCACACGCTGGGGAATCCGTTTGATCTCGATGCGGTGACGGCGTTCGCGAAGAAGCACGACTTGTGGCTGATCGAAGACTGTTGTGACGCGGTCGGCTCGACTTATCGCGGACAGAATGTGGGAACCTTCGGCGATCTCGCGACCGTCAGCTTCTATCCGGCACACCACATCACCATGGGCGAAGGCGGGTGCGTCTTGACGAACAAGCCGCTGATGCGCACGCTGGTTGAATCGTTTCGCGACTGGGGACGTGATTGCTGGTGCGCCCCGGGTAAAGAGAATACCTGCGGGAAGCGTTTCGACTGGCAACAGGGTGACCTGCCCCACGGATACGATCACAAATATATCTATTCGCATGTGGGCTACAACCTGAAGGCCACGGACATGCAAGCGGCCGTGGGAGTCGCGCAGTTGAAGAAATTGCCGGGATTCATCGAAGCGCGAAAACGAAATTTTGCGTATCTGAAGGCGGGACTCAAAGATACAAAAGTCGAAGAGCAATTCGTTTTGCCCGAGGCAACTCCGAACTCCGATCCCAGCTGGTTTGGCTTGCCGCTGCTGGTACGGGAGACGGCTCCATTTTCTCGCAACGCGCTGATTGATTTCCTCTATGCGAAAAAGATCGCTACTCGCCAGCTGTTCGGGGGCAACCTAGTCCGTCAACCCGCCTATGCGGACTTGAAGTATCGCGTGGTGGGCGATCTTCGAATGAGTGACCGCGTGATGAATCAGGCCTTCTGGATTGGCGTGTATCCCGGACTCACGCAGCCGATGTTAGACTACGTTTTGGAAACGATCAATGAAATCGCTTCAAAAGGGGTACTTTCCGATGCCGCACGAAATTAGCCACAATTCTCCCGGCCAGCTTCCGGAGATTCGATTGGGGTCCAAGGTGGTCGGAGCGGGCAAACCTTGCTATGTGATCGCTGAAATCGGAATCAACCACAACGGAGATATCGATCTTGCGAAAAAACTTATCAACGTGGCTTCGGGCTCGGGTTGTGACGCGGTCAAGTTTCAAAAACGAACCATCGATGTCGTCTACACGGCCGAAGAACTGGCGAAGCCTCGGGAAAGCCCTTTTGGAGCGACCAACGGCGATCTGAAGCGCGGCCTGGAATTCGAGCAAGAAGAGTATGAGGAGATTGACCGTTATTGCCGCGAGGTGAAGATTGACTGGTTCGCGTCCTGTTGGGATGAGGCTTCCGTCGATTTCATCGCCCAGTTTAAGGTGCCGTGCTTTAAAGTCGCTTCCGCGTCCCTTACCGATGACAACCTGCTGCGCCATACACGCGCGGTGGGCAAGCCGATCATCCTGTCGACCGGAATGAGTACGATAAAAGAGGTCGACCATGCGGTGGAAGTTCTGGGCAAGAAGGAACTCATCCTTCTCCATGCCTGCAGTACGTATCCCGCTTACTACGAAGAATTGAACCTGCACGTCATCGATGTGCTAAGAGATCGCTATCGCGTGCCGGTCGGCTACTCCGGCCACGAAACCGGCCTGCCCTCGAGCGTTGCGGCCGCGGTACTCGGCGCCTGCATCATCGAGCGGCACATCACGCTTGACCGCTCCATGTGGGGTTCGGACCACGCGGCGTCGCTCGAACCGAATGGCATCACGCGCCTGGTTCGCGACATCCGCTTGATCGAAAAATCGATGGGCGACGGAGTCAAGCGAGTGCTGGAGCGCGAGCAACCGATTATCAAGAAGCTGCGACGCGTGGGAGCCACTTAGTGCCCAAGGTCGCGACCAAGATTGCAAAAAAGATCGTGCCGAAGGTTACATCGAAGATCAAGGCCATCGCCATGGATGTCGATGGCGTGCTCACCGACGGCGGAGTGTGGTGGGGGCCAAACGGCGAAGAATGGAAGCGCTTTCACTTCGCCGACATCATGGGTCTGTCGCTGGCGCGGAAATCGGGAATGGTGATTGCTCTGGTATCGGGCGAGAACAGTCCGCTGGTCGATCGCCTGGCCGGCAAGCTGGGCATCAGCGACGTTTACAAGGACTGCAAGGATAAAGCGGGCGCGCTGCACTCGTTCTCAGAAAAACACGGGTTGCGTTTGCAGGAGATTTGCTTCATTGGGGACGATGTAAACGATTTGCTTGCGCTTGGCATCGTTGGCCTCAGTGCCTGTCCCGCGGATGCGCGTCCTTCGATCCGGAAGAGCTGCCGGGTGGTCACCAAGCTTGCAGGGGGCAACGGCGCCGTGCGCGAGGTCGTGGACATGTTGCTCGCGTCCAACAAAACGGCGGCAAACTTCTAGATTGTAAGTTGTAATTCTGAAGAAATGAGCCTCTCCGATTTTGCCAAACGATGCCGCACCAAGCTCACCAGCCACATTCCTCCCGGACAGTTCGGGCGATATCTGCTGGTGGGCGCCTGGAATACTTTGTTCGGATATGGCTCGTTCGCGTTTTTCACAGCAATTCTCAGCCCGATGATTCCGCACAGTTATATCGCTGCCTCGGTGATTTCCAGTCTGCTGAACATCTCCGTCTCATTCTTCGGCTACAAATGGTTCGTATTCAAAACCAAGGGCAACTACCTGCGCGAATGGATCCGTTGCGTCGGGGTCTACAGCGGCGGCATTCTCTTTGGAGTACTCGCGTTACCGGTACTGGTCCTGGTGATTCGGCGGAATACACGGTTTTTTACCGAAGCGCCGTACATTGCCGGCGCTTTTCTGACAGCGTTCATGGTGCTGTACAGCTTTCTGGGACATAAAAAGTTTTCCTTCCGGTCGCCTGCATAATCACAATGACGAAGCGCATACTCATCACCGGCGGGTCGGGGTTCATCGGACGAAATCTGGCCGAGCAGTTCGCCAGCACGTATGAGGTGTTGGCGCCCTCGTCCGCCGAACTGGACCTGCTGCAAGAGCACGCGGTCCGCGCATACCTCGACGCTCACAGTTTTGATGTGATCGTGCATGCCGCCAGCACGCGTTCGAATCGACGCCTGGGTGCTCCCCCTGACCTGCTCGACCGCAACTGCCGCATCTTTTTTAATCTTGTGCGCAACCAGGGACGATTCGGAAAAATGATTCACTTCGGGTCCGGCGCGGAGTATCACAAGACCGGGCTGCCGGCGAGGGTGAAAGAAGAATATTTCGACACTCGCGTCCCCACCGACCCCTACGGGTTCTCGAAGTACATTTGCGCCAAGTATATCGAGCGCTCTGAGCGACTGGTGGAACTTCGTCTGTTTGCCGTTTTCGGCCCCTACGAAGACTATACGGTGCGCTTCATTTCCAACGCATGTTGCCGGGCGCTGAAAGGATTGCCGATTGTGCTGCGGCAGGATATCGTGTTTGACTACCTGTACATCAAAGACCTGGTCAAGATCACGAGTTGGTTCATCGAGAATAACGCTCGTCACAAGGCGTACAACGTTAGCAGCGGACGGCCGGTGGCACTGCTCGAGCTAGCTAAGATCGTGGCCAGGGTTTCGGGACGCAATCCCAATCCCGATGTGTCCGTCATGACCGAAGGCATGGGGTCCGAGTATTCCGCCGACAACTCGCGTTTGCTGACGGAAGTGGGCGGGTATCGGTTTTGGGATTTAGAGGACTCGATCAAGGACCTCTACGCCTGGTATGAGCGGTACGAAGAGCTGGATGTCGAATCGATGGGGTTCGACGAGAAAGCTACAAATCATGCCTAAAACCCTGACCATCCTGACAGCCTGCTACAACGAAGAGGACAATGTGCGCGAGGTCTACCTGCAGGTGCGCGCTGCGGTCGCCGCCGCTGGCAACTACAGGTATGAGCATCTCTTCATCGACAACGCGTCCACCGACAACACCCTGAACGAACTGCGGGCGATCGCCGCTCAGGACAGGAACGTAAAAGTAATCAGGAATACGCGCAACTTCGGCCATGTCCGCTCGCCCATGCACGCGCTGTATCAGGCCAGCGGCGATGCGGTGATAGGGATTGTAGCTGACCTGCAGGATCCTCCCGAGATGATCGTTGACATGGTCCGTAAGTGGGAGGAGGGGTACCCGGTGGTGATCGGCGTCAAGGCAGCGAGCGATGAAAGCGGTCTGATGTTCTGGATCAGGAAAAAATACTACCGGCTGGTGAACAGCCTTTCGGGAGTGGAAACCTACGAAAATTTCACCGGGTTTGGCCTGTTTGACCGGCGGGTGGTGGACGTCATCAAGCAGTTCGACGATCCGTATCCCTACTTCCGCGGCATGGTCGCGGAGGCTGGGTTCCGCCATTTCGATATTCCCTACCATCAGCCCGCGCGCAAGCGCGGAACCACCAAAAACAATTTTTATTCCCTTTACGATCTGGCGATGCTGGCCATCACCAACTTGTCGAAGGTGCCGCTGCGTCTGGTGACCTTTTCCGGTTTTGTGGGCGCCCTGATTTCGATCCTGGTGTCGCTGGCATACTTGATTTACAAGCTGATCTTTTGGAACAACTTCTCGGTGGGCATCGCACCACTGGTCATCGGCGTATTTTTCTTCATGTCGGTGCAAATGCTTTTTATGGGCATCATTGGAGAATACATAGGCACTATCCATACCCTGGTGCAGAAGCGCCCGCTGGTGGTCGAGCAGGAGCGGATCAATTTTGAATATGGCCCGGGTGAGCCGTTGCGAGAACCGTTGCGGAACCCGTTGCATAATGACGAGACGCAACCCAGTGCGACCTCGTGAACTCAGCGCTGGACCGGAGATTTTCTATGAACGCGGATAGGGCGCAGTCGCTGGCGGTCGCCAGAATTCGCGACTGCGCGTCGGTGATGCAGAGTCTGCTGGAATCGCCTGTGTACTTGAGCGCGGTGGTCAAAGTAGCGGACGCGATGACCAAGAGCCTGCGCTCCGGAAACAAAATCCTGTTCTTCGGCAACGGCGGCAGCGCGGCGGACGCCCAACACCTGGCCGCGGAACTGAGTGGGCGGTTCTTGAAAGAACGCAAAAGCCTCTCGGGCTGGGCGTTGACCACCAATACTTCCGTCCTGACCGCGATCGGCAACGATTATTCCTTTGACGACGTGTTCGCGCGCCAAGTCCAGGGGATCGGCAGTCCCGGAGATGTCGCCTTTGCCCTCACCACCAGCGGAAATTCCTCCAATGTGCTGCGCGCCGTAGCCACCGCCAGCGAACGGAAACTGGTCACAGTGGGTCTGACCGGAAAAACCGGCGGCAAGTTGCGCGGCGCGGTCGATCACTGTATCTGCATTCCCAGCGACCAGACACCTCGCATTCAGGAAGCGCACATCTTAACAGGACACATTCTTTGCGAACTGATCGAGGAAACATTATTTGAGCAAACCTGACAACGCTGACTCCATTTGTGCAATCGTGATTCCGGACTCGGTCCGAGCAGCCGCCCGAGAGTCAATCGGGGAGCTTTCCGAGAGTATCGCGAAGACACCGCCGAACACGGCCGCAGACGAGCACCTCGATGTCGCAAAGTCACTGAAGCGGGCCCAAATCCTTGGGCGCTACCAGCCATTAGCCAACAAGAAGCTTCTGGAGATTGGCTCCGGGTTCGGAACAAACCTGGCCATGTGGATCAAGTCCTATCAGGTCGACGGATACGGAACGGAACCGGATGGGTTGGGTTTTGGGAACTCATGCGCTTCGTCGCGGGAATTGTTTATTGCCAACGGCCTTGATCCACAGCGCATCTTCTCCGCCAAGGGCGAGAACCTGCCATTCGAAGACGCCTCCTTTCAGATCGTGTACTCGGCGAACATGCTGGAGCACACCGACAACCCACTGAAGGTGCTGGAAGAAGCCGTGCGCGTGCTGTGTCCGGGAGGCATCCTGCATTTTGAGATGCCTAACTTCCTCTCGTACTTCGAGGGACACTACATGGTTCCGCAACCACCGATTCTGTGGCGATCACTGCTGCCGCAATGGGTGCGTCTTCTGGGACGCAACCCGTCTTTTGCGCGGACTTTGCGAACCGAGATCAACCCGGCCTGGTGTCGACGTGCGGTAAGGCAACTGAGCAAGAAATATCCCGTCAAACTGATTTCTCTGGGAGACGATATCTTTCTCGATCGTCTGGCGCAGCCTTTCCGTTTTGACACGGAGACCACGGCGCGCAAGCTTCACACCGCCATTGCGGTCGTGCAGCGGCTCAATGCCGGCAATTGGATGGGGCATATGATTGTCGCTGCCCAGGGATACTACCCGATCTACCTCACTCTTCGCCGCGAGCCGGGCTAGCCTCGCATAGCCGAGTGCGGCTTACCTGGGGTCCTGCCTGTTGTGCGACTGTACGGTCGCCGGGCGTGGGGTCGTCGAACGCAGGAGCATACTTCGGTTCGAAATAGCGTTTGAAGCGCAAAATCCTTTTCTCGAGGAACTCATAACTTACTGCCGAGACGATGAAAGTGACGGCGGCCATCACGACAATGTATGCGCACTCCGTCACCACATCTCTGTTACCGCCGCTACCCCTCACGATCCTGGGATACAAGAAAATCGAAGCGGCCCCATTAATGGGCACGTGAAATACGTAGATCCCGTAACTGTAGAGGCCAATCGGGGCAAGCACACGCGATTTAAGAAACTTCTGCATCCAAGTGTTCTCCGCTTCGGTGTGAGCTGCGAGAAGAACGAGCGCGCCGAATCCCAGCGCGAGCGTCGTATAGCCACCACATTCCGTGAGCAGCAAGACTACGTCGTCTAGCCGGTGGACAACGGGAGCGGGGCCGAAGAGCAATACCACTGCGCGCTGCGGAAAGAGCAGCACCGCGGAAAAGGCGAGCAGGTATGAGCCAACGCCCAGGGTCGCGATCCACGGGAGATATTTGCGGATTCTCAGCATGCGTTCATGGTCGCGGAAAAGGAATGCGCAGAATGCCCCGATGAAGAGCGCGTCCAGCCGGCTGACCGTGGCCAATGCGATGGCCATCTGTGGACCGCTGTGCGCGACCCAGGCCAAACGAATCATTGCCGCCAGTGCGGCAACCGAGCACGCGATCCAGGGAATAGAGCGGGGGCGAACCAGCCAGACCACGAGAGGCCAGACGAGATAGAACTGTTCCTCGACAGCAAGCGACCAGAAGTGGGCGAGATAGTTGGCGTAATTCGGACCCCAGTGAGCCTTCCACAGGCCAAGCCAGTTCGTCAGATAGCAGAAGTAGAGCCAGCGGTCTTCGGGCAGCGGAAGCGTGGCCGTGAGCTCGGGAGAATTGATTCGGATACCCGCAATGATGACAACGGTGAGGACGAGATAGTAGAGCGGGAATATCCGTAGAATGCGGCGCGCGTAAAACCCAGTGAAGTAGTTGCTCGCCTCGCGCGTGTCGAGCAAAATGCCGGTAATGAGGAATCCGGAGAGCACAAAGAAAAGGTCGACTCCCATCCAGCCCTGGCCAACGTACATTCTGAGAAGAAAGGTAGGCAGGTTCAGCACCAGAATGTGGTCCTGCATGTGATGGAAGAAAACCAGAAGGATTGCTACTGCGCGCAATCCATCCAAGGATTGCAGCTTCCGACCGGAAATCGCGTTGGGAGCGGGGACCGACACCTCGGAGAACCTCCATCAATGCTGTGCAAGCCGAAACGATGGTAATCGGCTGCACCCGGGATATCCAGTTACCGGGGTTACATATGGATTCCGAGGATTGCGCCGATCTACAGAATTCCTCAGATTGAGCTTCGCAAAGGGACGCTGGCGCTACGATGACCAACATCACAACTTCTGGTGATGGCGATCACGCATGCCTGGAAGCAAACGAATATTTCATTTCAATTCAAGCGCTTACGCTCCTCGCCTTTACAGGCGAGCAGCTTCCGGCATAGATTTAGGGACCAGCACTTTGAATTGCGGAGTTGCAGGTTGCGACCATCCCTGGATCATGATGACCGCTCTCCCTCGCTTTCGGCCAAAGCCGTAGCGGACGTTCTCCTTTCCAGCGATCTCCTGGAAACTCTTCCCGACGCTATCGTCGCCGTTGATCGCGCTGGAACCATTGTTCAGGTCAATTCCCAAACACAAGAGTTATTCGGCTACGACCGTGACGAACTGATTGGACAGAAAGTGGAAATGCTCGTCCCAGAGAACTATCGGCACGAGCACCACCATCATCGTGAGAACTTCGCGCAAACGCCGAAGACGCGGCGCATGGGAGCCGGGCTGGATCTCTACGGAAGACGGCGCAATGGTTCGGAATTCCCGGTAGAGATTAGTCTCAGTCCTGTTTCCACCGAGCATGGAATTTTCGTCTTGAGCGCGATCCGCGACATCAGCGATCGCAAGAAAATTGAAGAGGAACTGCGCCGGGCGCATGAAGAGCTGTACCAGAAAACGGTCGAGCAACTGGGAGAATCCCGCTCCAGGCTGGCCTTGATTATTGATTCCTCCGAGGACGCGATCATCAGCAAAGGCCTGGACGGCACCATTACCAGTTGGAACAAGGGAGCCGAGCGCATCTATGGCTACACCCCAGAGGAGGTCATCGGGAAAAATATATCGCTTCTGGCGCCCACCGATCATCCCGACGAAATCCCCGAAATCCTGCGGAAAATTGCGCGCGGGGAAAGCGTCGAGCATGATGAATCGGTGCGCGTGACCAAGGACGGACGACACCTGGACGTTTCTATTTCCGTCTCTCCGTTGCGCGATGCCAAAGGCGACATTGTAGGAGCGTCAGCGATTGAGCGCGACATCACGGCCCAGAAACGGGCCGAGGGTCAGGTTCATCAATCCCAGAAGATGGAAGCGATCGGGCGGCTGGCGGGAGGAGTCGCGCACGACTTCAACAACATCCTGGGAATCATCAATGCCTGTGCCGAATTCCTCCGCGACCGCCTTGATCCCGCCGCGGAATCGTCGCAGTACGTCGAAAATATCAAGAAGTCCATCGAACGCGGTTCGTCTTTGACTCGCCAACTCCTGACCTTCAGCCGGAGTTCCGTCATCCAACCCCGTGTTCTCGATCTGAACGAGCGGCTCAAGGACGTCAGCAAACTGCTGCGCCCGCTGATGGTAGACGATGTCGAGATTCTGATTATGTCCAAGTCACCCACCGCCGTGGTGGAGGCAGACCCGGGCCAGCTCGACCAGATCGTAGTCAACCTCGCCGTGAACGCGCGCGACGCGATGCCACGAGGCGGCAAGTTTATTCTTGAAACTCGCGCGGAGAGATTTGACGAGGGTTTCGCCGAACAGCATCAAGCCATGTCGGCGGGAAAATACGTTGTGCTCGCGGTCAGCGATACCGGCAACGGCATGGACGAAGCTACCGCGTCGCGCATCTTCGAACCCTTCTTCACCACCAAAGAGATGGGCAAAGGAACCGGGTTGGGTCTGGCCACTGTGTATGGCATCGTCAAGCAGAGCGCCGAACACATCCTGGTCTACAGTGAAATGGGACATGGAACGACGTTCAAGATTTATCTCCCCAGCGCGGATCACAAAATCGGGCTCGAAACCAAGCCTTCTGAAGTCGAGACCGTCAGCCCGAAACGGCAAGGGACTACAATCCTGCTCGTCGAAGACGATGAAATCATGCGCAGCCTGACTCGTCAACTTCTCCAGGAACACGGCTATGCCGTGGTCGAGGCGGATGACGGAAAGTCCGCGCTCGAATGGGTCGAATCTCATCCGGGTCCCATTGATTTGCTGCTGACCGACGTAGTCATGCGACGCATGAGCGGTCCCGAACTAGTGGAGCGCCTCAACGCTTCTCACCCGAACCTGAAAGTCGTATTCATGTCGGGATACACCGGTGAGCTGATCGCGGAACGGGAAGTGTTGAAGCGCGGCATCACTCTGCTGGAAAAGCCATTCAGCCGAACCGCTCTGCTGAATACCATTCATACAACCTTGGGGTGAAACTTGCTGATCCCGAGCCACACCGGCGTAACGCCGACCATTCTCCATGGTCATGTAACCAAAGAAGCGGTGATGGAGATCACACATTGCTGTGTGAAACCACGCACTTCCAGCCATAAGTCCTTTGGGCCAAGCCTGCAGTCGTATCTCACAACGCCAACTAAAACCACTTATTTTCTATCACTTAGAAGACTTTCACAGTAGTCTTCCCCCGCCTCTGAAGAATGGCGAGGCGCTTGCCAAACTACCTGTGAGTGGAGGCATTAAAAATGGCTACCCAAGTCGTTAACCACGTCCAGAAGCCTGCGCCAGCAGATAAGACTTTTAGCGATTTTCCCCCTATCGTCGCCGAAGCTTTGGAGCAAGAGGCTCTCACCACCACCTACCCCACCGGAGCGGTATTGTTCGCCGAAGGGCAGGCTCCGCGCGGAGTGTTTATCGTGCGCCGAGGCCGGGTAAAGCTCTCCATTTGCAGCAGCGACGGCCGGACGCTGATTTTGCGCATTGCCGACCCCGGTTGCCTTCTGGGAGTCGCCGCGGTAGTTTCCGGACGCAACTATGAAGCGACGGCCGAGACCCAGGAACCCTCCGAGATCAGCTTCCTGCGCCACACCGATTTGGTGCGCCTCATGCGCCTTCATGGCGAGTTTGCTCTGTGGGTGACCCAACACATCAGCCAGGATTACGCTTCCACCTGCCGCGAAATCCGCGACCTGATTCTTTCAGACTCAGCCAGCGAAAAACTGGCGAGACTGCTGGTGGGCTGGCTCGATCAGAACACCGCCGCCAAGAATCCCAGCCAGATGAAGCTGGCTCTGACCCACGAAGAGATTGGGCAGATGATCGGGTCGTCGCGAGAAACGGTGAGCCGGCTGTTCGCGGGTTTCAAGAAGCAGCGTCTCATCCAGCAAACCGGGTCTACCATTGTGATCCCTAACCGCGTTGCCCTGGAAAACCTTATTACAGCGTAGAAATCTGACGGCGTAAGTAGCCACTCGTCGGGGCCGGTCATCCTCCACCGGCCCCGTTCTCTTTGAGAGCATGTTTCGCCGTCTCCCCGTTTGCCAAGATTGTACGTACAATGTTTCGCGTGGAACACTTTGTACTTATTTAACTGTACGTATATTTCAGTATGTGCGTATAAACTACACACAAACTTTGGGATGAGGGGTGGGGTTGCAGGTTATTGATAATACTCGACGGCGGTTGTGGTTAAAGGGACACAGTCGGATACTTATTGCACGGTAATTATTACAACACTGCGGGAGCTATGAGATTTCAATCGTTTGGTTAGGAGAAGCTATGCCGAGAATCACCGGAATACGGATCTTCTGTATCGCGGCGGCGATGACGCTGCTCACCGTCCCCATCGCGGAAGCGAAGAAAGGACCTGAACTGGCCTCAGCCCCGATACCCATACAAGTCCTCACCGGCAAAAGAGTGTTTATCTCCTATCGGGAAAGCGATGCGGATCCGGGAGCACCCGACCTGACCTACAACGAGTTCTACCTGCTCATGAAGAGTTGGGGGAAATATGAGCTGGCGTCGGCTCCCGCGGACGCGGACTTGGTTTTCGAAATCCGTTTCGTGAGCGGTATTTCCGATTCCCAGCTCTGTCTGTCGATCGTCGATCCCAAGACGCATGTTGTGCTGTGGCCATTCATCCAGCACGTGCAAAGCTCATCGCGGGAAACCGCGCGGCGCAAGAACTTTGATCAGGCAATGTCCGATCTGGTGGACGACGTGAAGAAAGTGACGACCGCGCCGGCGGCCGGGACTCCGGCTTCAAACAAATAGGGCCGGGTGGGCCATCCTAACGGCGTCCTTTTCCACGTTAGAGCCTGCCCTGAGCGAAGCCGAAGGGGTGGGATTCCACCCTGTCGAACCGCCCCAAAATTGACCGAGGGGGTTAGATTCAAGTATGGCCAGTCAATCGAATATGCCGGACCCTGCAGGCCGAAAGCCACTCTCGTTCGGAATTGGACAGTTCCTGCTTGTCGTCGTCCTGGCGATCATCTTCTTTCTGCTTGGCCAGAGCATGGTGCGTCACCGCTTCTTTCAAGGCCAACGGGTCCACCGGAACGGCTCCATCGGACAGTAGGATAGCTTGGTGCCCTGCCGGTGCCTCAAATTGCCTCAAATATGTTTATCAAAGAACAACTAGCAAATGGAGCTGGTGCAGCTTCGAGGGCCGTCCTGGGACGGGCACACTTCGGACCTGCACAACAGGTCGATATTCATTGTCGCCGACGAATGGTTCGAATATCTGTGATGGTGCTCACTGGGCGTTTGTGATGAAAAAGTCAAAGGCCCCGCCCAAGCGAAGCTTGGACGGGCCACCCGCCAAGGCCGCCATGGCCCGCAGGTTAGCGATTCAGATGTTCTGGATGTGGCGCAAGGGATGGGATTACGAGCAAGTAAGAAAGTTCGGTTCGCACGCGGGACAGCCCGGACATCGCGATGGTGTGCAGTCCAACACCGAGTAATTGATTGGGTGTCCCGCTCCTCTTCACCGAGGAGTTCGAAGTAGTAATCATGATCGAGGTTGTGGACCGAAGAGATGCATGGGTCGGACTGAGTGCCTGACCTGAAACTTGATTGCGAGCGAGCCTTGGTTGGATCGGCACATTTTCAACGAGAGCGAAATGGCGCTCTTCACCGAGTGCATGCTGTAGTGTGCTCGAAAATGCTTGACACTGCCGACATTGTTAGAGACGCGATGTTACGCCAATTGACACGGCAGCAGAGAGGGCTACGGCTGTCCGACCCATACGACAAAGGTAAGTTTTACATCCTCATATTGCCCGGTAATTTCCCAGCATCCAGTCGTGGGGAAGTTGATCCCAGTCATAAAGAACTGATCGTCCGCCGTCCAGCTGGGTGCGCCAGGGCCGTCGGTCTGGAGCGGAGGGGCAAGAGAATCGGTTCTCCTGCCGCTGACCGTGAGTTTCGCTTCCGTTGCAGCGTGTGGGTCAAATCCTTGTCGCCAAAAAGCCAGCTTTTGTCTGAGTGTCGGATCGCTGGGGTGTAGTGCCCTAACCCGATCCAGGCTCCGGTCTTTGGAAGAGCGGTCCATAGCCTGTCCGTCCCGAACCAGAATTGACCACCGGATGGTTTTGCAGGATAGGGCGGTAGTGGCACGAAGGGTTGGGTTGCAGGCTTCGTAACCGGGCTTGTCTCAGGCACGGCGGATGTTTTCTGCCTTTCTTGACCAAGGCATAAAACTGGCAGAAACATGAGGCAAAACGACAGCAGAAGGCGTGGGGAGAGCATAGGAAGCCTCCAATGCAGATTGTTCAGTTTACAAATTCGACGACAACTGTTGCCAACAGGCGTATAGCGCTCAAAACCCCCTTTGCCGGGTCAATGAGCGTTATCGGGATGTTACGCCAATTTGAGATCACTATCCTACCCATGACTTTAGAGGCTGGGCGCATGGGGCGCTGGGGTGGCTTCTAAGCCAGCTCTAGCTTTAGGGCTGCAAATAACTTGCAGATTGACAAGGCACCGGCCATAAAACATAATCCTTCGCACGTTCTTGGGGGCGCCCGCGCTACCTCTGCTGCCCGGAAACGTCATAATGCTCCTCGGGCTTCTTGTGGGGCACCTAGGCCCTCCGGAACCAAGGTTCGATCTCCGCCATAAGACAGTCTGGAGTGGGCCATAAGGAACTCCATGTCCAGGGTCTCCCTGCGAGACCGGACTGATCACGGATGGAGGAATCAGGCATGAAAAACGGGGGGAACGCGAAACGGCGGTACTGTGGGTTTACTTCCAAACTTTTGCTCGGAATGACGGCTATCTGCGTGGTCACTCTGGGCACGGTACTCACCGCATCTGCCGACGACCGTCCGATTGCTCTCACTGAAAGCGGGGTCGTGATTGGCCTAAGGGTGGAGGCAATGAACGAATTTCTGGGCATCCCGTATGCGGCTCCGCCGGTGGGAACTCGGCGCTGGAGACCGCCGCAAGGTTACGGGCTCTTTCCCGGATTTTTGCTCCAAACGACCCAATTCGGCAGTGAGTGCACGCAACCCGGAGGGATTGGCAGCGAGAATTGCCTGTTCCTGAATGTCTATACGCCCCGGTCGGCATCGGGTAATGGCGGGGGGCCCGGCCTGCCTGTGATGGTTTGGATTCATGGTGGCGGTCTCACGGCTGGAAGCAGCGATGGTTTCGACCCCAAGCGACTCGTGAAAGAAGGGGTGATCGTCGTCACAATTAATTACCGCCTAGGTTATTTGGGATTTTTTGCCCAGTCTGCGATAGATGCCGAAGACCATCTCAAGGGCAACTATGGGTTGATGGATCAGCAATTCGCGTTCAAGTGGGTGCGCAGGAACATCGCGGGCTTTGGCGGCGATCCGGATCGAGTAACGATATTCGGTGTGTCTGCGGGCGGACAAAGCGTTTATTCCCACCTGGCGTCTCCCCTTGCAGCAGGCCTGTTTCGTGGGGCGATATCGGAAAGCGGAGCGTATTCGGAGTTCCAAGACTACTTTCCCTACATTATTACGCTGGCGGAGGGGGAAACGACGGGCAGCGCAGGTGTACCGTCTGGCGCCGCGATTGCGGATAGTGTCGGATGCACCAGCCAGACGGCTTCGTGTCTGCGTGCCGTGCCCGCCTTGACGATGGTCGCAGAAGAGCCGAGTGCCTTGTTTCCGTTTGTGGATGGAGCTCTGCTTACACAGACGCCCAGCGCGGCATTTGCCAGCGGTGAATTCAATCACGTGCCGGTGATTTCGGGCACCAATCACGATGAAGATAGGTTGGGTGTGGCGTTCGAATACGACCTTAGTGGAAATCCGATACTGACCTCGGCGGAGTACGATACTGCGGTGACTGCTCTGTGGGGATCGGGCCTGGCGCCGTCCGTCTTGGCCTTGTACCCATTTGCCAGTTACCCGTTTGGCGGTGAGGCACTGGCGGCCTCAGGTACCGATGGAGGCGACAGCTGTCCGGCACGGAAGGCGGATCAGTTGCTATCGAAATTTGTGCCGACTTATGCGTATGAGTTCAATGATGAAAGCGCGCCCCCGCCTCAGTCTGCGTTTGGCGGGTTGTTGACGTTTCCGTTGGGTGCCTATCATACTGCAGAGCTTCTCTACCTATTCGAGGGCAATAGTCTTGTCGTTGTGGTTAAGGGCACGCTTTCGCCTAAACAAGAGCGGCTCTCCGCCGCGATGATCAGCTTCTGGACGCAGTTCGCGAAGACGGGAAACCCGAACTCCTCTGCTGAGCCAGCCTGGTCTCCATACAGTGCGTCAACCGACGAGTTCCTGTCGTTGATACCGCCGACGCCGGTGGTCGAGTCCAACTTCGACGCTGATCACCAGTGCTCCACATTTTGGGACACGTTCTAACCGCGAACGGCGGGCGGGCGTCGCAGCCGCAGACCCAGAGCACGCCAAACCGGATTCACGTCGGCGAGGGCGCAACGTTACCGAATCATTTTTCGCATCGTTGCGAAATCGACATCGCACGAGCAGCTGTTTACCTATAGTTGTCGTAACAAGGCGATTACACTCATTGAGAATTTCAGGCTTGCGTCTCAGGATGCCCCGCCTTTTTGGCGATCACAGCCGCGCGAGGCGGCCGAGAAGCAGAAGAAGTGACGGCTCCGCTAAAGTTTGCTAAAGTCATCGTTAACTTTCGTTACTTTTGTTACTTTGGAAGCACTTTAAAATTCAACAACTTGTGTGTTTTCAACAACGGCTGCTGAACCGCTGCGCCACCCAAAATCAAGGGCAATACCTTATCGCGGGCGGAGTCAAAATCAGAGTCAAAGGCAGCGGACAGGAGTGTCCGCTCCACACGGATCTCGGGGAGAACGCCTTGACGCATCACTGGGAGTGTCGGACGAGTAGGGATCCTTCGACTCCGTAGCTGCTTCGCTTCTCGAAGCGGCAACTCCGCTCAGGATGACAAGTTATCTGCGCCATGGTTTAATCCGCTCAGGATGACAACTTATTTTGCGCCACAGTTCACTCTTTGGCGCCTGGAGCGTCTTCACTTCCCTGCTCATCCTCGTAATCTTCAGGATTGCTGGGTAGCTCGACCAGATGAGCCCGTTCCAGGGCGCGGAAATATTCCGGGCGGGAATGGCGGTAATGGTCGGCCGGAATTTTTCCGTTGAGCCACGCGGTATCCATGGGATAGACCATGGGATCGAAGATCACCAGATAGAAGTGCCAGATGAGAATGGAGAAAGTCGCCAGCAGCGCTTCATACCAATGCACTGCGGTGGCCGCGTCCGTCACCCATTTTGGAAAGTGGCGCAACGTGAAATTGTTGAACCACAGCAGGAATCCGGACAGGGCCATGACGAACGTGCCCCACATGAAGGCCCAGTATTCCATTTTCTCCGCATAGTTGAATTTCGCAAACTTCGGCTCCTCTTTTGTGAGGCCGAGGTTGTAGCGGAAAACTTGCAGCATGTCGGTGGCGTCGTTGATGGTCGGGAGCATGGCCCAAATGAAAGAGCGATCGCGCTTTTTCAGCGCCAGATGCACGAAGTGGTAGAAGGTGGCCATGAGCATGACTACAGCCGCAACGCGGTGCAATCCGCCGCGCACGCCGAACTGCGACTCCCAATTCAGCAGCGGCTTGGCCCACCAGATCTCCGGATACTTCAAGGCAAATCCCGTGAACACCAGCGTCGGGAACGTCACCATGATTCCCCAGTGCGCGACGCGGAACCACAGATTCATGCGCAGCACCATCTCGCCGGATTCACGCCGTGGATGGCGCCGAATCAGCTTGTGCAACCAGTCCAGCAAATTGTGCAGCAGCATGAAGCCGAGCGTCGCCGGGATCAGCACCCAGTAGGTCCAACGGATCCACTTGACCACCGGATGATTCGGGCCGCCGTTGGTCTGCACATGTACGGGGCCAATGGTGAATTTGTCTTCGGCCACGCCCTGGTGACAGGCTCCGCACGTCTTCGCAAGGTTGGCCGTATTGACGGTTGAGCGCGGGTCGCTGGAACGGAGAATGGAATGCACTCCATGGCAGGAAGCGCAATTCGCCGCTCTCACTTTCCCTTCTTGCAGCGCCAGCCCGTGATAGCTGCCGGCGTAAGATGGCAGGCGATCGGCCGGCAAATCATAGCGCAGGTCCAGCCGAGGATCGCCATGGCAACGCCCGCAGGTCTGCACGGAGACATTTACGGCGTTCAAGGGCGAGCCCGCGCTCTTCGGGTCGATGATCAGGTGCTCGCCGTGGCAGTCGATGCAAACGGGCGCATCGCGCACTCCGGCCTTGACCGCTACACCGTGGACGCTCTCGTTGAACTCGCGGGCGATTTCCTTGTGGCATTGCGCGCAGGTCCCCGGGACTTTCCAGTGATTGACCCTGGATCGCTCGTCGGTGGCGGGATAGATATCGTGACTGCCATGGCAACTGGAACAGGTTGCCGCATCCTTGCCGAGCGCGACGGCGCGTCCGTGGACGCTCTGCTTATAGGAATCGACTGGATGCGCCACGGGAATGTTGTGCCGCGACAGGAAGCCCGCATCGCTGTGACATTTTGCGCAGGTATCCGGCAGGTTCCTGCGTGCCACGGTCGAGCCGGCTTCGCTGGAGGCTTTCACCGCGTGGATGGGACCGTGACAGGACACGCATTTGGGCGCGTCTTTGTCCCCATTTTTCGCGGCTTGGCCGTGAATGCTGGAGGCTAGGTCCTTCACTTCCTCGGCGTGACACTCGACGCACTTTCCGGGTATCAGCTTTTCCGCGGTGCTGAGTTCGTGGACGCTGCCGTGGCACGAAGCGCACGCGGATTCGCCGAGCAAGGAGTGGACGCTGGCGGGGAAGGCCTTGGCCTCGTCCGCATGGCAGGTGGCGCATTGGACTTTGGCGATTTTGGAGGGATGCGGAAACTCTTTGATGGAGGTGTGGCAGTCTTTGCAGCCGAGAACGGCGTGAGCGCTGGCTTCATGCCTGGCGGGATCGATGGAAATGTTCTTTCCGGCGGCGGACTTCATTCCCGCTTCGCCGTGGCACGCTAAACATTCCTGATCCGCGGCGGCCGCAAACGCAGCCGGAGCCGAAGTCAAAATCAAGGCCAGATAAATCAAAACAACCCGAGTCGCGCGCATTTCCAAACCCTTCTCCGATCAACCGCTTGCTAGTGGAGAGCCGGGCGTCCCCGCCCGGCGGGACGGGCGAGACGCCCGTCGCTCCACCGTATACCCATACGCGATCACAGCTCTAGCGGTACGCGAACAACATCGCGTAGATGATCCACAACACAATGAAGAATCCCACCGTCAGCGCCGCCCAGGCGAAGCCTCGAATCGTCTGGATGACGATTGGTTGATACGCCTCCTCCATTTTTTCTTCCAGTTGCCCGGTGGCTACCAGCGCTTCATATTCTCGGGGCTTGTCTCTTTCCAGCTCTTCGAGCGGCATGCGGCCGGTGAATACGGTGATGTCCATGGGAAATTTTTCCGGGCGCAGGTGGGTATTGAAGAAGTGCACGGTAAAGATGAAGCCCGTGGCCAGCAGCGCCTCGTCGCTGTGGATGATGGT
>Ga0116218_1000233_pt1 | contig 38750 bp, 33 predicted proteins | sample Sb_taG_2_FD_88966 | JGI IMG/M metagenome (GOLD analysis project Ga0116218, IMG submission 88966) | Peat soil microbial communities from Weissenstadt, Germany - Sb_50d_5_LS metaG | ecosystem: Environmental > Terrestrial > Soil > Wetlands > Peat | place: Germany: Weissenstadt | collected 2010-09-21 | reverse complement strand
TTTCCTGGGCCGTTTCCTGGGCGGCGCGGCCCGCTACCGGCGGCAGACGGCGCAGGCGCGGGACCGCTTCGAGGCCGCGGCGGCCGAACACCGGCAGCACGAGTCGCAGCGGCACCAGGCGCTGTCCGTGGCGAAGGCTAAGTACCACGGGAAAGTCAGCGAGGAGCGCGCGCGGGCGGCGGCGCGGAACGCCTACATCGCCCGCCGCCAGGCGGCGTTCACCGCGGGTGACGCCGAGTCCGTGGCGTGGTTCGCCCGCTGCGTGCTCAAGGCGTCCCGCTACCCGGACGGCTTTCCCCGCGACTACCAGGTGGCCTACGATCCGGGGCACCGGAGCGTCACGGTCGACTTCGAACTGCCCCCGCAGCGCGTCGTGCCGGCGGTCCGCGCGTACCGGTACGTGAAGGCGCGTGACGTCATCGAGCCGGTGCCGCGCCCGGAACACGAGATCAGGTCGCGCTACGAACGGCTCATCTCCGCTATCGCGCTGCGGACGCTGCACGAGATCTTCGGCGCCACCGCACCCGAGGTGGTACGGGCCGTGTCCTTCACCGGGTACGTCGCCGCCACCGACCGGGCCACCGGGAAACCCGTCCGCCCGCGCCTGCTCAGCGTGTCGGCCGGACGGCCCGGATTCGAGGACCTGGTCCTGGCCGAGGTCGACCCGGCGGCCTGCCTGGAGGCGCTGGGCGCGCCGGCCCCGGCGGAGCCTTCCGGGCTCGGCGCCTAGAACTCGGTGTCGCGTTCGGCGGTTTCGAGCACGTCCATCAGCGTGCGGAGGGCCTCGAGGTAGGCGCGGGATCGCTGGACCAGCGGCGTCCAGTGGTCGGTGTCGAACCGGCGGGCCACCTCGTCCTGCCAGTGGGGGACCGCCTCCTCCCAGACGGCGCCGAGCAGGCGGAACTGCTCATCCCCTTCGCGGTCCGGCCGGGTGTGCACGACGGTAAGGCCTCCCCGGCCGGGACGCGGCGGGCGGCCTCCAGCCGCGAGATGCTGGCCTGCAGCTGGCTCTCGGCGCGGGGCAGGTCGACCTCCAGCAGGTCCCGGAACCCGCTGGCGGTGCCGCCGAACTCGCCGGCTTCGGTGTCGACCCGCTGCTGCCAGCGCCGGATGTGCTCCAGCCGTTCCCCGGCCTGCTCGACCGCCCGGGCGTACGCCGAGCAGTCCGGCACGGCCTCCCCGCCGCCGGCCCGGCAGGCCTCGAGCTCGGCCTGGTGCTGCTCCAGCCGGGCCTGCCAGCGGCTGGCCTTGGCCGCCAGCGACGCGCGGGTCATCTCGATCTCGCCGTCACCGCGCTCGGCCACGCCCCGCTGGGCGTACCGGAACCTGACGAGCGCCTCGTGGAGCCCCTTCAGGGCGTCGATGTCGGCGTGGATACTGGTCACGTGGCTGGCCCGCGGTCCGTCTCGGTCCGGCGCGTCCCGCCCCCCGCGCCCGCGCCGATGCCCGTCTCGAGGTAACCACGGAGCCGTTCGATCAAGGCGGCCAGATGCGCCTCGTGGCCTTCGGTGGCCGACAGGTAGTGCGTGATGCCCGGCGTGACCTCGTCGAGCGCCTCGCCGAACTGCCGGTACATATCGTCCCGCCAGACCTCCCCGAGCTCGCGCCAGTGGCCCCGGATGGTCGCGAAGTTCTCCGCCAGGTCCCGGTTGAACTGCATGAGGTGCGCCCTGAACTCCGCCAGCGCGTCGATGTCGTTGATAACCCCGGACATGCCTGTGCTCCCGTTTATTCGTTCCCAGGCCGGTGGCAGGTGCCGTCGAATTCGGCGGCGATCTCGTCGAGGCTCACCTTGACGATGTCCGGGTATCTCGCGACCCCGCCGGAAGCGATGTGCTCGACCCGGCTACTGTACGGTATGTCGACCTCCTGAGCTCGCATGATCGCGTGGACGGACGCGGCCAGCGGCGGCAGGAAGCGGTTGATCTCCCGGTTCCGGTCGGGGAAGTCCTCCGGGACCCCGGCCAGCACGGCCCGCAGCGCGTCGATGGCCTTCCCGACCGCCGCCGCAGGCATCGCGTTGCCGATGCCCTGGAGCTGCTCGCGATGGGTGGCCCAGACCGCCTTCCCCAGCTGGATCCTCAGTTCCGCGGCCGCGCCGTCCTCCCCGGCGTCGGCCAGGAAGCCGGCCAGCCGGCGCACCCCGTCCCAGTCGCCGCGGTCCAGCAGGCCGCGGGCCAGCGCCATGGTGCTGCCGACCATCTTGGCCCAGAGCAGGCCGGCCTCCGCGTAGGCGCCGAGCAGCTGCGCCTGCCGCCCGTCGCCGTCCTCCTCCAGCCCGGCCGGCCCGATCCCGGGAGGCTCAGGCCCGAAAGATCCGGCCCCGGGAGGTTCGGTCCTGGGAGCTTCGGTCCCGGGAGGTTCGGTCCCGGGAGGTTCGGTCCCGGGAGGTTCGGTCCCGGGAGGTTCGGTCCCGGGAGGTTCGGTCCCGAGGATGCCGGCCAGGCCGGCGGCCTTCAGCAGTTCCCGGGTCAGGAAGAGCAGATCCTCGCACTCCGCGGCCAGCTGCCCGGCCCGCTGGTGGTCTTCGGCGAGCAGGAAGTGGGCGAAGATGGCGGGCCGGACGGCCTGCCGGAGCGACAGGTAAGGGGAGGGGGGGTGGGTAGGAAAGTCTGCCACGACGGTCCTTTCCTGTGTGGTCATGCCGGGCTCCCGAAGGCGGCCCGGGCGAAGGAGTACAGCGACGCGACCGAGTACGGCTTGAACTTCTCCACCTGCTCGGCGGGCCACTCGGTGTCCCGGTACAGGGCGCGGTCGTCGTCCAGGCTGGCGCCGGCCGATACGCCCAGCAGGGAGTCGCTCTCTGCGGGGGACAGCACGCGCAGCACGGCCCGCAGGCCGAAGTGGGCCAGGCCCGCCCGGCGCAGGGCGCGTTCCGCGGTGGCGTACCCGTCGGCCCAGGCCACCACGTGCAGGCCGGCGTCCGGTCCCTTGTCGGCCAGGCGGACCAGGCGGGCCGAGGTCTCGCTGGGCCGGCCGTAGTCGCCCTCGGCCAGCAGTTCGTGCCAGCGGTGCAGCCCGGCGATGAGGAAGAACCGCTCGGGCCGGGCCCCCCCGTCGGAGTCGGCGAGCCGCGCGTCCAGGTCGTCGAGGAGTTCGTCCAGCGCCTCGCCGGCCGTCCGGCGGTCGGCGATCCGCACCTGGTGGGGCAGGTTCCGCAGCGGGTCGAAGAAGCCGTGGGACGGCGACGAGGGTCGGGTGAACTCGGCGACGGTGAAGCAGGCGTCGGCCGGCGAGCGCTGGACCGCGGCGCTGAGCACGGTGGCCAGCAGCAGCCCGAGGCCGTGGTCCTCGCCGCCGACGATGAGCAGGTTGGACCGGACGTACCGCTCGAACGTCGCGGTGGTGGCGGGCTTGATCTCGATCGCCTCGCCCAGCCACGCCTCCACGGTGGCTCCCGGCGCCGGCCAGCGGCCCGGACCCGCCGGACCCGCCGGACCCGCGGACCCGGCCGTTCCGGCGAAGGCCGCGCACGGTGCGTGGGCGCCGAAATCCGCGGGCGCGTCGGGGTCGAAGCTGGCCGGCGGCGGGTACTCCCGGCCGCCCGCCAGCGCCCGGATCCCGGCGATCAGCTCCAGCCGTTCCCTGGTGGGCAGCATCGCGATCCGCATTACCGGGTTGTCGCCCTCGCCGCGGCGGTCGTTGTAGATCGCGTCCCCGGCCTGGACCAGCCTCGTCGCGGCGTCGTTGCCCTCGCCCAGGATGGCCTGGGACACGCTCGGCTGCGTGCAGCCCAGCGCGATCCGCAGCGCCATCTGCTCGTAGACGGGCCGCAGGTACGCGGCGAGCGGCCCACCCGGCGACTGGGTGGCCAGCAGCAGGTGCAGGCCGAACGCCGCGCCGCGCTTGGCGATGTCCGCCAGCAGCCGCCCGGCCTCCCGGGCCAGCCGGTCCTCCTCGCTGAATAGCACCTGGAACTCATCCATGATCACTAGGGCCCGGGCCAGCACCTGCCCGGTCGCCCGCCGGTAGTCGGGCAGGTCGGTCACCCTTGCCTCACGGCACAGCCGGGCCCGCCGGTTGATCTCGTCGTGGAAGCGCCGCAGCATGCTCAGCCCGAACTCGCGGTCGGTGCGCGAGGTGATCGCGCGGGCGTGCGGCAGCCGCTCGGTCAGGTAGGCGTCGAACTCGACCTCCTTGAAGTCGAGCAGGTACAGCTCCAGCTCCTCCGGCGGGTAGCAGAGGGCGAGCTGGCTGATCAGCACGTGCAGCAGGTTGGTCTTCCCCATCCGCACGTCCCCGCCGACCAGGCCGTGGTGCACGCCGCGGACGCCCATGACGAAGCGCTGCGGCTCGCCCTTGCCGTCCACGCCGATCTGCACGTCCAGGCCGTCGGTGGTGACCCCGGACCAGCGCCGCGACCCGGAGACCGCGATCCGGCCGAAGCTCAGGTCCCGGGCGGCCGAACTGGCCGCGGCGCCGACCGCGTCCAGCCACGGGTTGGCCCGGCTCGCCGCGGGCATCTGGTCCGGCTCGATCGCGCTCCGCCCGAAGTCCGGGTCATCCCAGGTGAGGTCCCCCCGCGAGTCCAGGGCCAGGTTCGTGCTCAGCGCGGTCAGCGCGGTCAGGTCAAAGCCCCTGGGCATCTCCTGGCTGGGGTCCAGCGTGGCCAGGATGTACAGGCCGGCCCGGGGACCGTTGCGGGCCAGGCTGCCGAGCAGCGCCGCGGCCTGGTCGTCGACGCCGGCCGGGAACCCGGCCAGGACCAGCACGTGGTACGGAACCAGCACTCCGGTCGTCGCCGCGTTGTAGGCCTCCACCGAGTCGTATACGTTGGTCAGCCGCCGCTGGGTGACCTCCACCACGTGGTCGGTCAGCGTCGTCAGCAGGGCCTCGACCTCGGCCGGCCGGGCCGCCACCCCGCCCCCGGGAGTCCCCACGCGCAGCTGGGCGGGCAGCCGCAGGAACGCGCTCAGGTGCCGGCCCTGCCCGACCGGATCGGCGAGCGCGAACCGGACCGTGCCCGGGCCGGTGGCGGTGGCCAGCCGCAGGACCAGCGCCTGCAGCAGCGACCGGACCCGGTGGCCCCCGTCGCCGGAGCCGTGCTCGCTGATCAGCACGTGCCCGTGCCGGGCGAACCGGGCCACCGCCGGCCACCCCAGCCGTCCGGGGCCCGCCCGCCGCGCAGGCCCCGCCGGAGTCCGCAGCAAGCCGACGCGCAGGCCATCGGGCGGTGGCGCGTGCGGATCCGGCTGGTAACCGTCCCACGCCTGGTCATCGAAGCCGCCCAGCGCCCACGGATGCGCCGCGGTCAGCGCGGTCACGGTGCCGGCCAGGTCACGGCCGGCCCGGCCCGGCGGCCCGCCGAGGTCGTCCAGGTAGCGCTCGTGGCCGTGGCGCGCCGCGGCGGCCGACCGGGCCAAGCGGACGTAGGCATCGTGGATTTCGCGCTCGATCGTCCCGACCGGCATCTTCACCTCTGCTGTCAGCCTGCCCACCCTTATGGTCAGCCCAATGCCGGCGATCGGCAACCCCCCGGCAACTCCCGGCAACTCCCGGACACTCCCCAACACCCCCGAGGCCATACCAGCGGCCCCACGGGACCCGGTAACGATACCCAGGATCAGCGCAATCGCCGACCCGGGGGCCGTGCCAAGTCACGCACCCCTTTTATCCCATTTGCCGGAATTAACGCGGAAGATCCGGCCGTCGCGGAAGATCCGGGCCACCCCAGTTGCCCCAATCTTCCGCATAAGTCGGATCCTCCGCGATAAGCGGAGGCACCCTCCGATTGGGAAGTTTTTTCGGGTAAGACGTGAGTCTGCTGGGGCCAGGCGCGCTGATGTTGCCCGACTGACCGCCCCGGGCCACCCCGCAGCCACCCCGCGGCCACCCCGCAGCCACCCCAACCGGCCACCCCAACCGGCCACCCCAACCGGCCACCCCCAACCGGCCACCCCAACCGGCCACCCCGGCGGGCCCGAAACCGCTCAGGTCAGCCGCCGCTCGGCGGCCCACCGGGTCAGCTGGTGCCGCGAGGACAGCTGCAGCTTGCGCAGCACCGACGACACGTGCGACTCCACCGTCTTGACCGAGATGTACAGCTCGCGGGCGATCTCCTTGTACGTGTAGCCCTGCGCGATCAGCCGCAGCACTTCCCGTTCCCGCGACGTCAGCTGGTCCAGCTCCGGATCGAACGACGGCTTGACATCGGCTGAGCCCTCCGAAGACGCGAACGCGTCCAGCACGAACCCGGCCAGCCGGTGCGAGAACACCGCGTCGCCCGCCGCGATACGCCGGATCGCGTCGGCCAGCTCGGGAGTTGAGATCGTCTTGGTCACGTACCCGCGCGCGCCCGCCCTGATCACCGCGATCACGTCCTCGGGCGCGTCCGAGGCGGACAACGCCAGGAACCGCACCGACGGGTGCGCAGCCCTGATCGCCTGGACCACCGCCTGGCCCCCGCCGCCGGGCAGGTGCACGTCGAGAAGCACCACGTCCGGGACCACCGAGGCGATCAGGTCGATCGCGGGCTGGACGTCGTCCGCCTCGCCGACCACCTCGACCTGCCGGCCGAGCTCGGCCCGCACCCCGGACCGGAACAGCCCGTGGTCGTCCACCAGGACCACCCGCGGCACGCCGCTCACGACGGGCCCCCAGCACGAGACCCCGAGACAGCCGACCGCGGCATCTTCAGCGAAACCTTGGTTCCCTCGCCCACGGCGCTGGTCACCACCGCCGTCCCGCCGCGCCGGGTCATCCGGCCGTGCACCGATTCGGCCAGGCCCTTGCGGTCCTCGGGCACCGCCGAAGGATCGAACCCCTTCCCGCGGTCGCGCACAACCAGCGACACCGAGTCGGGCTCCACCTCGGCGAACAGCGAGATCGTGCTGGCCCCGGACCACTTCGCCGCGTTCACGGTCGCCTCCCGGGCCGCCGCCAGCAGGGCGTTCAGGCTCTCGTCCAGCTCGCAGTCGCCGACCGTTACCGCCTCCACCGGGACGCCGTACCGGGACTCCACGTCCTGCTGGATCTGCCGGACCCCCGCCGCGAGCGTCATGTCCACGTCGGCGGGATCCCGGCCCTCGAACAGCCAGGACCGCAGCTCGCGCTCCTGCAGCCGGGCCAGCTGGATGACCTTCTGCGGGTCGTCGGCGCGCCGCTGGATCAGGGCCAGCGTCTGCAGCACGGAGTCGTGCACCCGGGCCGCGATGTCGGCCCGTTCCTCGGCGCGCACCCGGGCCTGGCGCTCCAGGACCAGGTCGCGGGCGATCCGCAGCCACCATGGCCCGAGCAGGAGCACGAGGCCCGCGATGACCAGCAGCACCCCGCCCAGCGGCCGCAGCAGGGCCAGGCTCTGGTGCGCCGAGGCCAGCCAGCCCGCGCCGCCGAACACCAGCACGCCCGCGATCGTCAGCCGGATCGCCGACCGCCGTCCCGGCCGCACCACGCCCGCCCCGCTCACCGGCTCGGCCAGCCGCCGCAGCGTGGCCTGTTCCTCAGCGGAGGCGTTCCGCCAGATCAGCGTGAGCCCGGCCACGGTGAACACCTGCGGCCACGCCCAGCCCGACGGCCAGCCCTCGTTGAACACGCCGGCCACGAACAGCACGAAGGCGAACAGCGTGGCCAGGGCGGCCGCGAGCCCGATGCCCGCGGAATCCGACCGGGCCCGGCTGGCGATGCTGCCGTCTTCCCCGGCCGCCGGGATCAGCAGCCAGGCCGCGACGTACAGCGGCACGCCGAACCCGCCGGTGACGACGGCGGCCAGCACGAACACGATCCGCACGGTGTTGACGCTGAAACCTCGCCAGGCCGCCACTCCGGCGGCCACGCCGCCGGCCAGCCGGTCGGCCGTATCGCGGCGCAGCGGCCCGCCGGAGCCCCGGTGCCGCAGCCAGAACGGCCCGCGGTGCGGGTGCCCGAACGGCCCGCGGTGCCAGGGCCCGAACGAGTCATGGTCGCGTTCCCAGCGTGCCGGATCTTCCACGCTCCCATCATCGCTCCGCGCGCGCGTAGTTGAGTATCCGGATCATCCCCGATCCGACCCTGAGTCCCGGCCTCGGGGATCAGGGTCGCACCGGGGAACTTCCCGATGTGCCGGGCCACCTCGCCGACGCAAGCTGAAGCCATGAACACGAACACCGTGAACCCAGAAGACACCACCACCGAATCCGAGCGGGACACCCACACCGCGCCGGAGCGCGTCCTCCTCCGCCGGTCCTACGAGGACCGCATGCTGGGCGGCGTGGCCGGCGGCGTGGCCCGTTACTTCGGCGTCGACACGATGATCGTCCGGATCGCCTTCGTGGTCCTGACCGTCGTCGGCGGCGCGGGCATCCCGCTCTACCTGGTCGGCCTGCTGCTGATCCCCGACGAGGGCAGCGACCAGTCCATCGCCGGCGCCCTCATCGAATCCCTCCAGTCCCGGTCCAGGTAAGGAACGAAACCATGTCTCCGCAGCGTGACTACTCCCGGGGCAGCGACCCCCGGACCAGCCAGTCCTGGACCAGCAGCTTCTCGCCGCTGTTCCGCGGCCTGTACTCCGACCAGCATCTGCGCGTCTCGGACGCCGAGCGCCAGGCCGTGACCGACCGCCTGGCCGAGCACTTCGCCGACGGCCGGCTGGACCAGGCCGAATTCGACGACCGGGTGGGCCGGGCCATGAGCGCCAAGACCCGGGCGGACCTGAGCGGCCTGTTCTCCGACCTGCCGGAAACCGGGGCTCCGGCAGTTCCCGAGGGCCCGCGCCGCCGCCACCGCCACCCGATTCTCCTGCTGGTCCTGCTCGTCATCGTCGCCTCGGCGGCCGCCCACGCGCTGTGGTGGACCGCCGTGCCCGTCCTGTGGCTGGGCGTCCTGGCGGCGGTCGTCCTGCTGGCCACCCGGTCTTTCGGCCGGTCCCGGCCGCACCCTTAACGACAATTTGGACCTAACGAAGCGTGGTCCCAGCCCCCGCGAATCTCAGGAGCGCACCGGGGCGGGACCACTCTCGCGTTTACGCCGCAGGGCCGGCGCGGCGCCAGGCGGGGGGCGGCGGGATCGGCGAGCAGTCCAGCGCGTGACTCGGGGGCGGCGGGATCGCCGAGCACGACACCGCGGTCGTCGGGGGCGGCGGGATGGCCGAGCAGTCCAGCGCGTGACTGGGCGGCGGCGGGATGGCCGAGCAGTCCAGCGCATGGCTCGGGGGCGGCGGGATGGCCGAGCAGTCCAGCGCGTGACTCGGGGGCGGCGGGATGGCCGAGCAGTCCAGCGCGTGACTCGGGGGCGGCGGGATGGCCGAGCAGTCCAGCGCCGTGCTGGGCGGCGGCGGAATCACCGAGCACGACACCGTGTTCCTGTCGGACTCCATACTGCCCATGCTGCGCCCGCGACCGCCGCAAGTCCAGTTCAGATCCCGCCGGCCAGCTCGGAGGTCCACACCACGACCCGGGTGCGGTCGCCGCGGAACAGGTCACGGGCGAATTCCGCCGGCTCGCCGGGCCCCGGCCCCCTCCTGCCCCACGCACCCCACCCGCCGCACGGCGATAGCCTGGCGCCCATTCGTACGGCCCGCTGCAATGCACTTGCGCACCACGGAGCGCCTCCTCGCCCAAAAGCACGGAGGATCTGGCCGTCGCGGAGGATCCGGGCAGCTATAGTTGCCTAATTCTTCCGTATAAGCCATATCCTCCGCGTAATTCCGGCTTACTCGTGTACGTGAGCTAAATGTGAGGTTGACGAGCTCAAAGAGGCGAGCGAGACATGCGGAAGCGTGGCTGGAAGCCCGGGAAGGCTCCCGGCGGGAAGGCTCCCGGCGGGAAGGCTCCCGGCGGGAAGGTGAACGAGACGGCGACCGGGAGCCGAACGGCCGAGACCGGCCCGCCCGGTCAGCTCAGCCGGCGCAGGTAGGTGTCGCTCGGCTGGGCAGGCTGGATACGGACCTGGCCGTCGAGGGCCACGGCGCCGTCCGGGCGGATGATGACCGGGCTGAGTTCCAGCTCGGCGACCTGCGGGAAGTCGTCGGGCAGCTGCGACACCCGCAGCAGCAGGTCCCGGAGCGAGATCCGGCCGGCGGGGCGGCTGAGCAGCAGCGGGGCGACGCGAACCGAGTGGATCATGGCGTCGGCGTCGGTTTCGGTCAGCGGGGCGAGCCGGGCGGCGCGGTCCGGCATGACGCCGGCGGCGCCGTCGATCCCCAGCAGCACCAGCGGACCGAACACCATCTCCTCCAGCACGGCGATGCTCACCTCGACGCCGCCCAGGATCATCGGCTGGACGATGACCCCGGCCAGCCGGTCGCCGAAGACCTCCCGCAGCGATCCGAACCCGCGCCGGACCTCGTCCGCGCCGTGCAGGTCCGGCCGGGCGCCGCCGACCCGGCTGCCGCGCACCCGGCCGGGCACGTCGGCCCGCAGCGCCACCGGGGCACCGAACCGGTCCGCCGCGGCCACGGCGTCGTCCTCGGTGGTGACCGTCACGCTGTCCAGGAGCGGCACGCCGTAACAGCCGAGCAGCTCCACCGCCTGGCTGCGGGGCAGCCACCCGCCCCCGGGCGTGCCGTCCAGGAAGCTGTCCACCAGCTCATGCGCCCGGTCCTGGCGCAGGCCGTCCAGCTCGGGGACGCTTCCCGGCGGGGTCGCCTGCCACGTTCCGTAGCGCGCGGCGTGGCTGAGGGCCCGGGCCGCGGATTCGGGATAGGCGTAGGCGGGGACGGCGGGGGAGTCCTGGTCCGGTCCCGGCAGCATCCGGACCGCCTCGGTCTGGTCCATGACCGCGGCGGCGACCGGCACCGGAAGCCGGGCGGCGCGCACCTCGGCCACCAGGTCGCTGGTCGCGGTGGTGGCCGTCACGGCCAGCAGCGCATCCACGCCGGGATCGGCCCCGACGAGCTCCAGGCAGCGGCGGAACTGGCCGGGCCGGACGGCCGAGGTGGTGTCGACCGGCCCGGCCACGGCGGCCAGGGCGGGGAGCAGCTCGCGCAGCGCCCGGCGGGTGTCCTCGGCCAGGGTGGCGACCTTCAAGCCCACGTCACCGCACGCGTCGGCGGCGAGCACCCCGCCGCCCCGGGTGTTGGCCACCACACCCACCCGGCGGCCCGCCGGAACCGGCTGGGCGGCCAGCAGGGCCACGGCATCGAGCAACTCGCCCAGGTTGGCCGTGGCGATCACGCCCGCCTGCTCGAACAGGGCCCGCCTGGTGAGATGCGGGGTCGCCGCGGCGGCGGCCCGCGTCGCGGCCAGCCGCCGGCCGGCGGCCGACCGGCCCACGTCGACGGTCAGTATGGGCATGGCGCGGCCGACGGCCCGCGCGGTCCGGGCGAACTTACGCGGGTTCCCGAACGAGTCCAGGTACAGCACGGCGAGCCTGGTCGCCTCGTCCGACGCCCACCACAGCAGCATGTCGTTACCGGATACGTCCTCCTTGTCGCCCAGGGAGACGAACGAGGAGATCCCGACGCCCAGCCGGGACAGATGCTCCAGCAGGACGATGCCGACGCCGCCGGACTGCAGCGCCATCCCGGCCCGGCCCGGCCGGGGATGGCGTGCTGCGAACGTCGCGTCCAGGGAGGTCGCCGTGTTGGCCACGCCGAAGGATGTCGGCCCGACCAGCCGCATGCCGTGCCGGCGGCAGATGGCCAGCAGCTCGGCGCGGGCCGCGGCGTCCAGGCCAGACGTGGTCACGACCAGAGCCTTGACGCCCCGCTGCCCGCAGTCTTCGGCGATCTCGGCCACGGCCGCGCCCGGCGCGGCGATGACCGCCAGGTCGACCGGCTCCGGCAGCGCGGCCGCCGACGTGACCCAGGGCGTTCCGGTGGGCGTTCCCGCGGGCGACTCGCCCCCCCGGGGGTTAACCGCGTAGACCCGTCCGGAGAAGCCCGCGTCGATGATGTTCTCCAGGATGGCCCGCCCGACCGACATGTGCCGCCGGCTCACGCCGATCACCGCGACCGACGCCGGGCTGAGCACGGGGCGCAGGCTGGCCACGCCGGCCGACCGTTCCCGCTCGGCCACCGCGTCCAGGTAGGCGCCGGAACCGGCGTCGCCCTCGCGGCCCGGCAGCGGGAACGACAGCTCGTAGACCCCGTCGGCCAGGGTCCGGTGCGCCCGCAGCCCGGCGCGGGCGAAGACGTTCAGCATCGGCGCGTTCTGGGCCAGGGTCTCCGCGATGAAGGTACGGAGGCCCTGGCTGCGAGCCAGCGAGATCATGTGCTCCAGCAGCAGCGTGCCGATCCCGCGGCTGTGCATGTCGTCGGCGACCGCCATGCCGATCTCGGCCGACTGGTCGCCGATCATCTGATAGCTGGTGCAGCCGATGACCTGGCCGTCCAGGATGGCCAGGAGCGCGGCCCGATCCGGCGCGGGCTCGCGGCAGACCCGCCGCGCCTCCTGCTCGGCCGCCACCCGGCTGATGCCGAAGAAGCGCATGTACAGGTTTTGCGGGGACATCCTGGCGTGCATGTCCCGCACGGCCTCGAAGTCGTCCGGCCGGGCGGCCCGGATCTCGATCGTCGTCCCGTCGGTCAGCAGCGCGTAGGTAGCCGGCTCGGTGGGGGCACTCATGCCGGCCTCCAGCCCGGGACGGTCCGGCTCTGCCCGCGGAATTCGGCCAGGATGGTCCCGTCGGCGCGGTAGACGCTGACGTCATAGACGCCGTTGCGTTCCATCCGCACCCGCTCGGCGGCCGACGCGGTGAGCTCGTCGCCCTCGCGGGCCGGGAGCAGGAAGGTGATCTGGCCGCCCTGGGCCACCGTCACCGGGCCATAGCTGTTGCAGGCGTAGGCGAAGGCGGTGTCGGCCAGCAGGAAGATATAGCCGCCGTGGGCGATGCCGTGACCGTTCGTCATGTCGGCCGTCACCCGCATCCGGGCCGTGGCCCGTCCCGGCCCTACCTCGCCGATGCTGATCCGCAGCGCCTTGGTCGCCTGGTCGTCGGCGTACATCCGGGCCGCGCTCTCCCGCGCCCGTTCCATGGCCCGGCCGGAAGCCGCCGTTCCGCCGGTACCGCCATCGACAGCCACGCTAAGGAACCTCCCGCGCCGGCCCGAGTGTCGTTACATGCTACGGGCCGCCGCATCCGGGATCCTGTGGGCCCCGTCGCCCCGGAGGAAGCTGGTGATCACCGGTCCGACCTGCTCAGCGCTGTCCAGCAGGACCAGGTGCCCGCCGCCCTTCATGATGCGCAGCGTCGCCCGCCGCATCAGCATAGCCATAACCCGGTGATTCACCAGCGGGGTGATCGGGTCGTCGTCGCCGGCGATGATCAGCGTGGGCTGACTGATAGCCCACAGCCACGGCAGGCTCGTCCAGCCGAACAGCGGGGCCATCCGGTACAGCGCGGCCAGGGTATCCGTCGGGCGCTTGATGTGCATGGAGCGGACCAGTTCCGGCTCGGCCCGCAGCCGCCCGCCGAACAGGGCCCCGGCCACCCGTTCCAGCCGTTCCGGATGGTAGGCGTCCGGGTGGATGAAGTGCCACATGGCCTCCAGGCTGCCGGGCATCGCGAAGCCGCCGAAGGACGTCATGGCCAGCACCAGGCGACGCACCCGCCGGGGATGCGAGAACGCCATCTGCTGCGCGACCGCACCGCCGAACGACACGCCGAGCACGTGCGCGGACTCCAGGCCGAGCTCGTCCAGCACCGCGTTGCCGAACTCGGCCATGGCCCACATGGTCTGCGGGAACCGGGGCCGCTGCGAGCGGCCGATGCCCGGCGGGTCGAAGGCGATGGTCTGGAATCCGGGCAGGTGCGGGTGCAGCCGCTCCCACAGGCGCGCCTCGCCGAAGAGGCCGGAGTAGAGCAGCAGCGGCTCGCCCTCGCCGCGGACCTGTGCGTGGATGCGCAGTCCCCGGATGCGGAACTGCTCATGCCGGACCGGCACGACGAAGGTGGGCTCGGCCATCGGAAACCCTCCCTGGGGTTCAGGGTCCGGAGCTGGGGAAACATCAGCCCCTCTGCTACGGCGCAGGAACGCTAATTATAGTACGCACATCACGCAAAGGGAAACAGTAGGACCTTTGAGAAATAGCAGGACCTTTGGCTGTTACTCCGTGGACCTCGGACCGTTACCGTCAGCCGGACGTTCAGTAATTCTTGGCTTACCTGGCGGTCTCCAGTCCCCGGAACGCCGGAGCGACCAGAGGGGACTGCCCCGAGGCCAGCATGGAGGCGAAATCCGGGTGTACACGTTCGATGTGCCGCTCAATCGAGCCCTCGCCATCGCCGCCGGGTCCTGCGCGGTGGTGTGTGAAGACAACCGCCGGACCTACGCCGAACTCGGCTCGAGATGCCGCCGCCTGGCCGGGGCGTTGCGTGCGCAAGGCCTGGTACCCGGGGACCGGGTCGGCATCATCGGCCTGAACTCCGATCGTTATCTCGAGCTCTACCTCGGCGTACCGGCCGCGGGCTTCGTGCTGGTGCCGGTCAACTCGCGGCTGGCTCCCGCGGAGATGCGGGCCATCCTGGCCGACGCCGGGGTCAGCCTCCTGTTCGCCGACGCGGACTACCCGGGTGCCGCAGATGTCAAGCGGGTGCTGACCATACCCGGCGACTACGAGGACCTGATCGCCGCGGCCGACGAAGGCGGCGAAGCCCAGCTGGCCGAGGATGACCTGGCCGCCCTGTTCTACACCTCCGGCACCACGGGCGCCGCGAAGGGCGCGATGCACACCCACCGGACCCTGGTCAGCAGCGCGCTGCACTTCATGGCCACCTGGCCCTTCGACCGGCAGACGCGCTGGCTGGTGGCCTCGCCGCTGTTCCACACCGGCGGGATCATCGGCACGCTGGCCACCGTCTGGGCCGGCGGGACCCACGTCATCATGCCCCGGTTCGACCCCGACCTGGCCGTCGACCTGATCGAGCGCGAGGCGGTCACTCATACGCTGCTCGTGCCCACCATGCTCGCCGCGGCGGCCAATGCGCAGCTCGCCCGGCCCCGGGACGTCAGCTCGCTGCGCTACCTGAGCCACGGCGCCTCGCCCATCTCGGCCGAGACGCTCCGCAAAGCGCGCCAAGCCTTCCCCGGCGCCGAACTGCTGCACGTGTACGGGACCACCGAGGCCACGCCGATCACCACCCTCCTGCCGCACGAAGAGCTCATCATCGAGACGCCGCGCGTCCGGTCGTGCGGCCAGCCCGCGACCGGCGTCGAGGTGCGCATCATCGACCGGGAGGGCCAGGACGTGCCGGCCGGGGCCGTCGGCGACGTCCTCGTGCGCAGCCCCAGCGTCATGGCCGGCTACTGGCAGAAGCCCGAGGCCACGGCCGAGGTCATGCGCGGGGACTGGTACCTGACCGGCGACCTCGGTTACCGGGATGACGAGGGGTACATCTTCCTGGTCGACCGGGCCAAGGACATGATCGTCAGCGGCGGCGAGAACATCTACTCCACCGAGGTGGAGAATGCCCTGGCCAGCCATCCCGCCGTCGAAGAGGTCGCGGTCTTCGGTGTCCCGGACCCGCGCTGGGGCGAGTCGGTCTACGCGGTGGTGACCGTCCGGCAGCCGGTGACCGCCGAGGAGCTGATCGCGCAGTGCCGCCAGCAGATCGCCGGCTTCAAGGTGCCGCACCACATCGAGTTGCTGACCGAGCCGCTGCCCAAGTCGGCGGCGGGCAAGATCCTCAAGCGCGAGCTCCGCGAACCGCACTGGGCCGGTCAGCAGTCGCATGTTTCCGGAAGCTAAGGGAGGCGCGCCATGCGCAGCACGATGATGGACTTCCCGCTCACGATCCGTCACATCTTCGAGCACGGCCGGGCGCTGTACAGCGACAGCGAGGTCGTGACCTGCGAGGCCGACGGCGCACGCCACATCGAGTTCGGAGCCCTGGCCGACCGCGCGGAACAGCTGGCGGCCGCCCTGCGCCGCCTCGGCGTCGGCCCCGGTGACCGGGTGGCCACCTTCGGGTGGAATAACCAGGAACACCAGGAGGCGTACTTCGCCATCCCCTGCATGGGCGCGGTGATGCACACCCTCAACATCCGGCTGTCCGCGGACCAGCTTCGCTACATCATCGGCCACGCCGAGGACACCGTGATCGTCGCGGACGCCAGCCTCGCTCCGGTCCTGGGGCCGGTCCTGGCCGACGGCGGGGACCAGGTCAAGACCGTCAGGCATCTCATCGTCTACGGCGACGGCGACCGGTCCGCGCTGCCCGCGCACCTGGACTACGAGGAACTGCTCGCCGCCGAGAAACCCGGTTACCCCTGGCCGGAGCTCGATGAGCACCAGGCCGCCGCGATGTGCTACACCAGCGGGACCACCGGCCTGCCCAAGGGCGTCGTGTACAGCCACCGGTCCACGTTCCTGCACTCACTGGGCATCTGCTCCGGCGAGGCCCTCGGACTGAACCAGCACGACCGGCTGCTGCCGGTGGTGCCCATGTTCCACGCCAACGCCTGGGGCATGCCGTACGCCGCCTGGCTGGTGGGCGCCGACCTGCTGCTGCCCAACCGGTTCGCGCAGGCGGCGCCGCTGGCCCGGTTCATCGCGGAGGAGCGGGCCACCCTGGCCATGGCCGTGCCGACGGTGTGGTTCGACGTACTCGGCCTGGAGGAGGCCAGCGTCGACCTGAGCTCGCTGCGGGCGATCATGTGCGGCGGGGCGGCCGTCCCGCGCAGCCTGATCGAGGCCTACGAGAAGCGGTTCGGCCTGCTCGTCGTCCAGGGCTGGGGCCTGACCGAGACCAGCCCGGTGGCATCGCTGTCCTTCCCGCCCAAGCACGAGCCGGCGGAGCGCGCGATGGATTACCGGGCCACCGCGGGGCGCCCGTTCGGCGGCGTGGAGGCTCGGGTCATCGACGACGAGGGCCAGGTGCTGCCGCGCGACGGGCACGCCACCGGCGAGATCGAGGTGCGCGGGCCCTGGGTGACGGCCGCCTACTACAAGGACCCGGCGCCGGAGAAGTTCCGCGACGGCTGGCTGCGCACCGGCGACGTTGGCCGGATCGACCATCACGGGTACATCACGATCAGCGACCGGGCCAAGGACGTGGTCAAGTCCGGCGGCGAGTGGATCTCCACGCTGGAGCTGGAGGCGGCCATCCTCACCCACCCGGCGGTCCGCGAGGTCGCGGTCATCGCTGTGCCCGACGAACGGTGGGGTGAGCGGCCGATGGCCTGCGTGGTCCTCGTGCCGGGTCAGTCGCCGCCGGCCCCGGACGAACTCCGGGAGCACCTGTCCACCGTGGGAGTCGTGAAGTGGTGGCTGCCCGAGTACTGGGTGTTCGTCGACGAGGTGCCGCGCACCAGCGTCGGCAAGTACGACAAGAAGCTGCTCCGGGCGCGCAACGCCGAAGGCAGCCTGCAAAGCCAAAGCAATTAACCCAAGGAGAGTGTGATGCCAGAAGCCGTCATCGTCAGCATTGGCCGGACACCGATCGGTCGTGCCAACAAGGGCTCGCTCATCGAGCAGCGGCCCGACAACCTAGGTGCCTACGTGGTCGGCGAGGTCCTCAAGCAGGTCCCGCAGCTGGACCGCGGCCAGATCGACGACGTGATCTGCGGCTGCGCGATGCCCGGCGGCGAGCAGGCGCACAACATGGGCCGGATCATCTCGCTCCTGAGCGGGGTCGGAGCCCCCGGCACCACGGTCAACCGGTACTGCGCGTCGTCGCTGCAGGCGGTCCGGATGGCCTTCCACGCCATCAAGGCCGGCGAGGGCTCGGCGTTCATCTGCGTCGGCGTGGAGTCCAGCACCCGCTCGCCGCTGGGCGTGTTCTGCGACCAGCCGGACACCCAGAACCCGCGCCTGCACGCCGGCAACGCCGAGGGCCTGCCCCAGGCCTACATGGCCATGGGCGTGACGGCCGAGAACGTGGCCGACAAGTACGACGTCACCCGCGAGGAGATGGACCGGTACGCCCTGCAGAGCCACCAGCGCGCGGTCCAGGCCACCCGGGACGGCATCTTCGCCAAGGAGATCATCCCGGTGCCGCTGGCGTCCGGGACCATGACGGCCGACGACGGGCCCCGCCCGGACACCACTCTGGAGAGGCTGGGCACTCTGAAGCCGGTCTTCCGCGAGGGCGGCCGGGTCACCGCCGGGAACGCCTGCCCGCTCAACGACGGCGCGGCCGCCACCGTGGTGATGTCGGCGGCCCTGGCCAAGGAACTCGGGATCACGCCGATCGCGCGCGTCGTCTCGACCGGCGTCAGCTCGCTGGAACCCGAGATGATGGGCCTGGGCCCGATCGAGTCCTCCCGGCAGGCGCTGGACCGAGCCAAGATGACGATCGGTGACGTGGACGTGGTGGAGATCAACGAGGCCTTCGCCGCGCAGGTCATCCCGTCAGCCCGGGACCTCGGCATCGACCCGTTCGGTCCCAAGCTCAACCCGCACGGGGGCGCCATCGCCCTCGGCCACCCGTTCGGCATGACCGGGGTACGCATCCTGGCCACCCTGCTGAACGACCTCCGGACCCGCGATGAGGCGATCGGGCTGGAGACCATGTGCGTCGGCGGCGGCCAGGGCATGGCCATGATCATTGAGAGGTTGTCATGACGACTCCACGCGGCGGCACGCCGCTTACCAAGGACACCCAGAACGGGCACCAGGGCCCGCCACCCGAGACCGCGGCCAAGGCCCCGGTCAAGACCGCGGCCAAGGCCCCGGTCAAGGAGCCGGTCAAGACCGCGGCCAAGGCCCCGGTCAAGGAGCCGGTCAAGACCGCGGCCAAGGACCCCGTCAAGGAGGCCCCGGTCAAGGCTCCGGCTAAGGCGAAGGCGCAGGCCGCGGAGCCCGCCGCCGGGACAGGCAGTCCGTTCGACCTTCTCGGCCTCCGCGAGGCGGCCGGAGCCCTGCGCTTCCTGGGCCAGGTGGCCGCGCACCACCCGCAGGCGGTGCTGCGGACCGTTCCCGGCCTCGGCCAGGAGCTGGTCAAGATCGCCCTCGGCCGGTCGGAGGTCGCCCCGAAGAAGGGCGATAAGCGCTTCGCCGACCAGGCCTGGCAGCAGAACCCCCTGTTCCGGGCGACCATGCAGAACTACCTCATCTGGGGCTCCGGGACGGAGAGCTACGTCGACAACCTCGGCCTGACCGGCATGGGCGTGGACCGGCTGCGCTTCGCGGCGTCTCTGGTCCGGGAGTCCCTGGCGCCGACCAACTTCTTCGTCGCCAACCCCGCGGCCGTCAAGCGTGCCTACGACACCGGCGGCGGCAGCGTCCGCCGCGGGCTGGTCAACTGGCTCGGCGACCAGCGGCACAACCACGGCATGCCGTCGATGGTGGACCTCAAGCCGTTCACGAAGGGCGAGAATATCGCGGCCTCCCCCGGCTCGGTCATCTTCCGGAACGAGGTCATGGAGCTGATCCAGTACAAGCCGCAGCACGAGACCGTCTACGAGCGCCCCATCCTGGTGGTGCCCCCGCAGGTGAACAAGTACTACGCGCTCGACCTCTCGCCGGGCCGCAGCCTGTTCGAGTACCTGCTCCAGCGCGGCATCCAGGTGTTCGGGATCAGCTGGCGCAACCCGACCAAGGAGCAGCGCGACTGGAACTTCGACACCTACGTGCAGGCGGTGATCGACGCGACCAACGTGATCCGTGAGATCACGGGCTCACCGGACGTGAACATCATGGGCGGCTGCCTGGGCGGGATGACCTCCGCGCTCACGCAGGCGCACCTGGCGGCCCTGGGCGAGGAAGACCGGATCAACTCGACGACCATGTTCGTCACCCTGCTGGACACCAACGTCAAGGGGCCGATGTTCCTGTTCTCGTCCCCGCAGATGCTCGCGCTGGCCAAGCTGGTGTCCCGGCCCACCGGCGTGATCAACGGCTGGCAGCTGGGTTCGACGTTCGCCTGGCTTCGCCCGAACGACCTGATCTGGAACTACTGGGTCAACAACTACCTGCTCGGCCAGGACCCGCCGGCCTTCGACATCCTGGCCTGGAACGCCGACACCACCCGGCTGCCCACCGCGTTGCACCGGCAGATGCTGGACATGGTGGACGGAAACCGGATGGTGCACCCGGGCGGCATGACGGTCCTGGGCACGCCCAACGACCTGTCCCGCATCACCACCGACACGTACGTGGCGGCCGGGATGACCGACCACATCACGCCGTGGAAGGGCTGCTACCAGACCACCCAGGTGGTCTCCGGCCACGCCGAGTTCGTGCTGTGCTCCAGCGGTCACATCCAGACCGTGGTGGCCGACCCGAAGCACCGTGGCCTCGGGTACTACCTCAACCCGGCCACGCCGCCCGACGCGGAGGAGTGGCTGGCGGGCGCGGAAAAGCACGAAGGATCATGGTGGGACCACTGGATCAGCTGGCTGGCCGAGCGCTCCGGTGAGCAGCACGAGGCCCCCCACGCCCTCGGCAGCACCCGCTACCCGGCGATCGAGGCCGCACCCGGCAGCTACGTATTCCAGTGACCCCCCGCAGGAGGTAAATCTCTTTTCTGCCGAACGGGCCGTGGTTAAAGAGCCCGGCGGACCTACAAAGGGCCCGCCAGGCTCTTTACCAGCGTCACCAGGTCGTCCAGGTCGGCCTCGAACTCGGCGTCCGGCACCCCGGCGTCGAGCAGGGCCTGGCGCCTGGGAGGCTCCCGCCGAGCTGAATGTCGCCTACGACATCGGCGGGATCCTGTTCTCCGCGCTGGGCGGCGCGCTCATCCCGGCCGCGGAACTCCCCGGCTGGGCCCGGGCGCGGTCGCGGCCTGGCGGATGAGCCGCAGCCTGCCACGGTCCCGCCTGCTCTGAGGCAACGTGACCAAGGACTCTTACCTCAGCCGGGCTGCCGGGGCATCATGGGTCGCTGCTGGGGGTAGGGAGGGTGGCAAATGACCTGCAGCTTGCATGTGGCCTGGGACGAGCGGCTGAACGACTATTACTTCGGGCCTGGCCATCCGATGGCCCCGATACGCGTGGAACTGACCATGCGGCTCGCGCACGAATTCGGGCTGTGGGCCCAGCCGGGCGTGACCGTGGCGGCTCCGGCCCCGGCCACCCAGGCAGACCTGGAGCTGGTGCATGACGCCCGGTACATCACGGCCGTGCGGACGGTCAGCGGCTGGGCCGAGGAGCTCGGTGCGGGCGGCCTTGAGGCGGCCCAGTTCCGCTATGCGCAGACGTTCGGACTGGGCACCGAGGACCAGCCGGTATTCGCCGGCATGCAGCAGGCGTCGGCGCTGCTGGCCGGCGCGACCCTGAGCGCGGCCCGCGCGGTCTGGTCAGGCTCGGCCCGGCACGGGGCCAGCATCGCAGGCGGCATGCATCACGCGATGGCTGCCCGCGCCAGCGGGTTCGGGGTCTACAACGACGTCGCGGTCGCCATCGCCTGGCTGCTGGAACACGGCGCCGAGCGCATCGGCTACGTGGACATCGACGCGCACCACGGCGACGGTGTGCAGGCCGCGTTCTACGCCGACCCGCGGGTGCTGACCATCAGCTTGCAGCAGCACCCGGCGGAGCTGTTCCCGTTCACCGGCCTGCCCGCCGAGACCGGCGGGCCCGGCGTGGAGGGCTCGGCGGTCAACGTTGCGCTGCCCGCCGGGACCGGCGATGCCAGCTGGCTGCGCGCCTTCCACGCGGTCGTGCCGCCGCTGCTGGCGCGGTTCCGGCCGCAGGTCCTGGTCAGCCAGCACGGCGCCGACACCCACCGGTTCGATCCACTGGCCCAGATGAAGCTGAGCATCGACGGGCAGCGCGCCGCCCACGCCGCCATCCACGCGCTCGCCCACCACCTGGCCGGCGGGCGCTGGCTGCTCACCGGCGGCGGAGGGTATGACCTGGTCCACGTCGTACCGCGGACCTGGACGCACCTGCTCGCCGAGGCCGCGGGCCAGCCCATCGACCCGGGCAGCCCGACTCCCTCCCGGTGGCGCGAATACGTCGCAGAGCGCACCGGGCTGACCGCACCCGAGCGCATGACCGAGGGAGCACCCGTGGTGTTCACGCCGTTCGAGTCGGGCTACGACCCGGGCGACCCGGGCGACCGGGCTATCATGGCCACCCGCAACGCGGTCTTCCCCTGGCACGGGCTGATGCCCGTGTGACCGGCCCCCAGACGAGGGCCGGGACATGGCGCGTTCAGAAAGGATTAGGCCGATGGCTGATGAGGAGCAGAGCACACCTGGTATGGCCTCCGGCCTGGTTCAGGGGCTCGTCGCCCAGCTCCGCGCCGTGACCGAGGGGCTGGAAGGCCTGGCCGGATTCGGCGCGCGCCGTTCGCTGGCGCCCGGCACGTTCCCGCTGCCGGGCGCCCTTTCGGCGGCGCAGCTGACCACGATCTCCGGCAGCCTCGCCGCGCAGCGAAGGAGCATCGAGGCGCTGCAGGCCCAGCTGTCCTCGTTCGACGAGCAGCTGGCCGTACTGGAGCAGCTCCTCAGCCCGCTCACCGAGTGGAGCAGGACGTGGGCCGAGCTGGAGGAGCGGCTGCTGAACATGAGCCGTGGGCCAGCGGCCGGGGGCTCGGATCGCTCGTTACCGCTGTCCTGAGTCCGGCACCAGGGGACCCTCGCCGGACGGGTCGAGCAGACCCTCCTCCAGCCAGGTGTGGCGGCCGGCGAGCACGTCCTGCGCCACGGCGTACGTGGCGCTGTCGGCGTTGTGCCACAGGTCGTGGAACAGCCGCTCGGCGCGCACCTGACTCTGCTGGCAGAACAGGTCGGCCAGCTCTTCGATGGCCTTCGCCTGCTCGGGCCGGTCGGCGGCCAGGGTACGGGCGTAGACCACCGCCGCGCAGATGGCGTACAGCTCCGCTCCGATGTCCACGAGCCGCCCGAGGAAAGCGCCGTGGTCCTCCGTCTTCGCCCGCCACCGCGCCATGCCGTAGAAGGTCGAGCGCGCCAGCTTGCGGCTGGCCCGCTCCGCGTAGCGAAGATGCGCGGCCAGCGGCCCGAACTCGCGGTACGCGGAGGGATTCTGTCCCGATCCCACGGTCAGCTTCGGGTACCACTGGCCGTAGAACCGGCCCGCCTGCGTGAGGGCCTTCCCCTTGTCCTTGAGCGGGAGGCCTTCCTGGATGAGATCCCCGGCCACGCTGAGGTGCTGATCGACCGCTTCCCTGGCGATGAGCAGGTGCATGATCTCGGTGGAGCCCTCGACGATGCGGTTACTGCGCATGTCGCGCAGGACTTGCTCGACCGGGACGCCGCGAAGTCCCCGTGCCTTCAGCGACGCAGCCGTCTCATAGCCGCGCCCGCCGTACACCTGCATCAGCCCGTCCGACACCAGCCAGCCCAGTTCGGTGGTGTAGAGCTTGGCCAGCGCCGCCTCGATCCGCACGTCATTGCGCTTTTCGTCGGCCTGCCGGCTGGTCACGTCCACCACGGCCTCGAGCCCGAACGCGGTCGCGGCGATAAACCCGACTCGCTGCGCCACCTCGTCGTGCTGACCGATCGGCTTGCCCCACTGGACGCGCGCGCTCGCGAACTCCCTGGCCACCTTCGCCGACCACTTCGCCGTCGCGGCGCACTGCGCCGGTATGCCCATCCGGCCCGTGTTCAGCGTCGTGAGCGCGATCTTCAGCCCGGCTCCTTCTTTGCCGATGACGTTCTCTTTCGGCACGAACACGCCGTCGTAAAAGGTGAGCGAATTCTCGATCCCGCGCATGCCCATGAACTCGTTGCGTGATTCGGTGATGATCCCGGCGTCGCGCGGCACGATGAACGCGGTGATGCCGCCCTTGTGCCCCTCGCTGCGCGGCACCTTGGCCAGGACCACCATGATGTCGGCGATGGTGCCGTTGGTGGTCCACAGCTTGCGCCCGGTGATGCGGTACCCGGAGCCGTCCTCCGTCGGCACCGCGGCGCACGTCATCTTGGCCGGGTCCGAGCCGACACCGGGCTCGGTCAGCGCGAACGCGGACAGCTGCGTGCACAGCTTCGGCAGCCAGTATTCCTTCTGTTCCTCCGAGCCGAAGTACAGCAGCGGCTGGGGCGCGCCGATCGACTGGTGCGCCGACAGCAGCACGCCCAGGCTGCAGTGCCAGGTGCCGACGAGCATCAGCGCCCGGTTGTAGTAAACCTGTGACAGGCCCAGGCCGCCGTAGCGCTGCGGAATCTTCATGCCCAGCGCCCCGACCTTCTTCAGGCCATCGAGCACCACGTCCGGTATCCGGCCGTCTCGCTCGATGACATCGGGATCGACGTTCTCCAGCAGGAAATCGCGCAAGGTAGCGAGAAATTCCTCGCTCCTGGCCACATCGGCGGCCGGAGCCTTCGGCTGGGGATAGATCAGGTCAAGGCGCATGTCACCGAGAAACAGGCTCTTCCCGAAGCTTGGCAGCGTCCATTCCTTCTCCCGCGCCTCCTCGGCCACAGCTCGTGCTTCGCGGGCATCGGCGTTGCTTGACATCGGGGCCTCCTACTTGCTTGCTAGTTCGCGGCTTCTGCCGCCTTGGTCAGCTCGTTCACTGCTTCGAGCACGTCATTCATCAGGCCATCGACATCGGTGACCAGGTCCGGGCAGCCCATCAACCCGAAGTTGAGGTTGCCGACGTAACTGAGCACGACCATGTTCAGCCCCATGGTGGGGGACAGGAAGGCCGCGGGGTAGAAGGTCAGCATCTGCTTTCCGCCCAGGTAGAGCGGTCCGGGCGGTCCCGGCACGTTGGAGATGTACAGGTTGCCCGGGTAACGGGGCAGGGCCGGGATGGGCATTCCCATCGCCAGCCGGGCTGGCGGAGCGCCCAGCATGGGCATGACGGTCCGCAGCGCGTTGGCCATGAAGTCCCCGCCCATCGCGGAATGCATCCGCTTGGCCGCGGCCGCGGCCGCGGATGCGGCCCGCAGCCTTTCGACCGGGTCGGCCACGGTGGTCGGAAGCGCCGACATCATCGTCGAGACCTCGTTGCCGAAGCCGTCGCCTTCCCCGTCGTCCCGCACCGAGACCGGGATCATCGTCACCAGAGGCTCGCTGGGCAGGGCTCCCTGGCGGTCCAGCCACTGCCGCAATGCGCCCGCGCACACGGCCATGACGACGTCGTTGAGGGTGCCGCCGAACGTGTTCTTGATGGCCTTAACCTGGTCGAGCGGTACCTGGCCAAAGGCCCAGCAGCGGTTTTCCGAAAGCCTCCCGTTGAATGGGGTGCGGGGAGCCCCGAAGATCGGTGGCTGCCAGCCGCGGGGCCCGGTGTCGCGGGCGGAAGGACGGATCAGCCCGAGCATGTGCGGCATGCGGCTCATCGTCCGCCGCTGGAAGTGCAGCACGTCGAGCGGGTATCTGGCCGCGTCGGCCAGTCCGCGCAGCAGCATCTCGCCCGTTCCGGGCAGCCGGCCAGGCCGCGGGAGCTCGGCGATGCTCGTCTGCGCCGCCTCGGGCGCCGCGTCGAGGAGGATCGGCATGACCTTCCCGGCCGACCCGCCGTCGACCGCCGCGTGGTGGAACTTCATGACCATCACGGTCTCGCCGCTGTCCAGGCCGGTGATCAGGTGGATGGCCCAGAGGGGCTTGGAGAGGTCGAGCGGCTGGGCGGCGATCAGGGAGACCTGCTCGGCCAGCTGCCGGTGGTCGCCGGGGGCCGGCAGGCTCACCTCGTGCAGGTGGTCATCGACGTTCAGGTCCGGGTCCTCCGCCCAGTGGGGCTTGCTTAGCCCGAACGGCGCGTGGATCACGCGCTGCCGGAACGGTGGCAGCTGGGGCAGGCTCCTGACCACGGCGGAACGTATCTCGTCGAGGGTGAGCCGCTGGCCGTCAGGTCCCGGTGAGAAGTGGGCCGCACTGCAGATGTTCATCGGGGCGGCGTGTGACTCGCCGTAAAAGAACGCCGCGTCCCATAGGTTGAGCTGTCGCACGAGTCATGTCCTCCATCTTCAGCGCCGGCTGGGTGACTGCCTGGGTCCGGCATGAGCTATACAGGCAAGTTCGTCACGCCACACGCGATCTCCTTGCCGTAGAGCCAGTCGATGTGCTTGTAGTCGCCCGGGTCGCGATCGCGCAGCAGCTCATTCCGGATGGACCGGGTGAGGCCGTCGCAGTGCCACAGGTCACCCCAGGCGCGAGCCGTCAGCTGGACCTGAGCGGTCCGCTCGGTGCGCAGTTTTTCGTAGGCGGCGAGCGCTCCAGGCCACTCATCGCGGCCATCGGAGCCTGACGGTGCGTGCGCGGCCAGGGTCCAGGCGTCCTCGATAGCCTGGCAGGCTCCCTGCGCCAGGTATTGCAGCATCGGGTGCGCCGCATCCCCGGTGAGGGCCAGGCGCCCCTGCACCCAGTTGCCGATCGGGAGCCGGTCGAACATGGGCCAGCGGCGTTCGCGCCCCAGCTTGGCGGCACCGTGCTGCACTTGCGGGCAGCAGGCGGAGAACACCGCGTCGAGTTCGTCGGGTCCGCCCCAGTCCTCTTCGCCGCGCGCAAACGCCGGCGAGGCGAAGACGGCGACCTGGTTCAGCATGTCGCCCTGGCGCAGCGGATACTGCACGAAGTGGCAGCCAGGTCCGAAGTAGACCGTGACATCCCCAAGTGACAGGTGCTCGAGTTCTGTGGCCTCGGACAGCGGGATGGCGCCGCGGTAGGCCACGTAGCCGGAGCAGATCGGCTCGTCGTCGCTGAAGGGCCGGCGCAGCGTGGACCACAGGCCGTCAGCGGCGAGAACCAGCCCGGCGGAGTGCGTCGCCTCGTCCGTGACGGCTGCCGCCATGTCGTCGCCGGCCTCTACCCGCGTGACGCGGGCCTCGGTACGCAGGTCGACGTCGGCCCGCTGGCAGGCGCGGTAGAGGATGTCGAGCAAGTCGCTGCGATGGATCACCACGTACGGAGCTCCGTACCTGTCCCGGAAATCCTGCCCCAGGTCGAGATGAGTGAGCTCACTGCCGTCGAGGGCGTCCTTGAGCACCAGCCGGCGGGGCAGTACCCCGGCGGCGATCACCTCATCGAGAAGGCCCCATTCCCGCAGGATGCGGGTGGCGTTCGGGGCCAGCTGCAGCCCGGCGCCGAGCTCGCCGAAGGAGGGGGACTGCTCGAGCACGCGCACTCGCCGCCCGGCGGTGGCCAGTGCGTAGGCGGTGGACAGCCCGCCGATGCCGCCGCCCACGACGATGACATCCGGCTCGGCAGCCCGGCTGGCAGATGCGGTATTCATGCGGGGTTTTTCTCCTTCGCGTATTCAGGTCACAACCAGGGGGTGAGCGCCGGCCAGGACCGGTCGTCCCTAATGACCAGTCCAAAGGTCCCGCGTCCGGTGAGCCAGCGGGCCAGGGCGGCGGCGGAGCCGCTGATCCGGACCGGCGGGCCGTCTCCCGTTACCGGCCAGGTGTGATCGCCGGAGCTGAGCTGCAGGGCCGGGTCGTGGCCTCGCGCCGATCGCAGCCGGGTGATGTCGGTGATCAGGGCGATGCACAGCTCCTCGGGCAGGTCCTCGAAGTCCACGCCCGCGGCCAGGTCAACGGCGTGCACGGCCACCTCGCGGGTCCGCATCCATCCGATCTCGGTGGCGGCCACGGTGCGTCCCTGCGCGGTCACCACCTCGGCGGTCCAGCGGGCTTGCGGCAGCAGGTCCAGATCGGCGGCCAGCTGTGCCGCGGTGCTCTCCACGAAGCTGCGCAGTCGGCCAGCCGGCCAGGTCACAGCGTCCTCGATGTCTCGCGCACGCTGCCCGGCCGAGGAGTACATGGGAGTGGGCTCGCCGGTACTGGCCCACCGTACGAGCCGGCGCAGCGCCTCGGCGTTGAGGCTGACGTGCGCGATCACGTGCCGCCGGGACCAGCCGGGCAGGCGTGTGGCGGCATCCAGGCCGGTGTCGGGCAGCCGTTCCACCGACCTGGTGAACAGGGCCGTACCCGTGTCCATCCAGGATCGGTAGGCGCCCGGCGCCGCTGTGCCGCTCATGGCAGGCCCGCCGTGTCGCGCCGGGCCACATTATCCAGCCGCCCGATGCCGCTGACCTCCGTCACCAGGCGAGCCTGGTCGGCCAGGTAGCGGGCGGGCCGGCGGGCATGGCCCACGCCGCCCGGGGTGCCCGTGGCGATGATGTCACCGGGCCGCAAGGTAAGGATCGTCGAGACGTACTGGACCAGGGAAGCCGGCCTGAAGATGAGGTCGTCCGTGGCCGCCTTCTGGACGATCTCGCCGTTGACCGATGCGGTCAGCGTCAGGGCCGGTGCCGTGCCGCCGGGAAGCTCATCGGGCGTGACCAGTACCGGGCCGATGGGGGTCGATGCTTCGAAGGTCTTCCCCTGCAGCCATTGCGGAGTGCGGTATTGCCAGTCCCGCATGGTGACGTCGTTGAGCACCGTGAAACCGGCGATCGCCTCCGCCGCTTGCGCCGCGTTCGCCCGGCGCACGGTCCGGCCCACGACGAGAGCGAGTTCGGCTTCCCAGTCGGCTTCCTCGGACTCCGGCGGAAGCAGGATGGGATCGCTGGCGCCGATGAGTGCCTCCGCGTACTTGGCGAACAGCGTCGGGTAGGCGGGCAGCTCGCGGCCCATCTCCAGGATGTGGCCACGGTAATTGAGGCCGACGCAAAGGATCTTCCCCGGTGCGGTGATCACCGGCGCGAAATCCGCGGGTCCCGAGTAAGAAGGGCCCTCGGCGGCAGCCGCGTACGCCGTCCAGTCCGCGCGCCGCAGCACCGCGCCCACGTCCGGCAGTCCCAGGTCGACGTAGCTGCCGTCATCGACTCGCACGGCCCGCGTACCGTGCGAGGTACGGAGGGTAGCCAGCCTCATGCGGACGTTTCCCCCACACGATCCCGGTACAGGTGCAGCCGCTCGAAGATGGGCGTGTCGCAGAACCGGAACAAGTCCAGTTCGGTTCCGGCGCCAATGGTCAGCGGCACCCAGGACGGCACGACAAACAAATCGCCGCGGTCGACGGTCCATTCGCGATGGCCAGCGGTCACCGTGCCGCGGCCCTCGAACACCTGCCAGACCGCCGAACCGACCTCTTGCCGGGTGGCGGTCTGCGTGCCCTGCCGCAGCCGGTGGAACTCCGCCCGGATCGTGGGCAGGACGTCGCCGCCGGTGGTCGGGTTGGCGAAGCGGACCGCTGCGTGCCCCGGCTCCACCACGCCCGGGTGCCCCTCGGCTTCGAGGCCGAGCTGGTCGCGCAGCGCGGCGTCGGTGTATTCCCACCGGTAGGCGCCGATCGGGGTGCTGGGCTGGGCCTGGGCCTGGGCCGCTGGCAGCAGCCCCGGATGCGCCCACAGCCGCTCGGAACGGGACCGCGCGGGGGTGTCCGTAGAGCTGACCTCCTCGGGTCCCGGCTCGAAGAACCCGGTGTTGGCGTAGTGCTGGAATGGGATGTCCAGGCCGTCCAGCCAGGCCATGGGCGAGTCGCTGACGTTGTGGTGGCCGTGCCAGTTCCAGCCCGCCTGCGGGAGGAAGTCCCCGCGCCGCATCGCGATGGGGTCGCCGTTCACCACGGTCCAGACCCCCTCGCCCTCCACGACGAACCGGAAGGCGTTCTGCGTATGCCGGTGCTCGGGTGCCGTCTCGCGAGGCTCCAGGTACTGGATCGCGGCCCACAGGGTCGGCGTGGCGTACGGCGCGCCGCCTAGTCCCGGGTTGGCCAGCGCGATCGCGCGCCGCTCGCCGCCGCGCCCCACGGGCACCAGCTGGCCGGCCTGCCGGGCGAGCGGAAGCAGGCCGTCCCGCCAGCGCCAGACGTGCGGCACGGCCGACGCCGTCGGCTGCGCCGGCATCAGGTCACCGATCTCGGTCCATAGGGGGACGAGGAGCTCCTTCTCGAAGCTCCGGTAAAGCGTGTCCAGCTCCGGCGTGTGGTCCGGCTGGCCCGGCGCGTCTGCGGCACTGATCTTGACGGGGGAATCGGCGTAGTACGTAGTCATACCTCATACTATTCGATATTCTTGACTGTGGGATATATTGTTCTGCTATGAAGAACAGACCGCCATACCCGATCAACTCGGTGGACTACGCGCTCCAGCTGGCGCGACTGCTGCAGCAGGAGGGCCAGCTCAGCGTGTCGCAGGCCGCCGAACAGCTAGGCGTGGCCAGGTCGACAGCCCACCGGCTTCTGGCCATGCTCGTCTACCGGGATTTCGCCGAGCAGGGCAAGGACCGCCTCTACCGGCCCGGCCCTGTGCTCTACCCGGCTGGGCCGGACCCGGAGTCGGCCCAGGTACTCACCCAGGTGGCCCGGCCCCACCTGCAGGTACTGGTGGCCAAGGTCAATGAGACGGCGAACATGATGGTGCGGATCGGAACACAAGTCCGCTTCGCCGCCACGGTGGAATGCGACCAGCTCCTGCGGGTGGGGGACCGGACCGGCCGGGTCCTGCCGGCCGAGCGCGCGTCGGGCGGCAAGGCCCTGCTGGCGACGCTGGACGCCCGGCAGCTCGCCGAGCTCTACCGTGACCGGGACGGAGACCTGCCCGGGCTGCTGCAGGACCTGAGCATCGTCCGCGAGCGCGGGTTCGCCGTCAACGACCAGCTCACCGAGGCGGGGGTCTCCGCCGTCGGCGTGGCCCTGCCTGGACCGCGCGGCGGTGCACCCGCGGCGGTCTCCCTGGCCATCCCCTCCGTCAGGTTCCACGCCGCCCGCCTGCCGGCCTGGGTCTCGGCGCTGACCGCCACCGCAGCCGACATCCAGCGTGACCTCTCCGCCGCTCACCCCGGGCCGTGACTCGCGTAGTATCCGGGCTAGAGCCCAGGAGGTGAAGGCGCATGTCAAGACCCCCGCTGTGGCGCCAGATATACGACCGGGTGGAGCGCGCGGTAGCTCCCCGGCTCGAGGCGGGCGTGCAGACCGGGGTGTTCGCGAGCACCCTGGCCGCGGCGGCGCAGGCCCGGGCGGAACTGAACCGCCGTGGATCGGAGCTCGCGGGTCTCCTGGGCACCGTCAGCGCGCGCGGGCTGCACCTGGTCAACTTGCCCGCAGCCGATGACGTTACCCGGCTGCGGGCGGAGATTCTCGACCTTGACCGGCGAGTGCGGGACCTTACCCGGCAACTGGACCAGGCAGATTGCGAGGCGCAGGCGGATGGCGATGACGGCAAATCCGGCGGAGGTGCTGGCGCGGGTTCGCACTGATGTCGAGCGCCAGGCCGTTCGCGCCCGCAACGGGGTGAAGTACTTCGCCGGAATCGGGCGGCCGCAGGTCGGGCAGACACCCAAGGACGTCGTGTGGAAGCGGGACAAGGTCGAGCTGTGGCGCTACCGCAGCGATCGGCGGCGCTGGCGGCCTCCGGTTTTCGTCATCTACAGCCTGATCTGCCGCAGCTACGTGCTGGATCTCTCGCCGGACAATACGTTCGTGGGGCGCTTGCTCGAGGCCGGCCTGGACGTGTTCCTCATCGACTGGGGGGTGCCCGACGAGCGGGACGCCGACAACAGCTTCGAGACCTACGTCGACTACTACCTGCCGCAGGCGGTCACGGCGCTGCTGGCGGAGGCCGGATCGGATTCTCTGACCCTGCTGGGTTATTGCCTGGGGGGTGACCTGGCGCTTCTTCTGGCCGCGCGCCACCCTGAGCTGCCGATCCGCAACCTGATCGCCGTGGCCACCCCGGTGGACTTCGCCGAGATGGGCATGTTCAGCAGGCTGTTCAGCGACGGCCGGCTCGATGCCGGCGCGCTCATCGACGCCACCGGGAACGTGCCGCCGGAGAGCATGCGCAACGCCTTCAGGGTGCTCAAGCCGACCGGTGACGTCAACTCGTACGTGACGCTGTGGCAGAACCTGTGGAGCGACGAGCAGATGGCGGCCTACCAGGCCATGGGCCAGTGGACCAAGGACCACGTGCCCTTCCCGGGTGCGGCGTTCCGCCAGCTAGCCCAGATGATGCGGGACAATGTCCTCGTCAACGACACGCTGCTGCTCGGCGGGAAGCCGGTGCACCTGAGCGATATCCGCTGCCCGTTCCTCTCGGTGCTGGCCGAGCGCGACCACATATCCCCCGCGCCGTCGGTTGGCCCGGTCGTCGACCTGGTCGGTTCGGCGGACGTCGAGCAGATCCGGCTGCCGGCCGGCCACGTCGGCCTGATGGCCAGTCGCACCGCGTCGAACTGGACCATCCCGCGCATCGTTGACTGGATTCACCAGCACAGCGAGGAGCCCTCGTGAGGCTCATTCCGGCCAGTGAAGTCTCATCCGGCCAGCTGAGTGAGTTCTTCGGTCGCATACCAGACGGTGAGCAGGCCTTCCTCAAGGAGAACATCCGCGATCCCGGCACCGTCGCCGCCTGGCGGAGGCCCGGCCCGGCCCGCCGCGAGGCCGCCATAGACGAGGCGGGGACCCTGGTCGGCGTGGTGACGGTCATCCCGGAACTCGGCTGGTCCGATCACGTAGGCCAGCTGCAGCTGTGGGTCGATCCGGCGCACCGCGGGCAGGGGATCGGCCGTAAGCTGGCGCGGGCGGCCCTGCTGCAGGCGCTCGGGCTCGGCCTGTCCAAGATCACCGTTGAGGTGGTCGCGGACCAGCAGCCCGCCATCAACATGTTCACCTCGCTCGGTTTCGATCCCGAGGCCCTGCTCCGCTCGCAGATCCGTGACCGCAATGGCGATTTCCGCGACCTGATCATCCTCGCCCACATGGTCGATGAGAACTGGCAGGCGTTCGGCGCGACCGGGATCGACGACGAGGTTACGTGACAAGCGCCCGCTCACGGGCTGGGCGGGCCGTCCCGGAAGTCCCTCCGGAGCTCGTACTTCAGGATCTTGCCCGCCGGGTTGCGCGGGAGTTCGCCGAGCACGTGGAGCCTGGTGGGCAGCTTGTAGCGCGCGAGCGACCGGCCGCCGAACTCGCGTAGCTCGGCCAGCGTCACCGAGTGCCCGGACGCGAGCACCGTGATGGCGACCACCGCCTCACCCCAGCGCTCGTCGGGCACGCCGATGATGGCCACCTCGGTGACCGACGGGTGTTCCTGGAGCACGTTCTCGACCTCCACCGAGGAGACGTTCTCTCCGCCGGAGACCACCATGTCCTTCAGCCGGTCGACGAGGTACAGGAACCCGTCGGCGTCGAGGTACCCGATGTCACCGGTATGGAACCAGCCCTCGGCGTCGATAGCCTGCGCGGTTTCCTCCGGCTTGTTCCAGTACCCCTTCGTCACGTTGGGCCCGCGCGCGCAGATCTCACCCGGCACGCCTGGCTCGGTCACGGCAGCGCCGTCATAGCCGGCGATCTTGATTTCGCTCAGCATGGGCGGCTGACCGATCGATCCGAGTTTGGTCAGCGCGTATTCAGCGGTCAGGAAGGCCGCCGAGGGTGCCGTCTCCGTCAGCCCGTATCCGTTCAGCATCGCGATACCGCGCTCGTGGAACGTCTTGATGAGCGTCTCGGGAACCGGGGCGCCTCCGCAGACGATGACCCGCACGCTGCTCAGGTCCGCCGAATCGAAGGACGGAAGCCGGCTCATCATGTGGAACATGGTCGGTGCCCCGAACAAGGTCGAGACCCGGTACCAGCTGATGTCGTCGAGGCTGGTCTGGGGATCGAAGCTGCGGTGAAGCAGGACCTCGCCGCCCATGCGCCAGGTAGTGGGGATGGTGACATTGAGGCCCGCTATGTGGAACAGCGGCGACGAGACGAGGGTCACGTCGCTCGCGAGAACGTCCCACAAGTGCATCAGGTTGGTGTTGTTCCACCACAGGTTGGCGTGCGTGAGCATGACGCCCTTGGGGCGGCCGGTGGTCCCCGACGTGTACATCAGGGCGGCGATTTCATCGCCGTCCACCGGGTCCGGGCGGGCCAGCAGTTCGCCGTGCTCGGTGATCTCCTCGAACGCGCGCCAGCCGGCTCCCGCGCCCTCGACGCCGATGTAGCAGCGCACCGGTAGCTGATCGCGCACGCCGTCGATGACCTCCTGGTGCGCGCCGTCAGCGACCAGCGTGTGCAGGCCCGCATCACCTACGATGTAGGACAGTTCCGGACCGGTCAGCCGGAAGTTCAGCGGGGTGAAGATCGCCCCGAGCCGCGATGCCGCGAGCATCGTCTCCAGGATCGCCGGATGGTTGGTGCCCAGGTAGCCGACGCGGTCGCCATGACGGACGCCCTGTTCCCTGAACCCTGCCGCTAGCCGGTCGACCCGGTCGAGCAGCTGCCGGTACGTCCACGTCTGCCCCTCGAACGTCAGTGCGCGGCGATCCGGCGATCGCGCGGTGCGAGCCGCGAACCAGCCGCTGACGCTGATATCTGGTGCCGTCATCTTGAGCCTCCCCGAACCCGGTCACTGACCTCCCGGTCGCCCAGGAGAAAGCTGGTGATGACCGGCCCGACCCGCTCAGGGCTGTCGAGCAGTGCCATATGCCCGCCGCCCTTGACCGTGTGAAGCTCGGCAGCGGGGATGAGCGCCGCGATGACCTGATGATTCACCAGGGGAGTGACGGGGTCGTCGTCGCCGGCCACGACCAGCGTGGGATGGCGTATGGCGTGCAGCCACGGCAGGCTCGTCCAGCCCGCGAGCGGAGCAAGCCGGTACATGACCGCCAGCATGTCCTGCGGGCGCTCGATGTGCATCGAGCGGATAAGCTCCGGCTCGCGGCGCAGGCGGCCGCCGAACATGGCACCCACGACCGTCTCCAGCCGTTCGGGGTGGTAGCTGCGTGGCTGGATGAAATGCCAGAACGCCACTGGATCCCCGGGGATCGCGAAAGCGCCGTGCGACGTCGAGACCAGGACCAGCCGGCGGACCCGGTCCGGGTGGGAGAACGCCATCTGCTGCGCGACCGCGCCGCCGTACGACACGCCGAGCACGTGGGCGGAGTCGATGCCCAGTTCGTCGAGTACCGCGGGGCCGAACCTCGCCAGGTCGCGCATGGTCATCGGCATGACCGGCCTCTGCGACCGGCCGACGCCCGGCGCGTCGAACGCGATGGTGCGGAAGCCGCGCAGGTGGGGCAGCAGGTGCCCCCATAGCCGTACCTCGCCCCAGATGCCCGAGTACAGCAGCAGCGGATCACCCTCGCCGCAGGTCTGGACGTGGATCCGGAGCCCATCGACCTTGATCTGCTGGTGCGTGAGCGGCGGGTACTCGATGGTCATACCTGATAATAATCGAAATTCTGTAATATAGGACGATCCGTTCTGCTGTGGAGAACTGGCTCGTCCGGCCGGGCCCGGTTGCCTGTGCTGTCAGCCGGCCAACCCCAGCACGCGAGCGGCGTTGTCCTTCAGGATCAGCGGGCGGACCTCCGGCTTGATCTCGAGCGCGTCGAAATCACGCAGCCAGCGATCCGGCGTGAGGACCGGGAAGTCCGAGCCGAACAGAACCTTGTCGCGCAACACCGAGTTCGCGTTGCGTACCAGCTGCGGGGGAAAGTACTTCGGCGACCAGCCGGAGAGGTCGAGGAAGACATTCGCCTTATGCGTGGCCATCGAGATCGCCTGGTCGTGCCAGGGTATCGATGAGTGCGCCAGGATCATCACGAGGTCCGGGAAGTCCGCGGCGACGTCGTCGAGCAGCATGGGATCCGAGAACCTCAGCTTGATCCCGCGGCCGCCCGGCAGGCCCGCGCCGATCCCGGTCTGGCCGGTATGGAACAACGCCGGTACGCGCAGCTCCGCCAGCGCCTCGTACAGCGGATAGGAGACCCGGTCGTTGGGCTGGAACCCCTGCACGCTCGGGTGGAACTTGAACCCCCGTACGCCGTACTCGGTGACCAGACGGCGAGCCCGGCGGACTGCGGCTTCGCCGGTGAGCGGGTCGACCGATCCGAACGGGACCAGTATGTCCGTGTAGTCCGCGGCGGCCTCGGCGATCTCCTCGCTACGGGGCGCCTGCTGGCCCAGGGCGGTCTCGGCGTCGACGGTGAAGACCACCGCGCCGATGTTGCGCTCGCGGTAGTAGGCCGCGACGTCGTGGATCGTGGGGATCCGAGGTTGATCGCCCCGGAAATAAGCCGCCGAGGCATCCAGCAGTTCCTGATCGAGGGACGTCCGGCCGCCGGTGTCGGCCTCGATGTGTACGTGCACATCGAACGCCACGAGGCGGTCGAGATCGGGATGACCGTTCATGGCGTCACACTGATCACTGTGAGGCACGCAGGCCCCTGAATTCTCCCAGGCATAGACCCACTGTTCCATACCGTGCCTACATCGACCAGGGGAACCCGTCGGGACCGGCGCGTTTGCGCCCAAATTGGTCACTATAGGACCATTGGCCCGCCTAGTTGGGGCCGAACGACGGTGGACCAGCGCGAGCCCGTAGGTCACGTTTAGATAACGCGTGGCCGATCGCCGGCCACTAGCGGACGTGCGGCTAGGAGGAATCCGTCATGACCAGTGTCGCGCCCGAAGAGCACAGCAACGCCCCACTCGGCAAGCAGCGGATCAGTGATGCGCCAGAGGCCAGCGGGAACCGTTCGGTGAGGGCTCTGTACCTCGCCGACCCGGGGCCGTTCGGCCTCGCTGCCCTGGCGCTGCCGCTGCTCGCCTTCAGCTGGATCAACATCGGCTTCGCGAAGCCGACGGCCCTCCCGGTCGTCATCACGACGCTTCTGGCCTACGGGGCCCTGGGGCAGCTGGCCGTGGCGATGTGGGAGGTCCTCCGCGGCAACATGTTCGGTGTCGTGGCCTTCGGTACCTTCGGCTCCTTCAACCTCGCCCTGTGGTACTTCCTCGTCCACGAGGTGCCCAAGATTCCCCTCGCGCAACTGCCCGCCAACCAGGCTCTCTTCCTGGCCATATGGGCCATTCCGGCCTTCATCCTGTGGATGGCCTCGTTCAGGACGAATCTCGTCATCAACCTGATCTTCATGCTCGCCACGGCGCTTTTCATCGTGGCTGCCTGGGGGAACGGCGCCGGGATTTCCGGCCTGGTGAAGGCGAGCGGCTGGATCGGCATCGCGCTGGCCGCCGTGGCCTGGTACGGCTGCGCTTCGGCCCTGCTCAAGGAGACCTTCGGGCGCGTGATCCTGCCGATCCCCGAGCTGAAGGGGACGCCAGGTTCAGCACACCGGCCCCGCAAGCACCTGTCGCCCGTCGGCAGCTGACGGTCCACCCCACAGCCGATCAGAAGCCGAGGAGGTAATACCAGATGGGCTTCAACTTGGCAGTAGTTCTGCACGAATCAGCTAAGCGGTGGCCCGGCAAGAAGGCCGTGATCCACGATCAGGGCTCGATGACGTACGCCGAGCTGGATGCGGCGTCCGACCGTGTCGCCGCGAACCTGCGGCGGCACGGCATCGAGCCCGGGATCGCGGTCGGCCTTCAGCTGCCGAACATTCCGCAATTTCTCATGGCGTACTTCGGCATCCTCAAGATAGGGGGTGTCGTGGTCCCGATGAACGTGCTGCTGAAAGCGCCCGAGATCGCTCACTACCTGGGCGACTCCGACGCCCGGGCGGTGATCACGTCAGCAGGCACGATCACCGAGGCCGCGAAGGGAGCAGGCTCGGCCGGCGTCGAGAAGATCTTCATCGTCTCGGCCGGACAGCACGATGAGGATGGCCTCGGCGTGGATTTCGAAGAACTCCTCACGGGTGACCAGCCCGAGCCGCCGCCGTACGAGCAGCGGGACCCGGGCGATACGGCCGTAATCCTGTTCACCTCCGGGACGACCGGCCGGCCGAAGGGCGTCCAGCTGAGCCACTTCGAGCTGTTCATGAACGCCGACGCGCACCGGCAGGGCTTCGAGATGACCGAGGCCGACATCGTGGTGGCCGTCGCGCCGATGTTCCACACGCTCGGCCTCTCCGGCGTGCTCAACTCGACCGTGCTCGCTGGCGGTGCGCTGAGGCTCATGACCCGCTTCGACGCCGGCCAGATGCTGGATGCCATAGAGCAGGACAAGGCGACGATCTTTCACGGCGTCCCGACCATGTACCACGCCCTGCTCCAGCATCCCAAGCTCGCCGACTACGACACATCATCCCTCCGCATCGCGGGTTCGGCCGGGGCAGCGCTGCCCGCTGAATTCCTGGACAACTTCGAGCGGAAGTTCGGCGTGGTCATTCTCGAGCTGTACGGTCTGACCGAAAGCGGGCCGGTGGCCACCTTCAACCGCCGCGACGACCGCAAACCCTACAGCGTCGGCAAGCCGATCTGGGGCGTCGACATGGAGGTATGGGACGACGAGGGCCGGCGGCTCCCGCCGGGCCGGGACAACATCGGAGAATTCGTGCTCCGGGGGCACGCCATCACGAAGGGATATTACAAGAACCCGGAGGCGACCGCGGAGACGATAACCGACGGATGGCTGCACACCGGCGACCTCGGATATCAGGACGAAGAGGGATTCTATTTCATCGTCGACCGCAAGAAAGACCTCATCATCCGCGGCGGCTACAACGTCTACCCGCGAGAGGTCGAGGACGTGCTGTACCAGCATCCCGCGGTAGGCCAGATCGCGGTCGTGGGAATCCCGGACGAGCGGCTCGGCGAGGAGGTCAAGGCCTTCTGTGTGCTGAAGCCCGATCACACGGTCACGGAACAGGAGCTGATCGCCTTCACCAGGGAGCGGATAGCCGCCTACAAGTACCCGCGATCCATCGTCTTCCTGGACGCGCTGCCGCTGGGTCCCACCGGCAAGATCTTGAAGAAGGAACTGGCCGGGGATTGATGCCGCGCGGCATCAACGCGGTGGGCAGACACGCCGGGGTCGGCTCGACCCCGGCGTGTCGGCGGTTATCCGCCGCCGATCAGGCTGCCGAGCAGCTTGGCGTAGCGCAGCAGGTGCACGTCGCCGAGGTACTGCTCGCGGACGTGGGCGTGCGCGGCTTTCCCGATCCGCGCTGCCTGGTCCTGATCGCTGAGCAGGAGGCGGGCCGCCGACCCGAACGCCGCCAGGTCGGCGGGATCCGGGAGCAGGATCCCGGTGCCGTCGGCGATCTGGTCGATGATCCCGCCGACCGCCGAGCCGATGACCGGCCGCCCCTTCCACATGCCCTCCGAGACGGTCAGCCCGAACCCTTCCGCCAGGCTCTTCTGGGTGATGACGGTGGCGTGCCGCTGCAGCGCGTTGACCATGGCCGCGTTCTCGTCGATATCA
>Ga0116218_1000232_pt1 | contig 38939 bp, 33 predicted proteins | sample Sb_taG_2_FD_88966 | JGI IMG/M metagenome (GOLD analysis project Ga0116218, IMG submission 88966) | Peat soil microbial communities from Weissenstadt, Germany - Sb_50d_5_LS metaG | ecosystem: Environmental > Terrestrial > Soil > Wetlands > Peat | place: Germany: Weissenstadt | collected 2010-09-21 | reverse complement strand
GGTTCAGCCCTGACGGTTCAGCCCTGACGGTTCAGCCCTGACGGTTCAGTCCTGCCGGTTCAGCCCTGACGGTTCAGTCCTGCCGGTTCAGTGACCGGCCGTCTGGCCGCCGTCGACGTGCAGGATCTCCCCGGTGATGTAGGGCGAGGACTCCAGGAACAAGATGGCGTCCACGACGTCGGCGACCTGCCCGACCCGGCCGAGCGGCGGGAGCTGGTCGCCGAGCCCCTCGTAGCTGTCGGCGGGGTGCATCGGCGTCTGGATGATGCCCGGTGAGACGGCGTTGACCCGGATGCCGCGCGAGGCGTACTCCACGGCCAGGGACCGGGTGACCGCGGCCAGCCCGCCCTTGGTCAGCGCGGTCAGCGCCGCGGGCCCACGGGAGTTCGCGGCCTCCGCGATAGAGGCCGAGATGTTGACCACGTGGCCGCCGTACAGCTTGGCCATCTCGGCGATGACCCGCCGGGTCAGCCAGAAGAACCCGGCCAGGTTGACCCCGGTGACCAGCGCGTAGTCGTCGGCGGTGTAGTCGGTGAACGGTTTGGAGACGAACACCCCGGCGTTGTTCACCAGGGTGTCGATGCGCCCGAACCGGTCCAGCGCCGCGTCGGCGATCAGGTCGGCGGTCGCGGGGTCGGTGATGTCGCCGGCCACGGTGACCAGATCCGGGTCGTCCGACGGCTTGACCTTCCGGGCGCTGGTCACCACCGACCAGCTTCGCCCCCGGTAGGCGGCCACCAGGCCGGCCCCGATGCCCTGCGACCCGCCGGTGATGATCGCGACCCGGCCCCCCGTCTCAGTCATGGTCAGCGCCTCCTGGGGTGGAAAGGTGGAACCACGGCCCGTTCGGAAAAAAATTCACATTATGCCGAACGGATCGTGGGTGTCACGAGCTCGGCACTAGTTGCTCGCCGCCGTCGATGTCGTAGGTTGCCCCGGTGACGGCCGTGTTGACCATCAGGTGCACGGCCAGCGCGGCGATGTCGGTCGGCTCGACCACGCGCCGGATGGGCAGCGTGGCGCGGAGCTGGGCGCGGCGCGCGTCCAGGTCGCCGCCGAGCAGCCGGGCCGACAGCGGCGAATCGACGAAGCCGGCCGCGATCAGGTTGACCCGGATCGGCGCCACCTCGACGGCCAGGCTGGCGATCAGGGCGGGCAGCGCGGCGTTGAATGCGGCCATGAGCGACAGGCCAGGTCCCCGGGTGCTGGTGCCGCTCATGAACAGCAGCGTGCCGCCGGGCCGTACCCGTCCGACGGCGTGCCTGGCCACCTCGATGGCCAGCCACGGGTGCGCGTCGAAATCGGCGATCGCCCGCGCGTGGTCGAGGTCGGCCAGCAGCGCGTAGTACGGGCCGGGGCCGGTCACCATCACGTGGTCGACCGGTCCCGGCAGGCCGGCGAAGAACTGCCCGAGGGCGGCCGGGTCGGTGGCGTCGAAGGCCGCCACGTCGCGCGCGCCGACGTCGGCCGCGGCCTCCTTGAGGTGTTCGGCGTTCCGGCCGGTCAAGATGACCTCCGCGCCCTCCTCGCGGGCCCGGCGGGCGGTTTCCAGGCCCATGCCGGAGCTGCCGCCGATCACGACGACGGTCTGCCCGTCCAGTTCCGGTTCGCGGGTCATGACGTTACCTCCTGGGTCAGGGCCGGCTGGGGAGCGGCGGTCCGGGCGTGCCCGGCTGTCTGGCTGCGCAGGGCCTTCAGCGCGGCCACGTAGATCTCGGAGAAGGTCGGGAACGGCTGGATCACGTCGCGCAGCACGTCGAGCGGGACGCGGGCGCGGATGGCCAGCGTGGCCTGCTGCATCCATTCCCCGGCCTCGGGGCCCAGCGCGAAGGCGCCGGTCAGGGTATCGCCGTCGGACAGCAGGGTCAGGAAGCCCGTGGACTGGGCGTAGGCGTGGGTGTAGGTGGCCGTCTTGGCCACGTCGGAGACCGGGACGGTCGCGCTGAACGGGGCCTGTGTGGCGCCGACGGCGGCGGCCTGCGGGTCGGTGTAGACCACGTCGGGGATGGCCTCGTAGTGGGCCTGGCGGGGTTCGCCGAGGATGTTCGACGCGACGACCTCGCCCTGGTACTTGCCGACGTGGGTGAGCAGCCGGATGCCGGTGACGTCGCCGATGGCCCACAGCCGCTCGCCGGCGCTCAGGTGCGCGTCGACCGGGATGCCTGGCCGGCCGGCCGTGACTCCGACCGTGTCCAGGCCGGCCGGGACGCGCGGCCGCCGCCCCGTGGCCACCAGCAGGCGGTCACCGCGCAACTCACGGCCGTCCTGCAGGGTCAGCACGTAGTCCGTGCCGTCGCGCCGCGCGGCGGTGGCCTGGATGCCGAGGACCAGCTGGATGCCGTCGCGCTGCAGCTCCTGGCCCAGGGCGTGGCCCAGCGGGTCCGGTTCGCGGGCCAGCACGTGCGCGGCGGCCTCGACCACGGTCACCTCGCCGCCCAGGCGGCGGGTGGCCTGGGCCATCTCGGCCCCGACCGGCCCGCCGCCGAGGATCAGCAGGTGGCGGGGGACGGCCGTCATGGCGGTCACCTCGCGGTTGGTCCACACGCCGTCCAGCTCGCGCAGGCCGGGGACCGGCGGGATGACCGAATCCGAGCCGGTGGCCACCACGATGTGCCGGGCCGTGTACGCCGTGCCGTCCACCTCGACCACGCCGGGACCGGCCAGGGCGCCGGTGCCGCGGATCAGGTCGATGCCCTTGCCCGCCAGCCAGGCCACCTGCCCGGCGTCGGTGTGGCCATCCACCATGAAGTCCCGGTAGGCCAGCGCGGCGGCCACGTCGACCTGCGCGGTGCACGCCGCCTCCTGGGCGCCGTGGGCCGCCTCGCCGGGGCGCAGCAGGGTCTTGGACGGGATGCAGGCCCAGTAGGAGCACTCCCCGCCGGCCAGTTCCCGCTCCACCACCGCGACGTGCAGGCCACCGTCGGCCAGTTCTCCCGCGCAGTGCTCACCCGGCGATCCGGCGCCCACCACGATCACGTCGTAGTCGTAGCCCGGGCCGTTCATGCGCTCGCGTCCTGCCCACTCACCATGTCCACGATCTCGGCCCTTCTCGTCGGGTACCGGGGCCCGAAGTCTGGGCCACCGAGCTGGTGCTGGCTTCCACCATCGCGCTCGGGACCGGCCGCTCGCGCCAGTGGTTGTCCCTGGCCAGTCCCTGGTCCCGTGGCCCACGGGGCCGCACGCGGGCCAAGATGGCCAGATGGACGCACATGACGGCCGGCGTGATCCCGACAGCGCCTTGATCCTCGAGGGTATCCGCGCACTGCACGACCGGCTGAGCGAGCTCGAGCACCGGGTCGTGCCCGGCGAACGTCCCGGCTTCGGCGGGCATCCCGGCCCGGGCTTCACCCCGGCCTGGAAACGGCCCACGGCAGGGGAGGCCCGCTGGCAGGTCACGGTGGCGGTCGCCGTCGCGGTGGCGCTGCAGTTCCGGCTGCCCGGGGGGCTCGTGCTGCTGCACCCGGTCTGGCTGCTGCCGGCGCTGGAGGGCCTGCTGCTGGTGATCCTGGTGACGGCGAATCCGCACCGCATCAACACCGAGTCGCGGGCCCTCCGCCTGCTGAGCCTCACCCTCGCCGCCCTGCTCAGCCTGGCCAACGCCGGGTCGGTGGCCCGGCTCGTGGTCGGGCTCGTCCAGGGTACCGAGGGGAACACCGCCGGGCCGCTGCTGGTGGCCGGCGGGAGCATCTGGCTCACCAACGTCATCGTGTTCGCGCTGTGGTACTGGGAGTTCGACCGCGGCGGACCGGTGGCGCGGGCGAACGCCGTGCGCGCGTACCCGGACTTCCAGTTCGTGCAGATGGTCGCCCCGCAGCTGGCCCCGCCGGACTGGGAGCCGTCCTTCGGCGACTACCTGTACCTGTCCTTCACGAACGCCGCCGCGTTCAGCCCGACCGACGTGCTCCCGATGTCCCGCTGGGCGAAAATGGGCATGACGGCCCAGGCCGCCGTCTCGATCGTGACCGTCGCCCTGGTTGTGGCCCGCGCCGTCAACATCCTTAAGTGAAGACGGCCATCGCAATCGCGACCGCCAGCCCTCCCGGGGATAATCGATGACGTGCTCCTGCTTCTGGTGCGGCCGCGGCCCGAGGTGACAGCGTGAGCCAGCCCGGCTGGCTCGATCCCGAGCTGGCCACGCTCACCGCGGACCGGTTCTCCGACCCGGCCTGGATCTTCGAGCGCAAGTTCGACGGTGAACGGTGCCTGGCGTTCCGGGATGGCGGGCAGTTGCGGCTGATGACCCGGAACCAGCAGCAGGTCACCGGCACCTATCCCGAGATCGCCGAGGCGCTGCGGGCCCAGGACGCCACCGACTTCATCGTGGACGGCGAGGTCGTGGCGTTCGACGGGGATCAGACCAGTTTCTCCCGGCTGCAGCGCCGGCTCGGGGTCCGCGATCCGGCGCCGGCGCTGCTCGCCGAGGTGCCGGTGTACATCTACCTGTTCGACGTGCTGTGGGCCGACGGCCGCGACGTGCGCCCCCGGCCGCTGCTCGAGCGCAAGGCCGTGCTGCGCGACCTGCTGTCGTTCCGTGACCCGCTGCGTTTCGCCGAGCACCGGGACCGCGACGGCGAGGCGTACTACGCCGAAGCGTGCCGCCTGGGGTGGGAGGGGCTCATCGCCAAGCGGGCCGGCGCACCCTACCGGCCTGGCCGCAACCGGGACTGGCTCAAGTTCAAGTGCCTGAACGGCCAGGAGTTCGTCATCGGCGGCTACACCGACCCGAAGGGGTCCCGGGCCGGGTTCGGCGCACTCCTGCTCGGCTACTACGGCGCCGGCGGCCAGCTGCACTACGCCGGCAAGGTCGGCAGCGGCTTCGACCGGCGCACCCTGACCAGCCTGCACGCGGGCCTGGCCGCCAGCGAGCGGCCGGACCCGCCCTTCGAGCCCGTCCGCGCCCTGCCCCGGTCTCACGTGCACTGGGTCGAGCCCCGCCTCGTGGCCCAGGTCGGCTTCAGCGAGTGGACCGTGGACGGGGAACTGCGGCACCCCAGATTCCAGGGCCTGCGCCGGGACAAGGACCCGGCCGAGGTCGTGCGCGAACTGCCCTGAGGGGGAACACCACCGGCCGGCCCGGTGTTCTATTTATGCTTTGCGCGCATACGGAAGAAGATCAATGGCCCAGTGCATTACGTGCGGGAGCGAACTGCATCCCGACCGGGCGGAGAAATACAACTACTGCATGGCGCCGGAGTGCCAGGAAAAGAACCTCCAGGGCCTGACCATGGTGGCCATCGGGGTGAACAAGTCGGCCGAGCAGTACCTGCTCCTCGACGAGCAGACGCGCGACGAGCTGGCCACCGGCAAGTTCGCCGATCAGCGCCGGGGCTCCTTCGGCACGTCGGTGCCTTCCGAAGCAGGCACCACCACCGTCAAGCCGACCCGGGTCCAGCCTGCCCGACGCCGCCGCGCCGCGTCCCGTCCGGCAGCACCGCGCCGTCCCTGGACCAAGTCCCAGGAGAAGCTGGCCCTGCTGTACAACGAGCAGGGAAAGCGGCCCGAGGAGATCGCGCAGAAACTCGGCCTGAGCCGCTACACCGTGACCCAGATCATCCTGACCTCGAGAAACCAGGGCAAGCTGTAAGTCACCATTCGGCCTGTCCGCTATGATCGGTAGATCTTGGGCAGGCGGGGCGGCGCCCCCGGGTATCCGAAGCGGCTGCACTGACCCGCGCGGGTGCGTGGCATCTGGTCCCATTTCCGGTGGTCCAACTCCCAGTCGCCCGCCTTTGGTGGTAGCCGAACCCGCCGGCGCGGCTTTCGGCCGCCGCGCCGCGCACCGGGATCACGCCCGCCCCTCGTGTCACACGTGTGAGGGTGACCCAACCGGTGGGTGTGACATCCTAATGGCTCTTGCGGGGTCGATGTGCCGTAAGCCCGGGACCGCGAGCGTCGCGCCGTGCGGCGGGGCTCGGTTTCGTCCGTTCTGCCTCACCCGTCACATTTTCACGGAGGATCCGGCTTCCGCGGAGGATCCGGGCAACCCCGGTTGCCCGGATCTTCCGCAACGGCCGGATCTTCCGCGGTAACCGGAGCAGACGCTCCGCCTGGCGTGACGCTGGTGAAGCTGGGTGAGTGCTGCGGCGTCCAGGACACGCCCCGGAGGCCGCCTCCGGCGGCCGGCGCGGTCCAGGGCGCCGGCCGCGGCCGTCCCGGTGATGAACAGGCGCCCCGCCGGCCGGGGCGAGCCGGTCACAGGTTCACCGTGGCTTCGATGGTCAGCCGACGACCAGGCCGGAGGTTTCCAGAGTTGACGTCCTCCCCTCTACCGGTCTTGTACGCCCAGTGTCCGGGGTGCGTCGGGGCGGTGTGCCAGGCCGGGGCGGGCGGGTGTCTGTGAATCGAGTAGGCAAACCACCCCTATTTACTGCCTTCTCTGGGTGGCAGGGTGGGCTGCATCGTGCAATGGTTGGGTCACGGAGCGAGGGCGGCTTGGGGTGGGAGTTGGCCAGGGTCTATGTATCGTCGCCGATCGCCGATCTGACTGAGGAGCGGCGGGCGGTGCTGGACTGGCTGCGGCTGGCGCGGCATCAGGCGGTGGACAGCTATCTGCCCAACAGCGACACGGTGCGGGATAGCTGCCTGGACGATGTCGCCGCTTGTGACCTGTACGTGCGGCGCAGCAGGCGCTGGCCGCCGCCTGGGGCGACCCGGGATTCGCCGCGTCCGCCCTCGATACCTGGGAGCGGTTCGTGACCCACCCGGAGACCGTCACCTCTACCGTCCGCGACGTCACCGGAGTCCCGGCGCGCGGCTTCGCCGACTGGGCCTCGGCCAACGCCGAGCCGTCCGCTGATCTCAGCTCCGGGCGTAGTTGCTGGCGCCGTACCAGTCGACCACCACGACCGGCTCGTCGCCGACCACCCAGGCGTCGTGGCCCTGGGGGAGCGCGGTGACATCTCCGGGCCGGGCGTCGAACTCCGAACCGTCGGCCATGACCACGTGCAGTACTCCCTGCACGTGGTACTGGAAGTGCGGCGCCTCGCACAGGTCGGTACCCGCGAGCGGCTTGACGTGATCGGACCAGCGCCAGCCGGGCTGCAGCGTGAGCCGGCCGATCTCGGCGCCGCCGATCCGCAGCAGGTCCAGCGTGCCGCGCTCGAACTCGCGCGTCTCGTCGGATGCGGCGAACCTCTTCTGCTCTGCCCTGGCGGTCATGGCCTGTCTCCTTCATGTGGTACCTGATCGGGATGTGCACCAGCCTGACGTGGACCGGTTGCAGCTTCCTTGCAGCCGGGCGGGTGTGGCGGATACCGGTCACGCTGAGGTTTGATACCTGGCATGAAGTCGCTGGCGCTGCGGGTGCTGAGCGACTTCGGCGTGGACGGCGTGGAGCCGGCCGCCTTGGGCAGCAGGAAGGGCCGGCTGGCGCTGTGCGTCCTGGCCCTGGCCGGGGGGCAGATGGTACCGGCCGACGTGCTGGTCGACACGCTATGGGGGGACGCGCCGCCCGTCCGGCCCGAGGACCAGCTGGCGGTGCTGATCAGCCGGCTGCGGTCCGTACTGGGCCGGGACCGGATACAGCATCGCGACCGCGGCTACCTGCTGGTCTGCGACTGGCTCGACGCGTCCGAACTCGCCGCGCTCACCGAGGAGGTGGACCGCAGGCGCGGCGCGGGAAACGTGCTGGGCGCTGCGGCCGCGGCGCGGGTCGCGCTGTCGCTGCTGCGCGGCTACGGGCCGCCGTCGGTACCCGGTGAGTGGGCGCGGTTGCGGCTGGCCGAACTGGACCGCCTGGCCGGCCGGGCCCGGCAGGTGGCGGCCACCGCCCTGCTCGAGGCCGGGGACTGGATGGCCGCCGCCGACGCCGCGGCCGCGGCCGTGGCGGCCGACGGCTACGACGAGGCCTGTTTGCGGATCCTGCTGCGCGCCTACGTCGCGGGCGGCCGGGCGGCCGCGGCCTTGGCCGCCTACGCCCAGGCCCGGGAACGCCTGGCCGACGAGCTCGGCGCGGACCCCTCGCCCGAGACCGCCGCCCTTTACACCGCCATCCTGCGCGGGGAGCTGCCCGCGCAGGCGCCGGTGCCCGCCCGTGTCCCGGCCGGCCTGGTCGGCCGGGACGGCGAACTGGCCTACCTCGACGCCACGGCCGGGCGGGCCCGTGACGGCTCGACCGAGGTCGTCGTGGTCGACGGGGAGGCCGGCATCGGGAAGACCGCCCTGCTCCGCGCCTGGGCCGCCCAGCGGGCCGCGGCCGGCGACACGGTGCTGATGGCCTCGTGCGGCCAGCTCGACCGGGCCATGCCACTCGATGCCCTGCTCAGCGCGCTGTCCGCGCTGCTTCGCCGGCTCGGGCCCGACGCCGCCGCCGACCTGCTGGGCCAGGATGCGCTGACCCTCACCTCGCTGCTCGGCGTGGCCCTGGACCCCGGCGGGCCCCGGGACCCGCGCCTCCCGGGGCCTGCGGGGGCGGAGCCGATCCTGGCCGACGGCATGCTCGGCCCGGCGGTGCTGTACGCGGCGCTGGTCAGGGTGCTGGTCCGCCTGGCCGGACGGGGACCGCTGGTCGTGGTGATCGACGACGCCCACCTGGCCGGGCAGGCCCTGGCCAACTGGCTGAGCTTCGCGCGGCGGGCGGACATGCCGGCCGTGGTCGTCGCCGCGGTCCGCTCCGGTGAGGGACCGCCCCTGCCGGCCAGCGCGTCCGTCCACCTCGGCCTGCTCGACCGGGAGGCCGCCGCCGAGCTGGTGGGGCCGTCCCGGGCCGATGAGCTGTACGAGCGGTCCAAGGGCCACCCGCTGTTCCTGACGGAGCTCGCCCAGCAGGCGGCACGGGCCGAGCTGCCCACGTCGCTGGTGGAATCGGTGTCGGCCCGCTGCGACGAGCTGGGCCTGGCCGGAGCCATGCTGCGCGCGGCCGCGGTGATAGGCCCGGAGCTGGACATCGAGCTACTCGCGGCCCTGCTCGGCCGTCCCGCCGTCGACCTGCTCGACGACGCCGAGCGGGCCGCGGCCAAGCAACTGCTGACCACAGACGGGGGGACGTTCAGGTTCCGGCACGAGCTGGTCCGGGAGGCGCTGGCCGCCAGCGCGACCGCCGGGCGCGCCGCCCTGCTGCACCGCCAGGCCGGCCGCGTACTGGCCCGGCAGCCGTACGCTGACCCGGCCATGGTCGCCTACCACGCGCGGCTGGGCGGTGACCTGGAGCTGGCCGCCCGCTCGCTGCGGACCGCCGCCGAGCGGGCCGCCGAGCGCTTCGACCATGCCGCGGCCGAGGCCCTCCTGGACGACGCGCTGCGGCTGCACCCGGATCCCGAGGGCTGGCTCGAACGGGCCCGGGTCCGCACGCGCCGGCGCCGCTACGCCGAGGCGCTGGCCGACGTCGAGCTCGCCGCGGAGGCCGGCGCCGCCGCCCTGGAGGTCGGCGCGTGGGCCTGCTACTTCGACCGCCGCTTCGCCCAGGCCGCGCAGTTCGCCGCGGACGGCGCGCTGGCCGCGGCCAATCCGGCCATCCGGTCCCGCTGCCTGGCCGTCGGCGGCCGGACCCGGCACGCCGCCGGTGACCTGGCCCAGGCCGAGCTGCTGCTCGGCGAGGCCTTCGCCCTGGCCGAGGGAGCCGACCGGGTGACCGCCGCCGCGTGGCTGGGCGTGCTCCGGGCTCACCAGGGCAAGACCGAGGAGGCACTGGCCCTGCTGCGCCCGGCGGCCCGCGCGCGGGAAGGCGTGGCCCATACCGCGGCGACCCTGCACTCGCTGCTGTTCACCGGGCACGCGCACGCCGCGGCCGGGCGCCCGGCCCTGGCTCTGGACGCCTTCACCCGCTACACGGCCGAAGTCGAGCGCCGCCAGGTGCCGCGGTTCGCGGGCCGCGCGGTGAACTTCGCCGGCTGGGTGCTGCGCAGTCTCGGCGCGGCCGATGAGGCCGGCGACCATCACCGTCGGGCCCTGGAGCTCGGGCAGAGCCAGGGCACCGTGGAGGTCACCATTGCCGCGCTGGAAGACCTGGCCGAGCAGTGCGTGGAGGCCGGCGATGCGGGCGGCGCGCGGGACCGGCTGGCGCAGGCACGGACCCTGCTGACCGGCGATCTGGTCTTCGGCTGGCGGCTGGAGCTCAAGTACCAGCTGCTCACCGCCCGGCTGGCGCTGCTGCGCGGCGACGCGGAGGCGGCCCTGGCCGCGGCCGCCGGCCTGGAGAGCAGGGCGACCGTGCTCGGGGTGCTGCGGTACGTCAGCGTGGCCCGCGTCCTGAAGCACCGGGCCCGCCGGGCGCTGAGCCTGCCCGTGGACCTCGAGATGGTCGCCGCGGACCTGGATCTGGTCGAGGGGTCCGTCGCCGTCGAGGCCTGGTGGTGGACCGGCGAGGCCGCCGCCGATTTCGCGGTCCCGGCCTGGCTGGACGTCGCGGCCGTCCGGGCCGAGCGGCTGGCCCGGCAGGCCGGCGACTACGCGGGCACACTGCGCCGGGCGGCGGGCCAGCGCCTGGACGGCTGGCGGGCCGCGGCCCCATGAGCCCCGCGCTCAGCTCAGGAGCAGGGGGGCCGCCCGGATCGCCTGCGTCTCCCACCACGCGAGCTCCTCGTCATAACCGCCCAGGGCCTTCTCCCAGCCGAACTGGACCAGGGCGCCCAGCAGGCACAGCGCCAGCTGGCGGTCCCACCATGGTTCGGTGCCGATGCCCTGCTCCTCCAGCGCCCGGCGGTAGGCGGCGATGGTGTCCTCCTTGCCCTGCGGCAGGCGGCGGCAGTTGATCGCCAGGTACCAGGCCAGGTCGGACAGTGGCGCGCCGCGCCCGGGCTGCTCCCAGTCGAGCACGACCGTCCGGCCCTGCTCGTCCGTGCCCAGGTTGTCCAGCTTCCAGTTGCCGTGCACGAACGTGTGCGGGGTGACCTCCAGCGCCTCGACCAGCGGGCCCGGGTCCCGGGCCAGCGGGATGACGACCGCGGCCGCGGCCGGGGCCACCTCGGCCAGCCGCGGCCAGCCCTCGCCCACCAGCCGCGGCACCAGATGCGCGGAGCCGGCGGCGGCCTCGGCGCACGCCAGCCAGGGGGACAGCTCCAGGTAGCGGTGCATGACCGGGACGACGTCGCATTCGCGGCCGCACTCCCAGAACGCGGCGTGCAGCGCGGCCATGTGCCGCAGGAACCGCAGGTGCTGGTCCAGGCCGATCGGCTCGTCGCTCACCGGGACCAGCCACCGCGACACGTCCCGCATCAGCAGGGCACATCCGCCCGAAGGCGCCCGGCCTCCGCCCTCCTGCGGAGCCACCCCCACGATCGGCTGGTTGAAACACGCGGGCAGCCGCGCCAGCAAGCCGCGCTCCCAGGCCAGCAGCGGCGCGCCGCGCAGGCAGCCCGACGCCCGCATGGTCCAGTCCTCGGCCAGGTCGAGGTGCTTGAGCACGTACACCTGCCCGCCGATCACCACCCGCTCCAGCCGGGCCCCGGATTTTCCCGCCGCCCCGTCCAGCCCGGTCCGCTCGGTCGCGCCCGCGATGAGCTCGGCCACGCTGGAATGCAGGGGGAGGGGGGCCGGGGCCTGCGGCCCGTCAGGCATCGGCCGCCTCCATCTCCGCGAGCAGCGACGCCGGCCACCGTCCGCCGCACATGACGGTGTCGGCCACGATCCGGTCATCGCGCACGGTGAGCAGGTGCATGTGATGGGCCGCGTGCGGCACGCCGTTCTCGGTCCAGCTGAGCGTGTACTCCACGATCTCGCTCGGGCCCCCGTCCGCGCGCACCGGGTACCGGCGGAACTCGCCGAACTGGCCGGGGTCGGCAAACCAGCGGGCGTACTCGGCGCGGATCGCGTCGGCTCCCGACGCGTGCAGCCGCCAGTTGGGCACCGTGGCGTCCAGCGTCGCGTCGGCGCTCCACGCGTCGCACGCCGGGATGGTGGCGGTCTGGATGGCGTTCAGGAACTGATCGATCGCTGGTGCGGGTGACGGTGACATCGGCGGCCTCCTGATGGTCTTGTTCTGCGACCATCGTCTGCGCCCGGCCTTGCAATCAAGTTGCAGTGCTTCCTGAGGCGGCGCTCACCAGAGCCGGGCCGTGGCCCGGCGCGCGCCCTCAGCCAGCGCCTCGAACTTGGCCCACACGATCGTCGGGTGGATCTCCGGGGTGTACGTGGCCTGCGACGAGAAGCCGCAGTCGGCGCTGGCGACCACGTTCTCCCGGCCGACCAGCTCGGCGAACCGGACGATGCGGTCGGCGATGACCTCGGGGTGCTCGACGATGTTGGTGGCGTGGCTGATGACACCGGGCAGGAGCACCGCACCCGGCGGCGGCGTAACCGTCTCGAACACGTGGTAGGCGTGCTCGTGCCGCGGATTGGCGGCCTCGAAGGAGAAGGCGCCGGCCTCGATGGTGAACAGGGTGCCGATCAGGTCGGCCAGCGGCGCGTCGTGCACCCGCGGCCCTTCGTTGATGCCGTAGCAGGTGTGCAGCCGGACCCGGTCGCGGGGGATGCCGCGCAGGCTCCGGTTGATCGCGTCGACATACCCGCGCGCGACCGTCAGCTTCTCCTCGGCTGGCCCGGTGCCGTAGCTGAACACGTCGGTGAGGAAGGGGTCGTCGATCTGCAGGGTGAAGCCCGCGTCGACGATGGCCGCGTACTCCACGTGCAGCGCGTCGGCCACTGCGTCCAGGTAGTCGGCCTGCGATGGGTAGTACGCGTTGCCGCCGACCCCGCTGGGAGCGACGGCGCAGACGAACACCTGGTCGGGGGCAGAATCGGGGGCGGCGTCACCGACCGCCGCCCGGAGCAGCTCCAGGTCGCGCGCCAGGCGCTCGTGCCCGATGTAGGAGACCGGCCCGGTGCAGCGCAGCGGCACGACCGGTACGGCCATCCCGCCCGTCATCGCGCCCTTGAGGTACTGCTCGTAGTACTCGGGGAAGCTGTCGATCTCGGCCCGGAACCCCGCCAGCGGGTCACCGCCGGGCCGTGGCTCGAAGCCGCTCAGCCGCTGCCCGATATAGGCGTAGAACCCGGTCTTGGTCTGCTCGCCGTCACTGATCACGTCCAGCCCGGCCGCGCGCTGCCGGGCCACGGCATCGGCCACGGCCCGGCGTTCGGCCTCGGTGAGCTCGGCCTCCCCGACGGGGCGGCCCTGCGCCGCCGCCCGCATCAGGTCGAGCAGCGCCGGCGGCCGGGCCAGGCTGCCGACGTGGGTGGTACGGATGCGATCGGTGCTGCGCAGCATCACTGCTCCCGTCTGCGGTCGGTCCCAGCTTGCCAGAACTCCCTCCCGAGAAGCTGCGAGACTAGGGACGGTGGACGACGAGCGGCTGTCCCGCCTGGTCGCGGTGACCGGGCCCGCTGGTACCGGCAACGTCGCGCTGGCAGGCGCCGTCGCGGCCGTGCGGAATGCGCCGGCCGGCTCGTGCGCGGTCATCCTGGTGGAGGGGGTGAGCGACCAGTCCGCGATCGAGGCGCTGGCCGCGCGCCGGGGCCGCAACCTGGGCCGGGAGGGCGTCTTCGTCGTGCCCATGGGCGGCGCGACGAACATCGGGTCCTTCCTCGACCTGTTCGGCCCGCGCGGGCTGCGCGCCCGGCTGGCGGGCCTGTGCGACGAGGGGGAGGAGCGGGAGTTCCGGCGCGGCCTGGCGCGAGCCGGCCGCAGCCCCGGTCCGGCCCGCGACGACCTGGAACGGCTGGGCTTCTACGTGTGCGTCGCCGACCTGGAAGACGAACTGATCCGCTCGCTGGGCGCTGCCTCGGTCGAGCGGCTCATCGCCGGGCAGGGCGAACTCGCGCCGTTCCGCACCTTCTGCCGGCAGCCCGCGCAGCGCAACCGGACCCGCGAGCAGCAGCTGAGACGTTTCATGGGCACTCACTCGGGCCGCAAGGCCCGCTACGGGCGCGTGCTGGCTGAAGCGCTCGACCCGGCCCGGGTGCCCCGCCCGCTCGACGGCGTCCTCAGGGTTCCAGGGCGAGCAGCTTGGCCGTGACCTCGATGAGGTCCTCGCCCACCACGTCGGGCGGGGCAAAGGGCGCGCCGAAGCCGCCGGACTTGCGGCTCACCCAGCCGGTGGTCAGCCCGGCCCGCTTGGCGCCGTGGCAGTCCCAGTCGTGCACGGTGACCAGCGCCATCCGGTCCGCCGGCACATTCATGACCGAGGCGGCGTACAGGTAGACCACGCCGGCCGGTTTCCACCGGTACACCTCCTCGGCCGAGATCACCCGGTCCACCAGGCCGCCGAACCCGGCGCGGCTGGCGAATGCCGAGCCAGCGGAGGCGGACCCGTTGGTCAGGCAGGCCACCCGCAGCCCGGCCTCGGTGAGGCGCCGCACCGCGGGCAGCACGTCGGGGAAGGCGGGCAGCTCATCCCACCCCGCCATGACCGCGGCCACCTGCTCGTCGCTGACCGTGTAGTGGGTCAGTCCGCGCAGCGCGGCCGCGGCCACGTCGGTGAACGCCGCGTAGTCCCCGGTCGCCGACAGCGCCATCCCGTCCCGTAGCGTGCGGGTGTACCACGCCTCGAGCAGTCCCGGCGGCTGGCCGGTCTCGGTGAGCCGGGCGCGCAGCGGCTCGAGCGAGGCCAGCGTCTCGATCACGTCGAAGGCCACCACGGCCGGGCGGTGGGTCATGACGCGCTCAGCTTCCGCGGCGCGTCCTCGGCCAGAGCGCCGGCCGCGTGCTCGCCGACGGGACCCATGCCGATAACGATCACATCTGTGTGCTGTGGCTCGTCCATGCCGTGCTCCTGCCCTCAGCGGGAGGCCGGGGGGTGTTCCGCCTGGCTCGCGCTGTGGGCACCAAACCTACATCAACCACCAGGAAGATCGTCGCCGTCTTCCAAGTCCGAGATGTCCAGTTCGGGCTGACCGTGCACGAAAGTATCCGGGTTCTCCAGGTCGTCGGTGGCCGGCAGCAGGTCAGGATGGGACCACAGGGCGTCCCGGCCTTCGATGCCCCGCGCCTCGGTCAGGCCCTGCCAGATGGCCGCCGCCTCGCGCAGCCTGCGCGGACGCAATTCGAGCCCGACGAGCGTGGCGAACGTCCGCTCGGCCGGGCCGCCGGTGGCCCGGCGCCGCCTGATCGCCTCGGCCAGCGCGTCGGCGTGGGTCAGCCGGTCCCGGGCCGCGGCGCTGACCACGGTCGCGACCCACCCCTCGACCAGCGCGAGCGCGGTCTCCAGCCGGACCAGGGCGGCCTTCTGTGCGGGGGTGTCCTCCGGCCGGAACAGACCCTCGCCCGCCAGCGCGTCGCGCAGTGCCTCGGGGTTGGTGATGTCGACGTCCGGGATCGCCTCCTGCAGCCGCGCCATGTCGACCGTGATGCCGCTGGCGTACTGCTCGACCGCGCCGAGCAGGTGCGCGCGGAGCCACGGGACGTGGGCGAACAGCCGCTGGTGGGCGGCCTCGCGCAGGGCCAGGAAGAGCCGGACCTCGCCGGCGTCGACCGACAGGCCCTGGCCGAACTGCGCCACGCCCGCGGGCAGCAGCGCGGCCACTCCTTCCGGGCCGAGCGGCAGCCCGATGTCAGACGAGCCGGCCACCTCGCGTGCGAGCTCGCCGACCGCCGTACCGGTCTGGCTGCCGATCATGGCCCCGCCGATCTGGCGCAGCATGGCGGACAGCCCGGCCAGGCCGCCCAGCCCGCCCGCGCCGCCGCCGAGGGCCCCGAGGGCCTGGCGCATCTCCTCGGGGACGTCCTCGCCCAGTTGCGCGGGGTCGATGTCGAGCATGCCGCTCATCGCCTCGACGCCCTTGGCCGCGATGGGGTCGCAGAGCTTGGCCCAGACGGGGAAGGTGGCCTCGAGCCACTCCGACCGGCTCCACGCCTCGATCTTGTGGATCCCGGAGGGGAACGTGGCCGCTTCGTCCAGCCAGAGATCGGCCAGCCGGACGGCCTCGGTGATCTCCCGGCGCTGCGCCTCCAGCACGCTCGGGTCGCCCGCCGCGACGATCGCGTGCCGGGCCACGTTCTTGGCCAGATCCCAGTTGACCGGGCCCCCCCGCCAGGACAGCAGGTCGGCGAACTGGCGCAGCGCGTCGGCGAACTGCTGCGGGTCGCCCATCGCCCCGAACGGCCCCGGGGCCCCGAACGGCCCGCCGGCGCCAGGACCCCCAGGACCCCCAGGACCCCCAGGACCCCCAGGACCCGAGGGCCCGCCGGGACCCGAAGACCCCTGGCCACCCTGGTCTTCCGGCTTGTCGGGCAGGCCGAAGCCGAACGGGCGGTCAGCCATCGTTGGCTCTGCGGCAGGATGGAAGGGTCATGACCGTCACGTTATCTCGGGAGAAGCACACTGTGACAAACGCCCGGCGGCCGGTTCGCTCCGAGCGCAGTATCCAGCCTATGCCCGTGGTCGCCGTCACCGGTGCGGCCGGCGGCATCGGATACGCCCTGACCGTCCGGCTCGCCGCGTCGCCGAAGGTCCGCAAGGTCATCGCGATCGACGGCCGGCGTGGCGACATCGCCGGGGTGACCTGGCGCGTGGCCGACGTGCGCGACCCGGCCGTGGCCGGCCGGCTGGCCGGCGTGGACGTGGTGGTGCACGCCGACCTGGATCTGGCGCCGGACTCCGACGCCCGGCAGCGGCGGGCGTTCAACGTGCGCGGCGCCCAGACCGTGCTCACCGCGGCCGCGGCGGGCCGGGTCGGCCGGGTGGTGCTGCTGAGCAGCACCATGGTCTACGGCGCACGCCCGGACAATCCCGTCCCGCTGCCCGAGGACGCGCCGCTGGCCGCGGAGGTGGACAGCAGTGTGGCCGGGGACCTGCTGGAGATCGAGCAGCTGGCCCGCCGCTCGCCCCGGTCCAACCCCGGTACGGCGGTGACGGTGGTGCGGCCCGCCGCGCTGGTCGGCGATGGGCTGGACACCCTGGTCACCAGGCACTTCGAGGCGCCTCGGCTGCTCGCCGTGAAGGGCTGCGCGCCCCGCTGGCAGTTCTGCCACATCGACGACCTGACCTCCGCGCTGGAATTCGCCGTCGGCGGCGGCATCGACGGGCAGTTCGCGGTGGGCTGTGACGGCTGGCTCGAGCAGGCCGCGGTCGAGCAGATCAGTGGGCTGAAGAGCATCGAGCTGCCGGCCCGGCTGACCTTCGGGACCGCGCAGCGGCTGCACCGGCTGGGCGTGACCCGGGCGCCGGCCATGGACCTGCGGTACGTCGTGTACCCGTGGGTGACGGACTGCGCCGCGCTGCGGGCCGCGGGCTGGCGCCCGCGGTTCGAGAACGCCGAGGCGCTGCGCGTCCTGCTCGAGCAGGGCAAGGGCCACCACGCCGTGGCCGGGCGCCGCATCGCGCGCAAGGAGGCGACGATCACCGCGGCCGGCGCCACCGTGGCCGTGATCGGAACCGCTGCCACCGCCGCCATCGTCCGCCGCGCCCGCCGCCACCGCCGCACGGACCCCTGACCCGCCGCACGGACCCCTGACCGCCGCACGGACCGCTGACCGCCGCACGCCCGTCAATTTTCCGCCGAACGATCCGTGGTGTCAGTCCGGGTACCGTTGCAGTGTGAGCCCTGTGAGCCCCATCCGCCTGATCGCCATCCGGGACACCGAACTGTCCGTCGACGAGGTCCGGGCCGCGGTCTCGGGCCCCGGCGCCGGCGGCATCGCGCTGTTCGCCGGCGCGGTCCGGGACATCGACCACGCCCATGGCGTCCGCGGGCTGTCCTACAGCGCGCACCCGTCCGCCGAGGCCGAACTCCGGCGGGTCGCCGAGATGGTCGCGGAGAAGTTCAGCGTCCTGGGCATCGCGGCCGTGCACCGCGTCGGTGACCTGGCCGTCGGTGACCTGGCCGTGGTGACCGCCGTGGCCTGCGCCCACCGGGCCGAGGCCTTCGACGCGTGCCGCGAGCTGATCGACGTGCTGAAGGCCACGGTGCCGATCTGGAAGCACCAACGCTTCACCGACGGCACCAGCGAATGGGTAGGCACCGCGTGAGAAGCAAGACATGTCCCGCCGCTCGCTGACGCTGCTGATCGCCTCGGTGGGCGTGATCGCGGCGCTCGCGATCGCCGTGCTGATCCCGGTCCCCTACGTCATCCTCGGGCCCGGGCCGACGCTGAACACCCTGGGCCGGGACTCCTCCGGGCAGCCGCTGATCACCATCACCGGGCACGTGACGTATCCCACTGCCGGGCACCTGAACATGGTGACGGTCGGCTATCAGGGCGGTCCCGGCGTCACCATCAACATCTTCTCCGCGCTGGCCGCCTGGCTGAACCCGCACGAGGCCGTCGTCCCCGAATCCGAGCTGTTCGCCCCCGGCCAGACCCAGCAGCAGAGCCAGCAGGCGGACACCCAGCAGATGACCGGTTCGCAGCAGGACGCGACCGCGGCCGCGCTGACCGAACTGCACATCCCCTACCAGACGCAGGTGGTCGTGGTGGCGGCCGAGCCGGGCTATCCGGCCCACGGTGTGCTGCGGGCCGGAGACGTGATCACCGCCGTGGACGGCCACCCGGTGGCAGGCGAGTCGGAACTGACCTCGCTGATCTCCGCGCACCCGACGGGCAGCACGCTGACCCTGACCATCGTGCGCAACGGCCGGACCCAGACGGTCCAGGTCGGGACCAAGGAGTCCGGGGGGCGCCCGGTGATGGGCGTGCAGATCACCGAGCAGTACAAGTTCCCGTTCACGGTGAAGTTCAGCGTGGGCGACATCGGCGGGCCCAGCGCGGGCATGATGTTCGCGCTCGGCATCATCGACAAGCTGACCCCGATGAACCTGACCGGGGGCCGGTTCATCGCCGGGACCGGCGAGATCACCGCCAGCGGCCAGGTGGAGGCCATCGGCGGCATCCAGCAGAAGATGGTGGGCGCCCGCAACGCCGGCGCGACGGTCTTCCTGGCCCCGGCCTCCAACTGCTCCGACGTCAGGGGCGCGATCCCGGCCGGGCTGGAGGTGGTCAAGGTCGGTACCCTCAACCAGGCCGTCACCGACCTGGAAGCCCTCAAGGCAGGCCGTCCCGTCCCCTCCTGCTGACGCTGCCGGAGCGCACGCACCACGATCCGTTCTGCCTGAAATGGTCGTGCGTGCTCGACGCGCAGCCGGCGGGATGAGGCAAGTGCTCATCCCGGTTTTGCGCAGGGCGTAGGCTTTATTCGCAACGGGACATCACGCTGGCGTGCAGGAGCCGTGCGGTCGGCACGGCTCTGCACTGCGTGGCTGCCCAGGGTGGCCCAGGAAGGGAGCAAGTGCGGTCGTGGCACCTCGCGTACTTATTGATGCGACCGACGTGCCAGCCGACCGGGGCGCGCTCGGCCGGTACGTTGACGGGCTGATCGGCGCGCTCGACGTCGCCGGCGCGGACCTGGCCGTGGTCTGCCAGCGCGCCGATGAGGAGCGCTACGGGCGGCTCGCCCCCAGCGCCCGCGTCGTCACCGGGCCCACCGCGCTCTCGCACCGCGCCGCCCGGCTGGCCTGGGAGCAGAGCGGACTGCCGGTCGTGGCCCAGCAGGTCAACGCCGACGTCATCCACGTGCCGTATTACTCCATGCCGCTGCGCCCGGGCAGGCCCACCGTGGTGACCGTGCACGACGTCACGTTCTTCACCGAGCCGGAGCTGTACAGCCCGGTCAGCGCCATGTTCTTCAAGTCCGCGATCCGCACCGCGGCCCGCCGTGCGGCCCGGCTCATCGTGCCGTCCAAGGCGACCCGCGACGAACTGGAGCGGGTGCTGGCCGCGGATCCGACCAAGATCGACGTCGCCTACCACGGCGTGGACCACCGCCTGTTCCACCGGCCCGACCCGCCGCAGGTCTTGCAGGTGGCCAACCGGCTGGGCCTGCACGGCAAGGCGTACATCGCGTTCCTCGGCATGCTCGAGCCGCGCAAGAACGTGGCCGCGCTGATCACCGGCTGGGCCGCCGCCGTGGCCGACCTCGACGACCCGCCCGCCCTGGTCCTGGGCGGCGGCGGCGGCTGGAGCGAGGAGGTGGACACCGCCGTGGCGGCGGTACCGCCGCACCTGCGCCTGATCCGCCCCGGCTATCTGCGCTTCTCCGACCTTCCCGGCTTCCTCGGCGGGGCGCTCGTGGTGGCGTTCCCGAGCCGCGGCGAGGGCTTCGGGCTCCCCGTGCTCGAGGCCATGGCGTGCGGCGCTCCCGTGCTGACCACCCACTGCACCTCGCTGCCGGAGGTGGGCGGCGAGGCGGTCGCGTACACCGAACCCGACGCCGACGCCATCCACTACTCGCTGCGGGCGCTGCTCGACGACGCCGCCCGGCGCAAGACGCTGGGCGACGCCGGGTACGCGCGGTCGCAGGAGTTCACCTGGGCGGCCTCGGCCGAGGCGCACCTGGCCTGCTACCGGCGCGCCGTCGAACAACCCGCTGCTGACGCCAGTGCGGTGTAACCTCTGCTTTCATGCCGCGTGAACCGCTTGAGGCCATCCTCCTCGTCGGAGGTCAGGGAACGCGGCTGCGGCCGCTGACCCTGTCCGCGCCGAAACCGCTGCTGCCGACGGCGGGCGTCCCGTTCCTGGCCCACATGCTGGCCCGGTCGGCGGACTGCGGCGTCACCCACGTGATCCTCGCGACCTGCTACAAGTCGGAGATGTTCGCCGCGGCCCTCGGCGACGGCTCGGCGTTCGGGCTGTCCATCGACTACGTCCAGGAGGACGTGCCGCTCGACACCGGCGGCGCGATCCGCAACGCTGCCGCCTCGCTGCGCGGCCACGGCCCCGGCGATCCGGTCGTGGTGCTCAACTCCGACGTGCTGTCCGGCCACGATCTGGCCGCGCAGGTCGACCTGCACGGCAAGACCGACGCCGCGGCGACGCTGCACCTGGTCGAGGTGGATGACCCGTCGCGGTTCGGCGTGGTGCCGACCGACGGTTCCGGCCGCGTGACCGCGTTCCTGGAGAAGACGCCGAACCCCGTGACCAACCGGATCAACGCCGGGTGCTACGTGTTCCGCCGTGAGGTCATCGACCAGATCCCGGCCGGCCGCCGGGTCTCGGTCGAGCGGGAGACGTTCCCCGGCCTGATCTCCTCCGGGCAGCTCGTCATGAGCTACCCCGAATCGGCGTACTGGATCGACGTCGGCACGCCGCAGACGTTCGTGCGCGGCTCGTGCGACCTGGTGCTCGGGCGGCTGCCCGCGCCCGCGGTGCCCGGCCCGCACGGGCCTGCGCTGCTGCTCCAGGGCGCTTCGGTGGCGCCGGGCGCGTCGGTGTCCGGCGGGACAGTGGTCGGCGCGGGCGCGTCGGTGGGCGCCGGGGCCACCGTCTTCGGCAGCGTGCTGTTCGACTCCGCGGCGGTCGGCGAGGGTGCCGTGGTCCGGGACTCGATCGTCGGCCGCGGCGCCGTGGTGGCGCCGGGCGTGGTGCTCGACGACGCCCTGGTCGGCGACGGCGCGTTCGTCGGGGCCGGCAACGAACTGGCCCGGGGCATCCGGATCTGGCCCGGCGTGCGGCTCGAGCCGACCTCGGTCCGTTTCTCCTCCGACGTGTGAGGTGAGCCAGCAGGCGGCGCCCCCGGATACGGGGCTGCGGCGCGAGTGGGCGGCGCCGTTCGGCGTGGACGTCCGGCTCACGCTGTCGGTGCACCGCCGCGGCGGCGTGGATCCCGCCTACCGCGCGGACGCGGCCGGCGCCGTCTGGCGCACGTCGCTGACGCCCGACGGCCCGGGCACGCTGCGCCTGACCGCTGCGGGTTCCGGCCGCAGGCTGGTGACCGGCCAGGCCTGGGGCCCTGGTGCCGCCTGGCTGCTGGACACCCTTCCCGCTCAGGTCGGCGCGCACGACGACCTGTCGGGCTTCGCGGCCCGGCACCCGGTCGTCGGCGAGCTGGCCCTGCGTTACCAGGGGCTGCGGATCGGCCGGACCTCGCGGGTCCTCGAGGCACTGGTGCCCGCGGTCCTGGAGCAGAAGGTGGTCGGGCGGGAAGCCCACCGCGCCTGGCGGTTCCTGCTCGGCGCGCACGGTTCCCCGGCCCCGGGCCCGGCCCCGGCCGGGATGCGGGTCTTCCCGCCTCCGCCGGTGTGGGCGCGCATTCCGTCCTGGGACTGGCACCGGGCGGGGGTCGAGGGCGTCCGGGCCCGCACCATCATCGCCGCCGCCCAGGTCGCGGACCGGCTGGAGCAGGCCAGCGAGCTGGACCCGGCCGAGGCCGACCGGCGCCTGCGGTCCCTGCCCGGCATCGGGCCCTGGACCTCCGCCGAGATCAGGCAGCGCGCCGCGGGCGACCCGGACGCGGTCTCCGTGGGCGACTACCACCTGCCCAGGGCGGTCGGCTGGACGCTGGCCGGGCGGATCACCGACGACGCGGGCATGCTCGAGCTGCTCGCCCCGTACGCCGGGCACCGCTACCGGGTGGCCCGGCTGATCGAGCTGGGCGGCCGCCTGCCCCCGCGCCGCGGGCCCCGGATGCCGGTCCGCGACTACCGCGCCTTCTAGCCTCCAGCAGCCTGAGCCCTGGGGCCGCCCGAGATCGCGGGTCGCCACCCGTGCTATGACAAGGACTCTGGCCTACGATCTCGAGCCCGCGCGGCCGGGCCGGGGAAGAACCAAGCCGCGGGGAAGGTTTGGTGCAGCATGAGCGATCTCGGCGGCGACTCAGGGGACACCGGAACCAGCGAGGTCACGGCTTCGGCCATGCGCCGGACGCTGGCCCGGGCCAGGGACGGCAAGGCGCTCGACCCGGACGAGGCCACGGTCCTGCTGCACGCCCGCGGCGGCGACCTGGACACCCTGCTGGCCTACGCCGGCCGGACCCGGGACGCCGGCCTGGAGGGCGCGGGAAGGCCCGGGGTCATCACCTACTCGCGGAAGGTCTTCATCCCGCTGACCCGGCTGTGCCGGGATCGCTGCGGGTACTGCACGTTCGCCACGGTCCCGCACCGGCTGCACAGCCTGTACCTGGAGCCGGACGAGGTCCTGGACATCGCCCGCCGGGGCGCGGCGGCGGGCTGCAAGGAAGCCCTGTTCACCCTCGGCGACAAGCCGGAGGACCGCTGGCGCCAGGCCCGGGACTGGCTGGACGCCCACGGCTATGACGACACCCTGTCCTACGTGCGGGCCATGGCCATCCGCGTGCTGGAGGAGACCGGCCTGCTGCCCCACCTCAACCCGGGCGTGCTGAGCTGGCAGGACTTCCAGCGCCTCAAGCCGGTGGCCCCGTCCATGGGCATGATGCTCGAGACCACGGCCACCCGGCTGTACACCGACCAGGGGGCGCCGCACTTCGGCAGCCCGGACAAGGACCCGGCCGTCCGGCTGCGCGTGCTGGAGGACGCCGGCCGCTGCAACGTCCCCTTCACCACCGGCATCCTCATCGGCATCGGCGAGACGCTGGCCGAGCGGGCCGACTCGATCTTCGCCATCCGCAAGGTCGCCCGCACCTACCGGGGCATCCAGGAAGTCATCGTGCAGAACTTCCGGGCCAAACCGGACACCAAGATGCGCGACGTGCCCGATGCCGAACTCGCCGACCTGGCCGCCACGATCGCCGTGACCCGGCTGGTCCTCGGGGCCAAGGCACGGATCCAGGCGCCGCCCAACCTGGTCGGCGAGCAGCACGACCTGATCCTGCGGGCCGGCATCGACGACTGGGGCGGCGTCTCCCCGCTGACCCCCGATCACGTCAACCCCGAACGCCCCTGGCCCGCCATCGACGAACTCGCCGCCCGCACCGCGGCCGCCGGCTTCACGCTGCGCGAGCGCCTCACCATCTACCCGCCGTACCTCGGCGAGCCGTGGCTCGACCCGCGGCTGGCCGCGCACGTGGCCGCGCTGGCCGACCCGGCCACCGGCCTGGCCGACGAGGCCGCCGTCCCGCGCGGCTTGCCCTGGCAGGAGCCCGACGGCGGCCTGGCCCAGGTCGGCCGCACCGATCTGTACGTGACCATCGACACCGCCGGCCGCACCCATGACCGGCGCGACGATTTCGCCGAGGTCTACGGCGACTGGAACGAGATAGCCGAACGGGCCGTGGCGCGTGCCCCGGCCACCGGCTCCAGCCCCGCCGCCGGTTCCAGCCCCGCCGCCGGCGCCCCCGCGGTCCAGTCCGGCCGCGAGGTCGCCGCCGCCCTCCGCCAGGCCGAACGCGACCCGGCCGCCCTCACCGACTCACAGGCCCTCGCCCTGCTGTCCGCGGACGGCCCCGACTTGGAGGCGCTCGCCGGGATCGCCGACGCGCTGCGCCGCGAGGTCGCCGGTGACGACGTCACCTACGTCGTCACGCGCAACATCAACTTCACCAACGTCTGCTACACCGGCTGCCGGTTCTGTGCGTTCGCGCAGCGCCGCACCGACGCCGACGCGTACACCCTCTCGCTGCGGCAGATCGGCGACCGGGCCGCCGAGGCGTGGGACGCTGGCGCGACCGAGGTGTGCATGCAGGGAGGGATTCATCCCGATCTGCCGGGAACGGCATATTTCGAAATCGCCTCCGAGGTGAAGCGCCGTCGCCCAGATCTTCACGTCCATGCGTTCTCGCCGATGGAGGTGGTCAACGGCGCCTCCCGCACCGGCCTGCCGATCCGGGAGTGGCTGGTGCGGGCCAAAGAGGCGGGCGTCGACTCGCTGCCCGGGACGGCGGCGGAGATCCTCGACGACGACGTGCGCTGGGTGCTGACCAAGGGCAAGCTGCCCGCCTCGGTCTGGATCGAGGTGGTCACGACCGCGCACGAACTGGGCCTGCCGACCTCCGCGACGATGATGTACGGGCACGTCGACACCCCGGCGCACTGGGTCGGGCACCTGCGGGTGATCCGGTCGGTCCAGGAACGGACCGGCGGCTTCACCGAGTTCGTGCTGCTGCCGTTCATCCACGAGAACGCGCCCATCTACCTGGCCGGCCTGGCCCGGCCCGGGCCGACCAGGCGGGAGAACCGCGCCGTGCACGCCGTGTCCCGGCTGCTGCTGCATGGGGCGATCGGCTCGATCCAGTGCTCCTGGGTCAAGCTCGGCGACGACCTGTGCCGTGACGTGCTGCGCGGCGGCGCCAACGACCTGGGCGGCACGCTGATGGAGGAGACCATCAGCCGGATGGCCGGCGCCGACCACGGCTCCTACAAGACGATCAGCCAGCTCCGGGCGATCGCCGAGCCGCTGGGCCGTCCCATGCGCCAGCGCACCACCACCTACGGCGACGTCCCGCCCGCGCGCGTGGCGGCCGCGGCCGCCAGCGACGGCGTGTGCGCCTCCGTCCGTTCCGGCTTGCCGCTGCTGACCCGCTGACCTCAGCGGGTCAGCAGGAAGTCCGCGGGATCCCGCGGCGGGCGGGGGCGCGCCTGCTCGGCCGGGTGGCCGACGGCGACGGCGCCCATGGGCCGCCAGCCGCCGGGCAGATCCATGGCCCGGGCCGCGACGTCCTGGCAGAACAGGGTGCTGGAGATCCACGCCGAGCCGAGCCCCTCGACCGCGAGCGCGATGAGCAGGTTCTGCACCGCCGCGCCCATGGAAACCACGAACATGGCCTGCTCCGACCGGTTGCGCCGCTCGTCGGGGTAGTCATGCGCCGCGTCGGTGACCAGGCACGGCACTACGATCAGCGGCGCGAGCCGCAGCACGTCCCCGCGGCGGAGCCTGCGGGTGATCTGCTCCTCGGTGAACCCGTCGCGGCGCAGGTCGGCCGTCCAGGCCTCGCGCATCGCGTCGAGCAGGGCCGCGCGCGCGGCGGCGGTCTCCAGGATCACGAACCGCCACGGCTCGCTGTGATGCGGCGCCGGCGCGGTGAGCGCGGTGGCGACCGCCCGGCGGATCACCGCGGCGTCGACCGGCTCGCCGGTGAACGCCCTGATCGTCCGGCGGGCCAGCGGTACGTCCGCCGACCCGAACCGGAACATGTCCTCCTCGGCAGGCCGGATGAGTTCGCGTGCTCCCGGGCCGTCCTGCTCGGTGACCAGGTCCGCCAGCCCACGCGCCACGGCCACCGGGACACCTCGTGACTTGCCCTTCACCAGGTCCGCGGCCGCGGCGATCTCGTCGGCCACCGCCGCGACGGTGACCTCCAGGATGTTGCCGAAGGTGTCGGTCTCGCCGCGGTAGTCGCGGACGGGCGCCACCCCGGCCGCCCCGATGGCGTTGTCGGTCTGCCCGGCCCGCCACGGGCGGCCCATCGTGTCGGTGATGATCACCCCGACGGTCCGGCCGGTCCGGGCGTGCAGCGCCTTGCGCAGCCGCCGGGCCGACTCGTCGGGGTCCTCCGGGAGCAGCACCACGCTGCCCGGCGCCGTATTGGACTCGTCCACGCCGGCCGCGGCCAGGACCAGGCCGTGCCGCGTCTGCGCGATGGTGGTGGCGCCGCGCCGGGCCACCACGCGCGCCGTCTCCGCCTCGATGGCCTGCTCGCGGGGGCCGGCCACCACCCGGCCCTCGGCCTTGCTCACGATCTTCGAGGTGACGACCAGGATGTCGCCGTCGCGTACGTCCGCCGCGGTCTCGGCGATGAGCGCGGCCAGGTCACTGCCCGCCGTGATCTCGGGGAGCCCAGTCACCGGGACCACCGTTACCTCGGGGGGACGATCCCCCCCAGACCCCCCCTGCTCCTGGGGGGACCCATCCCCCCAGACCCCCCTTGTCACGCCAGCTCCAGGGCCAGATCCACCGCCGCGCGGGCGATCGCGGTGGTCGCGGGCAGGTCGCGCATGTAGAGCGGCAGGGCCCGGACCGCGATCCCGGCCAGCGCCGGGTCGTCGCCGAGAATGTCGGCCGTGGCCTTGTCCTGGTCGTCGACCAGCCACCCGTTGATCAGCTCCGGCCCGTAGTGCGCGGCGACGGCGGCGGCCGAGGTGCCGACCCCGATCGCGGCCAGGCATACGTCGGCCATGCCGCGCACGGGCGCGCCGCCGATGATGGGCGAGGTGCCCACCACCGTCTTGGCGGCCAGGGCGGCCCGGATGCCGGGTACGGCCAGGATGGTGCCGATGCTCACCACCGGGTTCGACGGCGGGAACAGGATCACGTCCGCCTCGCCGATGGCATCGAGTACCCCGGGCGCGGGCGCGGCCTGCTCGGCGCCGACCGCCACGATGTCCGCCGCAGGCACCTGCGCGTGCATGCGCACCCACCATTCCTGGAAGTGGACCGTGCGCTGGCCGTCCAGCACGACGTGCGTCTCGACCCGATCGTCGGACATCGGGAGCAGCCGCACGCCCGGCTGCCATCGCTCGCACAGCACCCGGGTGACGGCCGACAGCGGCTGACCGGAGGCCAGGAGCTGGCTGCGCAGGATGTGGGTGGCGAAATCCCGGTCACCGAGCGTGAACCAGTCCGGGCTCGCGCCGTAGGCGGCCAGCTCGGCCCGGACGCTGAAGGTCTCGCCGTCCCGTCCCCAGCCCTGCTGCTCGTTGATGCCGCCGCCGAGGGTGTACATGACGGTGTCCAGGTCCGGGCAGATCCGCAGGCCGAACAGCGTGATGTCGTCGCCGGTGTTGCCGATGACCGTGATGCCGGCGTCCGGGGCCGCCTGCTTCAGGCCGCGGAGGAAGCGCGCGGCCCCCACGCCGCCCGCGAGCACGGTGATGCGCATACCTCAGAGTGTGTCAGGTCCCGGCCCGCCCCCCGGTCACCGCGGTCCCGCTCCGCCAAGACCGGTGTGACTGTAGATGTCAGTGTTTCTGACGGTGTTGGTGTGGCAACGCGTCTTGGGATTCTCCCCGTGATTTATCTCGCATCTCAGACAACGAGGCGACCATTATCACCTTCCCGGCTTGACTTGAAGCAAGACACGCGAGTGTAATTTCATTGATGTGATTCTCACCCCGAAGGCAGCGGTGGGAATACGGGGGCTCCGAAGGGGAGGGAGGGAGGATGCGCCGTGACTGAGGTCATCGTCCCGCTGGCACAGGTCTTCATCAGCCCGGAAGAGGTTGACGAACTGGGCTGGCAGGACCGGGCACTGTGCGCGCAGACGGATCCGGAGGCGTTCTTCCCGGAGAAGGGAGGATCGACCCGGGAGGCCAAGCGCGTGTGCCGGAGCTGCGAGGTCCGGGCCGAGTGCCTGGAGTACGCACTCGAACATGACGAACGGTTCGGCATCTGGGGCGGCATGTCAGAGCGTGAGCGGCGCCGCCTGAAGCGCGAGGCCGGTTAGCCGGCCAGGGAGCGTCGCGTGGCCGGCGGCCGCCCCCCGGGCACGTTCCCGGCAGATCTGGATTATCCGAACTTTTGAATATGGCCCTGTGTAGGGTTGGTGCTGTCGTGGGCGCTGGGGGGTCGTCGTTCACGTAGTCCGCACGCTCTTGCCGGGCGGAGTAGCCGCTCAGAGCGCCGTTGTCCATGCCACCGGACAGGACCCTTGTCAGAGAACGCCTCGCCTCTGCGTCACGTCGTGACCCTCGTGGTAGTTGCGCACGACGGCGCACGGCTGATCCCTGGGCTGCTCAACGCGGTACGGGAGCAGACCCATCCGGTCTCTCGCGCGGTCGGCGTCGATACCGGCAGCCAGGACCGGAGCGGGGCCGTGCTGACCGAACTGCTCGGCCCGGACGCGGTCTTCGGCATGGACGCCGACACCGGGTACGGCGACGCCGTCGCGCGCGCGCTGCGGTTTTGCCCCGGGGGGGACGGGGCGGCCAGGGGGGCCAGGGGGATGGAGTGGATCTGGCTGCTGCACGATGACTGCGAGCCGGCTCCGGACGCCCTGGAGCAGATGCTCAGGGCAGCCAGCCGCCACCGGTCCACGGCGGTGCTCGGACCCAAGCTGAAGGACCTGGCCGACCGGCAGGTGCTGCGTGAGGCGGGCGTCACCGTCGACCGGGCGGGGCGGCGCTGCACCGGGATCGAGCCGGGCGAGATCGACCAGGGCCAGCACGACGGCAACCGCCCGGTGCTGGCCGTGAGTTCGGCTGGCATGCTGATCCGCCGTGATGTCTGGGACCAGGTCGGCGGCTTCGACCCCAACCTGCCCCTGATGCGCGACGACCTCGACTTCTGCTGGCGGGTTCACGCGGCCGGCTACGACATCCGGGTGATCACCGACGCGGTGGTGTACCACCGCGACCTGTCGGCCCGGCAGATCCGGAAGGCCCCGGCCGCCGGCGGTCATCCGCGCCGGGCGGACCGGCGCGGTGCCCTCTACGTATTCGCGGCCAACGTGCCCCTCGGCCCCATGCTCGCCATCGTGGGCGGCTGCGTGGCCGGCTCACTGCTGCGGGCGGCCTATTTCCTCCTCACCAAGCAGCAGCGCAAGGCCTGGGACCACCTCGGCGCGGTCGCCTGGCTGCTGCGTCACCCGGTCCTGCTCAGGCGAGCCCGCCGCCGCCGCGCCGCCAACCGCGGGCACTCGTGGTCGATCCTGCGCGGTCAGCTGCCGCGGGGCCGGACGCTGGCCCGGCTCGCCGAATCGGCCGCGGGCCTGCTGGCCGCCGGGCCGGCCCACGACGGCGGCGGGCTGCATCACGCCCTCATCGACGAGCCCGGCGACGACATGCCGCTGCCTGCCACCGATTCGGTGGTCCGGCGGGTGCTGACCAGCCCGGGCGTCCTGCTGTGCGCCGGTCTCACCCTCGTCGCGCTGGTCGCGGAGCGCTCGCTGGCCGGCTCGGTGCTGGCTGGTTCGGGCACGCTCAGCGGCGGGGCCCTCGTGCCGGCCTGGGGTGGCGCGAGCGATCTGTGGCGCGAGTACCTGGCGGGTTATCACGCCGCGGGCCTCGGCTCGGCCGCCAGCACACCGCCCTACGTCGGCGTGATGGCCGTGCTCGCGACCCTGCTGGCGGGCAAGCCCTGGCTGGCCGTCGATTTCGTGCTGTTCGCCGCCGTGCCCGCGGCCGGGCTGACGGCGTTCCTCGCCACCCGCCGCGTGACGTCCGTACTGGCCGCGAGGATCTGGCTGGCCGCGACCTACGCGCTGCTCCCGGTGGCGATGGGCGCCGTGGCGGCCGGGCGCATCGGCACCGCCGTGGCCTTCGTCCTGCTTCCGCTCATCGGCATCGCCGCCGGGCGTATGCTCACCGGCCCGCCCCGGCGGGCCCGCCGCGCGGCGTGGGCGGCAGGCCTGCTCACCGCGGTGGCCGCGGCCTTCGTGCCGCTGGTGTGGCCGATCGCGATCCTCGCCGCGGTCGCCCTGGCCGCGGCTTGGACCCCCAAACCCCGGCTCGGCCGCGCGACCGCGATCAACGCCACGATCGTCGCGGTGGTGCCGGCCGCCCTCCTCCTGCCGTGGACCTTCCACCTGGTCACCAGCCCGTCCGCGTTCTTCCTCGAGGCCGGGGTCGAGCGGCCGGGGCTGGCCGCGGCGGTGCTGCGGCCCGGGTCGGTGCTGCTGCTGCGCCCGGGCGGCCCGGGGCTGCCGCCCGGCTGGGTCACCGCTGGCCTCCTCCTGCCCGCGTTCGGTGCGCTGCTGGCGCGCAGGCGGCTGCCGCTGGTGTACGCCGGCTGGGCGATCGCACTCGGCGGGCTGGCCGCGGCGCTGGTCGTGAGCCGGGTGCAGGTGAGGCCGCCCGGCGGGACCGCGGTCACCGTCTGGCCGGGCGTCGTGACCGCCATCGCCGCCGCAGGCCTGCTACTGGCCGCCGCGCCACTGATCGAGGCGGCTGCCGTCGCGTCCGCCCGGAGCGGAGAGGCCGGTGCCGCCCGGAACGGAGAGGCCGGTGCCGGCCGGCGGTTCCCGGCCCGCAGGCTGGCCGCGCTGGCCGGCTTGGCGGTGGCGGCCTCGGCGCCGCTCCTCGCGGCCGGGTACTGGCTGGCCGCGGGTGTCCGCGGACCAGTGGCCGCGGCCGGACCGCAGATCCTGCCGCCCTTCGTGGCCTCCTCGTCCTCCGGGCCCGGCCAGCCCAGGACGCTGGTCCTGCGGCCGGACGGCGCGGGCCTGTCCTACGCCGTCCTGCGCGAGGGCGACCCCGTGCTCGGCGAGCCCGAACTGCCCGAGTCCTCGTCCGCCACGCACGCACTGGACGGCGTCGTCGCCTCGCTGGGCGCGGCCGCGGGCGGCGACGGCGGGAATCCCGGGGAGGCGCTCAGCCAGTTCGGCATCGGTTACGTGCTGCTGCCCGCGCCGGTGGATCAGGCGCTCGCGTACCAGCTGGACGGCTCGGCCGGGCTGGTCCGGCTGACCACGGCGCCCGCATACGACCTGTGGCAGGTGGCCGGGACGGTGGCCCGCGCCCGTGTGGTGGGCGCCGACGGCGCCGTGGCGCCGGTTCCGGCGGGCCCGGTCGGCGTGAACACCGTCGTACCACCCGGAACCTCCGGCACGCTGGTGCTGGCCGAACCGGTGGGCGGGTGGACCGCCACCCTCAACGGACGGCCGCTGGCCAGGCTGGCCCAGCCGGTGGACGGGTGGGCACAGGGCTTCGTGCTCCCCGCCGGCGGCGGGCACCTCGTCATCACGCGTAACGAGCTGGCCCGGGACCTCAGCCTCGCGGCCGAAGCCGCCGCCGTCCTGGTCGTGTTCGCGCTGGCCCTGCCGGGGACCAGATCCGCGGTCGCGGCCCCCGTAGCCGAAGCGAAAACCGGTCCCGACCCGGCCATCCCCGGACCCGGCAGGCGGCAGGACCGCGCCAGCAGGCCGGGACCGGCCCGGCGCAGGCAGTTGTCCCTCGTCGAGAGCACCGGTCCGCAGGCGCGCGCCGCACCCCTCGCCGGCCCGGGCGCCCGCACGCCATCCGGGGCCGGCACCTCGGCCGCCGCGCTGCGGCAGCCGCGCGGTCAGCATACGGCGCGGCACGGGAAGCAGCCCCGGCGACGGCGCGGACCCGCGGAACAGCCCGCGTCCGGCCCGTCCGACGGCGTGGAGAACCTCGGTCCCTTCCCGGCCGACGAGTCCTGGGTGACTCCCGACCCCACGGCCGCGGGCCCGCGGGCGCCGTGGGAATCCGGTGACCGGCCGTGAAGCCGGTCCACCTGGTCCCGGCCGGGGTGGTGCTGCTGGCGCTCGGCACCATCGCCGGCGTCGCGCAATTCACCGCGCCCGCCGCGCCGGGCCAGGGCCATCCCGCCCTGGCGCCCCAGCAGGTGGCGGTGACCTCCGCCGCCCGGGCCTGCCCGCCCGTCCCGGGCGGCGGGTCCGGCACGGTCGCCTTCCTCGCGGGGTCACCCGGGGCACCGCCGTCCGGGCCGGGGCAGGCCGAGCTCGCGCCGCTGCCGCCGGCGGGCGCCGCGGTGCGGGCCCTGAGCCCGATCAGAGCGGCCGGGCCGGGCGCGCTGTCGATGCTGGCCACCCCGGCCACGCAGAGCGCGGGCCAGCAGGCCGCCACGGTCCTGTCGGGGTGGTCGGTGACCGCGAGCGGCACCATGGCGCAGGCCATGGAGGCCGAGGAGGCGACCAGCACGGGCCTGGCCAGCGTGCGCTGCGGCGAACCCGGTTCGGACATCTGGTTCGTCGGCCCGGGCCAGCAGGGCGGTGCGGCCCATGTCCAGCTTGATCTCATGAACGTCGACGCCTTGCCCGCGAGCGTGGACGTCAGCATCGTCACCGATGCCGGGGCCGTCCAGGCCGGCGGTGACACCGGGATCACGGTTCCGCCGCACGAGACGGTGACCGAGTCCCTGTCCTCGATGGCCGCGGGCGCCAGCGTGGCCGCGATCGAGGTACGCACCAGCATCGGGCGGGTGGCGGCGGACATCTCCGAGAGCTCGCACGGCGGGACGCCCAGCTGGCTGCCGAGCGCGGCCATGCCGTCGACGCAGCTGGTGATACCCGGAGTGCCGCCGTCGGGCAGTACCGCCGGGCTGTACATCGTGGTCCCCGGCAGCGCCAACGCAAAGGTCAGCGTCCTCGCCCTCACCGCGCAAGGGCGGTACCGCCCGTTCGGCACGCAGGCGGTTGACCTGCCGGCCGACTCCGCCTCCTACGTCCCGCTCACGCCTCTCGGCGGCACGGCCGCGCTCGAGCTGACGGCGAACGTGCCCGTGACCGCCGGCGTGCTGGTGCCGGGCAGCGGCCTGGGCGCGTTCACCGCGGCCACCGCGCCGATCAGCGAGCAGGCGGTCGTCGCCGGGAACACCACCGGCTCGGGCCTGAGCGCCACGGTCGTGCTCTCGGCGCCCGCCGGCCCGGCCCGGGTCCGCCTGACCGAGGTGGCCGCGACGGCCGGCGCGGCCAGCAGCCAGGTCGTCACGGTGCCGGCCGGGCACACGCTCACCGTGCCGGCCACGCTGCCCCGCGGGGCCAAGCACGGATCGGCCTTCGCGATCGTGATCACCCCCCTGGCCGGGTCGGGCCCGCTGTATGCCGCCCGGGTGGAGACGCAGGGCCAGAACACGGTGGCGTCGATCATCCCCGCCATGAGTGCCCCGACCACGATCACCCTGCCTCCCGCTCACGGTTCATACGACGCGATATCGCCCTGACCTGCCCGCGCCGCACCCCGGTCAGCGCGCGGCCCAGATCCCGCCGTCGACCGGGATGACGGCCCCGGTCACGTACGCGCTGCCCCGGCCGCTGAGGAAGACGACCACGCCCGCCATGTCGTCGGGACGGCCGATACGCCCCAGCGGGGAGGTGGCGACGATCCGCTCGCCCCGCTCGGCCAGCACCGCGGCCATCATCTTGGACTCGAACGGGCCCGGGGCCACGGCGTTGACGGTGATGTGCCGCGGCCCGAGCTCACGGGCGAGGACCCGGGTGAGCTGGTGCAGCCCGGCCTTGCTGGCCGAGTAGGAGTAGGTCCCCAGCTCCGGCACGCGCAGCCCGTCGATACTGCCCACGTTGATGACCCGGGCCGGGTCGTCGGCCGTCCCGGCCGCCTCCAGCAGCGGCAGGAACGCCCGGGTGAGGAAGAACGGCGTCTTGAGGTTCAGGTCCAGCACCTTGTCCCAGGCCGAGGCGGGAAACTCGGCCAGCGGCGCGCCCCAGTTGGCGCCGGCGTTGTTGACCAGGATGTGGACCCGTTCCTCGGACCGGCCTACCTCGGCGGCCAGCCGCACGCATTCCTCCTCGCGGGACAGGTCGGCGGGCAGCGACAGCACGACGCCGTACGCGGACAGCTCGGCCACCGCGGCCTGCCCGGCCTCGGGCTTGCGTGAGCTGATGTAGACCGAAGCCCCGGCTTGCAGCAGCCCCCGCGCTATCATCAGGCCGATCCCGCGGCTCCCGCCGCTGACGACGGCGACCTTGCCGGTGAGGTCGAACAGGTCCACAAGAGCCTCCAAATCGTCAACGCTCCTGGCCGCGGCCGTCAGCCGAAATCGCCGTAGCCGGGATCGATGATCTCCGGGTCCACTCCGAGGATCTCGGCGAACTCTTCGACCACCACGTCGAAGACGAGCTCGCTCAGTTCGTCCTCGTCTTCCGCCCGGGCCAGCAGCGGGCGGCGGAACAGCACGATACGGGGCCCGGTGGCCGGGCTGGCCGGATCGCTGCTGCCGGGCGAGCCACGGACGATGCGGGCCAGCGGCACGCCCTCCTCGCCGGCGGTGTCGAAGTCGGGTACTTCCTGGACCGCGAATTCCACGTCGGAAAGCTCGGCCTCCCAGCGCGTCTCCAGCCGCGCCACGGCCTCGAGCACGATGTCGTCGAACTGCTGGGCCCGGCTGCGGTACAGGGGAACCCCCGGCGGAACCAGCCTGCCGCGCAGCCCGCGGCCATGGCGATCACGCCGCCGGGGCCGGGATCCGCCGCCTTCGCCGGTCTGCACAGCCACCGAGCGTATCGGATCGCCCCGCCACGGACGCACAGCCCTCGCAGCAACGACCCGAATCTCCGGATTCCGGACAGAGCACGACACGATCACGGCGCCGGCGCGGGGTGATGGCGTTACCGTCCGCGGGCGGATAGCGTCACGGTTGTATCCGACGCGTCCCGAGGTTCCGGGCATTCGATCGTCACGGTGATGTGAGCGAGGTGGGCTGGGTGAGTTCTCGTTGCTGCTCGCGCACCGCATGCAAGCATCCGCCGGTGTACACGCTGACGTACGTGTACCGCGACTCGACGGCGGTACTCGGACCGCTGGCCGCCTACGTCGAGCCGCACACCTACGACCTGTGCGAGAAGCATGCCGCCCGGCTGACCGCGCCGCGGGGCTGGGACGTGGTACGGCTGCCCGTGGACCCGGCCGCCGACCGCGCCGATGACCTGGAGGCGCTGGCCAACGCCGTGATGGAAACGCAGCCCAGGGCCCGGCCGGAGAAGCCGGACAAGGAGCCCGTGGGCCAGGGCGTCGAGGTCGGCCGGCGCGGCCACCTGCGAGTGCTGCGCTCGGGCCCTCCGCAGGACGGATAGGCTCGCCGGTAGGCAAACACAGTCCGGCCCGGCTCAGCCGGCCGGGCAGGCAGCGCATTCGCGAGAAGGAGGCGTGTCCTGCGGTGGGTGATCTCGCGAGCATCGTCAAGGCGTACGATATCAGGGGCGTCGTCCCGGACGAGCTCGACGAGGGCGTGGCGGAAGCGGTCGGCGCAGCGTTCGCGAAGGTGACCGGGGCCAGGACGATCCTGACCGTGCACGACATGCGGGCCTCGTCGGGTGCGCTCGCGGACGCGTTCGGGCGCGGGGTGGTCGCGCAGGGCGCCAACGTGCTGGCCGCGGGCCTCGGCTCGACCGACATGGTGTACTACGGGAGCGGCGATCGGGGCATCCCGGGCGCGATGGTCACGGCCAGCCATAACCCGTCGCAGTACAACGGCATCAAACTGTGCCGGGCCGGGGCCAAGCCGGTCGGCATCGAGACCGGCTTGAAGGACATCAAAGATCTGGCCGAACGGATCCTGCCGCCAGCTCCCGTCCCCGGCTCGATTACCCCCGTGGACCTGCTGCCCGGCTACGCCGACTACCTGAGGAAGCTGGTCGACATCTCTGCGATCAGGCCGCTGACCGTGGCGGTCGACGCCGGTAACGGGATGGCCGGGCACACGGTGCCGAAGGTCTTCGAGGGGCTGCCGATCACCGTGGTGCCGCTCTATTTCGAGCTGGACGGCACGTTCCCCAACCACGAGGCCAACCCCATCGAGCCGGAGAACCTGCGCGACCTGCAGCGGGCGGTGGTCGAGCACCACGCCGACATCGGGCTCGCCTTCGACGGCGACGCCGACCGCTGCTTCGTGGTCGACGAGCGCGGCCAGGTCGTCTCGCCCTCGGTGCTCACCGCGCTGATCGCGGCCCGCGAGCTCGCGCGCGAACCCGGCGCCACCATCATCCACAACCTGATCACCTCCCGCGCGGTCCCGGAGATCATCGCCGAGCGCGGCGGGACCCCGGTGCGCACCCGGGTCGGCCATTCGTTCATCAAGGCCACGATGGCCGAGCGGGCCGCGGTGTTCGGCGGTGAGCATTCGGGCCACTTCTACTTCAGGGACTTCTGGTTCGCGGACTCGGGCATGCTCGCGGCGCTGCACACCCTGGCCGCCCTGGGCGGCCAGGGTAAGCCGGCCTCGCAGCTGATGGCCGAGTACTCCAGGTACTGCGCCAGCGGGGAGATCAACTCGGAGGTGCGCGACCAGGCCGAGGCGACGGCACGGGTCAAGCGGGCCTTCGCGGGCCGGCCGGGGGTGAGCACCGACGGGCTGGACGGGCTCACGGTCACGGCCGGCGGCTGGTGGTTCAACCTGCGGCCGTCCAACACCGAGCCGCTGCTGCGCCTGAATGTGGAGGCCGGCGACGAGATCGCCATGGCCGCCCTGCGGGACGAGGTGCTCGGCATCGTTAGGAACAAGAAGGAGGTCTGATGCAGATCGAAGCCTGGCTCCTTGACATTCTGGCCTGCCCGGAGTGCCACGCGCCGCTGCGGGCCGACGAGGAGGCCAGCGAGCTGGTGTGTACCAGTGAGACCTGCGGCCTGGCCTACCCGGTTCGCGACGACATCCCGGTGCTGCTGGTGGAAGAGGCCCGGCGGCCCGGCGACCATACATGAGCGACAGCCTGGACGACTGGGGCGGGGCGGAGTTCGTCCTGGCCGCCGACCGGCTCGACACGCCGGACGTGATCGAGGCGGCCGACCCCGGCGACATGCTGCGGCAGATCGCGTCGGCCGCGGCCGCGGTCCGGACCGCGCTGCGGTCATGCCAGGAAACGGATCTGTCGGCCTTCACCCCGGACGCCAGGCCGCGCGCGATCATCGTGGCGGGCCTGGGCGGCTCAGGCCTGGCGGGGGAGATACTGGGCGCCGTCACCGGGCCGGGCAGCCCGGTCCAGGTCGTGACGGCGCAGGCCGAGCGCCTGCCGGGCTGGGTGGGCGCCGCCGACGCGGTGATCACCGTGTCCGGCTCGGGTACCACGGCCGAGACCCTCGCCGTCACGGCCGAGGCGGCGCGGCGCGGCTGCCGCCTGGTCGGCGTCGGGCCCCAGGACTCCCCGCTGCACCGCATCGCCGAACAGGCCCGGGCCGTGTTCATCCCGGTCGTCGAGGCCGGCCCGCCCAACTCGACGCTGCCGCGGTCGAGGCTGTGGGGGCTGGCCATCCCGTTGCTGGTCATCGCGGAACGGCTCGGCATGGCCCGGGTCGGGGCGGAGGTCTACGAACAGGCGGCCAGCCGGCTCGAGGAGGTGTCGCATCAGTGCCGGCCGGCCAGCGAGTCGTTCGTCAACCCGGGCAAGTCACTGGCCCTCGACCTGGTGGGCACGCTGCCGCTGGTGTGGGGGACCTCCGCGCTGAGCGCGGTCGCCGCGCGGCGGCTCGCCTCCCAGCTCAGTGACAACGCCAAGTACCCGGCCATCGTGGGCGTGCTGCCGGAGGCGGTGCACAACCAGATCGCGGCGTTCGACGGCCCGTTCACCCCCACCGCGCGCCCCGCGCCCGGCCCGGCCGAGGCCGAGAACCTGTCCGGCCTGCCGGATCTGTCCTCCTGGGACCTGGACTACGAGGACACCCGCCCGGGGTTCACCCCCTTGCGGCTGGTGCTGATCGTCGACCCGGGGCAGGACCAGCGGGTCGCGGCCCAGCAGCGCGCCGTCACCGAACTCGCCGGACTGCGCGGGATCGGCCTGTCCGAGCTAGCCATGGACGGCGAGCATCCGCTGGTCCGGCTGGCCGGCGTCGTCCAGCTGGCCGACTACGCGAGCGTGTACCTGGCCATCGCCTCCGGGATCGACCCCAGCCAGGCTGCTGCCGTCTCCGACCTGCAGGCGCGGATCGAGTAACACGAGTGCGGGTTTCGTGGCGTGAGATGAGGGCGGTGCTCGCCGCCCTCGCCGCCAATCTGGGCATCGCGCTGGCGAAATTCATCGCGTTCCTGTTCACCCATTCCGCGTCGATGCTGGCCGAGTCGGTGCACTCGGTCGCGGACACCGGCAACGAGGTCCTGCTGCTCGTCGGGCGGGGCCGGTCCCTGCGGCCGCCGTCGGACGAGCACCCGTTCGGCTTCGGCCGCGAGCGGTACTTCTACGGGTTCGTGGTCTCGGTGATGCTGTTCACCGTCGGCGCCGCCTTCTCGGTGTATGACGGCCTGCACAAGATCCTGAACCCGGAGCCGATCCGCTCGCCCCTGGTGGCCCTTATCGTCCTCGCCCTGTCCGCCGTGCTGGAAGGCTTCTCGCTGCGCACCGGGATCTCCGAGGCCAACAAGGTGCGCGGCGACCGGAACTGGGGCACCTTCATCCGGCGGACCAAGGCGCCCGAACTGCCGGTGGTCCTGCTGGAGGACCTAGCCGCGCTGATCGGGCTGGCGTTCGCGTTCGCCGGGGTGACGCTGTCCGCGCTCACCGGCAACGGCCGCTGGGACGGCGCGGGCTCGCTGGCCATCGGCGGGCTGCTCGCGACCGCCGCGGCGATCCTGGCCGTGGAGATGAAGAGCCTGCTGATCGGCGAGGCGGCCAGCGCCGAGATGCAGCAGAAGATCGTCGCCGCGCTGGAGGACGGGCCCGAGGTGGACCGGGTCATCCACATGCGGACCGTGCACATAAGCCCGGACTCGATCCTGGTCGCGGCGAAGATCGCGGTCCGCGCCACCGACACCGCGGCCCAGGTCGCGGCCGGCATCGACGCCGCGGAGCAGCGGGTCCGCGGGGCCGTCCCGATCGCCAGCACGATCTACCTGGAGCCGGACATCTACCGCCCGTCCCGGGAAGACCACACAGACCCGTCGATCCGCGCCGTGGCGTTGTCCCGGGGGGACGATCCCCCCCAGACCCCCCCTGCTCCGTTGTCCCGGGGGGACGATCCCCCCCAGACCCCCCCTGCTCCGTTGTCCCGGGGGGACGATCCCCCCCAGACCCCCCCTG
>Ga0116218_1000231_pt1 | contig 39156 bp, 33 predicted proteins | sample Sb_taG_2_FD_88966 | JGI IMG/M metagenome (GOLD analysis project Ga0116218, IMG submission 88966) | Peat soil microbial communities from Weissenstadt, Germany - Sb_50d_5_LS metaG | ecosystem: Environmental > Terrestrial > Soil > Wetlands > Peat | place: Germany: Weissenstadt | collected 2010-09-21 | reverse complement strand
GCCGAAAAACAGCAGCGGGCGTATCAGTGACCACACATAGCCGAGCACGGAGCCGAAGTACCGGAGCTTGAACTCGGTCCGAGCCAGCGTCAGGGTCAGTTCTACGAAGCGTCTAAGATCGCCGCCAAAGGCGGAAGGACCGTAGACCTTGGCGCTGTCAACGCTCATCGCGGGCACGGTAGCATCGCTTTCCGAAGAGGTGCCGCAGACTAGTAAGGCTCGATTTCGAGCTCGTACGGCAAGTCGGTCTGACCCCCGGTGATGATCGGACCGTGGACGATGAAGCTGGTGTAATCGTCGCGCATGTCGAGTGGGTTATTACCCATCCCGTTGCGAACCACACCGGGCGAGAACGTGTAGCGCCCGGGTTGGAGAAAATTCGTCAGGCGCATGCGGACGAGCGTGCGTTGGCCGGGCGCGAACTGACCACTTGGGCCATGCTCCCGGTCCGTCCGGGAGGCGACCACGATTTGCCCCAGTTCGTTCGTCAAACGGAAGCCGAAGATGGGATCCTGCAGGTTCTCATGGAATGCGATCTGTAGGCAGAGCGAAAACGGCTCCCGCTGGGCCACGGCCCCGGTACGCTGCCCGCTCTCATCCTCGATCCAGGCGTCGAGGATCTCCGCACCACGGTCGCCGTACCGCCTCTCCTGGCCCTCGCCTTCGGCTTCCGGAGCGCGCCCGAAGTTGAGCTCGTGGTACTCACGGGCCACGCGATTCGGATCGCCGTGGCACACCACCCGTCCGCGCTCCATCAGCATGGCGCGGTTGCACAAGCGCGTGACCGAACTCATGTCGTGGGTGACGAACACGATCGTCTTCCCCTCGGATCTCAGCCGATGGAACTGATCGAAGCACTTCTGCTGGAACGAGGAGTCTCCGACCGCCAGGACCTCGTCGATGAGCAGTACGTCCGCGTCGACCTGGACCGCTACCGAAAACGCGAGCCGGACGTACATGCCGGACGAGTAGTTCTTGAGCTTCAGGTCGAGAAACTCTTCGAGTTCCGAGAAGGCGATGATCTCGTCGAACCGCCTGCGGGCCTCCTTCGCGGTCAACCCCAGCATGATCGCGTTGATGATGACGTTGTCGTAGGCGGTCAGGTCGGCGTTGAAGCCAACCCCGAGCTCGATGAACGGCGACAGCCGGCCGCGCACCTTCAGCTCTCCAACACCAGAGCCCTCGTCGACGGCATAGATGCCGGCCAGGCACTTGAGCAGGGTGCTCTTCCCGCTTCCATTCCGTCCAACGATTCCGAACATCTCGCCCTTCGGAACCTCGAACGAGACATCCTGTACAGCCCGGAGCTCGTCGAACTGGTTGAAGCGAAAAGGGTGAAGAGCCCGCTCTTTGAGCGTGTGGACCTGTAGGTGCGGGATCCGGAAGGTCTTGCTGACGCCGCGAACGACGATTGCCGGAGGCTCCTGGGGGCGCGCGACGTCGGCGCGCGCGCGCTGTTCGCTTGAGACGGTGGCCACGGCCGGGCAAACGGTAGCAACGCCCTGCGGCGATCGGGCCAATCGGCGCGAACGACCGGACACGAGCCTGATCGCAGTGGCGAGGATCCCGGCCACTGGCCCGAGCGCCCGCGGGAGCGACGCACCGGTTAGAGCAGACCAAGGGCGTCCAAGTACGCCTCTGCAACTCGAGCAAAGCTGTGGCGGCGCGCATACTCGAGGGCGGCCCGGCTCATCGCCTGCCGTCGGTCGCCATCGCCGAGCAGCTTCACCATCCGATCCTTGAGCTGGTGAGGGCCCGCTCCCGGCGGGACCTTCTCGGCCACGCCGCGCGGTAGCTCTCGTGCCCAGCCCAGATCGGTGACGATCGTGGGAACACCGCTCGCGAGACAGTCGGCAACAGCCGCCGACGCATCGCCGGTGGAGGCAAGTGGGAGTTCTGCAGCCAGATCGGCCGTCCGCAGAAGCTCCGCGTAAGACTCGGTGCTGACCGCTCTGGGAAGGTCTATGTTTGCATGTGGTACCTGCTCGGTTGCATAGCGGTGCCAGCGTCCCTGGTCGTCACCATCGATCGGACCTGCGATCACCAGCCGCGCATCCGGCATTTCGGCTGCGAGTTGGCCGAACGCGTTGATCAACGAGGCGATGTCGCTCATTTCATTGACGTCGCCGGTGCTGATGACCAGTGGGCTCGACATCGCGGCGCCACGCGGCGCCTCGGCCGTCTCTCGCATACCGAACGGCAGCACGGAGACCCTAACCTGCCGATCCAGCAGCCCGCGGTCGAGTTCGAGCACCTCGCGCGCCGATTGAGAGTGGACGAAGCACTGCTCGGCGAGAGTCTGCAACTCGCGCGTCATGTAGATACCGAGAGCCAGTTGGCGCTCGAATGGCAACGGCGTGCCGTCCGTCGCCTCGGGCGGCAGTCGATGCTCGTACATCTGGTGAATGCGTTCGGCAAGCGCGCGCTGGGGATCATCGGGACGGTTGACGCCCGTGTACCAGGCATAAAAGTCGGTCATGAGGACATCGTGGAGAACGATCGCCCCTGAGCGGCGTCTAAGCAGCTCGTACACATGAGCATGGAACTTTGAGTTCCCCATGCAGTACAGGATGCGGTCGTGCTGGCGCACGGCGCTGAACTGATCGAAGTCCCGCACGCTAATCAGACGGACGCCGCGCTCTGGCGGCGCCGGATAATCCTCGACCGGACCGCCGACGATGACGTCGACGTCGACGCGTTTCCCGAGCTCGACGGCAAGTCGAAGGTTGTAGTCAGCGGTCCTCGATGGGTCGGGGGGCCACGACGTAACGAGCGCGATCCGCGGGCGTCGGGACCGGCGCCGCGCCGTGAGAGCGGTCGCTCGTTCATAAGCTTCGATTGTCCGTTCGGCGACGCCTCTCCAGGTGTATTCCGCGACGCGCCGTCGCGAACGGGCTCTGAGCCGATCCATCGCATCTGTCGAATTGAGGATCCCGGCCAGACACGACGCGATGGAGTCGGGATCGTGAGGTTCGAACGTACCCTCGAGGTCACCAAGCACCTCCGGCCCCGTCGTGGTCGCGCTCGCGGCCACGGGGGCACCGCAGGACATCGCCTCGATAATTGGCAAGCCGAACCCCTCATAGAAGGAGGGGTAGACGAACAGCGTGCAAGCGTGGTACAAAGCGCCGAGGTCGCGATCGCTCACGCGCCCCGTCAGCACGAGCTCGTCCCGGCCGATCCCAACGCCAGTGGCTTCGGCCAGGAGTCGTTTCCGCTGGCCAGGATCGAGCGCGCAGACAATCACCAGCTGATGCTGGGCGCGTAGCGCCGCTGGCAGCCGAGCGAAGCCGGCGATGAGGCCCCCGATGTTCTTACGGAACTCGACCGCGCCGACATACAGCATGAAGCCGGGTCGCACCGCCTTGAGCTCGCGCGACAGCTGTGCCCACGCTGCCGCAGCCGATGAATACATCTCCGCCAGGTGCTCGCTCGTGCCCGCGTGGACCACGTGCAGTCGCTCGCCTGGAATCTGCAAATGCTCAACCGCGTCGCGAGCCGTGTACTCCGAAACGGTGAGAACAGCGTCGGCGTGCCGGATCAACTCGAGACGAGCCATGTACCAGGCCCGCACCGCCCCATCCGGCAGATACTGGTCCGCGAAGATCAGCGGGATGATGTCGTGAAGGGTGACCGCTGTTGCAATTCGCGAGTCCCTCGCCCAGCGCGGCCACATCACGTCAGCGGTGGTTGGCTCAAACGGTGACATGATGTGGTAGACGCGCGGAAGGTCACTGGGCGGACGGTCCGCCGAGCGTGGTCCAGCGCCCCAGCGGAGAAGTCCCGAGCCGAGGAATGAGCTGAGGTTTCCGGTCAGGGAGCGCCCCGGATTAAGTAACACTGAGTGCAGGACCGATGGTCTGACTATGTGAATCGCCCGCGCGTGCTCGGACACTTGCCGTCCGATCCCGCGTTCGAGCGAGGCGGGATTCTGTGCGCCGTCGACATACAGGCATACAGACCTGCTCGGGAGCGTCATGGCTGCGGTTGAGACCGTTACAGCGTCAGGAGTGCTTCGGCCGTGCGATTACCATCACCACGCCCCGTGCGCCGTTGATCACGTTCTCGTCACGCTCCCAGACAAACGGATCGCGCCTGGCCACGACTTGATGTTCCAGGATCTCCCAGCCAGCCAGCAGCTTGTTGAAAGACTCCTCGTCGTAGATCCGCTCGAGCTCGGTGAGCTCACGGGTACCGTAAGGGGTTGTGAGAATCATCAGACCACCGGGCGCCAGCAGCTCACGTACACGGTCCAGTGCGGCGACATCGGCGCCCACGCCGTGTTCGGCGCTACCGTAGGCGCGTTCCCCGTACGCGCCGAGGCCAACATGCTCGATCGTCGATATCAGGAACGCTGCCGCGAACGGCTCGGACGGTGCGTCCCAGTCCTCAAACAGCGCGGCGTGGCTCTCCAGGTTAGGGTGTGAATACGCCAACGGATGCGGGTCTACGGCCGTCACCTCGTACCCAAGTGAAGCTGCGGAGAGCGGGAAGGTGCTCTCCGCGCTGCCGATGTCAAGGATACGGGCGCCCCGCTCCAGGCGGCTCAGTGCTGCCATCGCAAACGGCACCTCGACGATCCGTTCGCTGACGTGTACCACGAAGGCAGTCCCCTTCGCAAGCACGACCGCAACCGGCGGGTTGAACCAGAGCCCGGCTTGCGCGTACAGACCCCGGTGGCTCGTCGCAGCGTTAACGGCGCGCGCGAGTGGCTCGTCGAGCTTCTCGAGCGGCAGGTCGTCAACGCGCGCAAGACGCATCCGGTAGTACTCATCGAACGATCTCTCTCGCAGCTCTGCCAACTCGTCCTGGAGCCGACGTAGCTCGACGCCGATATATGAAGAAGCCTCGGTATTGGCCTCCCGGACGCTCTCGATCCTACGGTTGATGTCAGCCACTCGGCCATCGACGGGCCGTAGGACGGGTCGCGCGAGACGTTTTGCGACCCGCTTCGCGGTTACACCGTGGGGTCGAGCGGCCACGCGCCGGAGCGTATCGAAGCCGTTAACAGACGCGCCCGTGGCCCTTGGCGATGTCGAGGGAACTCGAGGAACCGGACCGTGAGCGGTTGGCGCCGCGACGTCCTGTGGTGACCCTGCAACGTCCATCGAAGCGACGCGAGAAGTCACGTTCCCACCGCCAATCGGCCGTGCGGACTTACGCAGCGCGATGTGCACGCTCGTTATCAAGTTGGGCCCGACGCGCAGCGCGCAGTGCGGGTATATCGACTCGCCTCGCGCTTCACGGGCGGCGTACTCAGAACTCTCAATCTCGGTGGCAACCGTCGCGTCGGAGAGCTGATATTCGATCTTCGTCGCAGGGACCCAGTCGCGGTTCCCCAGAAGGACGCGCTCGATGAGCTTGGGGGTGAAACATACGGTGTGCTCCTCGAACGCCAGCGGGTCGCCGTCGATCAGGAACTCCGTCGAGAAGGAGGCAGTCCCACCGCGCTTCAGGACGCGGAACGCCTCGTCCATTGCAACGCCGATACGTTCGAGCGAGCCGAAGTGCTCGATCGATCCCGATGAAAAGATGCCGTCGAACGTCTCATCTTCGTAATGCAGCTCGCATGCGTCCATGTGCTGAACGACCAGCCGCCGCGGGTTCCATGGCCCGTCCCAGGCGCTCCCAGGATTCGTGAGCATTGTCGGTGGCGCTGCGTCTTTCCACGCGCCGGGTTCGGCGTAGAGGTCCGTGGCCCACACCCGGCGAACGTAGTTCGTCAGCCAAAATAGGGTCGCCTCGCTGCCGGCGCCGATGCCAAGCACTTCGGCATCAGGTCGCAGCACCGCGCCCTCTTCCAACGCCAGGGCCGCCATCGCCACTTCCCACTGCTTGCGGTGCTCGCGGCCGCTTGGGAACTCAGGCGACTCCGCGGACTGACGCGCGTAGATCTCGCGGATCGCATCTCTGATGACGCGCTCCTGGAAGTCCTCGAGGTTGACAACGCGGTTCAGGGCGAACGGCACCCGCGTGATCATAGGGATTTGCCCGTGCCATGATCGGTCAGGCGGGAAGACGTGTCGGCGTCGCGCGGGTACGATCCGCGCTCTATGGCGACTCACGCGGAGATGGCGCCGCACCGCGACGTCCGACCGCTGGCTGTCGCTCGCAACTGGTTTGCGTCCCGACGCCACCAGGCGGCGGCGGCACTTGCTTTGTACGCGGCGATCTCGATCGGCTACTTCGGCCGGCACGTGGTTCTACATCTCGCAACCGCGAACGTGGGGTTGCCCGAATGGGGCGATCCGACGATCTTCATGTGGAGCCTCGCGTGGTGGCCACACGCCCTGCTTCACGGGCTGAACCCGTTCATTACCAACACCCTATTCGTCCCGGACCATGTCGATCTGGGCGGTGTCACTGCGGTCCCTTTTGCCGCGCTTGTCGCAGCGCCCATCACACTCCTGTTCGGTCCGATCGTCTCCTACAACTTACTAATGCTCGCGAGCCCGACATTGGCCGCGTTCTTTGCCTTTCTGCTGTGCCGGTACGTCACGCGCAGCTTCGCTGCAAGCCTCGTCGGCGGCTACGTGTTCGGGTTCTCGACCTACATGCTCGGACAGATGCTCGGGCATCTTCACCTCGTTCTCATATTTCCCATCCCGGCCGCGGTCCACCTTACGCTCCGCCTGATCGATGGGCGTATTGGGGAACGACGCTTCATCGTTCTGATGGCGCTCTGCCTTGCCACGCTGTTCCTATGCTCGAGCGAGCTCACATTCACGCTCGTGCCCATCGGCGCCGTCGCCCTTGCCATAGCGTTCGCGCTCGCGCCCGGTGCCCGAGAGCGCATCATCGTCGCGGTCAAGCTGATTCTCGTAGCTGGAGTCGCGGCCGCGCTCATTACAAGCCCATTTATCTACTACGGGCTCAAAGGAAACGTGGAATTCGGGCCGACCGACAACGGCGGCGGCGACGCGATCGGGTTCTTCGTCCCCACCAGCCTCGTACGGCTCGGAAGGAAGTACTTCGCTGCCGTCGCGAATGCGACGAACAACTCTCACAGCCTCGCGGAGTGTGCGACCTATATCGGCTTACCACTCGCGCTGATTTTTGCGCGCTACTCGATCACACGCTGGCGCATGGTTTCAACGAAGATCCTCGTGGCGACGCTGGCAATCGTCGTGGTGCTGCTCTTCGGCGCCCGCCTCCACGTCGGCGGCTACCCGACGATCCCACTCCCGTGGAAGCTGATCGACTATTCCCTTGTGCGCAACGTTGTTCCCTCGCGCCTTGGCCTCTACATGTTCCTGATTGTCGGGGTGATCGCGGCCATGTGGCTGGCGCAGCCCCGCACTGGAGGATGGGCAGTGGCCAAGTGGGCCGTCGCGGCAGTAAGCATCGCGTTTCTCGTGCCGAACATCGGCAGCGGCTTTTGGCGCGGCTGGGAACCCAACTCGGCGTTCTTCACTACCCACGAGTACCGAAGGGTCCTGAGGCGCGGGGAGACGGTGCTCGCCCTGCCGTTCGGCCAGTTTGGGACGGGCATGCTCTGGCAGGCCGAAACTGGAATGTGGTTCCGTCTCGCCGGCGGCTTTGTCAATCCGGTGTATCCGGCTGACTACTACCGCGATCCGCTCTTCCCGGCGCTTTTCGAAAAGGCCGAGCCGAATCCGCAAACCCTGCGTTCATTTCTTGATCGCCGGCATGTGGGCGCGGTGATCGTCGATCCCGCGTCCGCGCCGCAATGGCTCGGTCCGCTCGCGCAACTCGGATTGAAACCGATGTCCTTCGGGAGCATCACCGTCTATAAGGTGTGACAGCGGGATCAGGCCGCATGTGCGCTCACGAGAACTGGCCCGATTCGTCCGCGAGGACGGGTCCCCCTGCGTGTTTTCTCCATATGCCCAAGTGCGCAGGCAGCGCCATGACATCCGCGCTCGAGGCAGCGCTCCCGCCTGGCTCGCTGGCTCCGTGGCGTTTCGATCGGCGATTCGTCGAAGACCAAACGCGGGCTGGGCTGGGAGGCGCGCGCGGCGCCCTCGTCGCAGATGACCTCGAGTTGCTGCGTCCAGAGGCGCGCGCGCTAGTGCTCGAGAGCCCCGAGGAGGAAAGGGCGTTGCGTGATTATCGTGCCATAGCGGGGCACTTCTCGCTGGACACCCTGCTGTCGGTCGCGCCGCCATCTGCTTTGTGCACAGTCCTCCGAGAGCCGCGAGCTCGGGTACTGTCGGTCTACACCTTTTGGCGCACCCTCAGGAGCAAGGATGAGTCTCCGTCTGTCGTCTACCGAACGGCCGCGAACGCAAGGCGGCCGCTCGCAGAGTTCCTATCTAACTGCGAGTTGGCGTCGGCAATCGACAACCAAGTGTGTCGGATGCTTCTCGCGGGAGATCCGAGACTGCCAACGTTGGCGTTCGCGACGAAGTCCGATACCGAAGGGATTGCTGCGGATGCGATCCAGCGCCTGGAGGAGTTTGGGTTCGTGGGGATTCTTGAGCTCGGCGATTCCGCGTGGCGAGGGGTGGGAGAGCACTTCGGCGTGACGTTGCAACGACACGTCATGAACGTGACCGGCGAACTCGGTAGTGCAGCAACCAGCAGTGACGCCGGTGAGGTGCTTACAGACCGTGCTCTCGACTTGCTAGAGGAACGAACCGCGGCCGACGCGATGGTCTTCGACTACGCACTCGAGCGCGCGGGCGTCGCGAGCCGCGAAGAACGCACGCGACTCAACGAGCGGGCATTTGCCGCACAGCTTGTCCGGCTGGGCGACCTCTGCGGTTCGTCCGCTGCGAAGGCGGCGGAATACGACATCGTCGCAGCCAACCTGCACGAGCTCGAGGCCGGCCAGGAGTCGCTACTCGAGCGCGAGCGCGCTTTGCAAGAGGAGCTTCGCCGTAAGGACGAGGAGCTCGCACGCATGCGGGGATGGCTCGAGGCCGTGCTGGGTTCGCCCAGCTGGCGTGTGACGGCGCCACTGCGGTCCGCCAAGCGCTGGATACGAGGATCGCGGTCGAACCGAACGGCCGCGCGGTAAGTCCCCGGATCCCTGGTCTACCGACCCAGCTGTTCTACACGGCGCGCGTGCCCGCGGGGCTCTTCTGCGGCGCTGACGGGCAAGTCCCGCCGCCGGTAGTCCCCGCGGCTCAGGTGCGATTCAAGCCACACGTACAGGACGATGAACAGGTACCGGCTGCCCATCTCTTGAAGCCGCAGCTTCGATGTGCCATAGCGGCGGTTGGTCCACGTCACCGGAACGACCGCGTAGCTGAAGCCACGGACGACCGCCTTGAGCGGCATCTCCACCGTCAGGTTGAAGTGGTTGGAGAGCAGCGGCTGAAGCTGGTCGACCACATGGCGGCGGTACGCCTTGAACGCGTTCGTCGTGTCGTTGTAGCCGTGCTGGAACAGGACGCGGATGCCGGCGTTGACGATCCGGTTGAGCACCAGCTTCACCTTGGGGTAATCGTGCGTGCTCCCGCCGTGGCCAAAACGGGTGCCAAATGCGCAGTCGTACCCCTGCTCGAGTACGCGGTAATAGAGCACCAGGTCCTTGGGCGAGTCCGACAGGTCGGCCATCATGATCGCCACGGCGTCGCCGGTGTAGTGCTCGAGCCCGGCCCGGACCGCGTGGCCGTAGCCGACCGGCAGGTGCGAGCGGAAGCAGACGACGTTCGGATTCGTCTCGGCGATCGCTTGAGCCACGTCGCCGGTCCCGTCTCCGCTGGCATCGTCCACGACGACGATCTCATAGTCGATCTGGGCGCGCTCGAGCTCCTTTACCGTGCACGCCACTGTCTCTCCGACCGAATCCGCCTCATTGTGAGCCGGGATCACGACCGACAGCTTCATCGCGCGGCGATCCACAACTCGTCGTTCTGCTCGTGGATCTCGCGCAGGACGTCCTCGATGTCGTAGGTGATGTCCCAACCCGGGTAGTCGTGGCGAAACGGCTCGAGATCGGAGATCCACCAGCGGTGATCCCCGATCCGGCTCTGGTCCGACAGCTCCCAGGTCAGCTCACGACCGGCGATCGTCTGGCACATGTCGATCGCCTCGAGCATCGAGCAGTTGCTGGCCCGTCCGCCACCGATGTTGTAGATGGCGGCGCGTCGCGATGCGCGGTGGAACGCCTCGAACGCCGCGACCAGGTCGGCTGAGTGGATGTTGTCGCGCACCTGCTTGCCGCCGTAGCCGAACACCGTGTAGGGCTCGCCGGTCATCGTGCAGCGCATCAGGTAGGAGAGAAAGCCGTGGAGCTCGGCGCCGGCGTGGTTGGGGCCGGTGAGGCAGCCACCCCGGAAGCAGACGGTCGGCATGTCGAAGTAGCGCCCGTACTCCTGGACGAGGAGATCGGCCGCCGCCTTTGAGACGCCGAACAGCGAATGGGTCGAGGCGTCGATCGACATCGAGGTGTCGATCCCGCCGAAGTACCGGTGGTCCTCCGGCAGCTCGAGCCTCGATTCGAGCTCGATCAGTGGCAGGTAGTTCGGCAGGTCGCCGTAAACCTTGTTGGTCGAGCAGAAGATGAACGTCGCGGCGGGCGCGTGACGGCGCGTGGCCTCGAGCAGGTTCGAGGTGCCGTTGGCGTTGACGGTGAAGTCCGTCTGGGGCTCCGATGCCGCCCAGTCGTGCGACGGTTGGGCGGCAGTGTGGATCACGAGCTCCAGCGAGGAGGCGTGCTGAGCGAACACCCGATCGACCGAGTCCGCATCGCGGATGTCGAGCTCCAGCGCCCGGAAGGAGTCGCCCAGACTGCGCTGGAGACGCTCCGTCGTTGGCGCGGTCGAGGCCGCGGGGCCGAAGAAATACGCCCGCATGTCGTTGTCCAGGCCGATCACGTCGTAGCCCGCCTCTGCGAAGTGCTGGACGGACTCCGATCCGATCAGCCCGCCGGATCCGGTGACGATCGCTGTCGGCATCCGGCGGTGAGATTAGCCAGTTCGGCGCATCGGACGGCTGTCAGAGCGCCTGCTCGAGAGCGTGTTCGTGGTCGCGGACCCAGCCGTGAATGTCGGCGAGGATGTCTGTAGCCGAGCGGCGCGGGCGCCAATCGGTCAGGGACTCGAGTCGCCGGCAGTCCGAAATGTAGAGCGGCACATCCCCCGGCCGGGTCTCAACCGAGGGGGCGATCTCGACCCGGTTGCCGGTGATCTCCGCGCATAGCGCCGTCGTCTCGAGTAGCGACAGACTTCGCTCGCGGCCGCCGCCGACGTTGACCTTGGCCCCGTCCCAGCGGCCCGGGTCGGCCAGCTGCTCGTCGACCAGTTCCAGGAGATCGTCGACATGGAGCAGGTCGCGGACCTGGCGGCCCGTTCCGCCGAAGCCGATGTAGCGCAGCGGCGTGCGGAAGTGGTGGGCGAGCATCCAGTAGGTGAATACGCCCTGATCGACCTTGCCCATCTGCCACGGGCCGGCGATCACGCCACAGCGGTCGATCACCGCCCGCAACCCGTAAGCGTCGCGGTACTCCTCGATCAGAAGCTCTGCGGCGAGCTTGGTCGAGCCGTACAGCGTGCGGGCGCCGTCGAGCGGGAAAGCCTCGGCGATGCCCGCCGGCGAGGCCCCCGGGAGGGGTTGCTCGGCGGCCAGCTCGAACCGCGTGTCGGTCTCCTCGAGCGCGAGCGCACGGAGGCCCGCCACCGGATAGACCCGGCTCGTCGACAGGAACACGAGATACGCGCCACGGCGGCGTGCGAGCTCGAGACAGTTGTAGGCGCCCACCAGGTTTGACCGGACGACGTAGTCGGGGCCACCGTCGAAACCGGCAAGCGCGGACGGTTCGGCCGAGCACTCCACGAGGGCGTCGGCGTGGCCGGCGCTCATCAGGTCGTCGGGCACGCGGATGTCCCCGTGCTCGAAGGCGACCCGGGCGGCCCGCAGGCGCGGAAGGTTGAGCTCCGCGCCCCGGCGGTGGAGGTTGTCGAGCGCGGCTATCTCCCAGTCGGGGTGGCGCTCGGCGAGCCCGATCGCCACATTGGCGCCGATGAATCCGGCACCGCCGGTAACGAGCACGCGCATATCGCGCGGCGATTATGCCTAGCGGTTGCCGTTCGGGACTCCTCGTTACATTGCACGGCTGTGCGCTCCCTCTACACACGGCTCGAGGGCCCCATCCTGATCGAGCCCGTCGTCCACGGCGATGCCCGCGGGTTCTTCCTCGAGACATACAGGCAGAACCGCTTCCGCGAGCTCGGGATCGCCGACGAGTTTGTCCAAGACAACCATTCGCGATCGCAGAGGGGGGTCGTGAGGGGCATGCACTTCCAGCCTGGGATGGCGAAGCTGATCCGCTGCGCCCGCGGCGCGATCTTCGACGCGCTGGTGGACCTGAGGCGCGACTCGCCCACGTTCGGCCAATGGGAGGGGTTCGAGCTCAGCGACGAGGCCCATCATGCGCTCTACTGCCCGGACGGGTTCGCCCACGGCTTCTGCGTCATCAGCGACATGGCGGACGTCATCTACAAGACGTCGACCTACTACGCGCCGGAGCTCGAAGCGGGGTTTGCGTTCAACGACCCCGAGGTGGCGATCGGCTGGCCGGCGGACGTGGAGCTCGTCGCCTCCGAGCGCGACTCGCGGGCGCCTCGGTTGTCTCAGATCGCCGCCAAGCTCCCGTTTTGAGCGCAGCGACGGCGCCTGGGAACCCTTAGCATCCAGCTCAGCGTGCGCGACCGCCTAGCCGTCACACCAGTCCAGTACCGCCGCGTCGCCTACGCCACGCTGGCCGCGCTGACGCTGATCGTCTTCACCGGCGCCGCAGTGCGCTTGACGGGGTCCGGGTTGGGTTGCCCGAACTGGCCGAAATGCGGCGGGAGCGCGCTGCCGCCGCTGAGCACGCACGCGCTGATCGAGTTCGGCAACCGGGTCGTATCCGGACTCGTGGGCGTGATGACCGTGGTGGCGGCCGTCCTCGCGTTCACGCGCCGGCCGTTCCGGCGCGATCTCGCGTGGCTAGCGCTGACACTGCCGCTCGGGGTGCTGGCGCAGGCTGTGCTCGGGGGGATCACGGTCGACGAGAAGCTCGCGCCCGGCTTCGTGATGGCCCACTTCGGGCTGTCGATGATCATCCTGATCGGGGCGGTGGCGCTGGCCTGGCGCAGCCGGTACGAGATCGGTGCCCGTCCCCGCTCGACCGACCGCACGTCGGTGTGGTCGGTGCGGGCGCTGGCGCCACTCGCGGCGTTGACGATCTTCGCCGGCACCGCGACGACCGCGGCCGGACCCCACGCCGGCGGCTCGCCCGGACAGCGGATCCACCGGCTGCACTTCAAGGGCGCGGACACGCTGACCTGGATGGTCCACCGCCACGCCACGATCGCTGCGCTGTTCGGCATCGCCGTGATCGGCGTGTGGCTGCTGCGCCGTCGCCGGGGTGCCCCCGATGATGCGCTCGAGCCGCTGATGGTGCTCGGCGTGCTCCTGGCCGCGCAGGGCTTGGTGGGGAGCGTTCAGTACGAGCTCAAGCTCCCGACCGACATGGTGTGGGTGCACGTGATGCTGGCCACCGTCAGCTGGCTTGCCGTGCTGTGGGCGGTCGCGGCGGCGGGCGTGCTCGTCCCTCGCCGTCAGCCCGTGCCCGCAGAGGAGCCGAGGTCGAGCATGCGCGAGCTCGAGCCCGCGCTCGTCGACCCGGCCAGTTAGCCGCGCCTCGTTAGCTCTTCAGCAGCGTGACGTGCGTCTGCAACCGCGGCTGGTGCGAGCTGAAGACGGCGATCAACGTCGCGCTCAGCTGACCGTGGGGAGCACGGCGCAGCAGCGACCCACACCTGGGGCCGAGCTTGAAGGCGACGCTCCGGCGATGGCCCGCCTTCATCGCGAGCTTGCCGTGGCCGCAGCCGATGATCGTGGAGTGCTTGTGGACTCTCGCTCGCGTCTTGAGCGAGACCTGACCATCGCACACCGAGCCCGGCGTGCCCGCGCACGTGAACGGAATTGAGGCCGTGCCGTGGCGGATCTTCAGCCGACGGCTGTGGACGGTCGCGTGGCCGTACGTCTGGGCGGTCTTGAAGAAGCCATCACGCCCATCGGCGGTCGGCCCCTGAGACTGCTGGACGACCAGTCGGAAGTGATAGATCGTGGTCGGGCTCAGACCGGTGACCTTTGCCGACACGACGGTCAGACCCGAACCGGTCGCGTGGACGGACGTTTCGCGGCCGTAGGCGCGCGTGCGCCCGTACTCGAAGAGCCACTGGGGCTTGGGATCGCTGGTGTTGACCACCCCGTTCAGCTCCGCCGAGTTGCCGGTGACGCCCGTCGCCTGACCCGTCGTCGCGACGGTTCCCGGCGTGGCCGGCGTGGTGAAGGTCACGTCGTCGCCCGGGTCCAACTCCCCGTAGGGCAGCGCGATGACCAGGCGAAAGTGGTACGTCGTCCCGGGCAGCAGTCCGGTGATGCTCGCCGAGACGGTCTGGACGCTGTCGCCGCTCAGCGGGGTGGGCGTCGTGTTGGTCCCGTACTCGAGCGAGGTTCCGTACTGGAAGTAGTAGGTCGAGCCGGGGATGTTCGATGACGCCATCCCGTTCAGGACCGCGGAGCTGCTCGTCACGTTCGTCGCGGCTCCGGTGAGAACGACCGGAGAGTCGGCGAGCGAGGCCGCGGGCGCGCACGCGACCGCGAGGAGGACGAGGCCGACGACCAATAGGCCCCTGCGTAAACGGCACAACGCCATTAGAAACAGCGTAGCTTGCGTGAAGGTCGCCCGCTACGATCGATGTGTGTATGCACCTTGAAAGGTCCGCACCTGCTCAGACTCAGGTAGGCCGAGGCACGGATGCTTCGCTGAGCATTCTCGTCGTCGACGACGAGTCCGACCTCCGGGAGATGCTCACGCGGTCGTTTTCCAGGGAGGGTCACAAGGTGATGGCGGTGGCGGACGGCCGCGCCGCGATCGATCGCGCCAGCACGGATCACTTCGACATCATCCTGCTCGACGTCGCCCTCGGTCCGGGGCCCGACGGATACGACGTGTGCCGGACGCTGCGCGGCCGGCGCAACGTCGTCCCGATCATCATGCTGACCGCGCTCGACTCCGAGGCGGACGCCGTGCTCGGGCTCGAGGCCGGCGCCGACGACTACGTCACCAAGCCGTTCGGGCTGGCCGAGCTGCGCAGCAGGATCCGAGCCGTGCTCCGGCGGGCGGGGACGCGGGCAATGGGCGACGAAGTCCTGGTCGTGGGCGGGATCGTGCTTGACCGGGCCCAGCGAGAGGTCACGATGGACGGCGCGCCCGTGCGTCTCACGTTCTCCGAGTTCGAGCTGCTCGACGCGCTGATGGCAGATCCCGGCCGCCTGCTCAACCGCCAGGAGCTGTTGCGGGCGATCTGGGGCGACAGCGCCTACCGTGACCCCAGGGCGATCGACGTCCACATCCGTCATCTGCGCGAGAAGCTCGAGCCCGAGCCCGAGAAGCCCCGCTACATCCTCACCGTCCGCGGCGCCGGCTACCGGCTGCGAGGACCATAGCCATGAGACGGCGTCCGCGGCGGGCTGGTTTCGGTCTGCGCGGCCGGATCGTTGGCGTGGTGCTGGTGACGGCGGTGGCGACGCTGGTCGTTGCTGCCGTGGCGCTGCTGGGACCGCTCCAGCACGCGCTCCGCAACGCCGAGCTGACGACGCTCAAGGAGCAGGTCACGAAGAACCAGACTGCGCGATTCCGGAACGCGGATCCCAGCAAAGCGATCTACCCCGAGACTGGGTCCCAGGCCGGCGGCGTCGGGAAGGCACTGCATCCCGACGCGGCGACAGTGAAAGCGATCAAGGCGAAACGGCTCCAGCTGTACAACGACGAGCGCGATCTCGGATCGCAGATCGGGGCATCCGACGTCGCACTGCTTGGTATCGCAAACGCGGCCGGCGTAGCCCAGCCGATCGCCGCCCCGCTCGACCCGGACCTCGCGGGGATCGACCCCTACAACGACGCCGCGGCGGCGTTCAGGTCGAACACGCCCAAGTACACGCTCGGCACGATCGGCGGCGTCCAATATGCCCGGGCCGCGATCCCGTTCTCGACCAGCGGCGTGACGTCGAAGGGCACCCCTTATGTGCAGCGGTGGATGCTCGTCGTGCGCAAACCGCTCGACGAGGTCAGTAACGCGGTCGCGGCGATCCGCAAGGCGTTCGTGTACGCCGCGCTGGCCGCGCTGTTCCTCACCTTGATCCTGGGCATCCCGCTGTCCGGACGGCTGATCCGCCGGCTGCGCCGCCTCAGCCAGGCGGCCCTGCAGGTGGCTCAGTCCGGACCGGGCGTCGAGGTCCCGGTCGACCGGACCCGCGACGAGGTCGGCGACCTCTCCCGGGCGTTCACGATCATGGGCCGCCGGCTCCAGCAGCAGGAGGAGGCCCGCCGGGCGTTCGTGGCCACGGCTTCGCATGAGCTGCGCACGCCGCTGACCTCGCTTGAGGGGATGCTCGAGCTGCTCGACGAGGACCTCGGCGAGCAGAACCCCGATCTCGCCGACGCCCGGATCCTGCTGGCCCGTGCACGGGCTCAGTCAAAGCGGCTCGGGCGGCTGGCAGCCGACCTCCTCGATCTCTCGCGGATCGACGCGGAGGTTCACCTCCGCTCCGAGCCTGTCGAGCTCGGAGAGCTGAGCCGCGCAGTGCTGGCCGAGTTCGAGCTCGGGACGGCGGCCCGCGGGCTGGCGTCAGTGCTCGATGATTCCTCGGGCCCCGTCTGGGCCTGGGGCGATCCCGGCAGCGTCGCGCGGATCCTGCGGATCCTGCTCGAGAACGCGGTCCGCGTCAGCCCCGAAGGCGCGCACATCCGCGTGGAGCTGAGAAACGGCGACCGCGCGACGCTCAGCGTCTGCGACGAAGGGCCGGGCGTGGCGCCCGAGGAGCACGAGCTGATCTTCGAGCGGTTCAAGCGCGGTCGCGAGACCGGCGGGCAGGCAGGGTTCGGGCTCGGCCTGGCGATCGGGCGGGAGCTGGCACAGCGGATGGGCGGCGAGCTCGTGCTCGAGGATCCGCCGGAGGGCGGCGCCACGTTCACGCTCAGGCTTCCGACGGCGCTGGCGCCCGAAGGGGAGCTGCTGCCGGCCTGACCTCAGGTCTCCAGGCCCCGGCCGCCCGGGCCGGAACGCCTCGGCCCCCTCCAGCTGGCAGCATCAATTCCAATGGACCAGCGGTTGATGAAGGCGATGCTCGAGGTCGACGAGCATCACTGGTGGTATCGGGGCCGGCGGCGGATCATCCGCGCCGAGCTCGACTGGCTTGCCCTGCCCGTCGGGGCGGCCGTGCTCGATGCCGGGTGCGGCTCCGGCCGGACGCTCGAGGAGCTCGCCCCCTACGGCGAGGTCCGCGGGATCGAGCTCGACCCCGAGGCCGCCGAGGTCGCCCGCGGCCGCGGCTATGAGGTCGAGATTGGCCGCCTGGAGGAGCTGCCCTGGGGCGATGACACGTTCGACCTGATCACCTGCCTGGACGTGATCGAGCACACGCCCGACGATCGGGCCACTCTGCGGGAGCTGCGGCGGGTGTGCCAACCCGGAGGATGGCTGCTGGTAACGGTGCCGGCCTATCAAGCGCTGTGGTCGCTGCACGACGACGCCAACCACCACTACCGGCGCTACAGCCGCAGCGGCCTTCGGTTCGCGGCGGTCGCGGCGGGCTGGCTGGTGCAACGGATGACGTCGTTCAACACGGTGTTGCTCGCCCCGGCGGCCGCGGTCCGAGTCGCCCAGCGCCGGCGCCGCAATGACGGAACGTACACGCCTGAGCTCAGGCTCGGTCCGGACTGGCTCAACACGGCGCTCGAGCGGCCACTGCAGCTCGAGGCCAGCTGGCTCCGCCGCGGGGGGACGCTGCCGGCGGGCTTATCGCTGCTGGCGGTGATGCGCAATCCCCCGGCCGCGCCAGGTCGTTGATGCTCGCACTAGCGGCGATTATCAGCGTCTCGAGCAAGCTCGGTTATCTACTTCCAGCGATCATCGGGCTCGAGTCGATGGGGGTCCCGTCGCCGGGTGAGACCGCGCTCGTCGCCGGCGCCGTGCTCGCCAGTCAGGGCAAGCTCCAGATCTGGCTCGTGATCCTGATCGGGATCACATCCGCGATCGTCGGCGACAACATCGGATACGCGCTCGGCCGGCGGTTCGGACGCGAGGTGATGGAGGCCCCGGGGCCGTTCTACATGCGCCGGCTGCTGATCATCCGTTACGGGGATGCGTTTTTCGAGAAGCACGGCGGCAAGGCCGTGTTCCTCGCCCGCTGGGTCGCGCTGGTCAGGGTCGCGGCAGCCTGGCTCGCCGGAATCAACCGAATGCCGATCCGCTACTTCTTCTTCTGGAACGCCCTGGGAGCGATCACGTGGGGGCTGACGTACGGGCTCGTCGGCTACTTCCTCGGCAAGTCAGCCGCCCACGTCCTTTCGGAGGTTGGAATCGCCGGCGCGATCGTGCTGGTCGTGATGCTGATCGTCGGCTACGTCCTGCTCCGCCGGCGCGAGCGCCAGATGCTCGAACGCGAGGAGTGAGCTACACCGCGTCGGTGTCGAGCTCGAGCGCGCACGAGTTCATGCAGTACCGCAGGCCCGTGGGCTCGGGACCGTCGTCGAACACGTGCCCAAGGTGGCCGCCACAGCGGCGACATACCACCTCGGTGCGCGCCATGAGCAGGCTGCGGTCCTCGCGCAGCTCGATGTTCTCGGCGACGGCCGGCTCGTAGAAGCTCGGCCAACCAGTGCCGGATTCGAACTTCGTCTCCGAGTTGAACAGCTCGGCGCCGCACCCGGCGCACCGATATGTCCCGTCGTCCTTGACATCGACGTAGCGGCCCGTGAACGGGCGCTCCGTGCCGTGGTTGCGGAGCACTTCGTACTGCTCGGGCGTCAGCCGCTCGCGCCACTGCTCGTCCGTTAGGTCCATCTCTCGTTGTGTTTCGCCCATGGCTTTACGTTAGCGACTGTCGGATAGGGTGGGCTCGATGGACTTCGGAGTCGCGATCTTTCCCACCGAGGACGTGCCCACACCCGCCGAGCTCGGGCGGATGGCGGAGGACCGTGCGTTCGAGTCGCTGCTGTTCCCTGAGCACACGCACATCCCGGCCAGCCGCGAGTCGCGGTGGCCCGGAGGCGGGGAGCTGCCGCCGCAATACAGCCGTACCTACGACCCGTTCGTCGCGCTGATGGCGGCGGCCGACGCCACGGAGCGGCTGCGGATCGGCACGGGCATCTGCCTCGTGATCGAGCGCGATCCGATCGTCACCGCCAAGGAGGTGGCGTCCGTCGACCGGCTCTCCGGCGGCAGGTTCCTGTTCGGCGTCGGCGCCGGCTGGAACCTCGAGGAGATGCGCAACCACGGCACCGACCCCTCCCACCGGTTCGCGCTGATGCGCGAGCAGATCGAGGCGATGAAGATGATCTGGGCCCACGACGAGGCCAGCTACGCCGGCAAGTACGTGAACTTCGAACGGATCTGGTGCTGGCCGAAGCCGCTCCAGCAGCCGCATCCTCCGGTGCTGGTCGGCGGCGAGGGGCCGCGGGTGCTCGATCGGGTGCTCGCGTTCGGGGACGAGTGGATGCCCAACCGGGTCAAGGAAGAGGAGATCATTCCCCGGTTCGAGGAGCTGGCGCGGCGCGCGAGCGAGACCGGGAGAGACCCAATCCCGGTCACGGTCGCGGGGATGACGCGCGACCCCGCGCTGATCGAGCGCTTCGAGCGGGCCGGAGTCCACCGTGGGGTGTTCTGGCTGCCCTCGACCAACCGCGAAGACGTCGAGCAGGCGTTCGACAGCTGTGCCGCTGCGGCCGAGGAATACAGGCGCGCCGGCGGTTAGGAGTCCTCTGCCAGGTAGCTCTGCGCGGCGCGCGGGCCGGGGTCGATCATCTCCATCACCAGCGCGGACCAGCCGAACTGGATCGCGCCCATGCCCACGCCACTCAGCGGGTTGTAGTACTCGCGCAGCCCGGCTCTGTTGACCGCGCCCGATAGCCGGTTGACTAGCTCTGCCGCGTGCTCCTCGTAGCCCAGCCGGTGCAGCCCGAGCCACAGCAGCCATGCCGAATTCATCCACGTGGGCCCGCGCCAGTACCGCCGCAAGCCCGGCAACGGCGCGTCCTCGATCGAGAACGCCGCATCTTGAGCCGAGACCGAGGTCGGCGGCACCGCGAGCCAGAACCGCTTCGGATCGAGCAGGTACTCCTCCACGAGCCGCCGTCCGATCGCCTCCGGGAGGTCGGGCAGCGCCAGCGGCGACAGCGCTGCCCAGGTCAGCGCCGGCCCCAACGTCGGGCTGGGCCGCGCCAGCGGCCAGAACAGGCCGCTCGACTCGTCGTAGAACCGCTCGAGGATCGCGGAGGTCAGTGACGGTCGCCCGAGCGCGACCCGCGACAGCGAGTAGAGGACGTTGGTCATCACCTCGCAGCAGACCGGCCCGCCGTCGGCCTCGATCCGGCGCGCGTCGAAACCAAGCCGGCGATTGCGCCGCACCAGCAGCAGGTAGCCCGGGAGCCCATGCGCGCGCCGGCCCCAGATCGCGTCGAACTGCGGCGAGGCGTCGAGACCCGACTCGTCCGGCGAGATGATCCACAGGAGGCCGTCACCGTCGAGGTCGCGGTTGGCTTCGAGCCACTCGTGCTGCCGGGCGATGCCGGGCGCCTCGCGCGGATCGCCGACCGCGATCCGCCACGCCCAGGCCAGCACCGGCGGCTGGATGCTGGAGGTCATCGGCGCGGTCTCGGAAAGGACGTTGTAGGTCAACCGCCGCGGCCCGCTCAATGGGGTCTCCCAGAAGATCGTGTGGCCGATGAAGCCGTCGTCGAGCTGCGCCGCCAGCAGCGACTCGAGCTCCCGCCGCGAGCGATCCCGATCGAAGTGGCGCCACGCAATCGCGGTGAAGCACGAGTCCCAATACCACTGCCAGGGGTAGTGGCCGGGGCTCGGACAGGTGTAGGCGAAGTGGACGCCGTCGGTGGCGCGCGACCCCTCCCGCCAGTTCTGGCGAAGCGTGGTCTCGCATCTCTCCCGCACCGCGGCTGGGCGGTCGTCTGCCAGCATGCCGCCGCCATCCTTTCATTGACGAGAACTTGTGAAACCCGTGGCCGGCTCGCGATCGGGTGGGCGATCAAGCGGGCCCGTGAGCTGCTGGAGGCGCTCTGGGCCTGGGTTGCCGGGGGGTTCGGGGCGTCGAGCCCCGGTAACGAGGTGATCCCGCCGCGCCGCCTGCGGGCGCGCACCGGGGCCCCCGGCGCGGCGGACTTCGTCGCGGGCGGCCGTGACGCGGCCCATCAGCTGGTTCTGGGGCTCGAGTCGGCGGGGAAGGAGGTCGGGACGGTCCGCGCCGTGCTCGATTTCGGCTGCGGGTCCGGGCGGGTGCTCCCCCACATCGCCGCGCTCGCCCCCAAGGCGCGGTGCTTCGGATGTGACGTTGACCAGGGCGCGATCGCCTGGGCCGACCGCCACCGTCCCGAGCTCAGCTGGGCCGTCAGCGCGTCCCAGCCGCTGCTGCCGTTCCGGGCCGAGAGCTTCGATCTCGTCTACTCGATCTCGGTATTCAGCCATCTCGACGAGGCGTTGCAGGACCGTTGGTTGGAGGAACTCCGGCGGATTCTCGTTCCTGGGGGAGTTGCGCTCCTGTCGGTCCATGGAGCCTCTGCCCTCGACGAGTTCCGCTCGGGGCGGGCGAGCACGAGCTGGTGCCGGAGCGGGGCGTTCGCGCGGGGGCCGCTGGGCGCTGGGGAGTTCGTGTTCGAGCGGTATGTGCTGTCGGTCTGGAACCGCTCGGACCTGCCCGGCGTCGGGTCCCGGTACGGACTCACGTTCCACGGCGCCGAATATCTCCGCCACCACTGGTCTGATTGGCTGGAGGTCGTGGCGGTGCGAGAGCGGGCGATCTCCGGGTGGCAGGACTTGGTCGTGTGTCGGCGGATCGGATAGGTTCGCCGCGGGATGCTGGTGCTCGCTCGTCGCGCTCGCGGTCGTCGACGCCGCCGTGGCGGGGCCGGCTGGCCGGCGCCGTGCGCGGATCGCTGCTGCTAACTGACGGCCGGGCCGAGGATGTCGCTCAGCGCCGCCAGATCGTCGTCCGTCGGCTGCCACTTGGCGGCCGCGACGTTGGCCCGGATCTGGTCCGGCCTGGTCGCGCCGGCGATTACGGACGACAGCACGGGCTGGGCCAGAAGCCCGCCAATCGCCACGTCGAGCAGCGACACCCCGCGGTCCTCGGCGTAGTCCTCAAGCGCCTCGAGCAGCTCGAACTGCTCGTCGGTGGCGATCGTCTCGCGCGGGGTCAGCCGCGCCCCGTCGGGCGCGGGCCGGCCGCGCCGATACTTGCCGGTGAGGAGTCCCGACGCGAGCGGGAAGTAGGGAACGAAGCCGAGGCCGAGCCGCTCGCAGGTCGGCAGCACCTCGCGTTCGGGCTCGCGGACCAGCAGGCTGTATTCGTTCTGGATCGCCGCGAACCGAGCGAACCCGTGCTCACGGGCGACGGCGTCCGCCTCCTCGATCTGCGCGGCGTTGAAGTTGGAGGCGCCGATTGCACGCACGGTGCCGGCGCGGACGAGCTCGTCGAGCGTCGCCAGCGTCTCGGCGAACGGCGTCTCGCCATCGGGCTGGTGGTACCAGTAGACGTCGATCACGTCGGTCCGAAGCCGCTCCAGCGACCCTTCGATCGCCTGGCGGATGTAGCCGCTCGAGCCGCGCGGTCCCTTCCCGTCGCCCATGTCCATCCCGAACTTCGTCGCCAGCACGACTCGATCGCGCCGACCCTCGAGGACCTCGCCGAGATACTGCTCGCTGAGGCCGCGGCCGTAGATGTCCGCTGTGTCGAAGAACGTCACGCCGGCGTCGAGCGCTGCGTCGACGACCGCCTTCGTCACCGCGAGATCGATCCGGCGGCCGAAGTTGTTACAGCCGAGACCGACGACGGACACCTCCAAGCCCGAGTCACCGAATGGCCGTCTGGGGAGTGCGGGCACGGCGGGCTCTATATCACAGGCGCGGGCGCCGGCGACCGCCGACCCGTTGCGCGGCGCCCCCGACGCCGCCCGGAAGAGTGATAACAGAGGCCGAGCACCCAGTTCCTGTGGACCGATTAGGAGAAGCTGAGCGCTCAGACCTCTGTGCGCACATACCATAGTCCAAAATCCGGCGGATTGCTTCAGGTTGGTACGTGTCAGGGCTCGATGATGTCCACGGCGACTCACCTCCTTGGCGGCTGGCTGAATGGCATCCCGTCAGCACTCAGGACCGGCGATGCGCCAAAACCGTTTCAGGCGTGTTCGCCAGAGTGGCAACACGCCGGGTTTCTAATTGGCCGACAGCGTCCTCATCTGCGGATATGCTGGCGCCACGAACGTGCCCGATCCGTACTGAGTAATCCAAGAACGTGAAGCAAATAACCGAACTTGATGATCCGCGCCTGGTCAAGGCCCTGGCCCATCCGCTACGAATCACGATCCTGCGGGTGCTGCAGGATCGGACGGCGAGCCCCAGCGAGATCGCCGAGGAGATCTCTGCTCCGCTGGGGAACGTGAGCTACCACGTACGGGTGCTCGAGCGGGTTGGCCTGCTGGAGCTGGCGCATACGCGGCAGCGCCGGGGTGCGATCGAGCACTACTACCGGGCCGTTGGGCGCGTTCGGATCACCGACAAGGCGTGGGCCCAGGTTCCCGAGATCGTCAAGGACGCGATGGTCAGCGCGACGCTCGATCAGGCCGTGCGTTACGTGAGCGCTGCGGCGGCAACCGGAGGGTTCGACCGGCGCGACGCGAACGTCAGCCGGCGCGGGATGGTCGTCGACAAGCAGGGCTTCGCCGAGCTCGCCGCCGCCGCCAAGGAGCTGCTCGATCGCGCCTACAAGATCGAGAGCGAGAGCGCCCTGCGGATCGCCGCCCGCGATCATCGAAACGGGGAGATCAACGCCGGGTTGGTGCTGATGCTGTTCGAGGCGCCGCCGGCTTATGCCGAAGCGGCGCCGGGCGAGCACGAGCCCAAGCGCCGATCGAAGACGCACGCCAAGCAGGCCAGCAACAGCTGAGGGCTGCTTGCGCTGGGCGGCGCGCCGGCGGGCGGCGTCAGCCGTGTTCTGCGAACGGCACCGCCGGGCGGCGTCAACCGTGCTCCGCAAGCAGCACCGCCAGCCGCTTGTGTGCGCGATGCAGCCGCACGCGGGCGGTGGCATCGGGAATCTCGAGCTCCGCCGCGACCTGGGGGTGCGAGTAGTCGAGCGTGTACCGGAGCTCGAGCAGCCGGCGCTCCTCCACGCTCAGCTCGCTTAGCGCTCGGCCGACGTCCAAGCGCGTCAGGGTCCGCTCGCCCTCGCCCTCGCCTGGCGCCATGCTGTCGGCGAGCCGTTCCACGGACTCGACACACTCTCCATAGGACGGGGTCCGCCGGCGCCCGATCGCACGAAGCGCCTCGTTGCGGGTTATCTGCAGGCACCACGGGAGGGGCGTCTCGGGTGTCCGGCAGGACTGACGAGCGCGCCAGGCGCGGGCCAGCGCCTCCTGTGCCACCTCCTCGGCGTCGTGGCTGCCGCGGAGCATACGCAGCGCCTCGAGCGTGCATCTCCGGCTGATCAGCGACCAGTCCCATCGCTCGCCATTAGACCGTTCCGCGCCGCGCTCGGGCAGTTGCTCGTGGATGCCCAACTACTAAAGATCCCATATCTGTTGAAACACTTCTGAGCGGTGAGCGGTCGTAGGTCTTACATGAGCCCGCTGGCCGAATTCACGACTGTTGCTAGCGCCTACGACGACCTAGCCCCACACTACGACGCCTACACCGCCGGCTACGCCCACGATGCCTGGGTGGGCGCGATCGAGCGCCAGGCGATCGCACTCGGACTGACCGGATGGCGCGCGCTCGACCTGGCGTGCGGCACGGGCAAGAGCACGCTCCCGCTCCTATCGCGCGGCTACTCAGTGCTCGCCTGCGATATCTCGGAGCCGATGGTGCGGGAAGCGCGGCGGAAGCTCCCAGAGCACGCCGACGCCTTCCTCGTCGCCGACATGCGCGGCCTGCCGGCGTTCGGAGAGTTCGATCTCGTCCTCTGCCTCGACGACGCCGTCAATTACCTGATTTCGGACGAGGAGCTGGAAGCGACGTTCGCAAGCGTCGCCCGCGTGCTCGCCCCCGCCGGCGTGTTCGCATTCGATCTCAACTCGCTCGCCACCTACCGCGACTCGTTCGCCCGGTCCATCGTCCGAGAGCAGGAGGGACTGTTCTGCGCCTGGAGGGGCGAGGCCACCCCGGTCATCGAGCCCGGGGACCTCGCGTGTGCGACGCTCGAGATCTTCGTCGAGCGCGACGACGGACTGTGGGAGCGCAGATCGAGCCACCACGTTCAGCGCCACTATCGGCCGCAGCAGGTACGAAACGCTCTCGCCCGGACCGGGCTCGAGTGCCGGCTGATCGCCGGTCAGCTACCCGGCGGGCGGCTGGAGCCGAGCTTCGACGAGAGCCGGCACATCAAGCTCGTCTTTTTCGCCAGCTATCCGCAGCCGGTGTTGAACCCGCAGCTCGAACACGTGTAGCAGCTGCCGGTCCGCTGCATCATCCCGCCACATTGCTGACAGGCGGGTCCGAGGTCCAGGCCCTGCCGGACCACCGGGCGCACCGGTGGCTCGTCGGTGAGCGCCGAGGTGGCTGGACGCGGCGCCGTCGCCGAGGGACCAGGCGCGCCGGTCCCGCCCTTGCCGCCAGGGCCGTTGCCGCCGCCGTTCGTGCCGTGGTCAGGCGTGGTCTCCGGGCCAGCCGTGTCACCGACGTGCGAGCTCGCCGCATCCTGCGCCGCCTTGCGGGCACGGACTTCCGGGGTGAGGATGCCGAGTTCCTCCTGAAGGTCGACGTCCAGGAACCGCGACGCCAGCCACCGCATGATGTAGTCGGGCATCGACTTGGCGAACGGGATCTCGGGGTTGGAGGTCATCCCCTCCGGCTCGAAGCGCATGTAGCTGAACTTGCGCACCAGCGTCTCCAGCGGCACTCCGTACTGCAGCGCGATCGAGATCGCCGTCGCGAACGAGTTCATCATCCCGCGCAGCGTCGACCCTTCCTTGCCGATGTCGGTGAGGAAGATCTCGCCGACGGACCCGTCCTCGTACATGCCCGCAGTGATGTAGCCCTCGTGGCCGCCGATCGAGAACTTGTGCGTGATCGATTGGCGCTCCCGGGGAATCCGATGCCGCTTCGGCGGAGCCTGAGCCAGCGCCTCGGTGACCGCCTTCTCGATGTCCTCCGGGGTGGGGGCCGGGGCGTCCTTCTGAGCGTCGGTCCGCAGCGCCTGCGCGGTCTTGGACCCGTCGCGATAGATCGCGAGCGCCTTGACGCCCAGATGCCAGGCCTGCAGATAGGCGTCGGCGATGTCGCCGACCGTGGCCGTCTCCGGCAGGTTGACGGTCTTCGAGATCGCCCCGCTGATGAACGGCTGGACGGCGCCCATCATCTTGATGTGGCCCATGTGCGAGATCGCCCGCTCGCCGACCGCCACGTCGAACACCGGGAGATGCTCATCGGCGAGGTCGCGAGCTCCGACGATCGTCCCGTGCTCGTTGATGTGCGCCTCGATCTGCTCGATCTGCTCGTCCGAATAGCCGAGGGTCTGGAGCGCGAGTGGGACCGTGCGGTTGACGATCGTCATCTGGCCGCCGCCGACCAGCTCCTTGAACTTGACCAGCGAGAAGTCAGGCTCCACGCCGGTCGTGTCGCAGTCCATCAGGAACGAGATCGTGCCTGTGGGTGCCAGCACGGTCGCCTGGGCGTTGCGGTAGCCGTGTGCCTCGCCGGCGGTGACGGCCTCGTCCCACGTCGAGCGGGCCGCCCTCAGCAGCGCCGCGTCCGCGCATGACGAATCGTCCACCGCGTACGCCGCGTCACGGTGCATGCGCATCACCGCGTTGTGCGCTTCGCGATTCTCCGCGTAGCGGTCGTACGGTCCCATGGCCGCCGCCACCCGGGCCGACTCGAGGTACCCGCGACCGGTCATCAGCGCGGTGATCGCCGCAGCGATCCCGCGGCCCTCGTCGGAGTCATAAGGCACGCCGTCCGCCATCAGGTAGGCGCCGAGGTTCGCGTAGCCGAGGCCGAGCTGACGGAACGCGCGCGCGTTGGTCGCGATCTGCTCGGTCGGATAGCTCGACGGGGAGACGATGATCTCCTGCGCGAGGAACACGATGTCGACCGCATGCGTGAACGACTCGACGTCGAAGGTTCCATCCGCGCGGCGGAACTTCATCAGGTTCAGTGACGCCAAATTGCACGCCGAGTCGTCGACGTGCATGTACTCGCTGCAATTGGCGACCAGGAACCCGTCCACCATGTAGGAGTGGTGGAGCGGCTCGGTGAAGTTGTAGACCTGCTCTTGCCCATCAGGCTCCCGCGCGATCAGGTGAGTGGTCGACTTTGTCGCGTACTGAGTCGTCTCGTCCAGAATCGTGTTCAGCGCCGCTGTCTTCCGAGGCGTCGAGAAACCGATCGCATCCCCGAAACGCCGCATGTCGCTGCCCGTGATGCGGAGGTCGAATCCCTCACTGGACTGGTACTCGACGGTCGAGCCGTCCTTCCGCGTGTAGGTGAAGGACGGAGTGGCGGAGTCGGAAACCCGATAGATCCGGCCTCGGATCCCGAACGTCGACAGAATCCGCTGGACGTCACGTAGAAGCCGCTCGCTTCGGCTGCCGAGACCGACGTAGCGGCTCGCCTTGCCGCCGGTTTCAACGCGTGAAACGCAGCCGTCCGCTCCGAACAGCCCTCTCAGGAACGCGGACTGCACTTCGGTGGGCGCGCCGAAGATTGCCTGTGGCACGCGCTTCCCAGGTGCACGTTCTATGGTGATCCCAAGGCTCTGGAACAGGTCACGCACGGCCTGGCTCCCTGCACGCAGCTGCAACGTGTGATTCGGCATCGCCTGGCGGGAAACGCCCCCGATCAGCTCACGTAGCAGTCCCTCGTGTGAATCAGCCAGACCGTCATTCACGTCGTCGGTGCCGTAGACCCACTGGGTCTGGGCGCCGGTCAGGCAGCCATCTCCGACCAGGTGACCGGTCAGCTCACCGAGTCCCTCGCTCCAGCGTTCCGGCAGCTCGTGATGCATCACGGCTCCACCTCTGCTGAAGGACTTCCCGAGCGCCGGAACCTTGACGGGCAGTTCCCAGCTGGCGTCAGTCGCTGGGGTCGGGGTGTCGTTCAACAGCACGCGGTCGCTCTCGGCCAGGTCCTCGGCGCGTACGTAGCCGCGATTCGACGTCCAGATGCGGTGATTTGGCGTGCATCGCAACTCGGCACCATTCGCGAAGCGCAGGCGCACGATCGGGCTGACGCCGTTGCGCATGAACGCCACCGGCTGGCTGGCCACGACGCCCGCGCCTGCCTCCTCGGCAGTCGCGCGGTGGGTGTAAACACGAACGTCCTCGCCCGCCTCGCCCCGGTCTACGAGCTCAGCAATCGCCATCAGCCCCATGTTGGTGTGGACCCTCGCGTCACCCGGGAAGCAGGGGTTGGACGCGTTGATCCGTCCGGAGTTCGGGCACGTGTGCCACTGGTTGATGATCGTGTCGTACTGGACGCCCGGATCCGCGCAGCGCCACGCGGCCTCGGAGATCTCGCTCATCAGCTCACGCGCGGGAATCGGATCGCCGATCGGCTTGCCGGTGGTCCTGGCGATCAGGTGCCAGTCGTCTCCGTCCTCGACGGCGCGCATGAACTGGTCGGTCACCCGAACCGAGTTGTTGGCGTTCTGGTACTGGATCGAGTGGAAGCCGGAGCCGTCGATCGACATATCGAACCCGGCGTCGCGCAGGGCCGCGTCCTTGTCCTCCTCCTTGGCCTTGCACCAGATGAACTCCTGGATGTCCGGATGGTCGACGTCGAGCACGACCATCTTCGCCGCGCGCCGGGTGCCGCCCCCAGACTTGATCGAGCCGGCCCACGCATCGGCACCACGCATGAACGAAACCGGACCGGACGCGGTGCCACCGCGGCTGAGCGGCTCCATCGAGCCGCGGATCTTGGACAGGTTGATCCCCGATCCCGACCCGCCGCGGAAGATGATCCCCTCCTTGGTGTTCCACTCGAGGATCGACTCCATTTCGTCCTCGACCGACAGGATGAAGCACGCGCTCGCCTGCATCTTCGGACTGCCCACCGGATGCCAGCCGACGTTGAACCACACCGGGGAGTTGAACGCGGCCATCTGGTAGAGCAGGATGTGGGTCAGCTCCGCCTCGAACGTCTCCGCGTCCTCGTCGGTGGCGAAGTAACCGCGCTCGCGACCCCAGGTGGCGATCGTGCCGGCGACGCGCGCGATCATCTGCCGGACCGAGCGCTCCCGCTCGGGCGAGCCGAGCTGTCCGCGGAAGTACTTCTGGGCGACGATGTTGGTGGCGTTCTGCGACCAGCCCTTGGGGAACTCAACGTCGCGCTGCTCGAAGGAGACCTTGTCGCCGTGGCCGATCCGAGCATCCCGCACGTCCCACTCGATCGCATCGAACGGATGCTCCCGCGGCGTCGTGAAGTAACGACGGATCGAGAGGCCTTCGCCCCCCTTCGAATCGGGGGTGAGTTGGGTCTGCGGGGTGTGCTCCATACCGACCTGCTCCTCTCGTTTCCGCCTCTCTGGCCCAGCGCCGGCGTGGCTGCGCGGGCAGCAAATACTGGCGGATGGCCCGGACGGAAAGACGAACTCCGAAACCGTCGCAGACCCCTGTCCAGGAAGCTCGCTTCACCTCTGATTTTACTCGGTAGCGCCGCGATTCCCGGTCTCGGAACCCCCCGTGACGGGCGCCCCTCGTGCTAGCTTCGCCGCCGATGTCAACGGTGCCGTTAGCGCCTCCAGGTTCGCGTCCGGGCGGGGTGATCGTGACGCGTCTGCGGACGGCGCGGGCGCCGGTCGCGCTCGCCGGTGCGCTGCTCGCGATCATGCTCTACGCCGCGTTCGCGCACGGCGCTGTATCGATGTCCACGTACGCTCGGATCCAGGTCGCGGTCGCGGTGGTGGCCGCGATCGCGGGCGCCGTCGGTCTGTGGAGCGGAGCGCTGAGCTTCTCGGCGCCCCGGCTGGCCATCGGGGGCGTGTGCCTGCTCGCCGCGTTCGCAGCGTGGAGCGGGGTCACGGTCCTGTGGAGCGTTGCGCCCGACCAGACGTGGATCGAGTTGAACCGCGCCATCACGTATGTGATCGTGCTCTGCCTCGCGATCGCGTTGGGTGCCTCGGATCATCGATCCGTCAGGTGGATCGCTCACGGGTTCCTCGCCATCGCCCTCGTCGTGAGCGCGTACGCCCTTGGCCAGAAGCTGCTCCCTGGGCTGCATGTTCCCGGCGTCGTCACGCTGAACCAGACCGGCCCACTGCCGCGGCTGCAGGAACCGTTCGGATACTGGAACGCTCTGGCGCTGTTCGTCGCGATGGGGGTGCCCTCCGCGCTGGCGCTGGCCGTCGATCGGACCCGGGGCAGGGGCGGGCGGCTTGGAGCTCTGGTGGCGCTCGAACTGATGTTGCTGGTGATCGGCTTTACGTACTCCCGCGGGGGGGTGATCGCACTGGTGATCGGCCTCGCAGTCGGCATCGGTCTGAGCGGCGCGCGGCTTCGCTCGCTGATGTGGCTGGGAGTGGCATGCGGAGCATTGATTCCGCCACTCGTTTTCGGACTCAGCGACCACGGCCTCACGACGGCAAATGTCGCGCTCGGCGCGCGTGAGCGGTCAGGCCTGTGGCTGCTCGTGATCGTGCTCGCCTCTGCGGCCGCGCTGGTGCTGGCGGCGCAAAAGCTGTTCGAGCTTGAAGCGACCGTCCAAGTCGGAGCGGAGCGGCGTCGCGCGATCGGGCGGCTGTTGGGAGCCCTGCTCGGCGCGGTGATCGTCGTGGCCGTGATCGGGGTCGCGTTCTCGTCAAGGGGACTGGGCGGCACGATCTCCCACGAATGGAAGAACTTCACGACAACGAAGGCGTCCAGCGTCTACGCCCCCAATCGCCTGCTGTCCGTGAACTCGGCAAATCGCTGGGTATGGTGGAAGGAGGCGGCCGGGGGGTTCAGCGCCAGGCCAATCGCCGGCTGGGGGGCGGGTTCCTTCCCGGTGGTGCACCTGCTTTATCGACGGGACATGTTGTCGGTCGACCAGCCTCACAGCGTTCCGCTCCAGTTCCTGGCCGAGACGGGGGCGATCGGCGCGATTCTCGCCGTGGGGGGCTTCGGATTACTACTCGCGGCTGCGATCCGAGCTGTACGGCGATCGCCTGCGGGTGGCGAGCGACTCCTGTGGGCGGCGCTGCTGGCTGGGGCGGTGGCGTACGCAGCCCACGCGCTCTACGACTGGGACTGGAACATTCCTGGGGTCACCCTTCCTGCCCTCGTGTTCCTGGGGGTCCTTGCCGGCGCTGGCCGCCGGCGCGCGATCGAGGAACGGTCTGCCGGGGCACGGCCAGGTGTGAGGTTCAGCCTGTTCGGGCCCGGGATCCGCTTGATCGGTGTCGTGACGCTGACCTTTGGCCTCTGCATCTTCGCGATCTCCGTGGTCCTACCCAGCCTGGCCGCGAGCAAGGCCAGCACGGCGCTGGTCGAGGCCGCCAGCGACTCGCCGACGACGGTGGCGAGCGCCGAGGCCGACGCAAAGCTCGCGGCGAGCCTCGACCCGCTTTCGGACGCCGGTCCCCGGGTTGAGGCGACGATCGCGGTTCGCGACGGACACCTCAGCACCGCGATCGCGGATCTGCTCGACGCGGTAAAGCGGGAGCCAAGCGACGGTCAGGCGTGGGAGCAGGTCGGGTCCGTCTACTTCGCGCTGCACGACCAGCGGGACGGGCTGCTCGCTATCAAGCGCGAGCTCGAACTCGATCCGCACGCGCAAGGCGCCGCGGGTGCCGCCAGCAACATCGGGGCCGCGCAGAGCCTGCTGACGACCCCGCCGAGCGCCTCTCCGACGGCGCACCCGCTGACGCGCTAGTCGGGTTCGGTCCCTTCTTTACGCGCCAGCCGCGTGCGAAGCTCGTCGATTTCCTCGAGCAACTGCGCATTTTCGCGCCGTAAGAGGTCAACCGCCGCTTCAGCTTCGGCACGCGCGGCGGCCTCGCCCTCGAATTGGCGCGCGACCTGGAGCGCGTCGGCATTGAGGCGCTCGAGTTGCGCCCGCGCCTGCTCAAGCTCGGCATCGACCTGGCGGAACGGTCTCATCGGCATCCGGAGCCAGTGTAGGTCTGTTTACATGTCGGTCCGTGAAGCTTCTGGTCACCGGTGGCGCGGGCTACATCGGCTCGATCGTGGCTGCTCGGCTGCTGGAGGACGACCACGAAGTCGTCGTGCTCGACAACCTCCAGCAGGGACACCGCGACGCGGTCCCGCTGCCCGCGCGCCTGGCCGAGGCGGACCTGCTCGACCGCGAGGCCGTGCTGCTCACCCTCGGCGAGGGCTTCGACGCGGTGCTCCACTTCGCCGCGTTGGCGTTGGTCGGCGAATCCGTGAGCCATCCGGAGCGCTACTACCGCACGAACGTGGGTGGAACGCTCAATTTGCTCGAAGCGATGACGACGGCGGGCGTATCTCGACTCGTGTTCTCCTCAACCTGCGCCGTCTACGGGCAGCCGGATGAGGTTCCGATCGCGGAGACGGCGCTACCGCAGCCGACGAACCCGTACGGCGCCTCGAAGCTGGCCGTCGACCGGATGATCAGCGACTTCTCCGCGGCCCACGGCATCGGAGCCGTCAGCCTTCGGTACTTCAACGTCGCCGGCGCCAGCGGTGAGCTCGGCGAGGACCACGATCCCGAGACGCACCTGATTCCGAACGTCCTCAAGGCCGCCCTCGGCGTCAGCTCGCGGGTGGAGATCTTCGGCACCGACTATCCGACCCCCGATGGCACGGCGATCCGCGACTACATCCACATCGACGATCTGGCCGTGGCCCACGTCCTCGCGCTGGCCGGCACCCGCAAGGGCGAGCATCGGATCTTCAATCTCGGCAACGGCAGCGGCTTCTCCGTGCGTGAGGTGATCTCCGCTGCGCAGCAAGTCACGGGCCGCGAGATCCCGACCGTCGAGGCGCCCCGCCGCCCGGGCGACCCACCGGAGCTCGTCGCGGCGAGCGCGAGGATCCGCTCCGAGCTCGGCTGGAAGCCACAGAAGCCGACGCTGGCAGAGATGGTCGGCGACGCCTGGGCGTTCGTGCAGGCCCATCCCGACGGATACTTACACTAGGTCGGCCAGTTCGGCGAGAGCCGCGTCCAGAACCCTGTCAGGAGGCTGGGTCGCGTCGATCGTGCGAATGCGCTCCGCTTGCCCAGCTGCCAGTTGCTCATACGCGGCGGCGATTCTTGCGAAGAACTGCGCGTTCTCGAGCTCGAGGCGGTCAAACGACTGCGCCCGGGTGTGGAGGCGGGCGCGGCCGAGTGCCGGGTCGAGCGCCAGCAGCAACGTCCGGTCGGGCTGAAGATCGTTCGTCGCGAACCGATTGATCTCGCGGACGGGGCCGATCCCGAGTGCCCGTCCGCCTCCCTGATAGGCGAGCGATGAATCGACAAACCGATCGAGGACGACCCACGTCCCGGCGGCCAGCAGCGGCTCGAGCGCCTCCTCGACGAGCTGTGCTCGTGCCGCCGCGTAGAGCAGCGCCTCGGCGCGCGCCCCGATGTTCAGCGCTGGATCCTGCACGAGCTCGCGCACCCGTTCCGAGGTGGCGACACCGCCGGGCTCGCGCAGGACGACGGCATCGATCCCGCGTTGCCGGAGCGTCTCGGCCAGAGCGGATGCGAGCGTGGTCTTGCCCGCGCCATCGAGGCCTTCGATCGTGATCAGCTTTCCGCGAGCCATGACCGAGGTGCGACCCTACCGGGAGGTAGCATCGAATCGAGTGCTGCCGGAGCTCGAAAATCATCCTCACGCCCGGGTCGTGCTGACCCCGGCCCTCTCGCCCGACCCGCACGCATCGCACGCCTACCTGTTTCACGGTCCAGGTGGCTCGGGCAAGCGCGCGGCGGCGCGAGCTCTCGCGGCCGAGCTGCTGGCGGCCGGGTCGCCGGACACAGACAGCGCGCGCGCCCGGGTCTATTCGGGGACGCACCCGGACCTGACCTGGATCACTCCCAGCGGGGCGCACGAAATCCTCGTCAGCGACATCGACGAGCCGGTCGTCGCCTCCGCCAGCAAGACCCCGTTCGAGTCGAGCCGACGCGTGTTCGTGATCGAGCGGGTCGACGAGTTGGGCGATGAGGCGGCCAACCGCATGCTGAAGACGCTCGAGGAGCCGGCGTCGTTCGTTCACCTGATCCTGCTGACGGACAGGCTCGGCGAGGTGCTGCCGACGATTCGTTCCCGCTGTCAGCTCGTCCGGTTCGATGCGCCGGGTCTCGAGCAGGTCGCTGCCGAGCTTCAGCAGGAAGGGGTCCCGATCGACACCGCGATCGCCTGCGCCAAGCTCGCGCTCGGCGATGCCAGGCAGGCCCAGGAGCTCGCCGGTGAAGACGGGTCGGCATTGAGGACGGCGGCCGAGCGGTTCGCCAGGTCGACCGTGGCCGGCGAGGCGTCGGAGCTGCTGCCGTGGTCAGAGTTGCTCGCGGCGGTGCACGCCAGGGGAGAAGCGAGCCGCGCCGAGCTCGAATTGCGCGGGGCGGCCGAGCTCGAGCTGTATCCGCGCAAGGAGCGCAAGCGCGTCGAGACGGAGTGGACCGAGCGGATCCGGCGCGTGCGCCGGCGCGTGGAGACCACGGCGCTCGATCTCGGCCTCCAGCTCGTGTCGCTGTGGTTCGCCGATCTTGCTCATCTCGCCTGGGGCGCAGATGATCTAGTCCGCAATGTTGATCGGCGCGCTCAGCTCGACGAGGATGCGGGACCAGATCCCCGGCTGCTGCAGCAGGCGATAGAGCTGGTCGAGGACACGAGAATGCGCTTTCAGCTGAATGTTTCCGAGGAGCTTGCGTGCGAGGCGCTCGCCTACCGACTAGAGCACATCCTCGGGTCGTGATCCCCCAGGACCGGGTGTACCTGAGGCCGCCGGTGCGCGCCGATCAAGGCGAGTTCGTTTCGTTGATGCGGGCCAGCCGGTCCTTTCACCGGCCCTGGGCGTCCGCCCCCACCGACGATGAGCGGTTCGCCGCCTACCTCGCCGACGCCCGCCGGCCGGATTTCGAGGCGATGTTGGTCTGCCGCCAGCACGATCGCGCGATCCTCGGGTTCTTCAACCTGTCCCAGATCACGCGCGGCTACCTGCAGAGCGCCTATCTCGGGTACGCCGTCGGCAAGACGTTCGCCCGCCAGGGCTACATGCGAGAGGGGCTCGACCTGGTCCTGAGCCACGCGTTCCTGACGCTGCGCCTGCACCGCATCGAGGCCAACATCCAGCCGGGCAACCACGCCTCGCTCGCGCTCGCACAGGGCGCCGGCTTCCGCCGCGAGGGCTTCTCACCCCGGTACCTGAAGATCGGCGGCCGCTGGCGCGACCACGAGCGATGGGCGATCCTCGTCGATGACTGGCGCAGTCGCAACGACGGCGCGGACCCGCTTCAGGACTGAGGCTGAGGCGCCGATACACTGGCCGGTTCAAGGCCGCCGACGTAGCTCAGCTGGTAGAGCACTTCACTCGCAACGAAGGTCTCCCCACTTTCGACCGCAGCTTAGGGCCGCCGCGCCGGCTGTGAGAAGTCCCCCGAAATGCAGGTCATTCCGCTGGCCAGGAGCCTCGGCGAAGTGAGGGTCGGTCGGGAACATCCCGGAGCGGTACAGCCACGGACGGATCGCGCCCTCTCGGAGCCACCGCAAGATCGTCGACTGATTCGCTCGCGGAAGCGGCGCGGGCGGCCCTACCGCGTTTCATCGGGCAGACCCTCAAGTCGGTGCTCGTCGAACCGTCGTCGCCATCGACCGACCGCCTTCGTGCGCATGCCCAGCCGCTCGCTGATCTCGGCGTTACTACACCCCTCCGCCAGACGGGATTCACGACCGACAGCAAGCACGCGAACCGCGCGGCGCCGTAAGCCGTATCGCTCCTTGAGACGGTCCGGAATCTCGATCGACACAAGGACAGAATGGAAGGGGAGTTGGGCCGTCCTGACGATCGTTGCCGGGTGCGGGGGCGGTGGCCTCGCACCCGTGCTTTGACGTTCAGTGTGACGTGCGCTTCCACACCTCGACCGCGGTCGCGATGCCGCTCTCGGTGGGGACCTTGACGGTGGTCGTGAAGCTCTTCGCCGAACACTTAATGTCGGCGAAGCCATTGCCGCCCTTCACCGGCTCCGGGCCGACGATCGCCTTACCGTCGGCGAACACGGTGACCTCTTCGTCGCTGAGCGTCGGGTCGAAGTGAAAGCGGCGGTGCCCGACGTACTCGAACCGCCCGAATGCGGAGCCGGTCAGCTTGAAGTAGCTGCCCGAGACGCCCGTCAGATACAGCGGATCCGACGGGTCGTAATTGGCATCGGCGATGCCGTACTGCGTCTTGCTGTGGTACCGGGACAGCGTGATCGTTAGCTCCGTGCCGGCGCCGCCGTGGAAGGCGGACGTCTCGATCCCCTCCGAGACCCACTTGCCCTTCAGGCACGCGAGCCCGGTCGGGGCCACCTTGTGGTGCTTCTTCGACTTCGGCGGCCTTGCGCTGGCCGGTCCGGCGGTGAGCGCCGCCGCCGCGAGCAGCGCCGGCAGCAGCGCGGCGATAGTGGTACGCCCGATCCTGTTCATGCCCCGTGTTAACGCCGGCGGTGGTCGAAGGTTGCGGTCCCGTGCCGGCCTGCGTCCTCCGCTCGTGGGCTGGGATCGAGTTCGACACTGACCGTGGTTGACAATCGCGCGGTGACGTGCAACTTCGTCATCGTCGAGCCCAAAGACGGGGCCGATCGCGCCGCGGTCGCCGCCATCCAGGACCGATGTCGCGGGCTCGATCGCCGGGGTGGCATGAGCTCGATGCTCGAGCTCAGCATCCAGAGTCCTGTCGCGCGGCGCGAACGTCGGCTACGCTTGCCCTCAGCAGCGGTCGACTAAGGATTTTGCTGCACCCGTGCGGCACAGAATCTCATACGGGAGCGAGAGAATCCGGGCAATCCCTGCAAACGCCGACGTAGCTCAGCTGGTAGAGCACTTCACTCGTAATGAAGGGGTCCCCGGTTCGAGTCCGGGCGTCGGCTCTGGAGTGAAAGCCCTGCTAATAGGCATGTTTCCCGCAGGGCTCCGGGGAACTCGATTTTTTGTCACGACGTCCATTTAGCGTCCACTAGCTTTGCGGGGGTCGCGCTCGGAGACGGCGCGGAGGGGCTTCGTCGCGCCGTCCGTGGCGTCGGTTTGGCGGGTCCGTAGCGCCCGCGCGGCCCGGATCTGTTCGTCGGCCGGAACCTGCTTCCCGTCCCAGTTCTCGATCACGCCGGCGTAGTGCTGCTCGATCATCGTGATGCTGGTGCCGCACTGCTTCGAGATCGTCGTCAGCGGGACGCCTGCGTACACCTGAACGGTGATGAAGCTCGAACGCAGGTCGCGTGGGCGGGTGCCGTCGGGCGCGGCACCCGGGTACGTCGGGACGTTTCGCCGGTTCGCTGGCCGTTCCTCGCCTCGCCAGATCCGCGACCGCCAGTTGCGCCAGTCGTCGTCGGTCCAGAAGCCGCCGTCGTGGGCGGGGATGACTGGCTGCTTTGCCTCGGGCCGGCCGGAGGCGAGGAACCATTCGCGCAGGTCCTCGGCGAGCGGGGCGAGCAGCGGCGTGAAGCGGACGCGGTGACGCTTGGTGTCCCGGTAACGGATCGCGCGCTCGCCGATGTCCTCCCAGGCGAGGCGGCAGACGACCTCCTCAGGCCGCGGGCCGGAGTAGGCGAGCAGCGAGACGAGGGTGCGGTCACGCGGGCTCGTGAGCTTGTCGCGGATCTCCTCTCGTGCCCGCTTGGGCCGGGCTATCGCAATAGACATCTGAATCACGCCGATCGCCGCGGCGCGGCGCTGGCCGCACGATTGCATTCGCGCCGGCCGGCCTTGGGCGGCGCCGTCGACAGCGTTTGCGCAATGCCACGAAGGCAATCGCCGGACGTCGGCCGGCCTAGACGAGTGCAACGGCGACGAACCGAGCGCGCCCGTCCGAGCGATGACCCCGAAGGGCGCGATCTCCTCGTCTGGGCGCGTGCGCCCGCAGCCTTGGGCCACACGACCCCCGAATGCCGCCTCGCCGAGGACCGGCGAGTGACGGCCAAAGCGTCCGTCGCCTACGCGGCGGCGATGATTTCGAGTGCGTGGGTCTTCCGCGCGGTGTCGTCGATGGCGCGGGCAAAGCGCTGGGATCCGGCGTTGACTGGACGGATCCAGTCGGCGTGCTCGATGATGGCGTTCAGTGCGGCCCACTTCGTGCCGGGCGCATTGCCGCGAGTTTCTCCGCGGGCGAATAGCTCGGTGATCCGTTGCTTTGTCGCCTCGCGCGAGCGGCGGGCGCGGTCGCTGGCGGTGCCGTCGGTCACGGATGGGTAGAGCTCGTCGAGCACGCGGCGCAGCTGGCTTTCAGTGAACCGCTCGCTCGCGAGCTGATCGCCCACGTGCTTGAACTGTTTGTAGTAATCGATCGAAAGGTCGAGGATGCGCCGGGCCTGGTGGACGTGCTTGTGGATCTTCTCGGTGTCGCGAATCGAATACTTCTGCCGAGCCCGCTCAAGCCCCCAATTCAAGGTATTCATGCAGACGACTCGCACCGGCGTTGACGCCGCGACGACGGCCGTCGAGCCGTCGTGGCTGTTCATTAGCAGTACGTAGGGGCGAACCGGATCACCCCCGACGTCGATGTGTTCGGGTAGCCGAGCGAGGACCCAGACGCGACGGCCGCCGTTGAGACTGCCGGCGGTTTCGAAGTGCATCCCGGAGCCGATCAGTTGGTCGACGAACTGGAAGGCCTCGATGTTCTGAACGATGCGGTTATCCGCAGCTGCGGATAACCTCCTTTATCTCCAGCCGGGCGTTATCTGAAGTCGGTGGCGATTGTGGCCGTGGATGTTGGATCTTCGGTTCGGCGACTTCTGATAATCGCGACTGCCGAGACGTGGTGATCGCGCTCAGCGGCGCCAGCGGCGGTAGGCGTCGATCCATTCGACGCCGTCAGGCGCCGGGTCGGGGAGCGGTAGGTCGAGGATCGGGATCGGCTGCTTGTGCGCATCGCGGCGGCAGATCGCGACGATCTCGTTGCCCGGGGTCAGGTCGATCTTCGTCGCGGTGACGGTGATCCCGAGCACCTCGGTGTCGAACGGGAGCGCGAGGTGCTCCTCGAGCATCGTGAACAGGCCGGTGATCTGCTCCTCGTCGTTGTAGGCGTCGACGGTCGCCTCTTCGATCATTGCG
>Ga0116218_1000228_pt1 | contig 39261 bp, 39 predicted proteins | sample Sb_taG_2_FD_88966 | JGI IMG/M metagenome (GOLD analysis project Ga0116218, IMG submission 88966) | Peat soil microbial communities from Weissenstadt, Germany - Sb_50d_5_LS metaG | ecosystem: Environmental > Terrestrial > Soil > Wetlands > Peat | place: Germany: Weissenstadt | collected 2010-09-21 | reverse complement strand
GGTCACCAGATGGTACACGCATCGCCTCTGGAAGCACCGATATGACAGTCCACATCTGGACGGCTGCGACTGGACACCACCTCTTCATCTATCGTGGTCATGCTGTCGGCCTGCTCAATTTTGTGGAAGCGGTAGCATGGGCGCCTGACGGCACGCGTATCGCCTCGGGTAACGATGATCATGAGGTGCATGTCTGGGCAGCTTCCTGATGTAGCAACGTTCAGCGGACGATGAGAACGGTACAGGGGACGTGCCGGCTTACCTTTTCAGCCGTTGTCCCCAGAAACATCGACCACACCTTTTACTCCGCGCTTGACGCTCACCTCTCGGGGTGATATGTTGATGTTTGAACAAGACATTCATACAGCGATGAAGCTCGCTTGATATGCCGGAATCCTCGGCTGATAGCTTCTACCTCAAAGAAAAGAGCCAGTAATAGGTTCATATGTAGGTAGAAGCTTTTTTCTGCCCGCGTATGATCCAACAGTAGCAAAAGTGCATGAGAGAAATGGATCAGAGAAATGCTGTAGCGAAAAGCAGCACAACTATTCAGGGTATGATCCCGGGTGATAGAAGCTATACTGAAAAAGGCTTGAAGGCATGAGCAGCATATTGCTCTATCTAGGTTATGGTAGTATTCCTGGTTTTTTTGCAAGTCTCATTGCTTTCATCGTCACTTATGATGAATACACAAAACATTATGTAGATAAGAGAATGCCACTCAGGCTGGCACTTGAGGCGGCAATATTCGCTTTCATTGTGGTACTGCTGCTTGCAATCATTACTGGATTCATTTTGACCAAGGCATTTGCAAGCTAACAGTGAAAAGAGCAAACCGGTACGGACAGCAGCAACAGCGAGTGTGAGGCATGGATCAGAACGGCGTCGAAGCAAACATCAGTACCATCATTGCAGGTGCATTCGTGCGCACATGTGAACTACGCCTCGAGAGACGTACACTGGACGGAAGTGGCAAAGAACGTGTGGAGTATATCTGTGGAGCTAGTGGAGGACCTGAACTCGGGCACGTGTTGGGAACGGTTGGAGGAGATACGTCCTCTCTAGTCACGACGTGTAACACATGCCCAATTCCCGATGCGCTGGAGGCTCGCCAATCCTGCCTGAACCTGGTCCCTGTACGCCGCTTCACAGGCGGGAAGCGTAGCCTGCTGGTGATACAAGCGCAGGTGCAAAGTGACCAAACAGGCCAGAGCAGCGAGCAGGGTGATGCTTATTTCCCTTGCCGCTGGTTCTACACGTTGCATGGGCAGAATCAGCCACGTGATACCTTTCTCTGTCGAGCCTGTCCGCATTGGTTTCCCCGTCCACCGCTGGAGATCATCCCCAACTACTGGCCAGAGACACGAAAAATGCTACGGATCGTGAACGGCGAGGAATCGGCCCTAGGACCTCCAACGGGATTCGCACCTGCATCTCCTCAACCTTCTGGAACCTGGTGGCGGCGACTCCGTCAGAGGGTTCATCTATGATTGAAAGCAGAAAAAAACAATGAGAAAACTATAGTCTTGCTTGGTAACAGCATATGCAACAGGTACAGATCTGCTTACCATATGCTCTCATTGTTGTGCTGCACAAATCTATCAGCTGGTTTCATACTCTCAAGCCGAGAAAGGTTAATTGTCAGCTCGTCTATATTCCAGCGCTGGCTCCCCAACGAAAAAAGCAAGCAGGCGTTCCCAGGCCCACGCCGCTTCAGGAATGTCTGGAACCTCACCTCGCTCTCGTTTAGAAGCATTGAAGCGTGCAAGATACGCCTCCACGCTCCTATCAAGTGCAGTTATATGTTGCCTCTGTTGATCAAGCAAACGTTGTTGCAACATCATGACATCTGGTTCGGATGAACAGCTCTCGTGGGCTTGCTTCCAGTGGTTGAGACAGAACAACCTGTCTTTTGTAGTCATCGAGTCAACAGGGTCCTGTCGCAACCCTTGTATCATCGAACTGATCACCTCGCTTCCAACCTCAGTTGCAAGCGTGCAGGCTATGCAACGCTGAACGCTCTGAGAGGCTCTATCTTCTTGAGGACCTCGCAATGCAACCAGTTGCTGCTCTAATTGCTGTTCGAGCCATGATAGATAGTGCTCTATCGTCTCTGTCTTTGCTTGTAAGACGACGCTCGCTGCGAGAATCCAATTATGGCTCTGGCAGAGAGAGCCAATCGTCGACAAGCTTGCTCCTGAATCAACAATGTGCAAGCACCTTTCGATGCAGGCAGAGGCTTCTGCACTACATACTGGGCATGCATCATTCATGGGACTTTGTAGCTGGCTACGTTGGCTTGCCACAAGGAGAAGTTGTCTAGGAGCTGCCGTTTGCGTGTTTGTGCCGACGAGTACGGGCAATGCCTCTCGATCTCCCACCAGCAACGCGAGACGTTGAGCCACCTTGCCCCAAACAGGATGCGTTGCTGGTGCTCCGTGTCCCAGTTCGGTCATGCTCCGCAGTGTGGACTGTGACAGGCTAGCAGTCAATGATTGCACCTCTTCTCGCCAGGAGGCTTTGAGAGAGACGCTCCGACTTCCTGGTCGCAACGTCGAATACCGACGAGACGCTGGAACTGCTCCTTCTTGTGCACAACGTTGCAAGAATTGCTGTATGTGGGGAAGGCAGAGAGTTGTATGTATTGGTGACCAATCTCTTTCGCCATCACTGTTTATCATCTGTTGAAAACGCTTCACCAGTCGCGAGAGAAAAAGGGTTTCCTCTCGTTGGGCCGCTTGACAGAACCTGCAGTTGGTCGAACCAACCTCTGGCCCACTGGGAAGCATCGGAGGAATACTCTGCTTCGTTACCTGGTGTCCAGATGAAATGGAGCGGCGCAACTGTCTCAATAACGCCTGATAGACAATCGTGATGCCTAATCCGTCGCCCATACGCTCGTGTTCCAGGATAGCGAGTGACCAGGTATGAGAGGGACAAAATCCCCAGGACTTGCTGATTTTCATCCCGATGTGAGGATCCGTACAGTATTCCCACAAGAAACTATGCATCGAGTGTTGATCGTGTTCTTGAACCAGTCGGCAGAGAGCGCAGCCGGGCTTGCGACGAGCGCGGTCCAGATCTGCGTCGAAGAGGTCACGCGCAGGGAGCAAACTTCGACTCTCGCGCAGACGTAACCATACCGATTGAAGCATGAAGAGCCCTCTCCTGTTTGTAGCAAATACGATGCCTGGACGGCATCGTCAAGTGGTAGCTTAATAAGCAAGCCGCACTTTTGAAATGTGTGGAGTCGGTCAATAATACAACAGATTGAGCGTTGCCAACTTCGCTGCGATCTCTTTTGCTACCCTCTCAGACACAAGAGGAATAGGTTGGTGGAGCGCCCGCATCAATTTCTGGTCGAGGGAATTCGACTCGGTTTCAGAAAGTGGTGCATCACAACGTTCACAGACAATGGCACCGAGAAGATTTTCTGCCCAACAGTTGGAACAGGATTGCAAGTGCGGCATAGTTCTCTTCCCTTCGATTAAAGCGCATGCATTTGAAAAATGGCCTCTGTAACACGATGTGTCGTGTCATAGAAGCCATCAACCCTCCAGGGTATCTTTCAAGCGAGCTTCATCGCTGGAACTTTGTCTTTCTCTAGTTTGGTACATAGCAGTGTCGCAAGCACATGTGCAAGTGATAGAAACTTCTTGAGGTTGTATACTTTCTATAGCGGCCTCAGGTCTTTTGGCCTCACTCAAAAAGTGGAGACCAACATAGCAATCGACAGCACTTCGTTGTCTCATTCTTACTATATACCGAATACGGAGGAACCTATGCCTATTCGCTTTGAACAGCACCAGAAAATTGCCCGCTACCTTGATCCACGCACTGGCTACCAGGAAAAGACCATTGCCTGCGAAATGCGCCGGGACCCTTTGACAGGTCGCAGTGGACGGGTTGCTCATGGGCTAGGGTTTCACATCCAGCCGTTGGATGTTGCGCCATTGCTTGCTGCATCAGAACCTTCCTGCCCTTTCTGCCCTGATCGGCTGTTCAAGGTGACCCCCAAATTCCCAGGTGAAATCGTCCCTGAGGGACGTCTTCAGCTAGGAGAGGCTGTACTATTCCCCAACTTAGTGCCATATGATGAACATAGCGCGGTTACCGTTATGAGCCAGGAACACTATGTGCCAATGCGAAATTTCACACACTCCCAACTCTTTCATGCCTTCCGTGTCAGTCAGGACTATCTTCACTATGTCCAACGGCACTCCCAGACTCCCTATCCACTCGTCTTCTGGAATTATTTTCCCGCTTCTGGAGGAACCCAAATCCATCCCCACCTGCAGATCCTGGCTACTGATACACCTGGCAATACCCTCGAAGAGGAATTAACGTCTAGCTCGCACTACTATCGTGAGAATGGTCGTTCCTATTGGGCAGATTTGCTTTTGGCGGAAGAACGTCTGGGAGAGCGATGGGTGGCACGAGGAGCACACAGCGCCTGGATTACGAGTTTTGTCTCTCGGAGTTTGTTGGCAGATACACTCATCCTGTTTCCAGAGATCCAAACGTTCTTAGATCTCACCGATGAAGGATTGGATGAGTTCTGCCGAGGATTGGGACAGGCACTTCAACACCTGGAATCCCAGGGGGTGTACAGTTTCAATTTGGGATGGTTCTCAGGTGTCGCGGGAAGCCAGGAGATGTGTCTTCATGCCCGACTTTCTCCGCGGCTCTATCTCACTCAGAGCATCTGGGGAACCGATACGACCTCGCTTCAGCATCTCTACCAGGAGCACTTCATGGTTCAGACTCCAGAAGTGGTGGCCGCTGCCCTCCGGCAAGCCATAAAACTCTAAAGATTACCCATGGGACCACCATCCAATACTCGGTCAATAATACAACAGATTGAGCGTTGCCAACTTCACTGCGATTTCTTTTGTTACCCTCTCAGCTACAGAAGGTGGAGCTTTGAGTACGTCCAAAGCCTCCCAGCAACCTTTTTGAGCGAGCATTGCCAGTGCATCGACAATGGTCAGTGCTACCACGAGCGCAAGTGGTTGCGCCAGGCGTTTCGCAAGCGATGTGACAGCCTCACAGTCTCCAAGCTGCCCCAGAGCCTGGCTGATGGCGCAGAGCACGCCAATATCGGTCTCTTCAAGCAGACGTGACAGCAAGACCGGGAGCGCATGCCGATCCTGACGTTGCCCGAGCAACATGGCCGCCATTTCCCGCGTCTGAGGAATGGGATGGTGGAGCGCCCGCATCAATTTCTGGTCATAGAAAATCGGCTCAGTTTCAGAAAGTGGTGTACCACAACGTTCACAGAAGGTAGCACCAAGAAGATTCTCTGTCCAACAATTTGAACAGAACTGAATGAGCGGCATGGCTCTCTTCCTTTCAAGCAGGTGCATACAGATGAAAAAAGGCTTCTACAACACGAGTGTCGTGTCATAGAAGCCATCAACCCTTCAGGGTATCTTTCAGGCGAGCTTCATCACCAGGAACTTTTCTTTCTCTAGTATAGCACATGATCGATAGCGTCTGGGTTTCTGCCCGTAAGAAGTAAGCTGGTACTTCACCCCCGTAAGGTCGCAATGAGCCGTTTGGGTTTGAGCACAAGGTCAATGGCATCAACCGGTCCAAGCGCCAGCACGTCGGCGGCCTGTAGTGCATCAATTGCTACTCCCTCTCCAGCCAGAATTGCCACGCCGATAGCTGCTACACGTAGCATGGCGACATCGTTCCTGCCATTGCCGAAAGCGATCACACCTGCAGGTCCTAATTGCTCCACAAAGCGCACCTTCTCCTCTCCAGTCACAATCATATGGAGGGGAAAACCAAAGGAACGTTCAAGCTCCGCGATATTGCCATGGGTACCGGCTGTCAACGCATGCAGAGAAAGCTGCCTCGCTAACAGGTGTAAATGATCGACTACCCCAGGGATTGGTATTCCGTCTACGGCAAGGGTGCCATTGACATCAAAAACCGCATGCTGCAATTCAATGATTCCACGTTGGGGAATGTCTATGCGAATCATAAAAACCTCCGTTCACCTCTATACGTGCAATCTCTATACTCCTGGACTCCCTATCATTGCTCGTATTGCCCTGATGGTATGGGTGAAATAAGAGCAAAACAGAGTATGGAGCGTGCCTCTCCATGCTCTTCTCTACAATCTGAATTGGAGTAAGATGTAAGCAGTAGCTTCGTAGTAGTCAATCATCGCTTATCAGGAAGCGCGGGATACAAAAACGCCTCTAACAGCCGATATACCCTCGATGCACGCTTTTATCGGTTGCCAGAAGCTATCAGCACAAGGCATTAGGCGAGCTTCATCGCCAAAAAGACAACAGGTATTCTTTCTTACTAGTATAGACGCTCTTTCAGAAGAATTGCAAGGCGGTTTTTTATATATCTGCATATTCTGGTTATGCGTTTTCCTTGACGACCTTTGCCACAAATCTCTATACTGGAAGCAGGGTGAAATGCCAATGACGAGCTATGCCACGCCAATTGAAAGTCATAACACGTGACCTCAGATTTTACTCATCCAGATGTGAACGCTGAAATTGAAGACAAAAGCCGTTTACCTGATGAACTCGCAGCAAGAATATCGCGTCGACTAGACACCGGAATAAGGATGCACGTTCCGGGTTGGGGACGCCACTCTATCAGATCTCTGGGCGTAAGCAGGATTATTGATAGGTATTATGATACACCTGACCGAATGTTTCAAACGTGGTCTAAAACGCACAGGAAACAGCTTTTGTTACGCGAACGGCATGAGGGCACGGTAATCGGGGATGTGAACCCCCAGAATATTCGGACACGAGAAGAAATTTCAATGATTCCAGTGGCGGATGAGATGCACACCCTGGTTCTTAAAGTGCCTCTAGATCAGGGAAGCTCAAATGAGAGTATACGCACCGCCAGGGAACATGTAGTCATATATACAGAGCAAAACGTAGAGGCTTTAAGGGCGCAATACATCGAGATTTTGCAAGGTATTCTTGATGTTGAGTTTAACCCTGCTAAAGTAGATATTCGTGAATATGTTGGCAAAGTTCGCAAGTCTTATGGAGTTTTTTCCCGGCCAACATTCCATGCTCCAGAAACACTCGTCATCAGAATCGATCTTGATTTCGTTGTGCGTGAATATTATGGACCGGAAAGGATCTCCGTCGAACGCTATGCAAAGTATGAAGCAGAGAAACAGGAATCGGTAACAGTACGTCAATTTGAAACCTGTGCACAGCATCTACGAGCAGTATTACATATTCCTCACGAAGTGCCATCTCATATTATACCCACACCGCAATCTTTGGATGAGTAACGCACAAGACATTGATGGAAACGTTCAGCCACCAACGCAGCAAGCCACTTATCTCTCACCGCTACACTGTTCCTTGATCGGCCACGATGGCACCACCGCGTGCAGCGCGCTCGCCAACCAGTTGTACTAGCGCGTGCCGCCACGCATACTCTTCCTCTTGATGCAAGAGTCCACGGCGGAGCGCATCGCGCTTGAGTGAGTAGCTGTGCAGATCTTCGGCAAGGTTCTCAAGCCGTAGCACTTGTTCGCGCAGCAAGAACTCGGCAATCACACTGCGTTCGATAGGCCCATCATCGCTGTGTTCCGCATGGGCGAGTGTCGCTTGCAGATGTGGGAGACAGAGCCCTGTGGAAGACGCGTAAACTTCACGGCCCTCCACCGTGACAAGATATGCGAGAAGTTGCTCGATCTGCTCAACTGCCGTTTCGCGAACGAGACGGCAAGCTGGGCATGTTGTGTCATCTGCCAGGAGAACCGCAAGGGGCACAGCCGCGTGCTCGGCACCCTGCTCAATGAGATGAGACAGCTCGACTGCCATCGCCTCGATAAGCGGAACATAGCCATTGCTGATTCCTTGCGGTGAAGCCATCTCCTGAAACTGCCACGTATGTATGGGACACATGCCGCGATTGGCAGCGAATGCATGCTGTGCTGTGGTGTCCGTAGCGAGCCTGTATTGCCACTTCGCAAAGAACGCAAAAAGTGCCTGTCCCTGTGCCGTACAGACCAGGCATGTCCTCACGTGCGCCTGTCCACCAGGTTTACGGGCCGGAGATCGGCTCGCGTCAATCACCTGCTCAATGACGTGTGATTCCGCGACTGCCGGCTCTAGCTCTATGCGGACCTCCGACAAGGGTACTCCGGCAAGCAAAGACTCGCGTAAGGACTCCATCGTCTGCCGCAGTTTGAACACGCTTCCAGGCAGTTCGATCTCGTCGTTAGCCTGTGCCGGATCTACCGAAGCTACAATGCGCAAGGCATGATCCAGGATGGACACAAGAAAGGTACGTCCCTGTGCTTCGGCGAGATATGTTGTGAGCATCTGCTCGAATGCTGCTAGACCGCTCTGATGAATGCCGGTATCGTCGCGGTTGAGTTTCGCATTGAGACCATCGCGTGCAGAGAGTGGTGAGAGGTAGGCATTTCCTTTCCCCAAAAGCTGCACCACGCGTGTATGGATGTAGTCAAGCACTTCCTCACGGTCTGTATCGCCGAGTACGTCTATCTTGTTCACGACAACAAACAGTTGGCGCACCTGCCCTCGAATGTCGATCAGGAAGCCTTCCTCCGCTTCCGAGAGCGGCGCCTCGACGCTCGTCACAAAGATCACCGCATTCATCTGTGGCAGAAACGCATACGTTGTCGCAGTATTCTCGTGGCGTGCAGATCCGATGCCTGGTGTATCGATAAAGTGCAAACCGCGTCGCAGGAACGGCAGCGGCAGCTCTACCCGTGCTTCAACCAACCCCTTCTCGTTGCCTGGATTGCCGCGTTCGGTGATATAGGCCTCCAACTGCGCCAATGGGACTTCCTGTTCCCATGCAAATCCCTGGCGATTAATCATCACACGCTCCTTGGATCCATAGCAGAGCGTGGTGATCGCCGATGTCAGGGGCAACAGACCAGTGGGTAATAGATTACGCCCGAGCACAGCATTCATTAAAGAACTCTTGCCGCGTTTGAACTGTCCAACCACCGCCAGATTGAAGCGATCTTCGGCAAGCTGGACCACCAGTGCCTGACAACGCCCAGCCGCTTCTTGCACACCGAGCGCCTCAAAGAGCTGCTTCGCGGCACGGACCGATGAGGCCACCTCTTGCTTTGCGACCGTGTAGTTCCGCAGGGAGGAAACGACGTCACTGCTACGCGCCGGAAATGCTTGCTCCACGCGATCACCTCCTCATGGTGTATTGCTATCGACATCGGTCGGATAAAACGTTGCTCGAGGTAAGCGACCTGGTAGGAGAGGACAACAAAAAAGCTCCTACCAACGTGACCATCCGCGAGGTAGAAGCCATTAGCCACCATGTACAGCAAGCGGCGGCAGTTCGGGCGAGCTTCATCGCCGTGTGGAACGCCCTGCGTTCCTGGATAAGATTGTAACACTCGCTTCTTGGCTGCGTCAACTTCACCAAGCTGTGAAGGACAGACTTGCAATTTTGGTAAAAACATGACTATACTCTAGAAAAGAATACTTTAACTTTTTGGCGATGAAGCTCGCCTATCGCCTTGTGCTGATAGCTTCTGGCAACCGATGAAAGCGTATGTCGGCTGTTAGAGGCTTTTTTATATCCTGAGCTTCCAGATGAACCATGGTTGACTCCTCTGATGTATAGGATACAGAGAGATCTGGCAGGGATGATCTGATCGTATTGCTTGAATGCTTCACGTGAAAGGAAGAAACACCATGAATCAGCACAATACTCTCCCAAAGGGGCCTGACATGCATCTCAGTGTTGCAGGCCATTCAGAAACCGGACGATTGCTCGAGCGCAATACAGATGCACTTGTACTCTATAACCTGTCTGATCTGCAACAAGCAGAGCAACTTGGAAGGTTGTACCTGCTTGCCGATGGCGCGGGAAACCATGCGGCAGGTGAGCTCGCCAGTCGAATTGCCGTCGAAACGATTCCCGCCATCTATTATCAACAGGGCGATGGTGATTCTCCTCTGGTACGCTTGCAGCAAGCTTTCAATGTAGCCCATACCCGTATTCGTGAGTTTGCGATGCAGCACCCAGAATATAGAGAGATGGCGACCACATGCACGGCAGTTGTGATCAGGGGAACGCGGCTCTGGACTGCACATATTGGCGATAGTCGAGCGTATCTTGTGCGTGCCTCGTCTTGGTCTCGGCCAACCATCACCCGCCTGACAACCGACCACTCGATGGTAGCAGGAATGGTACGAAATGGAGAACTTTCGCCCGAGCAGGTGCGGGATTCCCTTATTCGTGACATCTTTCTGCGAGCACTGGGCAAGAGTGAGGAGAATAATCCATTCCCCGATTTTACCATGCGCGACGTGCATGCTGGTGATGTGCTTGTGCTCTGCAGCGACGGTCTATGGAGCGCACTTACAGAGGAACAGCTAACTCACATTGTCATGAGCAGACCCTCAAAGCAGGCATGTGATGAGTTGGTTCGACTGGCAAATGAAGCTGGAGGAGATGAAAACATCAGTGTCATTATTCTTTCTTTCTCCCAGTACTAACGTGATGCGAAAGAACATCCATACAAAAACAGGTGAGCAGATGCGCGAAGAAGTACGCGAACTTGTGCGCAAACATGCCTATCGTTTGCTCGATGAGCCACGAGGGCAGGAGATGACATCCTGGAGACGCGGCGCCCAGTTATGCGCAGGCAATCCCGGTGTTCGATGAAGCCATTAGGAGGAGAGTAAAGCAGGCGATGAAGCAGCATCCTTCAGACCATGAGCGTGAAGCAAAAAAACCAACGTCAAAAGCACCAATGGTGATCGAGGTGCAGGTACGCCAGCCGCATCGAGATTGTCCAGTGTACACCTGGGATCACAAACGGGAGTGCCTGCGTGTATCGGATATATTTCATGCAGAGCCGGGTTTGCCTGCCGATCTAGCCTCCATCCGACTAGAGGGAAAGCTGGATGTGCCTGTCCTCCTACTCGGCTCATGCAGTTTTCCTCCGGGTACAATTGCTCAAGCACGCTTGCTCGGGGCTTTTTCCCCTACGCCAGAAGAAGAACAGGAGCACCTGTATCCATTGGATGGCTGGCTCTTTGTTGCGGCTGTTGAGGTAGATGCCTCTCTTTTTTCCTATCAGTCAGTAGAGATGCTCCCGCCAGCACAACTTGGCGCACTCAAGGCGTACGTGCGGACACGTGTGAAAGGAGAGCAACAACAGAGTACCCGGGGAATTGAGTTGCACGTTGCTGATACCGCAGCACGATGCATCCGCGAGACGCGTCTCCTTTTGAAGCGGGAACAACGCTTGCAGCCCAAGGGAAAGGTTCGGTTCAAACAGGAAGGGGAAGAGCGACCCGTCGCCTGGCGTGCCATCGAGGGTTTAGCTGAAGCGCTCCGTCTCGAGTTGCAGCGAGATGCGCTCCTACAACAGAGCAAGGCTGCCCCTCACGCCCAGGCGGAGCATCTCATCCGTTTTGTCCCCCAGCGCTTTCAGCTGGCGTTGGCAGATTTGCTGCTCGATGACGAACGCCTGCTGGCGTTTGTTGAGCGTCCCCTCCTGCGCCATCGGACAGGGTTGCTGGGTATGCAGACATGGCGCTCCAACGAGGGATTGTTCCTCGTCACGGATCGACAGGTACTCTGGCTGCGCGACTTCCTGGCACCGGGAAGCGGCTTCTTGCCCGGAGGCTACATCGCGCATATGGCCCCGCTAGAGCGACTGCAGGCGATAACCGTCCTCCCTGCCGGGAATGCTCCGGATGAGCTAGCCGATCGCTTAGAGTCAAAAGACTCCGCATACATGCGCCTGGTGATGGAGGTGTCAAGCTGCACGGGAAGTGAGCTCTTTGCTGTCGAGTTCCCAGCAAAGGCCGAGATAGAAAAAGCCCTCGCACACATCAATGGCACCCTACGTGCGTTTCTGCCATACTCGGAGGGAGAAAGAGACCGACGGGTGAGGCGTTTGCCCACGGTCGACGCCTGGCTCCCCCGCGGCGCAGAGGCGGAGCAACTCGCTGGTCTGGGAGGAAATGTCCCTGCTGCTATCGCTGAACGGCTAGAGCAACGGCTCTCAAGCCAGTTGAAGAGAGATGGGGAGGAGGAGCTGCTGGTTTCAGCGCTCGTTCCAGCCCTGGAGGATTACAAGAGTCCGTCACGCCTGGTGGCTCTCACACGATCTGCGCTGCTCGTGATTGAAGATGCAAGCGGGAAGTCCCGTCGCACGAGAGCAAGCCGGATGGACCACACTGAACTTGTGCATTGCTATACCCTGACAATGATCTCATCAGTGCAACTGCGTCACTCATTGCTGGGATCGAGCTTGAGTATATTTGTACCACAACCCGATGGTCGCACGCAGCGCCACATTGTTCCATTTCATAGTCCGGCCATTGCCTGGTTTCTGCCGCTTTACACGAGACTGCGGCTATTGTTGTGCGGTCCATATCGAGAAAGTTGAACCAGTTCTTTATTCGGTGAGAGGAACCTCCCATGGCAGCATTTGACAAAAAGCGAGAGGAAGAAGCGGCAGACGAACAACAGACACCCGCTGACCTGCTGAATGAAAATCACCGGCGCGTACTTGCTGGCACACTGCGCCGTCTCGAGCTGGCAGCGTGGCGCCTGGAGGATCAGCTTGTTCGCGGAGAATTCCCTCGGCTCGCTCTCACACGTTTCACACATCCACCTGGCTCGAGCCAGAGATCTGAGCTCTTGCAACTCACAAAACTAGTGCGCGAGGAGGTCGCGAAACTTGCTTCGGACTATCAGTTCGAGGTGGCAGAGCAGCATTTCACCCGAACCGTCATGGCAGAATTTTCGTTGTTGTGGAGTGATTTGGAAGAAGCCCGTCCGCATAAACTGCGAGCCTATGGCGCAATCAATCCGCAGGCTCATACCATCCTGGGACCGCGGCTGCAGCGATTGATTGACCTGGTACTCGCCATTGACGAGGTAGCCAGCGGAACTCAAGAGACGAAGCGCACACAACAGATATCTGGAGAGAGCGATGTTGATGAGCAATCCTAGGACGTATACTATCTGGAGAGAGCAGCTTGAGACAAGCAGAAGGAAATGCCAGTTTAGAATATTTTACGATATACATCTTCGCCATAGCTGGTTTGCAGTGGTTCGCCTTCGAGTAATTTAAACGTTCGTCTTCCGTCGGCTTGCCTTTCAGCCAGCAGGAACATGGCGTTTTCCATGTTTTTGTCATAAAAACCATGCGCGAATTCGTATAAATGCGTCACGAAGAAAACCTTGATACCTTTTTCCAATAATGCACGAATGATCTGCCGTGCGATCTCCGAACCTTCTCTTTCGTTTGTTGCGGCAAATGATTCATTAAACAGCACCATGGAATTTGATGTGATTGTGTCCACGATAGCGCTCATCCTGCTGAGTTCTTCATCAAGTTTGCCGCTGGTCATGCTAGCATCTTCTTTTCGTTTGTAGTGCGTGAATAGACTCTCGCAGACATTGGCACTGAAAGACTCAGCCGGAACGAACATGCCGCACTGCATCATCAATTGAGCCAAACCTATGCTGCGCAAAAAAGTCGATTTCCCACCCTGGTTAGCGCCTGTGATGAGCACGAGGTCTTTACTGTCAGCCAACACATCGTTACCCACAATGTTTTGTTCCATGGTTAAAGCCAGGCAGACATCGTATAAACCTTGAAAAGCATGTCTGCGTTCGCTGGGAGCCACTGGCAGGGGAAAGGACAATGGCTCCCCCTTTTGGGTAAGTTGCCCTTGTAGATTCAAACACCCAATGTAAAAGGCCAATTCGGTCCGCAGCATGGTGAAAAAACTCAAGATATGCTCAGTGGACTGGGCGAGCGCGTTGGCAACCAGGTTGATCCCCCTTTCTTTTAAGTCCGACAAGGCCCTGGCGCCGCTTTCGTCTCGATCATCAATCGTAAATTTGTAAGCGAGCGGTTTCTCGGCAAAGATCCTCTCTACCCAACCCTGTTTCTTGTCATGCGGTTTACGAAGGATGTAATTGGTCCCTTGATTGCCTTGTCCAAGTTCAGCGCTCATCAACACACCGTCACGGAATTTCAGTGTCCTGAGATGATGTTGGACACTGGCGAAATAATCATCGCCAAGTTCCGTGTTGAGCATCGCAAAAAACGCTGTAAAGCCCTCTGATTCAAATGACCCGGCGTGTTCCTCGGCAATATGCCTGAGTTTTTTCAGCATATCCACAAACATCTGCAACACGTCAATCGATCTATTCAGTACCATAGCAGGATATTTGCTCAATAAGCCCCAAAAATTCTTCCTCTCGCTTTCGATTGATGCAACCGCGATCGCGTAGATATCTCTGACGATGGATGGGTTTTTCAGGCAATCCTGAAGGATATGTTGGCGGTAGCGTATGGCGTCCAGATCGGTGACACTGGACAATACCGCTTGTTTTGCCACTTCAAATACAAATTTGTCACCGAGCGCCATGGCATTGAACAGCGTCTGTAATTCCAGGTCTTGTGTCAATGCCTGGGCATGCGGGGGTAATTTCTGCTGCAGATCAAAATCATGATCTGTATACATGAGAAAAGCCTTCATGTTTGTAGACGCTCCTTTACACGATCATAGGTCAGCCGGTACTTTTCGGCAATGGCTTTCGCGTAAGCAAGTCCGTCAGCTGGCTTTCTGACAATTTTATAGGTTCGCAATGCTGGATTTTCGGGAACGACCGTGCTGACCATGCTGACAGTTTGCTCACTGAACGAAGCCAGTTCATCGATGAAGGTGACCCATACGCACAGCAGATCCAACTGGAGGAGTTGTTCCATGATCTTTTCGCTCAAAAATAACGCATCGTGTATTGTGGTGGACGTGAACAATTCATTCAGGATGATGATACTGTTTGATGTGGCATGGGTAAGAATATAGTGAATCCTGACCAGCTCATCCTGCAGTTTGCCACTCAGACTCTTGATATCTTCTTCCTTTTCAAAATGCGTAAAGAGCCTGTCGAACAGATAGAGGTGCGCTTCTCTACCCGGGACAGGACAGCCTATGCTTGCCAGGTAGTGCAACTGCCCGAAAGCACGGGCAAAGGTGGTTTTCCCACCCTGGTTCGGACCGGTGACCACAACGATGCGTTCCTCGCCGTTCAGGTAAAAATCATTGCAGACAACAGAAGAGGACGAGGTCGAGGTCACGAGTTTAGTGGCCAGAGCTACATCAAACCCATCATACACATACACGTCCTTTCCTGTAGTGGAAATGTGAGGGTAACAGAATTGTAATCCCGCTCGTTTGAAGCGTGCGACATACTCCAGATAGGCAAGGTAAAATTGTATTTCACGGTCAAAGATGGCAACGGTTTCATCCAAATACGCGCCATTTTTCGCGCAATATGCATCAAGATGTAAAAAGATGTCGGGATACAATTTGGCTACCAGGTCCAGTATTTGCGCTTCAACATGGTTCATAGTCGGCCAGGTGGAAAATTTCACCCTGTAATCTTTGACCGCTCCCTGCTTGAATTTAGCGAATGTTTCTGCAACATCCACGCTGTAATCACTTTCAGATTCATACTTGCGAACCTGTACACTGTTCCCCCTGATGAGCAGGCAATAGGTGATTGCGGACAAATCGGCTTTGAGCATTTTCGTTTCCGCCAGAAGCGATGTAAAACGACTGGAATCGGCATAATCTGTCACATATTCGCGGAAGGCCAAAAAGCCACGTGATCGTACATCTACATGAGTTATATCATGTACCAGGCCAGTAATGGCTTCGCAATACGTTTCCACTGCGTCCACAAACCAACTTTCCTTCTGGTATGTATAGGAAAGTTTATCGGCCTGGGCAAGCTGTTTGCGCATGGTACGCATTCTTTGAGCAAAGGTTCTTATATGATCAGATAGCACTTGATGTTCAAGGTCCCGCATGATTTCATGACGATACTCGATTGCATCGATATCGTTCAAGGACGCGTAAAAAAGCGGTTCTAAATGATATTCCTGCCTCCCTGCTGTGATGGCGTCTATGACCTGATCAAGATTTAAGTCAACAAAAAAAGCGGGCGCTTCGAGTGTTTCTTTTTTAGCGTTGTCTTGAGTTCTCTCAAAGAGAATGCTATGGAACGTCATGGTAATACCACCTCCCTTGATAGGACACACATGCCAATACGGTAGGTATTAGCCCAACCCATACATTTGTTAACGCAACTCCACACCTGCGAAAGTATCATAACCGTTCCCTTACGTACCTGAGAAGAAAACTAAAACCTATATCCCACTGAAAGAAAGAGTTCACTGGCATTAAAAAACTCCCCCTTGGAAACGACACGCATAGAAAAAACTGACAGACCCTACAAGTTTCTCGTAGAAGCCATCAGCCGTCATCAGCGGTTCGGATTTTTCCGAAGGGGAGCTTCATCCCTTTTCAATAGGATACCACTTTTTTTATGCGCCCTGCAATGAGCAAATAGGAACTGCTTCTACAATATGTATGCATACAATCAGCAGGAGGCGATTTCTGGATACTTGGTACGAGAATCAATTCACGCTCAACAAAGGGTAAAACACAGAAGACTGCTTGTCAGTGCTCGGATGCATGACTTATAATTGATAACTGGGAAGCAGAACACTCCTGGCGATGAAGCTCGCCTAACGCCTTGTGCTGATAGCTTCTAGCAACCGGCTACAGAGATCGTCGGCTGTTAGAAGCGTTTTTGTGTTTTGAACCATGCTTGCTCACCCACGAGCTAACGTTCATTCACGAGAGCGCCCTTGCCGATAGAGTCAACTCTCTGGTAGGGGCGCTCTCGTGTTTTTACCAGAGAGTTGGGAAGCAGGGAATCTATGAAAGAATCTTCGATCAAGTCCCGAGCACTGAAGTTCGTCCTACTGATCGGCGTCATGAGCTTTTTCGCGGACTTCACCTACGAGGGTTCGCGCAGTATTATTGGTCCCTACCTCGGCATGCTCGGTGCGAGTGCGGCGGCCGTTGGAATCATCGCCGGTTTCGGCGAACTGCTCGGATACGGCCTGCGCCTGGTTTCAGGGCGTCTGAGTGATCAGACTGGCAATTACTGGCCGATCACGATCTTCGGCTATATCATTCAGATGTTCGCGGTGCCGCTGCTCGCGTTGGCCGGGAGCTGGCAGGTAGCAGCCTTGCTGATTATCGTGGAGCGGGTCGGTAAGGCAACCCGTAACCCACCCCGCGATGTGATGCTTTCGCATGCCGCCAGGGAGATGGGGTATGGGTGGGGCTTCGGGGTGCACGAGGCCTTGGACCAATCAGGTGCGCTCTGCGGCCCACTGGTTGTTGCTGCGGTGTTGGCCTTGCGAGGCTCGTACCAGATCGCCTTTGCCGTGTTGCTTGTGCCAGCCCTCATCACCCTCAGCATCCTGCTCGTTGCGCGCTTGACCTACCCTCGTCCACAGGAGATGGAGGTGACTCCTCCAGACATCAGGACCGAAGGACTTCCGCGTGCCTTTTGGGTTTATTTAATCGGCGCGATGCTTGTCGCTGCCGGGTTCGCTGACTTCTCGCTCATTTCCTACCACTTCGCACAAGCGTCGACCGTATCGAGTACCTTCATCCCGGTCTTCTATGCGGTCGCGATGGGTATGGGTGGGATTGGATCACTCTTATTTGGGCGTCTCTTCGATCGCTTCGGCATCTCCGTCTTGATCCCTTTGACCATTCTCTCGGCCTTGTTTGCCCCGCTGGTTTTCCTGGGTGGCTTCTGGGCTGCACTCATCGGCGTCGTGCTATGGGGGCTAGGCATAGGCGTCCACGAGTCGATCATACCTGCAGCGGTGGCGCCAATGGTACCGGTCCAGCGGCGCGCTTCGGCCTACGGCCTTTTCACCGCGGGATATGGTATCTTCTGGTTCCTTGGCAGCGCGCTCATCGGCATCTTGTATGGATTATCCATACCGGCGGTGATTGCCTTCTCGCTGGTTGCCGAACTCGCAGCCATCCCGTTGTTCGTCGTAGTTAGCCGAAAGCCTGCGCAGTGACCACTGCCATTGTAGACGCAACCTCTAAAACCTTATGAACTTTTTACAGATTCGTGTCAATTATTTCATATATGTAGGCTACAATGCATATCAGGAGGGAACGAGTAGTAGCACGAGGGTGGCATGAGTCACTTGAAGCTCTGTTCCATCAGACCAATGTTCTGTTGAGTATGTACGTTTCAACAATAATAGCATAGCCTTGCAATAACGTTACTCTATCGCTACGTATGATTTTGAACACTAGAAAAGAGATGATTGTATGTTTCGATTTGGACATGGTCCTGACTTTTTTTGGGGACTGATCCCTTTGCTTGGCACAATTTTCTGGATAGCTTTGCTCGTTCTACTTGTCTGGGCGCTTATCCATTGGCTGACCATGAGAAATGCTCCTCTCATTGGATATCATCCCACTTCCCCAATCTACCAGCTCTCTGCTATAGAGATACTCCATCAAAGATATGCCCGTGGCGAAATCGATGAAGTGACGTTTCAGCAGATGCGAGAACGACTTGAGGCATCTGTGCCACCTGGACAACAGCAGCAACCCTAGTGATTGTAATGAACAGAATCAAATAGGCATGGGTGGTGAGTATCTGCCTCACCATCCTTCTTCTGTTCCTCTGTGCCTGCTCAACAACGTTGAGCAATCAGATGTCTGTATGCTCTTCTGTTCGCTACTTGTTGATTCGTCCTGGTGATGATGCCCTGGCTGATGCTCTTCTTGTCAGTCGCGCTATCAAGCCTGGAACTCCGATTTGCAAATGCGCTCGTTGGTAATCATCAATTTGTTTGGCTCCGTAACGTTCGAGCGTATATGCAGTGGTCAGCTCGCTCAGAAGCGCGGTCTCCGACGCACCATCAGCACTATTTGACAGCTTCTGTGAGCGAGATGTCTCTTTCTCGAGGTATGTGAGAAGCCTCGCCTCGTATTCTAGAGGTGTCTCAGCAGCAGTCCGAGCCAGTTCACTATTATTCGTAGCTACTGCCTGGAGCATCTTGCGATAGTGAGCACGGGCAGAGCCTGGATCAAGTGGTTCAAGGGAAAGACCCATACTTTTGCGGCCCCTGCGTCGATTCCACCACTCCCGCCAGCGCTCACTCAGTAACGAGCGTGCATCCAACCCCTCGCGCACCTCTTCGATCCCCTCGTCATCACTCAGCTTGCGCCATCGTTGCAAACCGGCTCGTACGACGAACAGGGCTACGATAAGGATCAGCACCACAAACACCCAGCGTCCGATGGCAAGAATTTCTGGCGGAATGTTCCGTTCGCTCCACGGCTGCAGAAAAGGCGATTTCGGAGGCCCAGCGTTCGGTTGCTGAGGCTTTGTAGAGACATGACCCTTGAGCAAGCCAATGAGAAAGGAGATCAGGTAAAAGAGCGGTGTCAGCAGCAAGACGACGCCGTAGACAATCCAACCGACGAGCGTTCCCAACCCATTCCAAAGCGGAGAAAGCGCTGACAGCACCAGTTCAAAGGAGGCGAACGAAAAAAGCGATTCGATGACGAGCACGATGGCAATCAAGGTCACGCCGAAGAGTGCGAGTGCGAGCAGCCAGGGACGTGTTGGATCAGCCTGCATCGAGCTATCCAAAGCGCGATGCGTGTTGCGGATGGCTCCCAGACGAACGAGGGAGAGCGAGACCAGGCCGCTGAGAAAGAAGAGAGGGAGCGTATTAGCCAGCGTATTGCGGAGAGCTTGCAAATCTGGAAAGACGATCGCGATGAGCAGGACACCGAGCAGCACACCAAAGCCCACTTTGAAGGAGGTGGCAAGCTCCCCATATTCGAAGCCTAGCTGGGCGCGTCGCATACCGCGTCTCCAGAGCCACGTGACGAGTACCGCGCCAAGCAGTATAGCGAAAATGTTCTCTCCCCTGACTATAGATGGAAGATATGGTCCCACGACTGCAATCAAGGCAAGAAACCAGCCCAGGATGTAGAGCCATATCGCCTGCCTTCCAATGGATCTGCGTCGCGCGATACTTTCTACCATCATTGCCCACCAGAGCAGTCCCAGCGCGACAAGCGCAATTTCCCCTGCTCCGATCGGTGGAGTGACATTTGGTCCAGCAACCAGGACTGTGAGAAGTGCGATCAGCATCGCGATTGGTTGCGCCTCCATAACACTGACAGTGAGAGGAAGAGCAAAGCGTTCAATCCAGGTAGAGGCTCTTTGAACTTCTGCCGATGTGCTCGTGTTTTTCATTGCTGACGGCAGTAACGAGCTCATGCCACACCTCCCTTCCGCCTATATGATGGACTGGCAAGTCATAGGTATCCGTACGCACTGCACTATCGGCATCTCCCGTCAAGGCGAGGTGGACGACGGCACCGTGCGTCTGTAGATCGACCAGGTTCTCGACGGTTGTCTCGCGTAACACGGCGGCAGCGCATACCAGGACGACGGTTGTCCCAATGGGCAAGGTGAAGCGTTCAGCCTCGATGAGCGCATCCATCGGCGAACCGAAATACGGAAGGAGCCTGCCGAGTGCTGAAAGGATCTGTTCGCGCTGGCCACTATCGCTCGCCATCGGTATGCGCACACGGTGGACGAATGTTTGAACAGCTGTTATCGTATCCACCAATTGAAGCCGAGATGCCTGCTCATCATCTGAAGATATATTTTCACCTGAAAGTTCCATCATCAGGCTATTTGCAAGCAAACCAACGGTATAGCCTTCGTCGAGCGCCCACATGGCAATCGAAGCGGCGGCGGCTATCGTCAATTCCTGGATCTCGGGGTCCAGACCCATCCAGGATTCTTGATAGGTATTGATATCCAGGAGCAGAAGCAGTCGGTACTGGCTGCTCGGCTCGTAGATCTTGCTGCGCAGCTCCCCTGCGCGTGCGGTCGCTTTCCAGTGAATGCGGCGTGGATCGTCTCCCCGAATGTACTCGCGCACCCCTGCAACGCGCAGTGGATCTTCAAGGAGACGGCGTGGCGTGGCACGTTCGCCGAACGGATGACGCGGCGGTAAGCCAAAGGACTCGATGGGTGCAACCACTGGATAGATCAGCAGCGACTCACGCGCAGGCACCCGTTCCTCGCGCACCAGCCAGCCAAAGGGGTCACCGCTGCGGATGAGCGCCGGCCCAAAGCTGAACACGCCGCGTGCACTGCAGTCGAGCTGGTAGCGCCGTGTGACACGTTGAAAGGACCAGAGGGAAAAGGTATTGACCAGCGCCACTCGATTGACCTTGTATGTTGGCAGCGCGCGCCCGGTCAGCAGGGGAAGTTGGATTGGGATCTCATCTTCGACCTCCAGCCAGGGCAAGGGCAACAGTTTCTGGTTCTCAACGCTGATCGAGAGCGTGACCGCTTCTCCAAAGAAGGCTCGTTTCTGGTTCACGCGTTGGTGAATCACGAGATCACGAAGCGCATAACGGTACCAGAGCTCGGGGACAATGCCAATGACGAAAGCAAAGACAGCGGCAAGAAAGGCGATCGGTTGGCGCGTGATCGCGCTGAGGATGAGCAGGGCAACTGCCAGCACATACCAGGGGCGACGCTTGATCAGCGTCTCATCACGTGCATCGTTGAAACGGTCGGTATCCATGACCATCACCCCTTGTGTGGCAGCGCGATGGACTCAACAGGCACAGGAGTAGCATCCAGGATTTCCTTGATGATCGCTTCACTGGCGCTCCCACGTAACCTTGCACGTGTCGTGGTGAGCAGCCGGTGTGCAAGTACACTCGGTGCCAGGCGCTTCACGTCGTCCGGCTGGACATAGTCTCGTCCTTGCATCGCGGCATATGCCTCACAGGCCCGATAGAGGGCCAATGTGCCACGCGGGCTGACGCCAAGACTCACTGCGGCATGTTCGCGTGTGGCGCGCACGATGGAGAGGAGATAGCGTTCCACTTCAGGCTGCCATCGGACCTGGCGAATCGCCTGTTGCAGCCTGATGACCTGCTCGGCTGAGACAACCGGTTGTAAGGCTTCAAGCGGCTCATCATTTTTGAAACGGTGTAGAATGTCCTGTTCCTCATCCTCGGAAGGATAGCCCACGCGCACGCGTAGTAAAAAGCGGTCGAGTTGCGCCTCCGGTAGGGGGAATGTCCCTTTCAGTTCCACAGGATTCTGGGTGGCGAGCACAAGGTATGGCTGCGGTAGTAGCATTGTCTCGCGTTCGACGGTGACCTGGTGCTCGGCCATCGCCTCCAACAGCGCTGATTGGGTGCGTGGCGTCGCGCGATTGATCTCATCTACGAGCAGAATCTGTGCAAAGATTGGCCCCTGGCGAAAGACGAATGCACTGCGGCCCTGGTCGAAGTAGCTGACGCCGGTCACATCCGTTGGCAAGAGATCAGGCGTTCCCTGTACGCGTTGAAATGTTGCTCCGATGGAGCGTGCAAGTGACTTGGCCATCACCGTTTTCCCCATGCCAGGCACATCTTCAAGCAAGACATGCCCATCAGAGAAAAGCGCAACCAGCAAGAGGTCGATGATTTCGAGCTTGCCCACGATCACACGTGCAATATTCGCACGCACGGCTTCGGCCAATGCCTGCACTTCAGTCAAGGAGGGGGAAGCAGATTCATCATTCATCCAGCGCACTTCCATTTTTTATGTAACACTAAAAAGCTTCTGTAATACTCTTGTGAGCATTACAGAAGCTATCAGTCCACGTGGACAGTTAATAGGCGAGCCTCATCACCTTGAGAATAGCAATCGTGAAATTCTTTTGTACAAGCATATCACAGGAAAGGCGGAAAATCCAGTTGACGGAGCAAGCATTGACAATCATTGTAACGTATTTAGCACCATTTACAAGGATGACACACTGTGTTACACTTCGACTAAGGTTTAGGACCTGCCATACAGTTGGTTACCGCATAACGATGAGTAGCCCTGTTGGAGGGATGGTTTTAAAGAAGGAGGGAACTTCTATGGCTGGCTGGGAACAAGAACTAGCCGGGATGCTACGTGAGCTAGGGGTCACGCAAGAAGAACCCAAAACGCCCCCCCGGTTTTCGAACAAGCTCATGCGTAGCGATGACAAACGACGAGAACGGATCGCAGACGCAATCTTCCTGGGTGACATTAAAGAGAGCGAATCTGAAGACGAGGAAGTCTGGATGTCGGATCTCACAATGATGCGTCGCGAAATCGATTCAATCGTACGTCAGGTGATCCATTTGATGCAACATGGAGATCTTGATTCATCCCTCAAAGAGGACGTCATGGTAGTTTTACGCGCATTGCGCCGACGCTCTGCTGTGACTCAACAAGCCGCCACTGGCGATGAAGCCTATTTAGAATCTGCCGCCGCAATGCTGCATTTTTGCCGTCTCGTACTGCGGTTGAGCGAGACAGCCATCGACGATATGTAAATCCGCAGACTTTTTCACCTTGACATACAATCATACAAACTGACATACTGATATGTGAGTCCTGGAAAGTATGAAAAGTAGGTAAGTATAAGGGCGCACCTTTGCGCCCTTTCTCTTTGCGCTCCAGTCGGGATTGAACAGATTCTTTTCGCCCTGTTGTTAAATTGATGGCACTTTTCTTCAGGCGATGATTGGACCGAAGCTTGAAATTGGGAAGAGAGCGACTAGTAAGCAGAACAAAGGAGGCACGTATCTGAATGAGCGTAGATACTCAAATCAAAGAAGTGGTACAAGACAGTCGAGAATGGGTCGAAGATCAGATTGAGGAGTTGAGTAATCAGGTTAAGCAGCTACAAAAGCGATCTCGTAAACAGGTTAAACTACTACGGAAGCAATCTCGTAAATTACGCAAGTCCTTACGTCGTGAAGCGAGAAAACGCCGTGTATACTGGACCATGTTTCGTGCATTACTACTCAACACGAACAAGTACTTACAGAATCGAGGAGAAGACTTGAAGGTAGGCCTTGCAGAGCGCGGAGGAAAGGTTAGCCAGAATGTACTCGATTTTGGAGGAAAAACCACCCATGATCTAGCTGAACGTAGTGAAGAATTTACGCAAGAACTGGCGAAACAGGGACAAAGACTGCTAGAGCCTGTACGCGGGCGTGATAGAACGTTCTGGTCAATAGTTGGATTTAGTGTAGGCCTGGTGGCAGCCGGAACTATTACCTATCAATTAGTACGAAGACGAGTGGTAAAACAAGAAATTGAGCAGGATGAGCAGATCGAACTGCCATCAAACATTTCCTGGAATGGTTCGGGAAGTCGACCAATCGGCGAAATAAGTTATGTTGACCAGGGAGGAACTTCTATAGCAACCCTGGAAATCGTCGATGTGGAAACGCTTGAGCAACCCGCTGATGCCGCATTTGTGGGTGTTAAAAGCACAAAAATTTACTATTCTATAGATACAGAGCTTGAGCCTAAAGACGTGGTGTATTTTTCCACTGAGGAAGAAGCCAAAGCTCAGGGATTTACAGCGGCACAGTAGAGATGTAAGACGTATTGAATCGTGCATATAGTGTACAGGACACCCGCGCGGGTGTCCTGTACACTATATGCACTAAATCGCGCCTATGTATCTTCTACACCTTCATTTACGATGCCGCGTTTAATTAAATATTGCAGAAATTCTAGACGCTGCTGAGTTGAAGGGGAAGTCTGCATACCTGCTTGAGTTTCATCCGCAGACATTGCGGACTTTTTCATTGGTTCTCCGTCTCCCGGCGAACCCGGAGAGGCTATTTCAGGTAACTCGTTTTTTGCCGTTATATCAGTTTGGACTACTCGCTCAGGCCATTCTTGAATAGTTGAGAGGCGGGGAACAATGCCAGTTTGAGGCACAATACCATCCGTCAGGGATTTCGAGAAGGTTTCCTGAGTTATCCCTTTGTTTAGCGAATTAGCATAAGGGGAATACTCGATCTGTGTTGACTGTTTCCAGGGCCACCACGCGAACATTTTGTGTAGCCAGTTCTTAATTGCATGCGTGAGCTTCATGAAATTGCCCTCAGTATACTAGCAATCATGCACTACAACTGTCGTGGTAAATAAGATTAGGTGACGAATGCTCATGTGCTGTTGTTTCGTTGCCACAGAGAAAGTGTTTTCTACATTTCCTCCCTAAAGACCAAATTCGGACTTCAAATGGCCACTTCCACATTATTACAGGCAATCTTGAACAACGATGACTAACATAGAAACATGGTAGCACAACCTGCAAGAAATAGTCAAACTCTCTTGCAATTTTATTTTTCTCGTGCCATAATCAAATGGGTTACAAAAAGCAACCCATTGGTGTGTCCGGCCAATTTACACTTAGCCGAAGATCAAGTGTACTGCAACCTTGTAGCTCTATATCTGGCTCTTCTGATTGATTGTGACCCTTGAAACAAAACAGAAAGGCAGGTGTCGGTTATGCAGGAAGATGTCCTTGGAACCCGACTTACCGCCATCTCGGAAACGTACGTCAATTGTGCGAGATGTAATAAAACAACTCGAATACGTGACGCTCGTGTCATTCAGAGTGATGTGCTTTCTGATACGAATTCCGAGTTTGAGTATCTCTGCCCGGAATGCCAGAAGGCACTGGCTAATGGAGAGAAGGATCTAACTATAAGCTAACCCTGTATATCTAGTTGAAAACAGTCATGGCAAAAGGTAAGAGGCAGTAAATTCACACTTTGTGCTTTGCACCTTTTGCCTTTTTCATTTACAATATGCCTTGATTCAATCGATTTGAGGTAACATACTATGCGTATGCACTATCGCTTTGTGGCCTATCGTTACAGTGATGGGTCACAGCAGCAAATGGAGCGTCATTATCGTCAACTGTTGCAAGACGCGTTACGGCAAAGCCAACAGTCGATACTCCAACATTCGGTCACATGGCGACCTCTTGCTGATATCCACGAGTCGTTGGAAATTATGACGGTGAAAATCGAACTTGCGGGTATGAAAGAAGAGGAAATCGAAGTAACACTCTATGAAGACGCCCTGGTAGTTAGCGGTGAAAGGCATGACGATCATGAGCATGGTGCGAATCTGTACTATCACGAAGCGCAAATTCGTTACGGGCCATTTCGTGTCGAGGTCTATATACCCGCTTCAATAGATCGAGAAGCCGTAAAGGCACACTATGAGGATGGCTTCTTGTGGATTGATTTACCCAAGTTACCTGTGTAAGGAACTTGCCAATGAACTCCTCTCGATACATAGAAGGATTAGACATAAAATACAGTATAGGAAACAGTGAAATCTATTGAGAAGGTTGTATGAAAAAAGATCAAACCAATTCAAAATCGCGGAGTAAGAAAAATCTGGGAGAAATAGAGGCTACTGTTGTCCCTGATGAAAAGGATATCCTGGATGACGATGGGCAGGTAATGGAACAAACTCCTGAGCACGAGGATTCTGAACAAAATTCTCCCTCGGACAGCCCTTCTGACAAAGAACGAGTGTCAGACTACAGCCAAAATAATGATGAAGAGCCATTAAGCATCCCTGATGAATTACCAATTTTGCCTCTTAAAGATACGGTCATCTACCCTTTTGCAGTCCAACCGCTTGGGGTAGGTCAGGAGCGTTCTATTCGCTTGATCGATGAAGTTATGCGCGGAAATCGGCTGGTCGTTCTGGTTGCTCAGAAGTCCGCAGATATAGAACAGGCTGGACAAGAGGACATATTCAAAATTGGCACTGTCTCGCGTATTGCCCGTATGATACGCATGCCAGATAGCACCATTCAGATTATCGTTCAAGGCCTTGAACGCGTGGAAATTGGCGAATTTACACAGGATAAACCCTATCTTGTTGCCCATGTCGCTCTCAAGCCGGATATACAAGAAGAGGATGACGAAACCGAGGCTATCAAACGCAATGTGGTTAGCTACTTTCAGCGACTCGTTGCGCTCGTACAGAATGTACCAGAAGGGGTAGCTGCCGCTGCACTCAATCTGGAGGAAGCACGCCAGGTTGTTTATGTTATAGCTACCTTTGTTCAGATGGAGCTTGAACTACGTCAGAAACTGCTTGAGATTGACTCAGTCCGTGCCAAACTTGAAAATTTGAGTAGTTTCCTGGCGCACGAGCTAGAGATATTCGAATTAGGCAAGAAGATCCAGACAAGCGCCCAGGAAGAGATGGGAAAAGTGCAGCGTGAATATCTTTTACGCGAGCAACTCAAAGCTATTCAGCGGGAATTAGGCGAAGAGAGTGAAGAACAAGCCACTATCAATGAATTGCGCCGCAAGATCGATGAAGCAAAGATGTCGGATGAGGCACTTAAAGAGGCTAATCGCGAACTATCTCGATTAGAGAAGATGCCATCTGCATCACCTGAATACAGTATCATTCGCACATACATTGAACTGCTGGCGAGTCTACCGTGGAGCAAAAGCACGGGCGAGAAGATAGACGTTCCACATGCACGCCAGGTGCTTGACCAGGACCACTACGATCTGGAAAAGATTAAAGATCGAATCCTTGAATATCTCGCAGTTCGACGACTGAAGGAAGAGCGCATGGCTGAACAAGAGCAGCGCCAAAAGGAAGTAGGGGCTGATGAGAGCGACGAACGACGCACTACAGAACCATTGCTTTCGGCTGAAGCGACACGTTTGATTAATCGCGAACCGATCCTCTGTTTTGTAGGACCTCCAGGCGTTGGCAAGACTTCTCTTGGGCAGTCAATTGCTCGCGCATTGGGACGCAAATTTGTACGTATGTCACTTGGCGGTATTCGGGACGAAGCCGAGATTCGAGGACATCGCCGCACCTACATCGGCGCCATGCCAGGGCGCATTATTCAAATGCTACGTCGTGTGGAAACTCACGATCCTGTCATTATGCTTGACGAGGTAGATAAAGTAGGGGCTGACTGGCGGGGTGATCCATCATCGGCGCTTCTCGAGGTACTGGATCCTGAACAAAATTACAACTTCCGGGATAATTACCTCGATGTAGCCTTTGACCTTTCCAAAGTGATGTTCATCGCTACTGCCAATGCTCTGGAGCCAATCCCACCAGCTTTGCGCGACCGCATGGAGATTCTGGAACTATCGGGATATACAGAAGAGCAGAAGATGCATATCGCGCGTAATTACCTGTTGCCGAAGCAACTTGAAGCAAATGGACTCAAGCAGGATGAGTTAAGTGTAGATGACGATGCACTACGCCATATCGCACGCGATTATACACGCGAGGCAGGCGTGCGAAATCTTGAGCGCGAGATCGGGTCATTGTGCCGCAAAGTTGCCAAGCAGATTGCGGAGGGCAAACCCACTCCGATTCACGTGTCGGCGAATGAGATTTCTGAATACCTTGGACGGCAGAGGTTCTTCCAGGAAGCAGCCGAGCGCATCGACCGTCCTGGTATTGCCACAGGGCTGACCTGGACGCCTGTAGGCGGCGAAATCATATTCATCGAGGCGGCTTCAATGCCTGGAAAGGAAAACCAGCTGATACTGACAGGGCAACTGGGTGACGTGATGAAAGAATCTGCTATTGCGGCGCTTAGCTATGTACGCTCGCATGCCGAATCGTTGGGTCTCCCCCCTAATGTCTTCGAGAATCAGAATGTGCATATCCATGTTCCTGCTGGAGCAATCCCCAAGGATGGCCCTTCGGCTGGTGTCACAATGGTTTCTGTGCTGGTCTCACTGGCAAGCGGTCGCAAAGTACGCTCTGATGTCGCTATGACTGGCGAGATCACCTTGCGTGGCAAGGTGATGCCTATTGGAGGTATCAAGGAGAAAGTGCTGGCTGCTTACCGCTCAGGGATTAGAACTGTCATTATGCCTAAGAAAAACGAGTTGGATCTGATGGAAGACCTGCCCAAAGAACTACGCGATCAGATGAAGTTCGTGTTCGTGACAGATATTCGAGAGGTGCTGGATGCAGCCCTCGAACCATCAGCCAGAAAAGTAGCGAGTAACCTTGAAGCTGAAAATGGCCATGAACGACCTAAGAGACGTCGAAGTGAGAAAGTCGCAGCCAAAGCGCAGGTAGGGTAATCTCAAGCTGCCACGTAGGGTAAAGTACCTGGGGATAGGGGGTCGTCTTGTATTTCAACGTGCTTCCTTAGCTCAAGATTAAGCGCGAACGCTGGAAGCTCATCAGTGATAATCCAAGCAAGATCGCATCCAGCACGGCAATAACTGCCATTACAATGAGCAAAAACTGCGAATAGCTTAACGATGAGTAAACACTCGCAGGCACGGCTCTTAGTACAAAGACGCTCCCGAATACAAACACTATCGTACCGACGCTTAGAATTTGCTGCGCCTGCCGCACTGTCGCTACTTTTAGCGAGACTAACACTCCTGCGCTTGCCGCAAGCACGCTGGCTAGCAGGATTAAGACGAGAGCATCCACAAACAGATCGAGAGGATAGAACATCCAGTTCCCCTGCGTACGAAACAGGTCGACTAACACCAGGCCAAGCAATAAACTGATCACTCCCATGCCCCAGGCATAGAGGACTATAGCTATTACCTTCCCCAGCAGGATCGCTCGATCTGGCATGCGGCTGGCCAGCAAGGTTTCCAGGGTATGACGCTCGCGCTCTCCGGCGATAACATCGCCAATGAAACTGATAATCACAAAGAAAGGGATCCAAAGCAAAAGAACCATTGCAAGTGGCGTGAGGCCCAGCCACTGAGACCCTAATTGCAATGGGAGATAGATTCCCATAATACCAATCATAATCAGGGGACGTAGCAGCGACTTCCACCCGCCCTGGAAGAGCACGTCCTTCGATTCTTTCCACACCATTGTCAAGATGTCACTCATGCGTTTTCTTCCTCCATCAGTGTAAGGAAAACATCTTCCAGGCTGGCCTTCCCCCTTCGTACTTCCTCAACCTCTCCACCTGACCTCACGATCAAGCTGACGAGAGGGCCAATCTTGCTCTCTCCGCGCAGTTCAATGGTTAAATGACTATTGTGCAATGCGACATTCGCTACCTCCGGTCGCTCTCGCAGCAATGCCAGTGTCTGATCGGTGAAGCCATCCCCCACAATCTCTGCCTGTGGACCGCCTGTCCTCACACGCAATTCATCAGGGCTGCCAACAGTTAGCAGTTTTCCCTGGCGAATCACTCCCACCTGGGCACAGAGCTTTTCGGCTTCTGTCAGGTTGTGCGTATTGAGGAAGACCGTTACCCCTTCGCGCGCTACCAGGCTTGTCAGATCGTTACGCAATGTCGCCGCCGCAACCGGATCAAACCCTGCTGTCGGCTCATCCAGGAAGATCAATGGAGGATGGTGAAGGAGCGCCCGTGCTACGGCGAGTTTTTGTTTCATCCCCCTGCTCCACTTGCCCACCGGATCCTTGCGGCGATCCCAGAGATCGAGGTGGGTGAGCAACTCTTTGATGCGCGCCCGCCGTTCGGCGGCAGGCACATGGTAGATACGTCCGTAAAAGTCCAGGTTGTCTTCGGCTGTCATGCGTTCGTACAGTCCCGCAAATTCGAGCAAAGCTCCGATGCGGGTACGAATTTCATGCGCCTGCGTGCGCGTATCGAAGCCAAGCACACTGGCTTGACCCTGGGTTGGTTCCAAGAGGCCAAGCAAGAGATGGATGGTGGTTGTTTTGCCAGCGCCATTTGGTCCCAGAAAACCAAAGACTATTCCTGCAGGCACCTCCAGTGAGAGATCATCGACCGCTTTGACTGTGCTAAAAAAACGTGAAAGGTGTTCTGTGCGAATGATTGGCCCAGCCATTCAATAAAACCCCTTTCTCTTTTTATGCCCCGCGTTTCCTCATCTTATTATTCAAAGCAAAGGGCCAGCGCCAAATTAAAAGTAGAAGCATATTGAACAGGAGAACGACGATCGCAAAACTAAGAGGCGGCACACCGTGATCTACAAAAATTCCACGCAGTAGCAGCGCAACTGGCCATGCCAGCAACCATGCCAGGGCAGTGCGTATAACCATGGATCGAGGTTGTGCCAGAATCTTATGTCGAAATGCACCTACGAATGGAGAGACTAGAAACCAGCCAGCAATAAAAGGCAATGCGGTGACGATGATCTGCGGGATAGCCGCAAATCCTGACGCTTCTCCATGTGAACTGCGTCCTAACGCAACAAAAATCAAAAAACAGAGCAGATCACCGGCTACGAGCAGAATTACGGCCCTTCTATATGGTATTTCCCGGGTAGGTTTGGCTTCTTTTTCTGTTACTGGTGCATTTGTCTCTTCAGTGGTAGACACGATACTCACCCCTTTAAATATTCTGTTTTTCCTGCTGCTCTCGCACCAGTTGCTCAACGGCCGCAAGTTCAGTACGCACGCCGCGTATGCGCAACATAAGCACAGCTAAGAAAGCAAACAAGGCAATCCATACGATTGCATAAGCTGCCACAAGATAACCAAATCCTTGCATATATTTCCTCGCTTCTCTCGCCTCCTGATGGATCAGGGGTGTACAGTTTTTATTCGATACTGGCGCGTAATTGTTGTGCTAAGGTCTGCGCTCTTTGCAATTGATAGAGTTGAATCATCAAGAAACTATAAAGCAATGTAAATGTAGTCAGAGAAACCATTAAAGTGAGCACTACCGAAGGAGGTAAAGCGCCCTGAACACCAACCTCCGCAGTTGGGTGCAGGGTGCGCCACCAGTTCACAGACTCATAAATGATCGGTACATCGATGACACCGATGATTGCAAGCACGGCTCCTGCACGAGCGCTGGCCGAAGTACGACCCATATAGCTACGCAACATCAAATAGCCAATGTACATAAACCAGAGGATCAGCGTTGTCGTCAAGCGGGCATCCCAGGTCCACCAGGTGCCCCAGATGGTCCTACCCCAGATGGAACCAGTGATCAACGCCAGTGTGATGAAAAAAGCTCCAAGCTCGGCTGAAGCACGAGCTGCCCAGTCCCAACGTTCATCCTTCTTCACGAGATAGCCGATACCTGCAATGGCAACTATCACAAAACCCAGCATACCAAGCCATGCCAATGGCACATGAAAATAAAAGATTCGCTGCGGATTTCCCTGTATGGCATCCATTGGAGCATACAAGAAAATCATCCAGATGGAAACCATCATCCCTATAAGGGAGAGCGAACCTAGTAGAATGGATACAACAGAAAAACGTGTATCTCGTTTGTTTGGGCCATCTTTCGCCGCTCCATGCTCAATAATTGCTTCTCTTTTTACTAGAGCCATATCTCTTAATCCTCTATCACATATTCAAACGTAAGCAGGGAAACGCTTAAAAAAATTACATCGAAGGCCAGCATCATACCTAACCAGGGTGGTTCATTCACCGATGATGCCATCAATGCTCCTGTAGCACGAACCGCGCCTATAACAACTGGAACAATCAATGGAAAAACCAGTAGTGGCAATAACAATTCACGAGCCTGCGTCGCTGCAGCGATTGCTGAAAATAGCGTGCCAATGGTGGCAATGCCGATGGTGCCAAGCAATACAATTGGCAAAAGTTCACCTGTAAAAAGGGGAACAGCAAATAGGGCTGCAAAGATGGGCAGAGCAATAATTTCTACCACTGAGATAAATAAGATATTCCCCAGTAACTTTGCAAGGTAAATTGCTTTACGATCTACCGGGCAAAGCATCAAACGATCCATTGACCCCTTTTCCTGCTCTGAGGTTATGGTACGCCCCAATCCGAGTAAACTGGCGAATACAAATGCTACCCAAAGAGCGCCAGGAGCAATTGCAGCTTTATTATCCACGCGCAGATCGAAGGCAAAGTTAAAGATAACCAGCACGAGTAGCGCAAACAGTCCCATACTCATCCAGGTTTGCTTGCTACGCAATTCGCAGCGAATATCTTTCCACAATATAGCCTGTATCTGTGATAGAAATGTCAACGCAGCGCCTCCTCATATGCCAGCCGAACACTCCCCGCTTCTAAGTCGTTCGAAACCTGATGATACACCACGCGTCCTCCACTCAACATGCAGATCTGGTCGCTATATTTCACAGCTCGTTCAAAATTATGTGTGCTAAACAACGTCGTACCACCTTGTCCTGTATGTTCTCTGATTAACGCTTCGAGTAGTTCAATCCCTTCATCGTCAAGCCCAGCATCCGGTTCATCGAGCAAGAGCAACCGCGGTGAATGTAATAAGGCTCTTGCCAATGATAGTCGCTGAAGTTGACCACGAGAAAGGGTTCCAACTCGCTCGTTTGAGCGCCGTGCCAGTCCCACCTGTTGTAGCAAGGTAACAGCTCTCTCACGCGCATTCTTCACAGCATACATACGACCAAAGAACAGCAAATTCTCAAGCCCTGTCAGCTCATCATACAGGTTGGGCTGGTGGCCAACAAAACCCACTAGCAAGCGAACCTGTTGTACATCTTGTCCAATATCCAAACCACCAATACCCGCAGTTCCCGCCACAGGTTTGGTTAAACAAGCCAGGATACGTAAAAGTGTTGTCTTACCTGCGCCATTCGCGCCAAGCAGTGCCATACACTTGCCTTGATCGAGCACAATATCAATGCCACGCAAGATAGGCTTCAGATTATAGGTTTTCTTGAGTCCCTTTATCTCCAAATACGGAGCGCTCACGTTGCCCCCTTGCCGCTACTTCTGGCCGTTTTCTTCATTGTAGCTGACTGCTCTGCATCCTTGCTCATCAAATTGCGAAGCTCGGCCTTTTTTCTAGTACGACGTTGCACGTATTCTGATTTCTTGATTGTACCAGATTCATAAGCCTTATCGAGATTTAGTAATTCCTGAAGTAATGTCTCTTGTTGATCATTTTGTGACGGTTGAGCATCTTTTGATGATAAACGACCCAGGGGTCCCTGCACCTCTGCGTCATTTGAAGATGGGCGACCCAAGGGTCCCCACCCCTCAACCGCACCACTCCCGCCCCTACGTGAGGTCTGTAACATTTGTTTTGGCCTGGTTGCTGCTTGACGGAGTGAGAGGCGATACATAAACCATGTCACGCTCACAATAGCCAGCATCAATAGGATCGCAAGGATGATCCAGAGTGTATTCTGGTTGAGAGGTTGAGGATTGATAATTTGCTGAGATACAGGCAAACCATCCAACTGTACATGAATTTGAGTTTCTGCAAGGAGTTTTTTTGCATTGAATTGTTGGAAAGTGCTTTGGTTAGCATTCACCGGGCCCAGCGCATCCATTCCGGCTGAGCTGGCGTGCATGTTCAATGGTACCAGCATTGAAAGATTCACCGTAGGATAAACAACTGTATAGCTGAAATCATAACTTGATGTTCTGTAGGGTACTTGAAAAGAAAATGCAAACTGCGACATGCCAGGCGTAATAGCAGCATCAGTTGCAAAACCAGAATCTACTTGAATGACCTGGTATCCATCAAAGCCTGACTTGAGCGACACATTACGAGCGTTTTTTGGTAATGAGAAGAGCAGTGCATTCGGTTTACTACCATTCGCCTGCAGTGATCCTACGTAGGTCGTTGGGCCTAAATTCTCGAAAATGTAGTTTTCAGAAATAGTTATAAGGCTACTTTGCGCTTCAGCTTTATCGATCAAAATATTGGCTTGAACGACTGCAATATTGGCAGTGCTTTTTGTAGCATCATAGACAGTCAGATTGATCTGTTGAACAGACCTGGTACTCAGATCGATCAAATCAGTGTAATATTGTGCCCCCTGATAAAGTGTATAGAGAGCATAGTTGATGGTTTTATCTGTATTCAGACCACTAAAAGAGAACATACCGTGAGCATCAGTCGTCGTGCTTGTGAGATCGCGTGCATTCTCCCCCTGCGCCATTTGCAATGTAATACTTTGGCCCGCCACTGGAGCATTCCGTTTCGTGCCATCGAGCAGTTGTCCATAAATGCGACCAGTATTTGTAGCAGTATGCGCTGATGCTTGTAATGGGAACAGGAGGAACACAAGAGCAAGAAGGAGCGCTCCACTCAAGGGCACCAGGACAGGGGCAAGCCCAGTCCCTACTATACACGAACGCGCATCGTCTTCGCAGATGTTAGTGGGTTGAGCAAAACGTAACGTGAATGTTAGGAAGCGAAGGTATTCTCTCATGGAAAGGACGAAAATGTTGAACAAATGAATCAAATCGTATATAGTAGGGGCGTGCCCTTGCGTCCGCCCTCGGGGTGGGGTGGATGTCCCTTTGCGTGCCCTTGCGTCCGCCCTCGAACTATTGATTGCTTCTCTACGATAATCATTCATTTACTTGTTCGTTCTGTTCTTTCAGCAAGCGCAACTTCTCTTCAATCAGCGCATCAAGTTCTTGTTCGCGTTCCCTGCGAGATTTCATTGCAAGGGCCGCGCGCCGCATATAGCGTGTGCGCATAGAACGGTAATCGGTTTCTCCGAGGTTACCAAGCTGATAATCTAGCTCGACTTCTTGAAGGGCTGAACGTGCATTCTGTTCACGATCAGTCTGAGAATTTACTGATACATTTAAACGTGTGGCCTGCGATGTTTCGAAAGATGTACGGCGATAAATCGGGTAGAGAACATAAGCCAGAGCAAGGCTACCAAGTAATAGCGCCACAATGATTGGTAATAACTGCATCATTCAACCTCCAAACCAGGCTGTGAAAAAACAGGATCTTCGGTAGCAAGCTCTTGTTCGATCTGTCGCTGGTAGAATACCAGCTCTTTCTCATCTAAATTCACAGATTCTGTTCTATCAGCATCATCAGGTTCTTTACCAGCGTGTGATTGCCAGCTTCGCAGAACAAAAAAGACTATCAGTGCTCCACCTATCATCAATGCGATAGGAACGATCCAGGCCAGTAGTGTAAGGCCTTGCATTGGAGGTGCTAAAAGGATACGGTCGCCATAACGCGACACGAAATACTGAATTACATCTTGCTCGGATTTACCTGTTTGCAGTTGCTGGCGAATAATACCACGCATTTGTAATGACAACATTGCCGGAGAGTCGGCAACAGATTCGCCCTGGCAGACCAGGCACTTCAACTGCGATGCTACATCTTGCACGCGTTGATCCAATGTTTGCCTGGAAGGCGACAGGAGCAATGTGTAGAGCCAGATAGAACTGACAATAGCTACGACGCCAAGAAATAGAAACAGAGAGTATCGCTTTTTCATGTTGTGCCCTCTTTGTTATCATGAGAGGGATCAATGGCTTCCACGGAGGGCGATACAAGCGTTCCTCCTCCACTCGACACTATTCCTGCCACCACTGGATCGGGAACTTTAATTGATTCTAGTTCGGTGAGAATGACAGTTCGTTTTCTTCTTGGAGGCCACCAGCATATGATACCGCCGAGAAGCATTACTATTCCTCCAAGCCAGACGAGAGGCACAAGCGGGTTAACAAAGACGCGAATGGTAGCCTGTGAAACGCCATTCCAATCTGCGAGAAAGACATAGAGGTCTGTCAGATTATAGGTTGTGATAGAGATCAGGCTCGTAGGCTGATCCGCAAAGCTGGTATAGAGTTGGCGACCCGGATAAATAAACTGTTGTAGCTGCCCGTCATGCCAGACTTGCAATTGTGCTGTCAAAATCTCCACATCTGGATAGGTTCTATCGATATTACCAAGATATACCAGTTTATAGCCCGCTACATTCATTTCCTGTCCAGGTTTGAGCACTGCATCTTGCTGAACCTGGAAGAAGTGCGAACCGATGATGCCTACAGCAAGCATTACCAGTCCAAGGTGTACGAGGTAGCCTCCATAACGCTGCCGGTAGCGCTCGAAAAGCATATAGAGAGCGAAAAGGTAAGGCTCTCCATGGCGGTGTCTCACACGCACCCCACGCCACATTTCGTAGAGAATGGCACAGGCGGTAAAAGAACAGACGGCAAAGGCGATGTTCGCCCAGACATCACGAATACCCAAAAGTGGTAGCACAGCAGCGCATAGAGCCGCTGCCAGCGCTGGGATACCCAGGTTACGCCGTAAAGCGCGTGTAGAGGTACGTCTCCATGCCAATAGAGGTCCTATCCCCATTACTAGAATGAGTACAATAAAGATTGGTCCATCAACCTGGTTATAGAATGGAGGTCCAACAGTGAGCGTTTGATGGCGAACAGCATCTGAAATCAGCGGGAAAAGGGTACCCCAAAGCGTTGCGAACGTTATACCAACAAGCAAAAGATTGTTGAGCAAGAAACTCCCCTCACGCGAGATTACCGAATCAAATTCTTGTTCTGGTTGTAGCATTGGTAAGCGAAAAACGAAGAGAGCAATGCTAAACAGAATTACAATGCAGAGGAACGCTAGAAAATACGCGCCGATCGATGAATAGGCAAACGAGTGCACGGAGTTGATAATACCACTACGTACCTCAAACGTGCCGAATATCGAGAGGGCAAAAGAGGCGATTACCAGGCTTAGATTCCAAACCTTGAGCATGCCCCTGCGTTCCTGCACCATCGCTGAATGAAGAAATGCTGTTGCAGTCAACCACGGAAGAAGTGCTGCATTCTCAACAGGATCCCATCCCCAATATCCACCCCATCCCAGGACATGGTAGGCCCACCATGCTCCCAGCATAAGCCCCAATGTCTGAATTGACCATGCGACTAGCATCCAACGACGAATTGAGCGTAACCACTCGCTATCGAGCTTGCCGGTTATCATAGCAGCAACCGCGAGTGCGAAGGGCACTGCAAAGCTCATATAGCCCATCAGCAGCATGGGTGGGTGAATCAGCATGCCTGGATCCATCAAGAGCGGATTCAGGCCCACTCCATCAGCTAAAGGCACTGGCAAGCGTACAAAAGGACTGCTGACAGTTGTAAGGACAATCAGAAGAAATGTCTCTATGCCCATCAAGGTAGCAATCGTGTAGGGCACAAGTACAGCAGGAGCACGTTTTGCAGTAAAGACAAATATCGCAGAGAAGATTGACAGCATTAACGCCCAGTATAGCAGTGAACCTTCTTGTCCACCATAAAAAGCCGAGATCGTGTAGTACCAGGGCATCGCTCGACTGGAATGTTGTGCAACATAGCTTAAACCAAAATCATGTGTGAGAAAAGAAGCAATCAATGCGGCTGATGCCAGTATTAGAAAAAAAGCCACAGCCAGAACACTGCGTTTGGCGCTGGCAACGAGTTGGGGTAGTCGGCGTGTCGCACCCAATGGGGCGACGACCATCGTGAAGACGGAAAATCCTAAAGCAAGTATGAGCGAGATGATGCCTATATCGGAGAAATACACAATAAAACCTTTTCCTATCGTCTTGCCTGACTGCAAAGCGGTAGACGCGAGAGCGTCGTTGGCAAGGCGGGTAAGAACCGTAAATTATGGCCCTGGTGTCGCAGCCTGAAACTTTGATGGGCATTTTGCAAGTAGCGTTTGAGCCTGAAATGGACCCTGGCCCGTATAACGGCCCTCTACAACTACCGTGATACCAGGCCGAAAGATATCGGGCACAATGCCGCTATAGACAACAGGGAGCGAATGTCCACCATCTGAAATAACAAAACGAACCTGTTGCTGTTGATCGTTGTGTACAATCGATCCCGCCTGTACATCGCCAGCCACACGTACCGATTGCGAACTACAGATGGAACAATTCTTCAGTTCAGAGACGGTAAAATAGTACACAGCATCAGCCTGTGTATTGGCAAATACAAGATAGACCACCGCTCCCAGAATAGCAAGCCCACCCAGAATGAAGGCTATCGGTAGCCTTCTACGGCGGCGCGATAATGGCTTCTCTTCTTCCTGAGCCATACTCTCAACAGTTTGCATGGTACGACCTTCCAAAGGACCTGAAAATAATGTTGACTTTTACATAGGTGCAATAGTCGCCTCGAACATTCCGTTGAGGAGCGCACCAAGTAAAAATACCAGTATACCCAGTGCTAGCATGAGTTGCGGCGCGACTTTGGAAAAACGCGTTGTACGCTTTGCCAGTTTACGCACACTACTCTGTCCAAGATATATAGCTAATACGAACATGCCAAGTGCGGCGATAATCTTTATACCTAAGATAGTTAAATAAGGCCAGCCGAGAGATGTCGTCGTCAGACGATCAAACATCATATAGGCGCCGCTCAACAAAAGCACACCTACACAAATATTAACCATACTCCGAAAAAGCGTGGCAATCTGTGTGTATATTTCAGGCGCAGCCCCTCCAATACGTAATGCAGGTAGGATTACCACAAGATATACGATACTCCCACCGACCCATGCAGCCGCGGCCACTAAATGAGCAGTCCTGACAATCAAACGAATTTCAAACATCAAGTTACCTGGCGACGAGTTTCTGACACGTACTTAAGGAATAGAGTAAAGCCTTTTCCATCCTGGGACGGTCAATCCCAACATTTTCTATTATCGGGTAATCAATTGCAGGTTGCTCTGAAATGACTGCTCAGTAATCTCAGCTATTACTCTACTGACAACCACTCCCTGGCGATTGATAAAAAGAGTCTCAGGTGTAGCTGTTACTCCATAGCTAATTGCAGTTGAGC
>Ga0116218_1000225_pt1 | contig 39628 bp, 32 predicted proteins | sample Sb_taG_2_FD_88966 | JGI IMG/M metagenome (GOLD analysis project Ga0116218, IMG submission 88966) | Peat soil microbial communities from Weissenstadt, Germany - Sb_50d_5_LS metaG | ecosystem: Environmental > Terrestrial > Soil > Wetlands > Peat | place: Germany: Weissenstadt | collected 2010-09-21 | reverse complement strand
ATCGAGAGCGGCCTCATGAGAGTCTGAGGTATCTCTCTCCTAATCAGTTTGCCGAGGAACATCAGTTGCAGACTCTCCCTTATTTACCCTTATTTTAGTGCGTAGTGTTTCGGGTACTTGACAATGTGTGTGTGTGTGTGTGGAGGGGCTTTTTTGCGTTTCCAACAGACAAGGGAGAGTGTATGCCCGAATGCCGTTTCGTCTCAGCTTGCTCCTCTTTTTTCTCTCCCTTTTCTCTTTTTAATGCTTGACAGCTATTTCTTGGTTCCTTTCTTGCTTGCTGTCATCTCGTTGCGCAACTCGTGGGAACGAGTCATGGTCTTGAATCGGATCCTGGCAGGACAACTGAGTGTGGCCGAAGCCGCACCCCGCACCCGTGCTGAACCGCTCGATACGACAGGTTCAGCGTATTATGGCCGCCTATCGAAAGAAGGGAGTAGCCGCTGTTGTGCACGGGAACCGAGGGCGCAAGCACAAACAGGCGATTGGCCCTGAAGTACGTGAGCAAGTGCTGGAGCTAAATGCTTCCAGTGAATAGTTGCGGAATAGGTATCGCCTTCTGTTGCCTGGCATCAGGTAAGAAGCAGTGTCCTGGATGGTGATTCCGCAGGTTCAATGTGGAAGCATGTAGCATGCACCACCTATGCGGGGTGTAATCAGCACCACCTGCGCGATCTGCTGCAAGAGCGGGAAGGCATCGTGCTGTCGCGAGCGAGCGTGCATACCATCTTGCAGGCTGGACAGCTGTTGGGAGAACCCAAACGCCGCAAAGCACAGCATCGTCGTCGGAGCATTCGCTACGCGCAAGAAGGCATGCTCGTGCAGATTGATGGCAACCGTCATGGCTGGTTGGGGGATCGTGGCGGCTTTCTCAGCCTCATTGCCTGTATTGGCTACTTGGAATATCCGTTCTTGAAAAGAAGCAGTGAGTAGCAGGAATATAAACACGGAAGAGACAGAAAAAGCGGTTGATCTTGTCTGCCTGTCACGCTGGTATGCTTGAAGATAATTGGACGCCCGTCGGTTCCGTTCGATTCCTTTCATCGCGCTCTCCAGCAGGCCCCACGCGTTGATCACGGATTCGACCTCTCGATCACCTCATTTCCTCTTATGTGCCTGAGCCCAGATGGCAGCAGGCTTTGCCCCTCGGTCGCGGATTCGACCCCTTCGGTTCCGCACGCGAGCCAACCCGGTGGATGATTGTGCCTCCCGGTTCGGTGCTCACCTTTCATACCCTCTACCTTTGATGGCGTCTCTTGCGCACAGCGCTCTCTCGCCACCCGATGAGCAAAGGAGCCAGGATAGGGTTGTAGTGGCTCCTTGAACCATCCGTTTTTGAAAAACGAGACACAACAAAAAACAACCCGGTGGTCTGAAGACGAACTGGCAGATCGTGCCTGTCACGCTGGGCTTCTTGGGGATCACCTGACGCCTGTCGATTCCGAAAAGTTTATTTAGAGAGTGCAGTAGAAAATTTTCTACTGCACTCTCCTTTTTGAAAAGCAGTGAGAGCACATTGTTGCTGCTTTAGAGATTACATCCCGTGAATGCTGATTTCTTTCTGACGGGCGTAGCTGCGGATTTCTCTCGGATTGGTGATGCCTTGACGTCTTGCCTCAAGCATCCACTCGAACAGTTCGTATTTATTTTTGAAGAGGCCACTGCCACAGAAGATATTGCGTTTGGCGAAAGGGAGGGGAGTCGTTTGTATGCTCTGTGGTGTGATGTCTGGAAAGATGTTACTTCCAGACCACGGCTGAGACAAAATATACCGTGGATCATGGACCCATTCTGGGCACGGGAGTTGATAACGATTGCATAAAAACTCTACGGAGGCTGCACAAAAAGCAGCCCAATGGCGCGTATACTCTGTGTCATGGTTAGGAGAGACGAGAGGCTGACTCACCAGGCTGGGTCTCATCCCTTTCGCGTAATCGTACCAGGCGTTGGTAAAATTGCCCAGGGCGGTCCAGGGATCTTCTCCTTGACAAATGTCAGTATAAGCCTGTGTCATGGTCTGAATGATCGCGGGCATAAGGGGTGGTTCTTGCTCCTTGTCCTGGTATGCCCTGGCCATAATTTCAAACATGCTGAGTGTCATGAGAGTTACCCCCTTTCTTCATGGCATTGTCCTGTGTTCCCCGAAAAAAGAGTGTCGAGCGACTTCTCAATCTGTTCAGCGTGTTCTTCTTGCGCTTCGGGGAGAATGTACGAATTGAGCAATTCCTGTGCTTGCTCGATCGTTTGAATAGCGGTTTTTGGAAGGAGTATGGCGCAATCATCAAGATCTTTGGGTCTACCGGCTGTTATTTTGAGGGCAAGAATGTATTCTCTCGGCGGGATATAGATATGGAGTGGTCCAAACCGTTTCCAGAGCGTGCCGTCAGGAATATAGATATCCTGCATCAGGATCACCTGGGTGAGGAAGTTGAACCAGTTGGGCGGCAGCATATGCTTTCTCGCGACTTCGAGCATACAGGCACTTAAAACCTCACGCATGCGTTCAAATGCATCTTCTTCGAGCCAAAAAATGTCAATATCTTCTGTGGAACGGGGTGCGTTCTCAAGAAGCAGCATGTAGGCTCCGCCTATGAGCATCATCCGAAGCGGTTTCTTGACTCCTCGGTTTTTCAATGCTGCTCCTAAATCAACTAGGTAGCGTTCGATGTCGCGTGCTTGCATGGCGTTCCTTTTTACACAGACCCATGTAGGGTATCAAGGTAGGTACTGTCCTGGGGATGCACGTTTCGCAGGAGGTTCACGATCATCCAGTGCTCATGATCTTTTGCCAGGTGCAGGTAATCGGTTCCCCACCACGCGGTAAGCTTCACTGTTGCTATCCGGTCTCCCAGATCGAAGATGAGCATGTCAGTTTGAGCAGCTTGCGGCATTTTCCCCATTTGCCGGGAAGCGTTCCTCAGCTCTAGGAGTTCGGCGAACGTCAGAGTGATCAGGCTCTGGGCGCCTTCTTCTGCTACCAGCAAGCCCCTTGCCTTGAGATCTGGATGGGTACTGCGCTCGATCCTGGTAGAATCGCCTTCTTCTATGCCTTCAATATAATCAAGCACTGTTCGTCTGATCGCCTCATAAGGGGCGTGGATGGGCTCACTGATCACGGTTGGTTCAGTACGTTCTGTCTGCCACTCTCGCCGCTCCCGCCATTGGGAAAGTGGGTGTCCCTGTTCAACTCCCTCCCGGCAGAGGTCGACACATTCATTGCAAATACGTAGGTGTCCCGGTCCTGGAGTGAGCTGAGTTACCTGGTCTTGCCTCTTGCCACAGAAAGAACAGTGAGCAAGGGTGAGCGTCTCGGGTTCTTTGCCAGACCACATGAGTTTCCTGCCTTCCTCTCTGGTGTGATTACGCTCTTGAACGTTGCATCTCCACTTACTATCATACCATAGGTTGACTGTGCGGCCGTGTTGCAAAAAAGAAAACTGCGCTTTTCCTATAATGACCCCATAAATCGCGACAAAAATTCGAGGGCTCGTAAGGTGTAAAACAGTCGATGCAGAAAAAGAAACGGAAGCAGTATACGGCAGAATTCAAGGCGAAAGTCGTCCAGGAACTGCTCAAAGAGGAAAAGACGGTGGGGCAACTCGCAGCCGAATATGAGGTGCATAGCAATCTCCTCTATCGCTGGCGCGACCAGGCCCTCGCCGGCCTGCCAGGCGTCTTTCGCGATGACGCCGCCCGAGAAGCAGCCGAGAAAGAAGCCGAGTGGCAACAAGAGCGCGAGAGCTTATATGCGGAGATCGGACGGTTAACCACCCAGATGCGGTGGCTGGAAAAAAAATCTCGAGGGCTGCTTGGATAGAGAAGCGCGCCGGCAGCTCGTCGAGTGGGAGCAGCGAGAATTGCCGATCAGTCTGCAAGCGCAACTGCTCGGACTCAATCGCACCGCACTCTATTATCAGCCCGTGCCTCCCTCGCCTGGAGAGATCGCGCTCAAGCACCGCATTGACGAACTGTATACGTCCCATCCTTACTATGGGTATCGGCGCATCACGGCCCAATTGCAGCGAGAAGACCAACAGGTCAATCACAAGGCGGTGGCCAGGCATATGCGGGAGATGGGACTGGCCACCATTTATCCGGGTCCCAACTTGAGCAAACGTGCGCGAGCCGCGGCGATTTATCCGTATCTCCTCGCGAATATCACGGCGAATGCACCCAACCATATCTGGGGACTGGATGTGCGCCGTGTCGGGTCCTATGGAATTCCTGTCGAAGACAGGAGAGGTTGAGAGTAAAATCCTCTAGGACAATGGCTAACCTAGCGTCGAAAGATCAAGGGGACTGTAGCATGCCATTAAAGCGGAACACGAGGGAAGGTATGTGCGTCATGGGTCTGCAAGTCCTGTACGCAAGGTGAGACTGGGACTGTCAAATCCGAGTTCCTGACGATGACCCCCACATCCGTCGCAGCATATCTGAAGCGACGACGCTGGTGTAAGTTACGTTTGTCAAGTGGCTCTGTCTCACTTTACGTGAACGGCTCACCCACAAAGGAGCATGCGTTGGCGTAGCAAATCGAAGTTCGCACGTCCATACATTTGCCTCTTGATGCACTTGAGCTTATTGACTTTGCCCTCCGTTTGTCCGTTGCTATACTCGGTCGCTAAAGCTGCCCGAACAGCATCAAAGTCCCGATAGATCCCCGTCGCCAAACTCTGCAATTCCTTGATGTCACTGGCTTTGGCTTTCTCTAACCAGCGTCCTAAAACATGCACTTGTCGTTTGGTCACCATGACACGAAAATCTTGTGCCAACTGGTAAGCCAGCCCCAAATCCTCATGAGTCACACGTAAGTGGTCGAGACGTACGGCTTGGGCTATTCGCAGTTTTTGTGGATTGCAGACAAACAACCATGCCGCCTCTCGTGCTGAGAGCGCTGTTTGAGTAGCAGAACGAACGGCGGCGTTCTTCCGCATCTCAGAGGCGCTCACCCCTTCTGGTTGCTGTCGAAGCGTTCGCAGATACTCGTAGACAATCGTCTCACCCTGCCGATATCCCCGCTCCCGAAGTTCGACAAGCAGACGCTTCACCTTACGCTCACCCTCTGCCCAACGCTGCTGGAGATAGTCTTTGTATGGATCAAGGTGGCTTCGTTTGCCTGGGCGCGAAATCTCAGGAAAGCCCGAAGCAGTCAGGTAGCGACGAACGGTGTCGCGGTTGAGTCCAACGAGAGCAGCAATGGCGACCTGACTTGCCCCTTGTTGATGCAAGTGCATCACTGCTTCATATCGACTCAAACGCCGCGCCCGCCGCGCTTGCTGCTGGAGAGCCGTTGGCGTCAGCGGTGCGGGAATTGGAGCCGCTTTATCAGGAGTATCAACCTCTTCTGATGACGTGAGGAACTCGTGGTGCTGGTCTGCCTCCTCCTGCAACACCTCATGTTTGCGCTCAAAGAGCCGCTTGAGTGCGTCACGAAGATTGAGCAATAAATGAAAGCGATCGGTCACTTGTTGGGCCTGGGGAGCTCCTTTGCGCGCTCCCTGCGCATAGGCTCCTGCACGGTCACGGCTGATGAGTTCGACTCCGGGATGAGCCGCCAACCAGGCTTCCAAGGTCTCGGCCTCACGGTCAGGCAACAGCTCCACAATGCGATGTCGTTGCAGATCAACCAGGATGGTGCCATAGGTCTGCCCCTTGCGGATGGACCAATCGTCCACTCCAAGCACGCGTGGGGGAGGAGCATCGGGCACGGGAGAGCGGCGGAGCAAGCGCAAGAGGGTATGGACGCTGACAGGCATCTGCACGTTTTTACTCTCACGAGCCGCAGGTCGGCCTCCCAGTTCTTTGGCGATGGCACTGAGCCTGCTGGCTTGTCGGCTCGTGCGACGTGCATGGGCCACTGCAAGATCGGCAAACGGCTCGGCAAAGGTTGTGCGAGCACAAGTGGGATTGGAACAGAAAAACCGACGCACCTGGACACGGAGCACCACGGCATATTCCAGCAAGGAGAGGTCTGCGAGCGTGCGTGTATACCTGCTATGAACCTTGACCGCGACTTTCTCACATAGAGAACACGCAACGGCCTTCTTCGAGGAACGGACCTTCAAGAAGAGGGTTTGACCTTCACAGGTAATCTCCTCAAGCAGCAGATCAGGGCAAGAAGGAAACAAAAAGGTGGTTATGGGCAACATAGGTCTACTTTCACAAAAGGGAGAAAAGACGATGGAGAAGTTCTTTCTATTCTATCACCTTCGAGCTGTTCACGTAAAGTGAGACAGAGCCATTTCCTACCCGTATTTTACACTGTATCCCTTTGGCTTGCTCAGCACTTCGTTCGAGACGATGCCACTGCTTGCGATCAAGCGATTTTGGCCCCTGAGATACCATCTCCACATTGCGAATGCGTTCTGTGGGCTGAGAATCAGTCAGGCGATTCTCTTTAGCCCAGGTGAAGAAGCGACGAAGTGCTGCCAACCGCCGGTTAATCGTTGCAGGAGCAGTTGGAGGCATCTGTTCCTGGAGAAACTCGCGATAGGCACGAATATCCGATGGGGTAATCTCATCGATGTGAACATCACAGAACGTCTGAGTGTACCAGGAGACAAAATGGGAGAGATCCGAAACATAGCGCTCATAGTATTGCTACTGGCATCTTCGGCATGGAGAGAGTACTTGAATGCTTCAAGGACTTCAGGAATATCAACAGGATTGGAAATCATAGATTATCTCCTCATGGAGAAATAACGTGACAGGTTTCTCATGTGTGTGATTCTTTTACAATAGATGAAATGAGGTGAGGGAGATTATGTGGTGTGTTTTTTGGCCGTTACGTGCGCAAATTTGCACGTTTTTTAGCGTACAACAGATGAGGTTCGAAGGGAAACAGCGGACATAATCCGCCTTCTTTGCTTATGAAAAAGTTTTGAAGATGATCAAAAACTATGACAACTTCGAGCATACTCTATGAAAATGGATGATGATAGCCACGAATAGTGAAAACGATGATCTAAGATACGTACCCATGGAAAAAGTTGTCTATCTATCTGAAAGCATCACTAAATCCTAATACAGAGTTCAGGATGTTTCAAAAAAACTATACGCTCATGGCAGTTGGTCTAAAGCTTCTTCCCATCATTTTGTAACCAACCAGCAATGCTGCAAGGGGTTCAGTACCCTTTCATTCTCGCCACAAGGAGAGAGTAGTACAACCAGGTCCCCTCCACACCTCCGCTTTCTGCCTCTTATCCTTCATCGTACCGATGACTTGATGGGCCTCTTGCCATTGCCCTACTGTCGCTCACGGGACGACTTCCAACTCCATCAATGTCATCGCTCGATTCCAGTCGCTCGTAATAGTAGTGATGAACTTGCGACTATCTGCTTACCTTCCCTTTCATTTCCAGTCTGTGATGAGCCGGTTTAAACTCATCTGAGAAGACAGCTTGCACATTTATCACTTCTCATCCTGGGCTTCCAGAAGCTGGAGAAGGGGTTCGATGAGCTCCTCTCCCACCTCGTTGCGCACCAGAGTTCTAAACTGTGTCTCGCCCAGCTGTGTTCGCTCTTGAGCCAGCCAATGGAGGGAAGTACTTGCCTGAGGTGCACCAGCCTGGAGGAAGTAGCGGAGACTGGAGAGGGTATATGTGACCGCCTCTTCCACTTTGCCAGTTTCCATCAGAAGGGCACCCAGGTTGAGATTGCTATTGGCCATACCAGCCTGGTCTCCCAGTTGTTCTCTGATCTGCAGGGCGCGCTGGAGCTGCCGCCTCGCCTCCTCGTAATTCCCCTGGCGTTGGGCCAGGATCCCTAGCTGATGGATAAACATCGCGGCCCAGTACGAGTCTTCGGTAACCCAGCTGAGGGTTTCCAGGCAGAGTTGTTCCGCCCAGTTGTAGGCTCCCCACGTGAGGAGTTGCTGATATGCCTGTAAGGTGGCATAAAGTGACTCGTCCAGCTCGCCAGCAGCACGGTGGTGGAAGCGGGCTTCAAGCTCCTGCACGAGTTCGTCTTCCTGACTCTGCTGCCAGTAGGTGACGCGCCAGTGCCAGTAGCGCGCGGCCCGGTGATGGGCATCCACGCTTTGCTCCTCTGCCGCCAGATTCGCCACAGCTTGAGCCGTCCAGCGGTGCACGAGGTATGTCGGCTCTGTGGTGCCGCTCACGGGAGCCAGCAGTCCCAGGTCCAGCAGGATGGCTTTGGCCTGCTCCATTCCGAGAGGGATCTGTAGGGGGGGACGGGCCAACTCGACTTGGTCCTTCTGAAGCAGCTCCGACTCGTCGCTGCTCAACCCGAGTGTCTCTAATGTGGTCTTGCGGCCTTCCGTGAGCGCTGCCTGTTGTGCCTCGGTAAAGCGGGAGAGCTGTGCATCGCGATCGGGATCGGCAGAGAGCGGCTGCTCGTCTCCGATCTGCCAGCCCAGACCAGTCTCGTCGACCGGCAGGCGGTACACTGCCACCCCTTCGAGGAGGTGCCGTGCCAGGGGCACCGCAGTCAGGCTATCCAGCAGCTGGCTGAGCACCACATCATCGACGGCCAGCGTGATCGCCTCTGCTAGCGCCGCGTCCAATCCTCGTTGACCCTGCTGCCAGACCGTAGAGGGAGTGAGGTTGCGCTCGATCAGCGCGCGTTCCATACGCAGGGCGATGTCAGCAAAGCGCGCCTGTCCGCCTCGCAGCAGCGCATCCAGATATTCCAGCGTGCGGGGGTGGCCACCCACCTGCAGGTACGCCTGCTGTTGATCTGCGAGCGAAAGGGTGTCGAGACCGGGCAAACGCCAGATCAGCTTGCGCGTCTCAGCCCACGACAGCGGGCCGAGGTGCTGAAACATCAGACGGCGCTCAGCCTGCTCGGGGAGTACGAACGGATAGCGGCTCGTAATGAGCAGACGCGCTCGCCCTGGCGTGTTTACCCAGCTAGTGAGAAAGAAAGCCAGATCTGTATCGGTGAGGAGGGCGCGTCCCTGTTCCAGCCGCAGGTTGTCCTCAAAGTTATCGACTAGGAGCAGCAGGGGTTCGCCTGCACAGAACAATTGCGCCAGCAGCTCCAGGCGCTCGGACCAGGCCAGCCTGGGGTCGCGCAGCACGAAGGCGAGCTCGCGCAGGGGATGGCTTTCAGGAAAATGGCGGTGCAGACACAGCCCTAACAGCCGCTTGCCCACTTCCGTGAGGATAATCTCCGTGCCGACAGGGCCTGAGAGCGCTACCACCAGGCCAGCCTCCTCTCCCAGGGTAGCCACGATCTGCGCAGCCAGCGTGCTTTTGCCAACGCCTCCCAGGCCATGCAAGACCAGACCCGACTGCTTGCGTAAGATCTGGTGAGCCTGGCGAGCTTCAGCTCGCCTGCCGACAAACTCCCCCACCTGGCGCACCACCATCTGCGTGCCGTAGTGAGGCTCGAGGGGCAACGCCAGCACTTCAAACGCTTCGTGCCGGTCGTAGAGGGGAAGCGCCTGCCCATGCAGGAAGAGCGTAGGCGTAGCCCATTCGGCCAGCGCACGCACGCGCCTGTCCTGGCTCCGCTCTCGCTCCTGCTCGAGGGTGCGACGCGCCTGGCTGAACGCGGTCAGCGCATCAGGGTGCTCTACCGTACTCAAGGTGTGATAGAGTTCCCCGGCCAGGCGCGTGGCGTAGGGATCACTCACTGAGGCCGTCATGGCCAGCACCGACGGCACTCCCTGCTCTAAGAGCTGCCGGGCAAACCCGGACAGAGCCACTTCGCCCGTGCCAGCCTCCTCAGGCACCCCGGTGGAGCAACCCGAGAGCACCAAGAGGGGCACACCTCGATCGGGTGGCAGCACGTCGGCTGCGAAGCGAGCGGCATCGACGCGATCTTCTTTGCCGTCCTCGTCTTCTAAGACCAGGATGCCAGGACGGGCATGGCAGGAGAGGTGCAATACATGGAAACGCTGCAGCTGCAGCGCCTCATGTAGCGCGCGCACCGTTCCCTGGTTGAGGATACGCACATACACGCGTTCCTCCCTCCGGGGTGTCTCTACTGCGTCCAGAATACGCTGGAGTTCCGCTTCGTAGTCGAGCAGCTCCCCCCTCGTGTTGTTTGCCTCAGGGCTGGCAATCGCCACCAGGATTCGCAGAGGCCCAGCAATCGCCATGGAAGGGGTCGTTCCCAGACCACCTACACTCCGGTAGAGCTCAACATGGGGGTGCAGCGCCAGCGGGGGACCTGGCTCACTGCCTTCAGAGGCTGGCAGACGTAAAGTCTCCCAGGGAAGTCCAGCTAATCCATCCTCAATGTCCAGGGCCAGTTCAAGTGAGCCGCCTGTTTGAACGGTCGAATTCACCAAGGTGGTGAGCCTCTCCCCTACAGGACCACTCAAGAACGCCTGGGTGAGGATTCCTCCAGCGATGAGTGAGCGTTGGTGGAGAAGTGACTCACCACCTGCCACACCAGCATCTGCCGAACGTAGAGCGATCTCCGCCCCTGGATGTTGGCGGGCCTGGCTCAATTCCCACACGCGTTGCACATCCCCCGCAGCCAGCCCGCGGGGAGTGTGGCTGACTTCACTCTCTATACTGGAGAGTGTGACCTTTTGCGTGCCCAGGTGCAGCGTCGCCAGGCGTGGGCCTTCAGGACGGAAACCTGTCCCAGGAGGAGGGGCTATGTTCGCATCGCGTTCGGGACGAAGTGGTCGTTCTCCGCGTAGGGTAGCGATCACCTCGCGCACTCTGCGGTCGTACTCGGGGCCATCAGCATGGCGAAAATCCACCCAGACGCGGGAAGCCAGCAATGGAGGTAGTTCAGCATCGTCGAGCAGCACCGGGATCAGGCGCTGTTGTCCGGCCACCACACGCGTGAGCATGGCCGCATATTCCTCAGTCACCCAGGGGCGCGAGAGCGAGTTCGGGCTGACTACCAATATCCCGTTGTAGGAGGTGCGAATGCCCTCGTCTAGCTTGTGAACCAACACATCTCCAGCAGCGATCTCCCACTCATCATAGAAGACCTCCAGGCCAGATCGGTACAGGTTCTCGGCCAGCGTGTGTACCCAGGCCTGATCCTGGTGTCCATAGGAAATAAAGACATCGAACATGCTCCCTGCTCCTTCGTACGTGGTGTATGTACAACCGCATTTCTTCCCACACTCCATCGATTACCAGGCATTGATGTGATTATAACATGAATACACTCGAGTAGCTACTCATGGTCTACTTGATCCAACCAGAGAGTACTGACATCATCTAGGATGATGGTTCTTTTCATAGCTCTGCTGATGAACACAAGAGCAATGGAAATCGATGCCACATCCTGGAACAGCGTGAAGCCGTGAGTTCTATTCCACTCCAATATAAGACACATGTTCAGGTACTATCCGCTCGTTCGATGCTCAAGGTTCAGGAATCAACGAGAGGCTCTACGTCACTTTCTGTGCTATCAAAGCTCATCTGATCAATAGGCTTCGAGGAAATCTGCTTGAGAACCTCCCTCAGCAGGAGTTTCTCATTTGAACTGCAGAGTTTAGCACGAGAAGTGCTGCAGAGCCTCGTTCGATAGGATCGATGAGGATATGTCACGTTTATCAGCAATCTTTAACCACCCTGGAATGACAGTACTTTTGACAGGAACACGCACGGTTGACAGGAATACATGACGGATGAGGATGAACAGCACAAACCAGCAACATGGCATTAGAAGCACCTCAGAATATCCCCCAACTGCCGCCTACCTGGTATGATATACTACAGGCAGTAGCATTCTTCTTTTCATGTGAAGCCATTACCCAGCTGACTACTCTCAATCGAAAGCTGCTCTCAGCGTCGAGTGACCTTTCAGGCCTGACAGTCAAACTGTCAACTTACGGGATGGATGGGAGCACTCAAGCAAGGACACGTACGGAAAATTTAGAGCAACTGGATCGGCCTTGCAAGCGCCAAACTGGCTCTCACCCATGCAAGCTCTGCGGCATGCATGATATACTTAGTATCAGACTATCTCAAACTCTATGCCGTAAGTTCGTTACTCTGAGTCGCTGGTCCATCCTCATTCGGGAAGGGGCAAAGAAGATATGACAATGGGGGAGAAGTTTCAGATTCAAGTTTTCTTCGATCATCACGATCAGGGTTTCAGCCATTTTGAAAGAAGACCCGTCAAAAGTGAGAGAAGGTATTCACAACGAGCGGCTCTCAAGAGAAGTCTTTCATTCTTCATGCACCCTCCTTGACATGTAGTTTAAACCCTGTTAAAGCGAATCGTCTCATGTTGATCGTGCAAGTTGTTCGCTTTTTTGTAGAGGCCAACCCGGAGCGATCCGCAGGTTGAGCCTTGATGGAAGTGCATGGCTACCTACATCTTCGGAAGGAGTAACTCGTGAAGCTTACCCAATTCTGGCAACAATTGATGCTCCGCCTTGCACTGATAGGTGCTGTACTGGCTGTGTGCGTTATTTGGGGAGGGTTGGTGGCCCCTGTTTCAGCTGAAAGTACCGCGTCGGCACCAGTAGTGAGCCTGAGTCCAACGAGTTTGAGCTTCGGGAACCACCAGGTCAACACCACCAGCTCGGCGCGGACCGTCACGCTGACCAATAGTGGCAACGCCGCCCTGACCATCCACAACATCGGGCTGAGCGGCCCCAACAGCGGTGATTTCCATCAGCAACATACCTGTCCCAGCAGTTCCAGTACGTTGGCGGCCGGGGCTTTCTGTTTCATCAACGTGACCTTTACCCCTACGGCTGAAGGCACTCGCAGCGCCAGCTTGGCGCTCACGGACAATGCGTCCGGCAGCCCGCAATCAGTAGCATTGAGCGGCTCTGGCACAACCGCGTCGGCACCAGTAGTGAGCCTGAGTCCAACGAGTTTGAGCTTCGGGAACCACCAGGTCAACACCACCAGTGCGGCGCAGACCGTCACGCTGACCAATAGCGGCAACGCCGCCCTGACCATCCACAGCATCGGGCTGAGCGGCCCCAACAGCGGTGATTTCCATCAGCAACATACCTGTCCCAGCAGTTCCAGTACGTTGGCGGCCGGGGCTTCCTGTACCATCAGTGTAACCTTTACCCCTACGGCTGAAGGCACTCGCAGCGCCAGCTTGGCGCTCACGGACAATGCGTCCGGCAGCCCACAGTCGGTGACCCTCAGTGGTACAGGTGTGCCGGGGATGCCGCCAACGGGTAGTGATCCAAATGCCCAGCCACCCGCGAACAATATACTGCAGGAGCCTCTCGGCTGGATTGCACTTATTCTGGCTGTTGTAGCCGCGGCGGGAATCGGCACGGAGTTCTTCTCTGGCCGCCAGCGCCGGTCTCGCCCGCGCTGATAGGGCTGATAGTTTTGGGTGTAAGCCGCATGGTCCCTGCGCCGCGATGTCCAGGCACCCACACAGTTCTGCGTGGTATAGATGGAAGAGAGATCTTGACTCTATGCGGAAAGTAATTTGCTTTTTGTGTGTATTGGCTATAGCCCTTGTTGTAGTGCAGAATATGCACTTGCAGGTCCAGCCGGTAAGCCCCTATCGCTTAATCATTTCTTCAATTGGAGTGGATACTGCTGTGGAGACGGTTAGCGTGCTTCACGATGGCGACCTGGCGACACCTTCGCTTAACCCGTGGGATGATGTGGGATGGTATAACGCTGGCCCACGGCCAGGAGAAGTGGGAAGCGCGGTAATCGATGGGCACCTTGATCGTCCAGGTGGCTCCCCTGCTGTATTCTGGAACCTGCGTGATCTACATGTCGGCGACACCGTAATGATCATGGATGCAGCGGGTGGTACAGTGCGCTTTCGCGTAACACGCATCGCACTGTACCACCCGCAGCAGGCTCCCGTTCATCAGATTTTTGGAGATGAAAGCGGTTCTCATCTTAACCTGATCACGTGCGCCGGGGACTGGATTGCAAGTCAGCATCAGACAGCCTTGCGACTGGTCGTATATACCACACTAGTCCGATGAAAGAAGAAAATGGTGGGGAGCGAGGGGTACAGCCATTGAATATGGTTGATAAATCGACCGGCCCTCTCCAAACCGCACTTTAGATCGGTTTTCGTCAGTAGGCAGTCGGGACAGGCCCTGTTCTCAAGGAGATGGCTCACGGCATTGCCCATTCCGAAGCAGAGATACCATAATCTGGTGTCTTTGGGCCTGTTCGCCGAGCCGCTATCTCCAGAGGGCAGTTCTCAGAAGGACACGCAGCATCTTGATGTAGAGTTTCCCGTAACGGGAAGCAAAGAGGGTCAACGTTGGTGAGAGAGACACCGATGCCCGTCGGTTTCGGTCGAGTATTTGTGTATTTTCCACAATTAGTGGAATATTTGTTCTTTCTCTTCGACTTCTCCCCTCTGCACACATTCTTCGGTAATCCCTGACTGGTATACCCTCAGTTTCCGTGTCCTTCTCCGCAGGACTATGCCAGCCCGGTTGCTCATGAGCTATCGATGGGTTAGCCCGATTGTTTCGCTTCTCCACAAAAGCGTGTGAATCTCACACACAACTCACGCAGGCATTCTATTTTCTGCATCATTATTCACGAAATAATTTTGTCTTTCACATTGCTTTGATACTATTAATAACGTCAGACGCCTCTTGCGCAACTCGTGCACCGACCAGGGTGCACTCGCCACTACATGATGCAGAGCTTGCACATCGGCTCCCACCGCTTTGGCAATCGCCGGTAACGTCTTGCGTTTGATCTCGGACAGCATGCATACCAGAAGATACTTGAACACTTCAAAGCTACGCACATCAGGAAACAGCTCCTGGTAGCGCTGGGCAAACTCATCCACGAACATCACTGTTGGAGTCGCTCGCCTCGCCTTCGTCATGCTTCATTCCCCCTTGTTTGGTGTCTTCACATCCCTCATCTCATATGATACCCGTTTTGACAGAAGAGGGTTAGTGCCTCGCGTTTTCCAATACCTCCGTGAGCATTCCTGCCTATTTCCTTACGCCATGGCTTCCCGATATTGTTGGGTGGTCCAGGCGACGGAGGAAACAAGATCAGATGTGATAGAGTACAAGCAGATACAACACCTACTTAACCTAGAAAGAAGACTGTTTCATGAGTAACTTGAACGAGCAAGTGTCGAACAATCCGAAGTTCAAAGACAGCGAAGTAGCCCCCTCGCTCCTGGCCTCTCTTGAGTGGCGTTCCATCGGCCCCTTTCGAGGTGGCCGCGTGGTAGCAGTGGCAGGCGATCCCGTCAACCCACACGTATTCTACTTTGGCTCCACTGGTGGAGGCGTCTGGAAGACCACCGATGGCGGTCAGTACTGGGAGAACATCTCTGATGGTTTCTTCAAACGGGCCTCGGTTGGCGCTATCGCAGTCGCCGAATCAGATCCCAACGTGATCTATGTTGGTATGGGCGAGACTACGATCCGCGGCAATGTCTCTCACGGCGATGGAATCTACAGGTCAACCGATGGTGGAGAGTCCTGGACGCACCTGGGTCTAGAAGATACGCGCCACATTGGAAAGATCCGAATCCATCCGCATAATCCCGATCTAGTCTACGTCGCCGCTCTCGGGCACGCTCACGGCCCTAACAGGGAGCGCGGCGTCTTCCGCTCCCGCGATGGCGGCAAGACCTGGGAGCACATTCTGTTCCTGAACGAGGAGGTCGGCTCGCACGATATTGCTCTAGATCCCCACAATCCGCGCATTCTCTACGCTGCTCTCTGGCGCGCAAGACGTCTTCCACATACCCTCAATAGCGGAGGCGAGGGCTGTGGCCTTCACAAGTCTACCGACGGCGGGGAGACCTGGACTGATATTTCCCACAACAAAGGATTGCCCGCCAGCATGCTGGGAAAGATCGGCGTAGCCGTTTCGGGCGCAAGAAAGGATCGCGTCTGGGCAATCGTAGAGGCCGAAGACGGTGCTGTCTTCCGCTCCGATGATGCTGGCACCACCTGGGTGCGCCTCTCGGACGAAATGGACCTGCGCAAGCGTCCCTGGTACTACCAGCACATGTATGCCGATCCCCAGGACGCCGAGACGCTCTGGATACTCAACGAGCGCTGCTACAAGTCGATTGATGGCGGAGAGACCTTCACGCAGATTTCCGTTCCACATGGCGACTATCACGATCTCTGGATCGATCCTCGCGATCCGCAGCGTATGATCTGCGGTCATGATGGTGGTGCCTGCGTGTCCTTCAACGGCGCCGAGAGCTGGTCTTCAATCTATAACCAACCCACAGGCGAATACTATCACGTGATCACCGATAATCAGGTGCCTTACCGCGTCTACGGCTCTCAGCAAGATAATACGACCATTACGCTTCCCAGCCGCTCGTCGCTAGGCGCGATCACTCTCGCCGACTACTACGAGGTTGGCGGCTGCGAGAGTGGCTACATTGCGGTCCGCCCGGATGATCCCAATATCGTCTACGCGGGCTGTTACCAGGGATATATGACCCGCTACGACCACCGCACGCAGCAGACACGTGACATCTCAGTCTGGCCCGAAGCCTCCGGCGGCTGGCCCGCCCAGGATCTCAAATACCGCTTCCAGTGGACCTTCCCGATTGTGCTTTCTCCTCACGACCCCAGTGTCCTCTTCGCAACCGGCAATCACGTGTTCCGTTCGACGAATGAGGGTGCCAGTTGGGAAGAGATCAGCCCCGATCTGACACGCAACGAGAAGAGCCGCATGGGACCATCCGGCGGTCCCATCACGAAAGATCTCGTCGGCACCGAATACTACGGCACGATCTTCGCTTTTGTGGAGTCGCCGCAAAAGCCCGGTCTCTTCTGGGCTGGATCAGATGATGGCCTGCTCCACCTTTCACACGATGGCGGCCAGAACTGGCAGAATATTACCCCTGCCGCTCTACCCGAATGGGCGCTTGTCAGCATCATTGAGCCCTCGCCCCACGACCCTGCCAGCGCGTACCTTGCCGCCACCTGCTACAAACAGGACGATTTCCGACCCTATCTCTACAAGACCAATGATTACGGTAAGACCTGGACGAAGATTACGACCGGCATACCGGACAACGACTTTACTCGTGTAATCCGCGAGGACCCTGTCCGACGAGGCTTGCTCTATGCCGGAACTGAGACGGGTCTCTACGTGTCTTTCGATGACGGAGCACACTGGCAGAGCCTGCGCCTGAATATGCCTGCTGTACCCATCCACGATTTTGTAATCAAAGACGACGACCTGGTGGTCGCTACTCACGGCCGCTCGTTTTGGATCCTCGATGACATTTCGCCCCTACGACAGGTGAGCGATGAGGTCTGCGAGGCCAGCGTTCATCTCTTTCAGCCGCGCCTTACGACCCGTTTCCTGGCCGCGTTCAGCTACGAAATGCCACCGACTCCTGGCAAGAACTTTGCTTTCCTCGGTCCATTCCAGGCGACCTATCGTCAGCAGGAGATAGCCACGGGTGAAAAGGTGAGGAAGTACCTCGACGCCGGACAAAATCCCCCAGACGGTGCAGTTATCCATTACGCTTTGAAGGAACAGCCGCAGGGCGAGGTCATCCTGACCTTCTTCACCGCCTCTGGCCAGGTCATCAGAACCTTCTCCAGCGAGGAAAAAGAGGAACAGCTACGCCCAGGACCCGACAAAGACAAGGAGCAAAAAAAGAAGGAACCGCATGTTCCTAAAGCGGCAGGGGCCAACCGTTTCATTTGGGACCTGCGGTGTGCACCTCCCAGACGGATCCAAGACGACAGGAAATCAGAGGAGATCATGAAGGGTCCATTAGTGCCACCTGGTGTGTACCAGATCCAGCTTCAAGTGGGTGATCAGATCTACACCCAATCATTTGCGGTCCTCAAAGACCCACGCGTCGCCACCTCTCAGGAAGATTTGCAACAGCAGTTCGACCTGCTCGAGGCTATCCGCACGAAAGTCTCCGAAATTCACGAGGCGGTCAATGCAGTGCGCAGCATTCGCCGCCAGGCCGACGAGTGGGAGCAGCGTACCAGAGGACTGGATATCCACGAGTCGCTGCTTACCCTCGGAAAATCGCTCAAAGACAAACTTTCGGCTATCGAGGAAGGGCTCATTCAGCCCAAGGTGAAAGACCAAATGGACACCTTGTCTGAACCCATGCGACTCTCGGCCAAACTCGCTGCCCTCGCCGGCACAGTGGCAAGTGCCGATGCGCCCCCAACTCGTCAGGCAGGACTCCTCTTCGACGAACTTTCAGCCCGAGTTGCTACGATCATTCGCAAGCTCCACGAGATCATCGACACGGATGTAGCTACATTCAATACGCAAGTCCACGATGCGAGCTTGCCAGCTCTCATTCCCCCAATCACAGGCAACTGGCGCGGATAGAGACTCGCTGCAGCTTGCTGGTGAGTCGGGCCCCGCGCCACTCGTAGCCTACCAGGGCAAACAGGATCGGCGAATCAACCAGTAAGCTGCTCACAATCATCTATGCCAAGCTCTTCGTTACGCACTATGGGTCACTCATCTCCACAATTCGTGCGAGCAAGGATTTCAAGAGGGCCGTCCTCATCTGCTTACTCATTCGCTTCCTCGAACAAAGAAGTATTCTGGTAGAGCTCAACAACAGGGAAACGAAGCTCGAGACTGATCAGTTAAATAGTATCGTCTAGTCCAAGGATGTACAGCGACCAGAATCCCTGTTTCTCGCGCCTGAAAACCTCGACGAGGGGAAATTCAGAACTGATCAGCAAGTATTCCTGAATGCTGGGACAGGAGCGATACTGCAAGGACTTCTGGCCGCGATCGCGCGCTCCAGTGGTGGGAGAGAAGACTTCTGCCACCAGGGAGGGATAGCGGATGACGTCTTGCGCCCCTCGGTCGCGTGGATCACAACTCACCGTCACATCGGGACAGACACGGTACTGCTCAGACAGCTGTAGATAATAATGGGAGGATGGCTTCCCTCAGGTGTCGCATCCTCAGTCAGCAGGTGCTGCACCTTTTGGTACAGCACTCCAGTAGGGATATGGCCAAAGTGCAGAAAGCCTCCGGCTCCTTTCGTCGCCAGGAGGGGGTTATCGCCTTTTGCCGCATCCGCGGCAACTTGTCCAGGTTGTGCAAGCAAGGCTTGCATCTACTCGGCACATTGGAGGCTCCCTTGCACAGTCATCCCGTCCTGTCTTCTTGCTCGCCTTCTAGCTCACCGGAGTAGTTACAATGAAAGTAAAAATTAATCGTCGAGCTAATTGACACTTTCATTACAGTCAGTTATCCTTATAAAGGAGCACTTCTACGCAGCTTCATTTAAGGTTCTCTACATCCCGAGAAACACAATTACCCAGGTCGATGGAATGTCCTTCACACGAGCGCAATTAAGTGCTGCTGTTTTGGTTGAATTGGTTATATCTTCATGACGAAAGGCGAGGGCCACCTGATGAGGAAAACATTGAGACGGCGTTTCTGGCTTGAAACGGGCATGGCAATTGTGACGTGTGTGCTGTTCGTGGTCACTTTGTTGTACAGAGATTGGATAGAGGTCGTCTTCGGAGTCGATCCCGATAACCGCAGTGGAGTGCTTGAATGGCTGATCGTTGGAGCGTTATTCGTGGTGACGATCGCGCTTTTCACCCTGGCGCGTTACGAGTGGCGCCGGGCTCGGATAGCTCTGTCCTGATTCACCACCTGTGCTGGCTACCTGGGACATCTGTTTAGAAAAGCTGGAGACATGTGCCAAAACGATCACTTTTCCCTTTTGCATTGCCTTCACCAAGAAACACCGATGTCAAGAATATCGCTTCTTGTCTACAGGAGGGAAACAGAGCGAGGAAGACAAAAACGCGCAATATCCTTGAAACGGCTATTGTGCTACCATCTTATGACAAGTATCCTCCACTTCACCTTGGTGAATAGGGAGAGCACGAATGTAACCTCTTCTTCATAAAAATAGATGCGTGTTTAGAGCATCCACGCAAAATGAGCCGCATTGATTGTGCATTGCTGTCGTGTGATTTAACAAGAAAGCTCGCTCAATGAGGCGCAAAACGTTACATTCGAGAACATATATTCCAAGTAGCCAGCACACGATTTCCTAAACGGATGTCCTATGTTGGGTAGCAAGCATCATAGCTATGGCTATAAGAAATAGTAGAATTCCACTGATGAGAAGCATCATGCCTACAATACTCAAGGGTAAATTAATGGCTTCAGCGCTGCTCATTCCTACCATTGGGTGCCATAGAGTCAAAACACCACATAGCACTAAGAGAAGACTTCCCTGCCATAATAATGTCCTGGAAGCTATGCCCGTTCTCCTGCTTATTCCTATTGCCAAACGCGCTAGGCACACCACAATCCCACTTGTTAACAGGGGGACGCCAAAATAAAGCGCGGGAAATACTGCACTCAATGAACTTGCATTTGCGTATGTGCCCTTGAGTATGTTCGGGTACCAGAGATTTAAAATCAGCAAAGCACTAAATACTAGTATAAGGCCAGCACCAGCGAATACAGCCACTGAGATAATGCTTTTTCTTCTCTTCTTGAATTGCGCTACATTGTCACTTCTTGTACTCGCCGGGTTAGTCGGATTTGACGAAGTGCTTATCTTATCCTGCTGTACTGGTTGTTGGGGTGGTGTAATCGCGCCATCCCATAATAGCTGCTGGTTCGGAGGCGTGACCACATAGGTAGATTCGGACAATTGACCTGACGGTGAAACTACAAAGGTTGACTGCAATGATTGTCTTGGTGACGCAACCACGTAGGGAGGCTGAGACAACTTATCTGATGAAGTAATTGGAAAGGGAGATACAGTTAGAGGAGCACGCGTTCGCTCGCCTGCCTGTTCAAGAGCAATAGCCAGGTCCTGCACACTCGCATAACGCTGCTGTGGATCTTTCGCCAACGCTGTGAACACCACTTCTTCCATTGCAGGTGACACATCTGCAACTCTCCCATATAAAGCAGCAGGCGGGATCATCAAATGCTGGGTTGCTATCTCTCCAAAAGAGCCCTTGAAAGGACGCTCTCCACTCAGCCATTCATAAATCACAATCCCCAGCGCATACTGGTCACTGGCCGGACGCGGCTTCCCATTGATCTGCTCAGGTGCCATGTAGGGAATAGTGCCTGCCACTTCTTTCGTCGTTCGGGACCCGGTACTCTGGGCAATCAAGACCAGGCCAAAATCACTCAATAGGACATCACCATTGAGGTCCAGCAACATGTTCTCAGGTTTAATATCACGATGAATGAGTTTTCTATCATGCGCATATTGCAAAGCGGCTGCCACTTGCTTGACGTAAGCGACAACGCTTTTTGCTGGCACAGGGATGCCCTTAGGATGACGTTGGCGAAGTATCCCATTGGGAGCATAATCCATCACCAGAAAAGGAATATCATCCTCCACACCAAAGTCTAAGATACGAACAATATGCGGGTGAACAAGACGAGCAATAGTCTGTGCCTCGACGCGAAACTGCTCCAGGTGACTCCCTTCTAACCTGGTTTGTAGTACCTTAATGGCCACCTGGGTGTTCAAGTGGATATGCTCGCCAAGGTAGACATCGCCAAAGCCACCTTTCCCTAACAAACGGATCACGCGATAATTCGCAAGGCGCTGTCCTACACGGTTGCCCATCTTTGGATCTCTCCTTGTTTAACTTATTAGTGAAATCTATGGATTGTGGGATTGTTCCTAAGAATGGACGATGAGTACCAGGTATTTTAGAGGATCATTTAGGGTTACTAGTAGTGGCTCACTTGAGCAGGATGGATCGCTCTGTATTGTAGCGATGAAGAAAGAGAAGCAAACAGGCCTCGTGCATCACCACCGACTTGGAAAAGGACAATGTCATACGGGCAAAACGAGCCAGATGCTGTCGGAGCGATTGGATAGGGACACGGAGCGTCCTCACTCCTTATAGAGCGCACGTTTCTGCATCCCCTCCACCGAACCCGCCGTGCAGGTTGGCTGCAACGGGCTCTCCACAAGTCTCTCGTTACAAACCTGTAGAGCAGACGTGGCCCATCGTGTCTGCCTGTCACGCTGGTCGTCTTGCAGATAATCGGACGCCCGTCGGTTCCGGTCGAGTATTTATGCATTTTTTCTATTAATTATAGAACATCTGTTCTTCCGCTTTCGGTTCTTCTTCCAGCATCGCTGTTCATCGATGTCATTCTGAAAACTCCTCCTACCCATGCTGAGAGACTGTACTTTCTGTCCTTATTTTTCTCGCAGCGTCTGAACCTTGATTGACCAGCTAGTTTACACAGAAGTTTCTGGACACCTAAATTTGTTAGTGAGAGAATATCTCGAGTCTGTTCACATGCCGCCATAAGCCAAATTGCCTTAACACAGCATGCAACGCCTAAGCCTATGGAGTGCAGCATAAACATTATTCACATGAACCTGGCTAACCAGTTGGCCTCGCAATCAGGGCATCTTGTGTGGCAAACACATCAAACGAGCCTGGAGCCTGAAACACAGCATTGCCATATGCTGCGTCGACGAATGGCGCGAACCATTGTTTTTGCATATAAGTCGTCTGAAAGAACGCGTCATCGCCACCGTTCAGTGCGATAGCGGTATGACGAGCGGTATCCTCCATGGCGATATCATCAAAGCGGCCTTCTAGACGCGTCAGTTTATACCCGGCATGGAACCCGATTATGTTGAGCCAGGCCGGAAATTTGATGATATCCCCCTGCATCATCCATTCATCACCCTGCAAGAGGTAGGTATTCTCGGAGGCGATCTGCCCATTTCCATCGTAGAGTACAACCTGGACGCTCATCTGGTGCGCGGCATTGGCGATGGGTATGGCCTGGATATGCGCAACTTTGATCTCGCCTGTTAAGCCAAGATAGCTTTGCACCAGGATCATCAACCAGAGGAGCGAGACTGCCACTGCTAGCAACAGCAAGCCGCTCACGGCACGAATTACTTTGAAATGGCGTCGGGGCACTAAGCCTGTTCGATGGTAGTACTCTTTTTCGCCTTCACTCAGGGATTTTTGGGGTCTCAATAGTCCGAGGCAGGCCGTGAGGCAAAGCCACAAACCAACAATGCCAATCAGTAACAGGAGTACCTGGGGTAAGCCAAATTGAAATGGAATTTGCATCCTTCTCCTTCTCTCTATCAAAACGTGATGTGTGTAACCGTTGCACACGCTCGCGAGCCACACAGTTCACAAGCGCTGGAGTGTCTTCACCACCTCTGTAAGGGCGCGAGAGGCTTTGTTGACCGCGCGCTCGTTACCATCTCGCCTGGCGACCGAGAGTATCTTGCCATGGTGCAACCCCTGGTATACCAGCGATCTTAAACGCGAACCTGGATCGGCTTCTGGTCTTCCTCCGTAGCCATTCCAGAAGAGCGCCTGTTCCTGTGGGGCGGCACGCCGCTCCAGCAAGAAAAAGGTCCAATCCGCCAGGGGATCGCCCCAGGAGCCGCGGTCAGCATCCAGCACTCCTACGATGCGCGGCCCTTCCCAGGTGCGCTGGATGAGCAGGTTGAATAACCACAGATCCCCGTGTAGCAGCCTTGGGCGCGTGATCTCGTCTAGAACGGCGCAGTGATCGCGGGCAAATTCGAGCAGACGACGCAAGGCGGTTGTCTCCACACCCATATATTCAGCGTCGGCGAAGGTGCGTGCTAACCAGTCGAACAGCGTGAGACTCCACAAGGGATAGCGAGGACCACACTGCACCAGTCCAAAGGACTCTGCCTGCACGCTCGCGATCGTATGTACCAGCTTGCCAAACTGGCACCATAGCTCATCGTGCTCCTCTACCGTCAGCTCTGCCGCGATGTCCCACCAGAGTGTGCCAGGGATCCAGCGCTGAAAGAGGTAGTCTCGAGCGAGGATCTGGTGGGAGCAATCGCTCATGAGAATGGTGGGGAGCAAGGGGGCAATAGGGGCCAGTAACGGCTGTATGGCAAGCTCGCGACGCATGAGGAACCGTTCGTGCCAGAGGACGGCTCTTTCGGGCGAGGGAGCAACGCGCAATACTATGGGAGTATGCTCGGCAAGATCGAGTAAGTAGGTGTTGTTGAACTGACCACTACCTAGCTCTCGCACAGAGCGAATCAGCACCCCTGGACCAAAGGCGCGTTGGCACATGGCCTGGATATATTGCGCGGCAACGGGTTGTTGGAACGCGAGCGGGTCTCGTTGAATGGTCGTATATTCCACAGTTTCGCGGTTTCCTTCTATTAACTCCTGCCAGGAGTATAGCGCAAGAGGGAGCGTTTTTCAGAGGAATCTTCTTCGTATCTTGAGGATGCACATCTCCGTTTTGAGAGATGTGCTGTCTGGGCGCATCATCTTATCGACTGCTCTACTACCAAACACAGGACGAGGATCCTATCGTGTCCTCGTCCTGTGCATGCAGCCTCCTTTCTTACACCCCTATCAACGTCTCCTACGATGCTCGCCTGAACTGGCCCTACCATCTTCATCAACAGAGAAGACATGCTGACCTTCAACGCAATAGTACAACAAATTGCCATCCTCATCGGTAACCGGCACAGACTCGGTCTCGACATCTACCAGCAACGTTGCTTCTTCCTCATCGTCTGGACAGGTATGATGTTTCAGCCATGAAAGATTCATACTCTCTGGTTCTCCTTCTCACCTCTGTGTGATAGTATCCCCGCTTACTTATTTGACGTAATGACCTCTGCTCTCATAAAAATTGGTGCAACGCAATATGTGGCTGCCAGTAAATCACCAAGTGTGCAAGTGATTGTCAAATTTCAACGGGTGCGAACGATTTACTCCCTGCTGCTGAATATAGTGACTTTTTGTTGCTCTTCAACTTTTCAGGACTACGTATGCAGAAAGTACTAATTGGTGGATGACAGGCAATACATATTGTTGATCTTCTCACGAGATCAAGAGAGATAATCATCTCTAACCCGCAAGATTTATTAGTACTTTTTGACGGTATAAGACGAAAACATGAAATCCTGGAAATTTTCTTATACTATCTTTTCCTAGTACGTACCGGTACATGAAAAGAAACAAAGACACATAGGTATGAACAGAACAGCATTGCGGGAGCAGGAATGAGTGGCGACGATAATGGTAGTTGTTGCCTGGTAATTTCTCTTTCGTTAAAGAAGTTCTCAACACAATGTGCTGTTCACCGAGCGGGTCTCCCCTTTAGGGGTACCCATTCGTCCGGCATGGCACCCACGCTTTACGCTCTCTGGCTGCTGTGCGGGATGACAGGAAAGGAAGGAAGACTCATGCTGAAACGATTGATACGGTGGATGCTACTGCTGGTGGTACTCGCGCTGATTGCGACGTACTTTGTAGTGTCGCCAATGATTGCTATTCATGCTGCGGGGCCAAGTAGTTCGCCAATTCATATTGTTTCGCCACAATTCTTGCTACCAAAGTTAATCTGGCATCACTAATGAACGATGGCACCTGGAAAGCCGTCAAGTGAGATAGAATTCCTCTTGGAGGGCTTTCCAGGCTCATCTCGTTATAAGATCCAGCCAGCCTCTTACCTCTTTTGCATTGCGATGCCCCATCGCTTCCAAAGCCATGACGCTCGCTTCTCCATACTGTTGCGCTGTTTGTAAGTTTCCCTGTGCTGCGGCAGTTCGGGCCAGTCCATAATGGGCAAGCGCAAGCAGTTCTTGATCACCCATCGGAACGATAGTTAGCATCTCACGAAAGACTTCTTCGGCTGCCTCTATCTGCTGAAGACTCAAGTTGAGATTTCCATACTCATATAAAGCATTGAACGTGATTCGAGGTCTACCAATCTGCCGGGCTAAGGTCAAGCCTTCTTGTAAATACACCTCCGCCTGCGCATACTTCCCCTGTTTTTGTGCTATCGATCCCAAGTTGATGAGCGAGATGCTGATCCATTCGCGATGTCCGATTTGACGAGCGATAACCAGCCCCTCCTGAAAATATGTTTCTGCCTGACTATAGTTCCCTTGCTCTCCTACAATATCTCCTAAGTTACCAAGTAAGAGACTGATCAATTCGCGATGTCCAATGTGGCGTGCCAATGCCAATCCTTCCCGAAAGTAGTCTTCCGCCTGTCTATAGTTCCCTTGTTCGGTCACTGTGGCTCCCAAATTGATCAGGAGCAGGCAGGTTTGTTCAATATCTCCCGTCTGACGTGCCAGGGCCAGCCCTTCTCGCAAGTACACCTCCGACTGAGCATAATCCCCTTTACTACTGACTACTGATCCAAGCACCTTTAGCAATCCACTGATACGCTTCTTATCATCTATCTCACGTGCGAGCATTAGTCCTTCTTGCAAGTACAACTCCGCCTCGGCATATTCACCGCGTTTCCAGGTCACCCACCCAAGGTTATTGAGCAAAGCGCTGACACGTTCAAGATCATCCATCTCGCGTGCTAGAGTAAGCCCTTCCTGGTAGTAGGTTTCTGCCCTGCTATAGTTTCCTTGATTCTGAGCGATCTCTCCCAAATACAGCAGAGTAGTTGTAATCCCATAGCTATCACCCAACACCAGTGCAGCATTATACGCCCTCTGCAGATGCTGTTCAGCAACAGCATACATGCCGCGCACTAATAAAAATGGTGCAAAAGCGCAGGCACAGCGGACCAGCTGCATCCATTTTCCCAACTGATAGGCTGTTTCCAGCATGGCAAGGATGAGGTTGTTTTCCCGCTCGAGCAACTCGTAGTCCTTTTGATGAGCCTCGACAAAATTGGTGAAGTGGATAATGAACCGTTCGTAGGCCGTAGCGTCATGCAGGTGGAGCCGGGCGTAATCGGCGATGGTCTGATGCATGGTATAACGGCCAGATACGCTACTTTCAAGGAGTCCAGCGTCGAAGAGGGCATCGAGGACAGGCACATCACAGTTGGCGATGACGAGCGCGGCCTCTTCGGAGAAACTGTTTGGCTTAGACGGAAAGACAGAGAGGGCATAGAGAGTGGAACGTGCCTGCTCCTCTAGCTGCTGATCGGTCACGGCGAAGACCGAATGTAGAGAGAGAGCAGCACCCGACGGAAGGCTAGAGTGGCGTTCGGTTGGGGCACGTTGCTCCTCGATGTGCAAACGTTGCTCAGCATTGCTCAGGCGCGCAAGGGCGGCTTCGATGCGGCGGGTTTGCCTGCCGTACGAGTGCATGCGTAGATAGTTACCCATCAGGGTGAGAGCCAGGGGAAGCCCACCAACAGCATGCACAAGGTCGTGTGCTTTGCGTTCTTCATGCTCAATCACGGTGGGAGCCAGCATCCTGAGAAGCGTTATGCCCTCATCCTCTCCAAGTTCTTGGAGGATTGTGGCTCCGTCTGCGGCTATGGCAGTGGCGATGTTTGGAAAGCGGGTGGTGACTAGATGAGCACAATTGGGTCCTCCCACTTTTAAGCTCAACGCATCTTCGAGCCGCCAGGCATCATCGATGACCAGGAGCATGGAGCGCGAGCCGATAGCACGACGTAGAGCGATAGCCCAGGCCTCGCTGTCGCTTAAACTCGCCGTTTCTGTCGAGGAAATACCCAACATTGTCCCCCAGCGGCTCAGTAGTCCCGGCAAATGCGGTTCGGGTCCCAAAGCAGCCCACAATATACCGTCACTGAAATGCGTGCGTATAGCATCATCATGCACGAGTTCTATCGCCAGGGCGGTTTTTCCCACACCTGGCAATCCGTTGAGAGCCGTCAATGCGACATTGCCAGAGGTCAAGAGACGTTTTTTGAGACGGGCGAGTTCAGTATCTCTCCCAACGAGGCGTATGGCCGGTTGAAGCGGGATGGCAGGATCGAGCAAGGTTTCGATGGAGGCGGAGGTTGTTTCGGCATGTGGAGGCGAGCTAGATGCAGGATTCGAAGCAAGGTCCAATTCTTGTTCGCTCTTGCCGAAGAGCGAACACAATTTGCTGCGGAAGTAAGGGCCAGGCTTCGTGAGTCCGCGTTCCCAGCGGCTGACATTCAGGTGCGTGGTGCCGATGTGGTCGGCAACGTCCTGTTGTGACCATTGGTGCTGCACGCGGGCCTCCATTAGCCGTAGGCGCGGTCGAAGAGCGGAATGTTGCGAGCGCCTCATTATCCTTCCTTCTGGTAAACTAACTCTCCCGAAAGAATGATAAATATGATTAAGAAAATGATACCATATGCTGTTCTATAAAAACACTTCGATAAGGCATAATTGAGATAGCACTAGCGTTCATTTTAAAGCAGCCTACTTTAGATAAGCCAAGTAAAAAATCACCTTCGATTGGCACTCTTCAAACAAAGGAATGCTGGTATGCAAGCGGTACACCCATCTAAAGGAAAAACACAGAACGACTCTCAAAGACTGTCCATAGCAGACGTTCCAGAGATGCTGTATTTTGCCCCTGAAGGGCTACTCCCGGCAGGCCATACACTGGTACTGAACAGGAAACTTGGTACGCTCTCCTACCTCTCAAGAGGAACTGATCGTCCCCGGTTGGTGATGCAGCAACAATTCACGTCCAGCGAGCTGAGTTTGCTTCTCCCCTTGCTGGAGCTTTATCCAGACTATTGTCCCTACGAGGTAATGTTCGCAAGTTTCTACAACGGCACAATCACCGAAGAGACGGTTGAGCTTTGTCGCCAGCGTTTGTACGATGCATTAGACAGAGGTACCTGGGACCAACAACTGCGACCTCTGCGTAATGTGCTTTCGCGTACACGGATGAAGTTACGTCCCTTCGGCATCGATATCTCCTCGATTTTAGAGACAGGGTATATTCTCATGATCAGTGTGAGACCTGATTCGAGAGAGATTGCCTGATACCCGAAAGCCTCATGCTTTGCTCAACAAAGCAAGCACCAATCTGTTTTTCGGCGGACCACTCCTTGCAAACACAGCCCTTTCCAGCACAAAACGAAGTTTTGCGTTTTTTGAACGGTTGCGAATTTTTGTGCAGTAATCTCCCTAAACCTCTTGCTTTTTGTCAACTTCTCATGTAATCTGTACACAATACATATATTTTTTAGTAAAAACATATGTATGGAAAACAGTTTTGTACTCTCAATATGCATTGAGCGCACAGATGTTTTGAGAAAATAAACGCTCACCGATATGCAAATCGTATATAGAACAAACGTTTGTTTAACTACCAGGATAGAAAGGAAGTAGGCACTGCAGGTCACGTACATAGTTATTCCGCGTAATGCTTCTTTAAGTGGCATGTCTAACGGCAAAGATGCATAGCCATCGAAGACAGAGGAGATCCATCATGGAAACAACAACCTTTCGTAAAGCGAAAACCTCCGTCTATCATGTACAACCAGCCGATGATGAAATCTTACATTTTACCCTGGATAATTTATTGCCTGATAGCCATACGCTGGCCTTGAACCTCCCATTAGGAACGCTCTCCTTGATTGCCAACAGCCATGATGATCCCTACCCACTCCTGCTTGCTGAACAGCAGTTCACGACGAGTGAGATGTGCGTACTGATACCACTGCTGAAGCACTATCCACATTACTGCCCATACGAGGTGTTACTGGCGAGTTTCTACAATGGGAACACCAATGAGAAAACGATTGAACGCAGCCGCAATCGTTTGTTCGAGGCACAGCTCGAAGGAATCTGGGATCAAGAAATGAGGCCAGTGCGCAATGTACTCTCGCGCGCGCGCCTCAAAATGAGATCCTTCCATATTGAAATTTCTTCGATTCTGGAAACCGGCTATGTGTTGATGAGATTGTCCGAACGCAAACGCATGGGCGCGTAAGAAGCAGATTAGACCTTTGCGCACGCAGACGATGTATCTTAATAGCTGCCAGCAGCGCGAGCCGATTACCAGGCTGCTGGATATTGGTCGAGCATAAAGACTCTATGCGTTCTAGACGCAGGGTTATCGTGTTGCGGTGTACCGCCAGCAGTTCAGCTGTGTCCTTGATATTACAGCCATGCTCAAGGTAAAGCTCCAGGGTTTCCAGCAACTCTGAGCGTTTACGTCCCCTATCATAACGAGCAACTATATCAATTTGATCTAAATAGGGATCGCGCTGATCATTCGAGCAGGCAAACGCATAGAGATAGCGGTCCATGCCAAGCTCATTGAAATAAGCGCATCGCGCTTCCAGATCGAGACATTGACCGACCTGTAAGGCTTCTTCCGCCTCTATTAATCCCCTGCGAAAGTCCCCGATATCGTTACAGGCGCTACTTATGCCCGTGAACATTTGGATGTGCTGCTCGAGTTCCACCTGGCGGGCGAAGTCATCCAGCCAATTTCGGAGACCGTCAGGGTTGCTGTCTCTCTCAAGAGGGACAATAGCACAGAGCATATTTTCACGGGTATCCAGAAGCGAGCCAGGAAAGTTCTCCTGGAAACGGTATGTCGCCAATTTCAGGGTACGTCTAAACGCGTTCACCTGGTATTCCTCGTTGTTGGTGGTAGCCTCTTGCAGGCTTTCGGGCATTTGTAACATGGCAAGCTTCAATACAACGTGGGGCCTCGTGAGATCACAACCGAGGGATGTAGCCCTGCCTCGGAGCGATTCTCCGGCATCAGATTTCTCCGAAAGCAGCGCATCGAAAAACGCATGCATGGAATGCGTCTGGGCTGGCACATCGAGCAGGAGATGATGTTGAATGGCCAGAGAAGCCTGGATAGCGATAGTACTGGTCAGCAACTGAACCTCTCGCGAAAACTCAAGGGGCTTGCTTGAGTAGCAATTGATCAAACCGATACAGGTGTTTTGGGCGATCAGGGGGACAACCAGCAATGTCTCATACTGCACATTCTTCAGCGGGTTGAGTTGCGCCTGTTCGCGAATGTTCAGGGGTGGGAATTGACCAGGAGCTTCGACATCACACAGTTTCATCCGAAGGGGCTGATCAACTTCGAGAGGGACGATCTTTACGCCGCGCTCGCGGAGATCAGGCGAAGAGGCCATGGTCATCATCTGGCCATCGATTGCCTCCAGAAGGAGCACGACACAGAGGTCCATAAGGGTTATCTGGCGGGTCAGCGCTGCCAGCGAAACGAGCAGTTCATCCAGCGGTTTGGAGAGCGCGACTCCTACATCCTGGAGAAGATCGTACACTTTTTGTGCGGACCCTTCTACTGTTCTATTTTCGTTGAGGAAAACAGAAGGTTGCATATGCGCCATCTCTAGATCAGGAGAATTCGCACTTAACTCTGCAAGTGAAATTTCCCCAGCGTGCGTTGTCATGCTCATATCCCCCATCGATGAGTGAAGAGAACCTGTCGCTCAAGAGTTGTACACATATTTGTTCTACGTGGTAAATGCGACATGGTGAACATAAAATCGGAGCCAAACACAAGTTTAACATACAAAATCAGTCATTGTCCAGTGCAAATTGCACAATATTGTGCACATAGTTTGCCCGGTTTGTAATGACACGATGTTCTAAAGGAAGCAATGAGAAGACCGGTATAAGAATGCCGACACGAGGAAATGGTATCTTATACAATGCCTCCACGGTAGGGGAGAAGGTCAGCTTTCCACAGAGAAGAGAACTGGGAGACAACGTGAAGCCAAGGGATGTACACTCCACGAGATGAAGTCGTCTAAGAATGGGAGGTACTCATGTATTCGCTATCGCGCACACTTGTTAAAGGGGTGGTCTGGATAGGAGTGGCAATGGTCGTTATTGTAGTGCTTCACATCGGGGGTATCGTTGCCCTACGGGTAGGACAGTTCTCCCCACTCACCGGGGCGTTCATTGGTGGTTCGCTAGTACTTTCGAGCGTACTCCTGCCGATGCGCAAATCTGAACATGTTGAGCCGTGGATTGGCACTGAGCAAGCCGGATGGGTACTAATCGGCCTCGGTATCATAATGTGGGGATTGGGCGAGACGTTTTGGCGTTACTACATGTCAATTGGCCAGGCTCCCTTCCCATCGGTAGCCGATATAGGCTACTCAACTCTTCCCGTGCTGATATTTATCGGATTACTCTTGCAACCTTCGTCTGAATCTGGAGGGAACCGCTTCTTACTGCTGATGGACAGCCTGATCTGCATGGGCTCGATTCTGGCAATCGCGTGGTATTTACTGCTTGGTTCATTGGCACAAATGCCCGGGGAGGCAAATCTGGGCAAATTCCTGGGGCTGTACTATCCCGTAGCAGACACCGCCCTGCTCAGCTGCGTCGTGTTTATCCTGCTGCGCAATCATGGATCAAAGTACCAGGCTAGTGCGCGCCGGACGAGCCTGCTTGTCGTTGGATTAGGACTGTGTTTCTTTGTCACCTCTGACTTCATCTTTAACATCCAACAAAATGCAGGCACGTACGTGGAAGCGACGTGGATCGACCTCGGCTGGCCACTGGGCTTGATGACGATTGGCGTTGCTGCTTACCTGCGCCGATTTCTGCCCGCGACACTAGCAGAAGTCATCCAGCAGCGGATGGAGGATGCATCAGAATATCAGACATTTGGCGCCACGCGCTTCATACCCTATATACTTTTAGCGCTCCTCTTCTTTGTGCTGGCCTTGAATGTTCTCTCTATGGACCCCGGACAATATGCGATACGGCCTGTGCTGTTAGCAGCCACATTGGGAGTGGTGGCATTAGTCGTCATACGCCAGATCTTCACCCTCTGGGAGAATGCTCGCCTGGCAGAACAGCAGGCGGAATCGCTAGCGGACCTGGAGAGGGCGAATAAACGCATAGCGGAGCAGACGCGCCAGATCGCTGAGCACAATGCCGAACTGGAACAGGGCATTATACACCTCAAGGACGTACAGGCACAACTGGCAAACGGCAACATACGAGCGCGCGCCACTTTAAGCAGCGGAGCGCTGATGCCACTCGCAGGTAGCCTGAATCTAATGGCCGAGCGATTGATGCGGCTTGGGCAAACAAACGTGTATATGCACCGTTTGCTGGAAGCTCTGGGCGAACTGAGCATGGCTTTTGAACGGCATGCAAGAGGCGCACCCTTTATCATCCCCAGAGCCTGCAATGAGTTTATAGAGATCAACCGTCTTTTAATTTCTATGCGCCTCAAAGGAACATCCACCGCGTTATCTACACCCGGCTTGACGAGCCGTGCACGTGACAACGAAACGCAGCGCCAGACACCACTACCACTGCCTGTTACGACGCCTTTAGCGCACGGCACTGACGATTTGCAGCCCCATTCGCCCGCCACCGCGAGGCGGCAGACCAACACCTTACCACCACAGTCACTTTCCTCCATTGCGAAGCTCAGAAACAGGAGGGTATCAGAAGCACAGCAATCCCCCCCCTCGGGGCCGTTACAACCGCCATCATCGGGACCACTGCAATTTGAGAAGGTCAGCGACGAGGGCGCCTGAATATACCCGATCATTCGATGGAGACCGTGCCACCAGAGCTTGTCTGAAGCCCGGGTGGTATGGTGGGAGCATCGCGATTTAATCCTCTCGAACGCAGACCGCAATTACGCTTATGTTGTCTTTACCTCCCCGGTGGAGCGCAGCCTGAATGAGCATCGCACACATCGGCGATGCATACGGAGCACATATACGCACAATCTCGGCGATCTCGAAATCGCGCACCATCTCCCACAAACCATCAGAGCAGAGAAGCAGCACATCACCTACGCGCACAGGTACAGTGAAGCAATCGACTTCTACCGTTGGCAGATTACCCAATGCGCGCAGGATCTCATTGCGCTGAGGATGGGTATACACCTCATCGTCGGAAATCGCTCCAATCTCCACAAGGCCGGCGACGACAGAATGGTCCTGTGTAACCCTGCGTAGACCCCTGGGCTTTCGATACAGGTAGGTGCGGCTGTCGCCAACATTGACCACGAAAATGGAGGTTCCCCAGAGGAGAGCGGCCGTCATGGTCGTACCCATCTGGGTGTGTTGCTGCTGGTTGCGCTCGTACACGCGCTGGTTTGCATGCTGTACTCCCTCGACCAGAAGAGCCTTGATAGTTTCGCCATCTGTTTCGCCAGAGCGTAGAAGTCTCGACACCCTCTCCCTCATCTCACGAATCGCCAGCTGGCTTGCCTCGCTCCCATTCCCATGGCCTCCCATACCATCGGCTACGATGAACAGGCCGTTTGGTCGGGGCGCCGTTGACAGGTTGGTGATGTTCTCGCTGGCCGACAGGCTATCTTCATTGGGGCTTCCCCTGCGTTTAATGCCAGCATCCAATCCGGTTCCTATGTCCAGATACATTGCTCTTGTCTCATCTGTGAGATCGTTCCTCTGAAGACGAGGCGCTGAACGCACATATCGAGAGTAGGCAGGTTGGTGGGATACGCTACCTCTACTGCCAACATCGCTCGTCTTTACACGAACCTTCTCCGAAGTAGGGGTATGTAGTGGGGCTTTTTCCTCGACGGCATCTTGCGACTGCGGGGCTGATCGCCGATTCACTGCCGGAAAAGCTACCTGCCCGGGATTTGAGTTAGCTATCGCTTGCTTGCCGGTGGAGACGAGGACAGGCTGCCGGGAGAAAGAACTGGATGCAGGCTCTGTATGCATGATAGCTTCCGACCGTGTGTGAGCTGCTTCTAACTCTTCGTTGAAGCGCCGGAGTTCCTGGCGTTCCAGCCACCAGCCACGAATCAGGCGCGTGCTTATGATTAGAAAAGCGACCCAGGCGACAAGCAACAGGGCCGAGAGTAACAGCAAGCCGGCCATGGGCATGACCATCAACCATCTATAGGCTGCCCACAAGGCCGGTAGCTGCGGTACGACATGGAACAAGAAGCGCCAGGCCCGGGGAGGTAACCCACCGCACCAACTCAACAGGAGCAGACCACTCAGGATTAATACGAAACGCGCAAGTAGTCTGATCCAACTACTGTCCATGTATATGTCATGTAACTGGTCCAGAATATCGTTCATCATATCGTTCAGCTTTCATATGCCACGATGGACATGCTAAATCATGTCCTGCACCGATGTCTCATGGAATGAAGTCACCCTGATGACAGAGCCGTTTTGCACCAGGAAACGCAAGCCCCCAGAGCCCTTTGACAACATGGTATCCATCACTGTCAACATCCAGGCGTTTGGCTCGGGCTGGTTGCTCTGCCAGGCTTTGACAAAGAGCGCTGCGCCAATTGCCCGGAAACGTAGTGTATATGAAACACCACCGGAAGCGGTAAATGGCATTGATCCCAGAGATGTGGTTGTTCCATTGACATGCCTCAAGATTTGCAGGTTCGAGCCGTTGATGAGCGCCTTATACCAGTTGTTGTTATCGGTCCAGCGTAGCACGGCTCCCATATTGACCGCGGCACCCGCAGCGAACTGATTCACCGTCCCGCTAAAAACGACTTCGGCATTTGTTGTCGCTGGTCCAAGAATCGCGTTAAACGTGCCCTGAGCGTGGTCTATCTGGCCCGCGTTTCCAACAATAGAGAAGACCTCGATGCTATTGGCATCACCAATCCACTGCCTGCCATCAGTGGCGGTCCCCCAGAAGACCTGGTTGGCGCGCTTAAAGCTATCTTGAGCAAGGATGGTTACCGCACCTGTTGTCGGGGTGGATGGCGACGTGGGCCGAACAGTTCCAGTAGGTAAGATAGGCGTACTGATAGTTAACGGTAATGTCAGCGCTGCCTCAATGGAACGCGAAAAAAGCACAGTGCTTAATCCAACGATAATACAGATACCAATAAAAGTGATACCAATCCAACGCATATTCATTCTGCTACCTCAAGTTTAAAGCGATAGTTTTGTTACTCGGCGCGATTTCAGGCGGTGAACCGGCAGAGTCATACTGTGTAACAGTCAGTGAGGCCAGGGATTGAAGATGTTCATGAATCCAGGCAACGCCTTCGAGAACAGCGCCTGTAGAAGGATCAACCTGGCCAGCGTAGGCTTGATTGGCTTGATCGACCATGTCGTTCAAGATAGAATAGGCCTCGAGCTGCCCAAGCTGCACATCGTTCATGACAACGATCTGTTTGGTGTCGGCACGCAGTTTTTCCAGCCAATTCTGGACGTTGTTCATGGCCGACATGATCTGGGAAACACTCTCACGCACTGCAGGAGTTGAACCTGGAGCATCGAGGAGTCCATTGAGGTGGTAGACAATCGCGCCGATATAACTAGCCGGGTTCTGGTTGGGGCCGTTCACGTCAAGCAAACCGACACTTCCAAGTTTTGAAGTATCGGGGGGAGTTGTACCGGGAGGCATATCCGGCAGCATAAAGGAAAGCCCATCCAGATAGGTCAATGTGCGCAGTGTCTGACGTCGCACGAAGGCGAGGTCTTTACTCTCTTCCCAGCGATCCCTGGCGCTCGTCGTCCATTCGATTAACTTCGCGGTATTTCTATTAAACCAGTTATTAAGCCCCCCTGGTAATTCCAGCTCATTGAGCATTGGCTCAGATGAGAGCAGATGACGCATGTGGTCAAGGAAACTATAGTGGTGGCTATTGAGTGGGTCGGGCGATTGGGGAATTTCACCATAGTAACGCCACGAACTATAGTCCGGGGCGGGTGTTATAGGCGTCATTGCAGCGTCCTCCTCGGTAACCACAAAGCGACTGTTAAACTCAAGCAGGTTTGTGTGCCGTTGGTCACCTGTATAGAGCAGAGACGCACTGCCGCGGATGACATTCAGTTTACCAAGCAGGACAGATCTGGCTTCATCCTGATTTTTATCGCCCAGCAGCCAGGCGTAATAGCTTTTTCCTGCAGCAGGACTGGAGATGCCATGCAGATCAATTTGCACCTCATCATCGATGCCCTGGTCGCTGTTTTCGCTGACCTGCTCGCTACTCAAGAACATGACGCGGCCCACCACTCTACTTGTCGAATCAGCAACTGGGAGCATCGCACGCAGGCGGGGGAACCAGAGATAGGAAAGCAGGGCGGCGCCAACGATGAGCAAGAGCAGCATGAACACCAGAACGGCGGGAAAGCCTCGCCCCCGGCTTCCCGCCACAGCTACAGGTGGAGGCTGAGATGGTGGCACAGCTTTGGGAGCGCTCTGCTGTACAAAGGAGGGTATAGGCTCCAGAGGGGCTGTACTCCTGGCGAAGATGGTGCGCTCAGTTTCAGGAGTGAAGGGGCTAAGCGGTACAGTTTTTCTAGCCAGAGTACGCTGGCGCGAGAGCGCCAATTGCCCTTTCGCTATAGAATCCGCCAGCGCATCGATCGAGACATAGGCGGGGAATCCATTGCGCCATGCGAGCTTGCGTAACAGTTCGTTGCCGGATATCACAAACACAACCTGCAGATCGAGTTGGCGTTTCACCTGTTTCAAAGCGCTAAAATCATCTGGATGCTGGAATACTTTCAGCCTCGACTTCACAGGCAGCATAATCACCACCGGCTTTTTTTGTTCACCGATGCAGTCGAGCAGAGGCCCCCTCTCATCGGTCGGCTCAATATAGATCATGCAAAAGTCACCAGCATCATTCGACTTCATCGCGACCTCATTTCCGTGTCTTCGATGTATGGAATCGAAAGGATATTTTGGTTATCGATCGATAAAGGGGGGTACTGTGAAGGCACCGAGGGCAGATAAACCGGCGATTCGCACGATACATTGGCGCCTACGGGAGTCGCGGGTATTTTCTGCACTTGCTCGGGCGTTTGTTTCATTCCCTGGTGACTTATGCGCTGCTGGCGATGATGACGACGACGTTGCACAAGGGCCTTTTCTCCCTTACGCGACACACTGTGTGGTACGCTACCCACCTGCAGGTGGGATTGAACGTTCCAGGCAGGCGCAGGCCCAACGAGCGCCCGAGGTTGCCAGAATGCAGCTGATCTTTCCTCAGTAGCACCAACAGATTGCTCTGTGGATGGTTGCCTGGTAATGGTGGCACCCCAGGTGTGGATAACGGCTCCTACGACCACCAGTAAGCCACCGGTATAGCCCTGGATGGGTAGCAGTTCGTGCAGGTAGAATATAGCGATGATGGCTCCCAGGACCGGTTCGAGAATGTAAATAAAGGAGACAGTGACCGGAGAGAGGTGCTTTTGCACCAGCACGGTAATCAGCGTTGGGAGGAAGGTACAAGCCAGTGCTACGTAGAGCACGACCCATAGATCGTGTGGAAGAGATGGATGTACCCCTCGCCAATCACCGAAGAGCAAGACTACCAGATTGGACCACAGAGCCATCGTCAGTAATTCGACGCTGAGAAGCGGCCAGGCCGCGACGTCATCCTTCTGCTGGTGATCGGCCAGGAACACGTAGCAGGTGAAAAAAATACCGCCGAGAAATGCAATCAGCGAACCGCGCAGAGCACCGGTAGAAGAGTACATCACCAGCATGATTGTACCAGCGACAGACAGCACTCCCGCGAGCCAGGTGGGCTTTTTCACGGGCTTGCTCAGGAAGATCCACGCGATGAACGCTGCCAAAAATCCATTGAGGGAGGGGAAAAACGCTGTGCCGGTGGCGGTGGTGAATTTGAGCGCGATGGCGATGGTAATCAGCGCCAGGAACAGCCAGCTCCCCAGGAATACGCCACGTTTGACCACGGTCCTGTTCATATCCTTCCAGGAAAAGAGCATGACACAGAGCGCAAGAGGAACGAGCGAGGTCATTTCGAAAAATGAGAAGATAATGGGATCGATACGACCTAACGCCTCTTTGGACACCGAATAATAGGTCGCGAACAGGACGGTGTTGAGCAAAAATGCAAGGCCTGCTACCAGTTTCATAGGTAGCTCTCCACCGATTGCATTACCCGCCTTGTTGAAATACGTGGTGAGCGGGTTGCGCGCTTGACGACATGCACCTCCACATCATCCGTCTGGAACAGCTTTCGAGCGTATGCAACCACCTCCGCGACGTCGAAATCTTCACAGGAGAAAATGTCCATATTGACCATGCGGTAAGGTGCCCAGGCATGCAGGCTGACATGGCTGGTTGCGATGATCACAAAACCAGAGAAGCCGTCATCCAGAGGATTGTTTGTCTCGATATAGCGCAGTTCGACCGAACCTACCTTCTGCATGCCAATATGCGTTGGATAGCGATCGAGCACGTCCCGTAAGAAAGCCTCGTCCTCTAGTAAGCTGGGGCTGCACCCATAAAGATCAAGCATGACATGCTGCATTTCAAACTACCTCGTTTTCATGAAGGTTACTGTTGAAGCTTAAGAGGAAGTATACTTAAGGATGGAGGGGGATGATTACTTTTTTTCTTGTGGTTCTTTGTGCGCAAAACCAGCCAGATTGAAGTTGCGCGTCGCAAAATTGTGAGATGTGGCGCTAGCTGCTGATCTTATCCAGGAGCTGCTCACATTCTTTCAACATGGCCTCCAGTTCAAAGCGGTGGGCCTCTTCTAACGCTCTGGTGGCTTCTTCACGGGCCGACTCATCCTGACCCATCAGCAGGAGGACTTCGGCAAGCGCAAGCTGGCAACGCACTCGCGTTTCAACCTCCAAGCCCTGCAAGACAAGCGCGCGTTGCAAGGTGGATCTGGCGCGTTTCAGGTCATGCATTGCTCGCGTTGTCCCGGACTTTGCCTGCGCTATGCGCACATTCCCCAACGCAACCAGGGCTAGACCCAGGCAGGGAGTATTGCGAATAGCGCGAGCGGCCTTCAACGCTTTGGCAACGCATATTTGTGCATCCACAAGCCTTCCCTGGGCCAGATAGACCCCCGCGAGGTCGCAGTTCCACAGGCTGATATACTCACGATCCTCCACCTGTTCGGCCAATTGCAGGCCCTTTGTGTAATAGGACTCCGCCTCCTGTACATCGTCAGAGGCGGCGGACAGATCTCCCAGGTTGTGAAAGACGACGGACATCAAAGGGATATCACCGATGCGTTCCGCAAGACTAAACGCGCGTTGCAGGAATGCTTTGGCGAGGGTGTATTCGGCTTTCTTCAAGTGGAGATAGCCAATATTGTTAGAGACGTGGGCTATCT
>Ga0116218_1000222_pt1 | contig 40190 bp, 33 predicted proteins | sample Sb_taG_2_FD_88966 | JGI IMG/M metagenome (GOLD analysis project Ga0116218, IMG submission 88966) | Peat soil microbial communities from Weissenstadt, Germany - Sb_50d_5_LS metaG | ecosystem: Environmental > Terrestrial > Soil > Wetlands > Peat | place: Germany: Weissenstadt | collected 2010-09-21 | reverse complement strand
TGGGAGTACGCGAAGCGCGTGCTGGATAACCTCATGTAAAGGAAAGGTGTTGTTATGAATGAGCAATTGACCAACTATGTAAACGGCATTTTTGCTCCATACGATGGGGTAAAAAGCGTCGCCGAATTAAAGGCTGATCTGCTCTCCGATTTGCAGGAGCGGTTCCGTGAACTCAAAGTCAAGGGCAAGGATGATGAAACAGCCTTTGACATGACCATTGAGAGTATCGGCGACATTGAGCAAACAGTACAGGAGGTCGCCAACCTCTCCCGCTCTCTGGAGCGGCAGGTGTTCATAAACTTCAGTGCGAGCAATCTGCCAAAGAGCGACTTTGCGGACGTTATCGCGCATCAAGGAAATTTTAAAGGGAGTGCGTTGCGCGGCTCTACCTTTACGGGTGCAGACTTAACCGGTAGCTCGTTTCGGGGCAGTGACGTCCGTGAAGCCAATTTTGCTGGCGCCAATCTGACCGATTGCGACTTCGAAGCCCTTGACCTTGCGGATGCGAACTTCCGTGAAGCAATCCTTGTTCGCACCACCTTCAGCAAGTCGGGGCTGGTTGGAGCACACTTCATCGGCGTCAAGCTGACTGATGTCAACTTCAAATATTCCGACCTGCGCGGACTGCGACTTAATGGGCAGAGCTTTATCGGCGTCAAGTTTGACGAGGCGGCACTGAAGGAAGCTTCGTTTCAGGGCGCGACCCTCAAAAATGTGTCTTTCCGCTCGGCGTATACCTGGTCTAAGAAATATTACCGTGCCATGAAATCCATTAACTTTGATGGCGCGATGATGGATAAGTTAACGTATGCTGCGCTCAAAGGCATGGAAGCTGATTTATCAAAGGTTACTGTTCTATCATGAGGAGAAGACTGTGCAAAACACCGCAATTCAGGTAAAAGACATACAAAAATCATACAAGAAGCTCAACGTCTTACAAGGCGTGAATTTCACCGTGGAGCAGGGCAGCATTTTTGCCCTGCTTGGCTCCAACGGCGCGGGCAAGACGACGCTGATCAACATCCTCACCACGCTGCTCAAACAGGACAGTGGAACGGCCATCGTCAATGGCTTTGATGTGGCGTCCAAGCCAGCCCACGTGCGGCAATCATTCAGTCTGACCGGGCAATTTGCCGCCGTGGATGAGATTTTGACCGGGCAAGAAAATCTGATCATGATCGCCAGGCTCCGACATCTCAAACATCCGCGCCAGGTTGCCGACGATTTGCTGACACGCTTCGGTTTAACAGATGCCGCAAACCGCAGGGTGTCTACGTATTCAGGCGGTATGCGCCGCAGGCTTGACCTCGCCATGAGCCTGGTGGGAAAACCGCCGATCCTTTTCCTTGACGAGCCGACCACCGGGCTTGACCCCGAGGCACGCATCGAGGTGTGGAAAGTGGTGAAGGAGCTTGCTGATGGTGGTAGAACCGTCTTCTTGACCACGCAGTACCTGGAAGAGGCTGAACAGCTTGCTGATCACATTGCCATTCTCCATGAGGGAAAGATTATCGCCAACGGCACGCTCATGGAGCTACAAAAGCTGTTTCCACCTGCTCAGGTGGAATATGTGGAAAAACAACCGACATTGGAGGAGATCTTTCTTGCCATCATTGGCAAAAAGGAGGTACAGCTTGCCATCATTGGCAAAAAGGAGGTACAGTAAATGGAAACGATACAGAAACACTTTTTCCTCGATCTGAGCGTGATGCTTGGTCGTTCCATGCGCCATATTTTCCGCAGTATGGACACCATCATCACGGTCACGATCATGCCTATTGCGATGATGTTGCTGTTCGTGTATGTGTTCGGTGGCGCAATTCAAACCGGAACAGCTAATTATGTCAATTACGTACTACCTGGGATCTTACTGATTGCTATCGCGAGCGGGATATCCTATACGGCTCTCCGTGTGTTTACCGATGTGCAACGGGGTATCTTTGAGCGATTTCGCTCCATGCCGATTGCCCCTTCCACCATGCTGTGGGGACACGTCCTGACCTCGCTGGTATCCAACGCGATTTCGGTGGTGGTCATCATTCTCGTCGCGTTGATTATGGGCTTTCGTTCGTCGGCGGGCATCCTGTCATGGCTGACCATAGCCGGCATACTCGCGTTGTTTACGCTGGCTTTAACCTGGGTCGCGGTGATTCCCGGACTGACCGCAAAATCGGCAGACGGCGCAGCCGCATTTTCGTATCCGATTATCTTCCTGCCCTTTATCAGCTCGGCGTTTGTGCCAACCAGGTCGATGCCGCCGGTAGTCAGGGCCTTTGCCGAAAACCAGCCAGTGACGGCGATCGTGGAAACCATCCGTTCGTTACTGTCTGGACAGCCAGTGTCTCATGAGATATGGGTTGCTCTTGCATGGTGCGTCGGCATTCTGGTTGTGGCCTACATCTTTGCGATGAGGGCATATAAAAAGCGAGTGTGAAAAGAGGGCAGTATCCGAGGAAAGGAGTTCACACCATCTCTGCTCTTTCTCGACACTTTCAGCACGTCCTTATGACAAAGAGCTGACAGGATGTACGCTAGTCTGTGAAGAACGGAAATGCTTCCCTAAGACCTGAGAGAAGACGAGCCAAAATTCGGCCATGTATCCCGTCACATAAGAACAAATCATGGTCTTATGCAGTAAGTCAAGTTGTAAATCCAAATTTTAAACTGGTGAGATTCTGTACAATTGTCCTGGTGATCGGGTATACTGTGGGAAAGACGAGTGGAAGCGCCTTTTGATATGCTCTACGGGCAGAGAAATGAACGAAGCGTCGTTGTCCCTCACAGCCCTTTCAGAGGCTCAAAGAGCACAGGCTCGGGCTCCCAACATTTTTACCCCCCCGTTTTCCCCGCTAAGGATGGGCCGAGGTGATTCCGCCTGATTTTCTCCCAGCAAAGCCGCCTGGGATGGGAAAGGAAGCCCATCCCAGGCGGCTTGATTGACGGACCAGCAGGCAGTATGCTACAACCAGGGCAAAACGCCCGCGGGAGCCAATAGCCTCGCCCTGATCTTCGTCCTGTTGCCATTCATTAGCAGCGCTTTTGTACGCGCTGAGTCGATGCCTGTAGGGATACGCTGGTTCGCTGAGTACCAGCCTTTCACATCCATCATCGACACGTTGCGGGGGCTACTGCTGGGGACGCCGATTGGCAACAGCGCGGTTCTTGCCGTTGCATGGTGTGCCGGAATTGCACTGGTCGGATATCTGTTGCCAGGAGCGATATACAACCGTGATCCTGTACAGTAGACATGCACCACACCCAGCCCACTTATTGAAGCGGCTGGATGTGGCGCATTGTGAGCAAGCGGATCTATGAGTGAAATGATATACTTTTGATCAACGAACAGCGTTATATCATTTGACCTTCTCACACTAAAAGGGGTGAACCATGAGTGACGCAGATAGGCAGGCACTTGATGCGTATTTTGTATCTGAGCGAATGCGACATCTGGAAGAGTACCGAGCCTTTCTGCGCATTCCCAGCGTGAGCGCGCTACCAACACATCGCGAGGATATAGTTCGAGCAGCTGAATGGGTGGCAAGCGCCATGCGGTCAGCAGGTGTGCCAACGGTCGAGATACTGCCAACTCAGGGCCATCCTATAGTATATGGTGCATGGCCCGCGGAAAAACCTGGAACTCCAACTCTCCTGCTTTATGCCCACTATGATACCCAGCCAGCCGATCCGCTCAATGAGTGGACCACCCCACCTTTTGAACCCACGATTCGAGATGGTCGAATGTATGCAAGAGGGGCTAGCGATGATAAGGGGAATCTGTTTCTCACTCTCAAAGTCGTCGAAGCATATTCCGTACTGTATGGACGACCACCTATTGGCCTTATCTTCCTATTTGAGGGTGAGGAAGAAATCGGCTCGCCGAACTTACAGGCTTGCATTCAGGAGCATAAAGAGCGATTACGTGCGGAAGCAACATTAAGCGCAGATAGTGTCATGTGGGCGCATGATATACCATCACTTGTGCTGGGATCAAAAGGCTTGATAGCCCTACAAATTGATGTCCAAGGGGCGGAAAGCGACCTGCATTCGGGCTTACATGGAGGGTTAGCTCCAAATCCCCTTAATGCGCTTACTACGATACTTGGAAGTATGTGGGCACTCGATGGGAAGGTTCAAATCGAGGGATTCTATGACGAAGTGCGACCACTTAGCGAACAGGAGAAGGCTGAAATTGCCGCTGTTCCTTTTGATGAGGCCAGCTATGCACGATCCATTGGCCTAGCGGCTCCCGTTGGTGAGCAAGGATATGGCCCGTTAGAACGCAACTGGGCGCGACCAACCCTGGATATCAACGGCATCTGGGGAGGTTTCCAGGGGGAAGGAAGTAAGACAGTGATCGCCAGGGAAGCACACGCCAAAATCACCTGTCGTCTAGTACCCGATCAGGTACCGTCCAATGTTTTTGCTGCCATCGAAAGACACATTCAAACACATTGTCCCACCGGCATTACCGCCAGTGTACAGCAAACTGCCGGATCGTCTTCCGCATTTGCGATCGCACCGACGCATCCAGTTTTGCGAGTTGCGCATGAGGTGCTGCGTGCTTCCTACGATCGTGATCCCTTGCTGATCCGTCTCGGTGGCACGTTGCCTGTAGCGGATTATTTTCAGCAGGACCTTGGACAAGATATCGTATTTCTGGCATGGTCGATGCCCGATGAGCACCTGCACGGACCAGATGAGTTTTTCCGACTGGAGAATTTCGACCGCGGCATGCGAATCTATGCAGATTTGTTTGAACGCCTGAGCGAGCAATGGGACTCATGACAAAAAGACGCACCTCTCATTCAGATTGGCAAAATGTGCTTCTGGACTGTTGAGCCAACTTCATCCGCTTCAATGAGGGCGACAATGTGTCCGCCTTTCCGGAAGCTCAATAGACGCACATCTGGGATTGTGGAGGAGAAGAACTCAGCGTTCCGATAAGGTTGGAGTGTGTCGTCCTGGGCGTGGATCACCAGGGTTGGGACTCGGATTCCGGCGATGCGAGAGCCAGGTACCTCCTGTGTATGGTCGAAGACCGCGCCTGCGTACCGAAGCGAAGCAGGGTTCATCCCGTCTATGAAGTGCCCGATCGCCCTGTATTGTTCGGGGCTGAGACTAGCGACGACAGTCTCAGGTACTCCCATGAGCCTCATGAATTGCCGCTTGAACAGTCGGCTCATAATCCAATACGGGAAGTCTCTCTGGAAGATCCTGAGTAGTGCGCTGCCTTGCCTTTGCGCCTGCTTTCCTTCTTCCTCTGGAATCTGGGCACCGCCGCAGGAGATCAGCGTGAGCGACGACACCCGCTCGGGGTTCAAAAGCGCGAACAGGAGTGCTGAGGGACCTCCCGCGGAGAAGCCGACGACCCCAACCCTCTGAACGTTCAGTTGATCGAGCAGATGTGCGTAGGCATAGGCCTGATCGCCCCATGTAGCATTCTGGTGGAACGTTGATTGCAGATAGCCGAAGCGCGAAGGGATGATGCAGTGAAACTGATCATCCAACATGATGTCTGCCAGAAACTCGCCCTGATCGAAGCCACCACCACTCCCATGGATCACGAGCACATTGGACCCGGTGCCGTGCTCGGTGTACTCGATGTCGCCGTACGGAGAAGGGATGACTTTGCTTTTTCCTTGGAGGCGTTCACGAGCTGCGCGCATGCTCGATCGATATGTTACAAACCACGGCTTTTAAACTATTTAACGCTTCCTTAATTATGACGCGATATAATCTCATCCAACGTCAAACTAGTCGCAGGGAACAGGTGTAATGGTCATTGCACATATTTCCCTTTCTAGCTTCTTATGGTACACTTGCGATGAAGCTGCAAATATCACATCGTTTGCTGAGGTTACAATGGATCAACAGTCATTATTTGCACAGTTGGTTGGGACCATGGTGGGCATCTATCGTCTCCAGCAGTTGGTAACCCAAAACACGCTAGAGGCAACTTTCATTGCGCGCACCGATACATCAGACATGCTTTACCGTTTACGCCTGCTCCGTCTCAGTTCCACACTTACCCCGGAAGCCCGTATTGTGTTGCTAGGACATTTTCAGCAGCAAGCGCGTGAATTGTCAGAACTGCTCTCTGATCAACAGAAGATGCCAAAACATCCGCACCTATTGCCGCTGTTAGACTACGGCAACGCGCAAAACCCACCTGGGTTCCTCTACCTGGTATCACCTCATGTGCCCATGCGCTCACTCACGGAACTGCTCGGTGAGAAGGGGGCTTTAGATGTGCTGACGATCCGATCCTATCTTGATCAGATGGCATCCGCTTTGGAGTATGCCCACCAGCATGCCGTGCTTCACCGCGACTTGACGACGGATGCAGTTTTTATTCGTAATGATGGTCGGATTGTCATCGCGGACCTGGGTGTGATGCGCATCCTGACGCTGAGCCGCCCGGCTGACCAGCAAATCCTGCTCTACGGTCAAAGCCCTAACTCGACACCCGCCCCTGAGCAGCTCCTCGGTCAACCTGTTGATACTTCTACCGATGTCTATGCTCTGGGCGCTATTGTGTATCGTTTGCTCTGTGGGCATCGTGTTTTCAGCGCAAACCAACGCGATAGCATCATTCAGCAACACCTCCATGATCCTGTTCCGTCACTGGCACAGTGGCGACCGATCACCATCGGGCAGCGTAACATGACCACTGAACTGGACCACCTGATTGCAGCTTCAATGGAAAAGGACCCTGCTCAGCGCATACAGCACCCTGCTGAACTTGCCAATCGCTATCATCAAATCGTTGCTCCCAATGACCTCAACCGTCAACCAATTGCTATCTCAGGTACCATTGCTCCCACGCTCGCCGGGGCAACGCCAGTTCCCATAGCAGCAACGGCGCTAAAAAGCACGAGGACGCAGTCAGCATCACCTCATCGGGCAGGCTCGAATACGCCGCACTCTGGGCAGATCAATGTCGCTCGCCGTCGTATGTTGCTACTCTTCGGTGGAGGTGGAGCTATTGTCATCGTAGGTGCCGTCGCCTTGATTGTTGAGCAAATGGTCAACAACACACCACCCGGTTCGGTCACTGTCACTGGTAGTCAGCCAACCCAAAGCTCAGCTACGGGATCGTCCTCTACAAGCCATACAGTCACTGCGGGTCATACAGTTACTCCAGGACATACAGGTACCGTAATCGCACGTACGGCAGATGTGCCCCTCGATTCCGCGAAAACATTTCCCCTGCCAAATGGCGGCGCCAATCCCGGAGTGCTGGTGCATCTACAAAATGGGCAATTTGTCGCGTTCGACTCAACCTGTACGCACGATTCTCATTGCCCCGTGGCCTATGATTCACAGCAAAAGTTGCTTGTGTGTCCCTGTCACGGGGCGGAGTTCGACCCGGCGAACCATGCCTCTGTGGTGCAGGGGCCGGCGCCAACGCCGCTCACCCCAGTGCAGATTGCAGTCAATGCGGATGGCACGATTACAGTAGGCTAAAAGGAGAAAGAGGATGGCCTTTGCTCGAACAGCAGTAGATGCATCATCCTATGTAATCATCGGCAACGGGATAGCGGGTATCTCGGCTGCGGAGATCTTACGCAAAGAAGATGCCGCAGCCGACATCACTGTGATCGCTGATGATCCGTTTCCAGCGTATTATCGACCTGCGCTCAAGGACTACCTGGCGGGACGTGTGCGTGAGGATAAGCTGTGGGCACGTCACAGCAACTTCTACCAGGATCACAGCATACGCTTTCTCGCCGATCGTGTTACAGGCATACAAGTGCCACATCACACACTAGAACTGCAAAGCGGGCGGCAACTTGGCTATCAAACACTCTTGCTGGCGCAAGGAGCGCATGCTCGCTCCCTGTCCTGTTCAGGAGTAGGTCTTAGAGGCATGACGACACTGCGTACAGTAGCCGACTACCAGAAGGTGGAGCACGAACTGAGCAGTGTGCGGCGTATCGTAGTCGCGGGGAGCGGCACGCTGGCGTTAGAGACGCTTGAAACACTGCGCCACCGGGGTTATCAGGTTGTGCATCTGCTGCGACGACCCACTCTTTGGTCCGAAGTGTTGGACGCAACAGCCTCAGACCTGGTGCTGCAACAGGAAAAGCGTGATGGGGTGGATGTACGAGTTGAGGGAGAGATTGCGGAGATTATGGGCAAAAATGGGCAGGTAAGCGGCGTTATCACAACCAGCGGGACACGCATTAAGTGTGAGATGGTGCTTATCGCTATCGGCATTGACCCAATTATCGATTTTGTGAAGCGCAGCGGCATTCCCTGTGGACGTGGTATTACAGTCGATGCCGAGATGCATACCGCTGCGCCCGATATCTACGCAGCGGGTGACGTGCTTGAAACGACAGACGCCTTGACTGGACGCAAGCGTATAATCGGGCAGTGGTATCCAGCGATTCAGCAGGCGCGCGCCGCTGCCTACGCCATGCTGGGCATACTCGACACACAGCGTCCTTTCAATTCCAGCACGTTCTATAATGCCACTTTCCTCTACGGCTTAGACTTCGCGTCCGTGGGTATGACAACGTTGCCCGGCCAGAGTGAGGGCTATCAGGAGCTTATTGCGGAACCGCAGCCGCGAATGTATCGCAAAATCATCCTGAAAAATGGGAGGCCGGCCGGCGCGCTAGGCCTCGGCGACCGGCAGGATGTTATGGCATATAAACGGGCTATCGATCACCAGGTCGATCTCTCTCCTGTCGTCTCGCGCCTCTTTGCACCCAATTTTCGCCTTGATGCCTGGCTCGATAAACAAGGCGTACCAGCCCCTATTTTGACTGTGTCCCGCTCCAGTACTGTTTCCACAAGGGCTTCATCCTTGGGAACCGCCACGAGTGATCCCTCGCCAAGCATTACAGAAGCTCGTCTTGTGCCGGAGCAGAACACAGGGAGAAAACCGGCTTTGCTAAAGCAGACGGAGGTCATGACAGTTGGACGACAAGTTGGAGTCCATGTCCTGATTGATGATGAGACCGTGTCAAGGCGTCATGCCGAAATCTGCTACGCCAATGGCACCTATACCTTGAAGGATCTGGGGAGTTCCAACGGCACATTTTTGAATGGAACACGCCTGGAAGCGGGGCGCATTTATCCACTTAAGGCGGATGACCGACTGCGCTTCGGGAAAACAGCTACTTACATCCTCCAGCTCAAAGAACTGCGAGAGAGAGAACAGCCCCAGCAACATGCGACGGGACTGTCTCAGTTGCACGAAAGCCCCACATCGTATTTCGATGCCTCAGAACCCAAGCCTATGGTCTCACTCAGCCAGCCCCACCTGAACGCTGATGGATCGCTGCAACTGCCAGGAGCAAGCAAAGTAGTATCGCCCTCAGTTCTCGCCACCTTGCGCGAATCACCTGGCTTGATAGTTATCAAAGAAGGTGTTCCAGAGGTTTTCCCTTTACGAGTTCCTGGCAGGACAGATATGCCTCAAGGGAAGCAGCGATTAACTATCGGACGAGACCGCAAAAATGATATTGTCCTTGAGGATACTGCGGTCTCTCGCCAGCATGCCGAAATATTCCCTAGCCTCAATGGCTTCTACATTCGCGATCTCAAGAGTAGTAACGGCGTACTGGTCAATCAGACAAGGATTACTCATCCTTACCAGTTGACGCATGGCGACCGCATTGGTATTGGTAGTTCGGCTTGTTATTTTGTACAGCTACAGGCTCTGCCGACTCTACTTCCGGTAGCTGTTTCCACAGCATCCCGGGCCTGTAGCACCTGCGGTTTGAAGCTTGAGAATCCCGCCGCGCGCTTCTGCCCGTTCTGCGGCTCACCTTTTGGACAAACATCTGCGGAGGGAATTTAAGATGAGTATGGCCAAACAACAGCCTCTAGTGGGAGTTGCGCATCGCCCAGACCTGCGGCCAATGACCGTGGAGCAGGTGCGGTTCGAAATCGACATGTGCATAGGTTGTGATCGCTGCATGCGCGCCTGCCCCATACCCCTTTCTTCTCAAGTGCATATCACCGACCTGAATTACGCCACGATCTCAGATAACATAGCACCACATGTGGCCCGCTTTACTGAGGAGTGTGTCATGTGCGGTTCGTGCGTCCCCGTCTGTCCCGTTAACAATCATCGAGACCTGCTCATGCTCTCACTCAAGCAGCGGCTTGGCGTATCGTGGGATGGCAACGTTGATCTGAACCGAATTCTTAATTTTCTCCCCCCCGGCTGGAACGCCTCACTACTGGTAAGCCGTTTGCGCGAGCAGCCAATGTTGAGTGATGCACACCTCGTGCCGGAAAATTATCTCTTGCACCTTACAGTGAGTTCCAAACTGCTCACCTTGATGCCTGGCGAGGTACTCATGTACGAAGGTGAGTACGGACGAAGCCTCTATCTTATCCTGGAGGGTCGCATCGACCTGTCCGCAGCGGGGGCGACGGGAGAAGAATTGCCCATCGCTGTGCTGCGACGAGGCGAATATCTGGGAGAGCGTGGTCTGCTCACAGGTCAACAACGTAACGCAACTGCGCGCGCACAAACGGCAAGCGTCATCTTAGAGGTCCCAGAACAGGTGATGCAGCGTTTGATGGAGCTGGTACCCGCCATACGTGCCTTCTTCGAGCAACTGAACAACGCTCGTTCGCTCGAATCGATCTTACGTCATATGGCCCTCTTCCAGGGCATCGCAGCAGCAGACATTCGCTACCTTGCTGAGCAGGCCCAGGTCAAACGCTATGACCGTGAAGAACTCCTCTTTCAAGAGCAGAGTGCATCGAATGCAGGTTCTGCAAGCGAGTTGATGCATATCATCCTCGAGGGCTTTGTGAAAGTGGCACGCCGCACAAAAGCGGGAACAGGCCGCAACAAAAGCGACGAGCGTATTATCGCTTATCGCCAGAGTGGTGACTACTTTGCGGGAGGATTGGACCTGCTGGGTGATGGCCGACCAGTAAGCGTTACGGCGATCACGCGAGTCGGTGTCGCGGAGATTCCACGCGCAGCATTACACGCCGTCCTTGCACGCTACCCCGAAGCCAACCAGCGTTTCGCGGCGCAACAACAGCAGTATCGCGATGCAGCAGTGGCAGCACAAACCAGTATATTAGACCCACTGACCCCACAGGGTGCAAGTATTGTGAATAAGCCACTCGCAGCCAACGCGGACGTCCGGGCGAGCCTGCAATCGCTCATCGGTGGTGGAGTCATTGAGGGAACCGAAGTGCTGGTCATCGATCTGGACAAGTGTGTCCATTGCAATGAATGTGAGGATGCCTGTGCGCGCCGCCACGGACATTCGCGCATGAACCGCAAAGGCATGGTAGTGGGCAATATAAGCATCGCTACTGCATGTCGTCAGTGTCAGGATCCTGTGTGCTTGCTCTGCAGCCGCGCAGGCATTGCACGCCTACCTAGTGGCGAAGTCTACATTACCGAAAGTTGTATCGGCTGTGGCATCTGTGCCGAACGCTGCCCCTATGACAACATCTCGATTATGACGCTCGAAGAAGAAGCGGAAGCGGTCCCTACAATGTTACAGAGCTTTAGCAACTTCTTCATGAAAGGCACTGGAAAAGAGCGTGGACGCAGATTGCTGCCTATGGTTCAAGCACCTGTTGCTCCTGGACCCTTTGACAGTACCCCACCCGACGCATATGGTGAGATGCGCAAAAAGATTGCGATCAAATGCGACCTTTGTGTGGGTTACAATAACCAGGCATGTGTGCAGGCCTGTCCCGTCAGCGCCGTCGTGCGCGTTCAACCTGTCGAGTTCTTTGGTTCAACCGAAGACATTCTGCGAATGCGTGCTCTATAGAATCGGAAGGTGATACCATGTCAGTTACAACACCCCCCTCTTCAACACGACCTGTGCCGCGCATCTGGAAAGCGCCCGCTGCGCGAACGCGCTGGTTCTGGCTTGCGCTTGCCATTGTACTGTATGGGAGTACCCTTCTCTGGTACCTCCATGCTCGCACTACGCAGTTTTTCATCGGCCCTTCCGTGGATCCTTTGCGCTTTTTCGGGATTATTGCTTTCCTGCTAGTGTTGGTGACCGCTGCCTATTCACTGCGACGCCGCTTTGCACATGGGATGCCTGGAATGGTTCGCGATTGGCTTCAGATGCATATCTGGTTGGGCATTGCTGCTGTCTTGATTGCACTACTGCATGCCAACTTCGCCCCCTTTGTGAACAGCTACTGTAGTGGTTTTCACTGCTTCACGGACTACCATCTGGGAAACACTGCGCTTATCGCATTGATTCTCCTGGTGCTGTGTGGCATCTTCGGGCGTCTGCTCGACATATGGGGGGCACGCAAGATTGCTAGCGATGCCAGTAGAAACAACGTCGGAATCGTTTCCGCTCTTGAGGAGCGCATGCTTGAGCTAGAATTTACAGTTGAACGCTTGAGCGCAGGCAAATCCCAAGCTTTCCAACAGTATTGCCTATTTTCTCTCGAAAGTGGCGTACTACCCGCAGCCCCCCCTTTGCTCCCAGCACTGGAAGAGCAGGATTTTCACCGCGCGCGTACAACGCTTACCGAATATGCAAATCTCACGCGATCACTACATCAGCAGCAACAAGCGAAACGTGTTATGCGTTCCTGGCGTTCTGTGCATATAGTCCTGGCTGTGTTGGCTTTGCTTGTTATCCTTTACCATGGTTTAGCCGAACTGTTTCTCAATGTCTTACACCTGTGAAAGGAAGCAGAAAGCACGTTAGAGGCATCTCCAGCAAATCGCATTCATTTCAGCATAACTACTCTGTTTCCATTGTGATAGGTGATGTGTTTTCGATAGGCCAACCACGCACACTCCACAGATTTGGATAACATTATCTCATTACCACATCACTTCTTATCGATTCATGTTCCTCCCGTGGTAAATACTGGAGGTAGCGTAAAGTTCGACTGCTCAGGCTTTCCTTCGGGGACTGCCCGCACCAGCGTCCACACCTTTTCTGGCGTGAGTGGCATATCGATGCTGGTGATACCGAGTGGCGCAAGTGCATCCAAGACTGCGTTGACAATGGCAGGAGGAGCCCCGATACAGCCTGCTTCTCCTACGCCCTTGGCGCCTAATGGATTATAAGGTGAAGGCGTTTCGACAGTATCTATGACAAATGCTGGGACCTGTTCAGCCGTTGGCAATGCGTAGTCCATCAGTGTACTTGTCAGCAATTGGCCGCTTGCCTCATCGTATCCCACTTCTTCATAAAGTGCCTGCCCGATGCCTTGAGCCAAACCACCCTGAACCTGGGCCTCGACGAGGTAGTGATTAAGAATACGACCGCAGTCATCAACTGCCACATAGCTGAGAATATGGATCTCGCCGGTCTCAGTATCTACCTCGACGACGGCTATATGAGTACCTGAAGAGAAGGTAGCGCCAGGTGGGGAGAAATCGCGCCACGCGGCTAACCCCTCGATAGACTTGCCGTTGGCGGGATTAGGGGGTTCATGCTCGATCAGCTCGGGCTGCTCTTCAACCAGACGGGCCAGTTCACCCAGAGCAATAGTGCGATCTGGGGCGCTCTGTACCATCACGTACCCATGCTCTGTGATCATTTCAGCCGGGTCGGACCCTAGCAATTGCGCCGCGACCCGCAGCGCCTTCTCGCGAACAGCTTCTGCTGCGAGCAGGACAGCGGTACCAGCCGTCTGGAGTGTGCGGCTCGCGAAGGTACCATATCCAAAGGCCGGAAGATCGGAATCGTTCATGCGCACCTCTACGTTTGAGCCTGTAAGGTGAAACAAGGTGGCGACTATCTGTGCAAAAGCGGTGAAATAGCCCTGGCCGTTGGCTGCCACGCCGCTCTGCACCAGAATATTTCCATCCTGTAGGATCCGCACGGTGGCAGACTCGTAGAGAACGCCAGGCCTGTTTGGGCCAAGAGAAAAGCCAGTGCTTTCGATAAAGGTGGAAAGCCCTATGCCTAACAATGAAGTTTTATGAGAGGCACGGCGTTCGCGTTGTTTTGTTCGCCAAGCCTCATATTCCGCCAAAGTGAGTGCTCGGTCAAGAGCTATCTGGTAATTGCCACTGTCATAGGTAACGCCAGTTGGTGTCTTGTAAGGAAACGCATCCGACGGGATAAAATTACGGCTGCGCACCTCGGCTGGATCGAGTCCAAGTTCGGAGGCGATGCGGTCCATGGTGCGTTCCAGTAGATATGTTGCTTCGGGTCGGCCCATGCCCCTGTAAGGGGCTGTAGGGACCTTGTTGGTGAATACTCCTACCACCTGGCTTGCCACCGCCTGGAGGCAGTACGGGCCGTTGAGAAAGGACGAGGTGCTGTTCGGTATCATAGCGGACATCGGGGTCAGGAAAGCACCAAGATCGGCAACCGTGTGAACGTTGAGGCCGAGCAACCGTCCATCGTGTTGGAAGGCAGCCTCAAGGTAATTGATCTGACCGCGTCCCTGAGTTTGCGACTGCAAGTTTTCGCTGCGGGTTTCAATCCACTTGACCGGACGGCCGTATCTGACCGCAAGCCATGCGGCGACAAACTCTTCTCCAACGAAGCCATTTTTGCTACCGAAGCCACCACCCACCTCGGCGTTGATTACTCGAATGCGGCTGCGGTCAATTCCGAGCATGGTGGAGAGGGCTTCCCGCATCCGATAGACACCCTGGGAAGAAACCCAGCCCGTTAACTTCTCTAACTTTGGGTCGTAGTCGAACAGGCAGGCACGGGGTTCGAGTGAGCTTGGTGCTAGACGCTGATTGACCAGGCGCATCGTAATAGTGTGATCGGCATGGGCGAAAATAGCCTGGAGGTCAGCCTGGCCTGCATGTGTGTGAAATGCAATATTCGATCCGAAGTCCTCATAGAGCAGCGTGGTGCCTGAATCAAGGGCCGCTTCTGGATCGACCACTGCAGCCAGGGGTTCATAGTCAACTTCTACCATGTCGCGCGCATCCTCGGCAATCGAAAGATTTTCGGCAAGAACGATTGCAATCGGATCTCCGACATAGCGGACCTTTCCCTGCGCTAATGGACGGCGATCCGGCTTCTTGAGGCCAGGTAAGGGGATAGCAATATCCAGGGGGCGCAGTTCATTTGCCACGTCTGTACCTGTCAAAACAGCTATGACGCCTGGCATGTCCCTGGCGGCATTCGGCCTGATGCTTGTGATCATGGCATGGGCATAGGGACTGCGCACAAGCGTCATGTGCAGCATAGTGGGTCGCTCTTGCGGCAATCGTACATCGTCTACGAAGCGCGCGCGACCGGTAATGAGCTGATAATCTTCTTTCCGCCGTTCCAACCCGAGTGGTATTGTTGTCTCTTGCATATTTTCCTCATTTAACCCGGCTAGAGATCGCACGGTGGTAGTGACTTTCAAGTCTAGTCATTTAGACCTTTACAAGTATGTCCCAAGAATTTCTGTCAAACAAGTGCTCAATTCTCTCTAGCATCACAGAAGCATCACAAAGAAGGTGGCGGATGTAGCGAGGCACGAGGATAGTGAAATGGCAGCAAACATTGAGGTAGCGAGATGTCTCTTTGTGAACACATTGTGATCTTACAAGCTTTCTTTGCGAGTGCATTGTGAGAGAGCCACGCTATGCTTTAAGAGCAGAGAGAAAAGATGCTATAGTGCGCACTTTCAATATCATGAGAAGGAGAAAATCATGAGTACAAAGATAGACGTTCAATCAGAGCGAGCATATTCAGAACAATACAATGAAGTGCTCGAACAACTATATGACAAAATAGAAGGTTCGGCCAAAGCAGCAGTGGCCTTCGCTCCAGCTGAGAAACACAATGGACTGGTGGTTATACCAGTTGCCAGTGTGGGTTGGAGATTTGGAAGTGGAACCGGGACGAGCAAGCAAAAAGAACAAAGCGCAGCGCAGAGAGGCATGGGAGTAGGAGGAACGATGTCTGTTTCACCGGTGGGGTTTATTGAAGTGAAGGAGGGAACTGCAAAATTTCGGCCAATCGTTGCTTTCGACACCTTACTGAAGATGCAGATTGTTGGGGGTTTGTTTGCACTTGCAGCGATCTCACTGTTTGGACGCAGAAAAATGATGAAAGGTGGAAAGAGCCGTGGATCACTTTTCAATATTGCCATCAGTCCGCACACGACTATCCTGGCAAGAGGGGGTCAAACTCGGAAACCACGAAGAGCTTCCCGACCGCGATTTGGCTTGAACGGAAAGAGAAGGCGTGCAGGGCAAGCTAAGATGTTTAGGAGTAAGAGAACAAGGTAATTTCTAAGGAAAGGCGACGAAGAGGGAGGTCGAACCTTATGACAGGAACTGTGACGGTTGGGAAACTTCTCGGCGAACGTTATCGGATTGTGAAACTCATCGGAGAGGGTGGATTTGGCGCTGTTTATCAAGCAAATGACGAGCGTTTTCAAGCAACTCGTGTCGTTGCCATCAAAGAAATGAGCGATGCGTACCTGAGCGCAAGCGAAAGAGATAAAGCGCTTGCAGACTTCCGCCGCGAAGCCAACTTACTGGTACAACTCAACCATCCCAACCTGCCACAGGTAAGCGACTTCTTCGAAGAGGGCACTAAGGCATATCTTGTTATGGAGTTCATCGAAGGGAAAACACTGGAGCAGGCGTTGGACGATGCGCATGGCCCTCTCGATGAAGCCCTGGTAATGGGATGGGCGGTACAGCTCTGCTCGGTATTGCATTACCTGCATAATCGCCAACCGCCGATCATTTTCCGTGATATGAAACCGTCAAACGTTATGGTGACGAGAGACAATCAGCTCAAGTTGATTGATTTTGGCATTGCGCGGATCTTTAAAACGTCGGCTACAAAAGATACAACATTGCTGGGATCACAAGGGTACGCTCCGCTCGAACAATATGGCAGAGGTCAGAGCGATACGCGCTCAGATATCTATGCATTAGGGGCGACTCTCTATCACTTGCTGACGGGAAATGTTCCATCTGATGCTCCCTCTCGCCGCGTCAATCCACAGGCTTTCCTCACTCCACGCCAACTCAATAAGCACATTTCACAGGCAACCGAGGAAATTGTGCTTATGGCCATGGAGCAGGACCCCGATGAGCGCTTTCAGTCGGCAGAAGCGATGCGGAAAGCCATTCTTCAAGAGCAGGAGGCAAAGGAGTCCTTTGCTCCTTATACACAAGGATTAGCAGCACGAGCTTCTTTGCCTCCCAGCATGTCTTCTGCGATGGGAGATTCCCAAACCATGTCGAACGAGACAACCTCTCCAACAAAGAGCACGTTTGAACGCACGATCCTGCCTCTCGCGATAGATATCGGTTCGACCATTTACCAGGCGATCAAGGAAAACTCTTCACGTCGAGCAGACGGCAATGCTAGTAGCACAGAATACGCTCCACAACCTACAACTGCGAAGCAGATACAAATAATGGCTCCAGTTCCCGCCACGCCTCGTGAACCAGTCCTGCGAAAAGGATTGCACCTGGTTGACAAAATACTGATTGTCATCTTCACGGCAACCTACCACCTGTTGGGGATAGCCGGTGCACTGCTCTTCCTGATCCTGGCGGCACGTTTCGTGCTCACCTTCTTCCACCTCTCCCTGGGTGCATTCTCTTCGTGGGTGATTGCTCTTAGTTCGCCATTAGTTGCTCCATTTGGAAACATGCTGGTAGCCGTTCATCCATCTTCATCAGGAAACTATATGGTTGATATTTCGGCAATCGTAGCTTTCGTGGTCATATCTATAGTCTTAGCACTCATACGAGGCCTGCTTAAGCATTTTACGAAACGACGGCACGGACGAACTCCAACCTGGATTTGATTGGGAAGCAGTTATTGGTTGAAGCAAGGCATTTGAATAATGACATAGGTTGTCAGATTCTTTACGGCTGTGTATATCAAGACAGAAGAGCAGTGAAGAGAAGTGGCTATGTAAGCATTGTCTCCGTCACTCCAGTGAATAACCATGGAATAATGCTTGTATTGCTCATTCATCTTGCACCTCTCTAAGTTTTCTGAGGATCTCACGGACATCCTTCTCCTGATACGGTTTGGCATCATTACCATCCCCACCAGAAAGAGTTAGCTCTTCTCTAGATAATGCTGGATGTATCCACACTGTATGACTTCCTTTACCAGGGCGAGAGGAAAAGCCTTACTTTTTACCATCGATTTTGAACCTGAGCGCGTATATATGTATCGTAGATCTCGCGCACTCGTTGCATTGTCTCATCACTGATTGGTGGCAGCGCTGCCGTTTGCACGTTGTCCTTGATCTGCTGCGTATTCTTAGCTCCAGCGATGGCGCTCGACACCTCGGGAAACATTAAAATCCAACGCAAGGCAAATTGTGCCATTGTGGCGCCCTCAGGCACCAGCGCGCGCAATTCCTCAACGGCTTGCAAGCCAACCTCGTAGTCAACGCCCGAGAACGTCTCACCCTGGTCGAAGGCCTCCCCGTGACGGTTGAAGTTGCGATGGTCTTTGGGGTCAAACTGGGTGCTGCGGCTAAACTTTCCTGTGAGCATCCCACTTGCCAGCGGCACACGCGCCAGGATGCCAACCTGCCGCTCATGAGCGGCTGCAAAGAACTGTTCCGCGGGTTTGAGACGGAACATGTTGAAGATAATTTGAACGCTCTGGACATTAGGATAGGTTATTGCTTTAAGAGCCTCGTCTACTCGCTCTACACTGACGCCGTAAAAACGCACCTTCCCCTGTTGCACCAGGTCATCGAGGATACCAAAAACTTGCGGCATATCATAAACATCTGTTGGCGGACAGTGAAGTTGGAGAAGATCAAGCGTTTCCATGTGCAGGTTTTGCAAGCTGCGTTCGACAAAGGATGTCAAATTCTGACGATTGTAACCAGAAGCGATATGGGGGTTGAGCCGCCGACCAGCTTTGGTTGCGACGATTATATGCTCGCTGCGTGCTTTGCGTACCTGAGCAATTAATTGTTCAGAGTGGCCATCACCATACACATCTGCTGTGTCGAAAAAATTAACACCCAGGTCAATGGCCTGGTTGAGGGTTTCCAGGGAGGTTTTGTCATCAGTTGGTCCCCATTCATTGCCACCAATACCCCATGCTCCAAAGCCAATTGCTGATACGTTCCAGCCAGTTCGGCCAAATGTTCGGTATTCCATATGCTCATACTCCTTTTAGTATGTATTGTACAAGGTTTTTTCATATCATGCGTAGTGATGCCGATCTGATAAATGGATTCACATCAGGAGTTGTCCTCGATGTCTTCAGCCGCTGGATCTGGGTCATCGCCTTCCTCGGACTGGGGCAACAATTCCTGAACTGGACCAACCGCGTGCTGAGCTACCTGTCCGAGGCAATTTATCCGCACTACATACTCCACTACTTGATACCTGGGCTGATCGGCTACTACATCGCCGGACTGGGCTGGCCCGTTGAACTAAAGTATCTGACCATCCTTAGCCTGACTGTCGTGGCATCGCTCCTAGCTTACGAGTTCCTGGGGAAGTGGACGAATGTCACCAGGTTCCTCTTCGGGATGAAACCAAAGAGGGCATCGACCCCAAGGAATGTTAGTGCAAATGAGCTGGGCGAGAGCGAACTCGCCTGGGCATGTTCAACAAAGAGGCGCCGAAGCACGCAATTGGTTAATAGGATAGTGTGAAAGATAACGCCGGGTTTATCATGTGGAACTAACCTCTGTTTCACTCAATTACCGCTACAATCTTCATTTGACACTATCGCGCTGCCTATGCTACGATACGAGTGACGAAGTGTACAAATGACACCTTGTTGGGTGAATGTAGTCGTGCTTAGCGCACGGCATATAGATAGAGAATTGAAGGATCCCGCACATGGGAATACTCCCCATTTTTATCTATGTAACGGTGGCTGTTCTCTTTGGGATTGTGGTTATGGTTTTGACCGCTTTTCTTGGACCTAAGAAGCCAACACCTGAGAAGCTAGCCCCTTATGAAAGCGGCATGCAAGAGATCGAAGCGCCGAAGCGGCGCTTTCCTATTAAGTATCTTCTGACAGGCATGCTATTTATTGTCTTTGATATTGAAATTGTATCTTTTTATCCGTTAGCAATTTTACTTCACCAGATCAAATTACTGGGATTGATTGAACTACTTCTCTTCCTTTTTATCTTGATGATAGCTTTTATCTATGTGTGGCGAAAGGGGGCATTTACATGGGAGTAAAAAACCCCTGGGAACCAGTACAAACATTTTCTAATACCCAAACACCGCGTTTGAAGCGCGAACTCCACGTGAAGAACGGGGAGGTAGGCATACTCACAACGCAAGTGAGTAAGTTGATCGATTGGGGACGCAGTTCATCTTTATGGCCAGCTACGTTCGGCCTGGCATGCTGTGCGATTGAGATGATGTCAGCTAGCGCCGACCGCTTTGATATCTCTCGCTTCGGCGCTGAAGTGTTCCGCGCTTCGCCACGTCAGGCAGACCTGATGATTGTAGCAGGACGCTGTTCCATCAAAATGGCCCCCATTCTGCGACAGATTTATGATCAAATGCCAGATCCCAAATGGGTCATTGCAATGGGTGCCTGCGCCTCCTGCGGTGGTATCTTTAATAACTATGCGATTGTGCAAGGGGTAGATAAAATAGTGCCAGTGGATGTTTTTATTCCAGGCTGCCCGCCGACACCAGAGATGCTGCTCTACGGGTTTAATGAGCTCCAACGCAAGATCCGTGAAGGTATTCCCAATCCTCCTGATCCACAGAAGGCCAGTGGTATGAGGCTACAAGGGCCATTAGGAGAAGAACTGTAACACGAATCACACGTTCGTAACAACAGCACAACGATTACGAATGCGATCATATTTAATGTCTCTCATCCAGCTTGCCGTTCTTATCCGTCTTGCCAACGACGCTGGCGCGTCTACTGCTTCGCAGTCAGGCAAGCTGAAAGGAGTAAGGAATATCTAGAGTATGGCGATAACAGCAAGTTCGACGGTAGCGATGGTGAGGGAAAAATTCCCCCAGGCAGTAATTGAAACAGTCAATTTCCGTGGAGAGGAAACAATAGTTCTTCAACCCAAACACGTGGTGACTGTATGCACATATCTTCTAAAAAACCAGCAATACAGTTTCCTATCAAGTATCACGGCTGTTGATTGGTTAGAACGCGAACCTCGTTTTGATGTGGTCTATCATTTGCTGTCCATTCCGAACCAAAGTGAATTACGCTTGAAAGTGCGAGTTGGAGAACCAGGTGAGGACCATCCCTCGGTACCAACTGTAAGCGGCGTCTGGCCTGGAGCAAACTGGTATGAACGCGAAGTATACGACCTCTTTGGCATCATCTTTACTGGACATCCCGATTTGCGACGTATCCTGATGCCTATGGACTGGACGACTCACCCGTTGCGCAAGGATTATCCACTTACAGGATTCGACTTGCCTGAACCTCATTGGGGAGGTCAGGTTCCGTATGATACTGACCCGGGTGTTGGTGGCCAGACAATGCGCACGCCTTACAGCCGCGAACTCAATGAGAGTCGCAGCAAATTTACTGAAAATCAGGAGCCTGGAACAGAGAAAAAGTAGGACAGCTAGTATGATTGCTAACGTGATCGCGCCAGGTCCTTCGGCTTCGCCTCAGGATGACAAATATAAGTCAGGGTGACAAATATAAGCGATAAGAAGACAAATCACATTTCAATGTTGAGGATATATGCAGAAGCAGGATGTAGAAACACAATATATCATTGAAGATAGCCAGTCTCTCGAAGATGGGAAACATGTGGATTCCATGATCATTAATATGGGACCACAGCATCCAAGCACTCATGGCGTGTTACGTCTCATATTGACCATCAATGGCGAAACAGTCGTCAAGGCGGTGCCTGATATCGGTTTTCTACACACAGGCATTGAGAAGACCGCCGAGTCCAAGACGTACCACCAGGCGCTGGTAATGACTGACCGCATGGACTATCTTTCTCCGCTCAACAGTAATCTTGGATACTCATTGGCGGTGGAGAAATTGCTCGGTATCGAGGATGAGATTACTGACAAGATTCGATATGTCCGCGTTCTGCTTGCAGAATTACAGCGTATCGCCAGTCACCTGGTCTGGTTGGGAACGCACGCGCTTGATCTGGGGGCCATGAGTGTTTTCCTGTATTGTTTCCGCGAACGCGAAATGATCCTGGATATTTTCGAAGAGATATCAGGCGTGCGCATGATGACCAGCTATATATGTCCTGGAGGTCTGCAAGCTGACCTGACACCGGACTTCGATGGCAAGGTACGCGCGTTTACCAGCATCTTCCTTGATCGTTTACAAGAATATCACGACCTTTTGACGAATAACCAGATCTGGATGGAGCGTACGAAGGGCGTGGGTATTTTGAGTTCAAAGGACGCCCTCGCCTACGGCGCGAGTGGCCCCGTTCTGCGCGGGAGCAATGTTGTATGGGATATCCGCAAGGCATTCCCCTACAGCGGCTATGAAAAGTTTGATTTTGATATTCCAGTAGGCACCAACGGCGATGTCTATGATCGTTACCTGGTACGTATGTTGGAGATGGAAGAGAGCCTGAAGATTGTAAATCAGGCGCTTGAAGGTATGCCAGATGGAGCCTATCGAGTTCACAATCCGAAAGTCACACCACCGCCGAAGTGGGAGATAACTGGTAGTATGGAGGCGTTAATCCATCACTTCAAGCTCTATACTGAGGGATACCGCCCACCCAAAGGTGAGGTGTTTGTACGTACAGAGGCGCCCAAAGGTGAGCTTGGCTTCTACATTGTTAGTGATGGAACAGCCAAACCATATCGCATGCATGTTCGCGCTCCATCGTTTGCAAATCTTGAAGCATTGCCACTCATGATTGAGGGCGGTTTCCTTGCTGATGTAGTAGCAGCGATTGGCAGCATTGATATCGTGCTTGGAGAGGTGGACCGATGATTTCAGAACAGGCAAAACAGCGCATGCGGGACCTGGCGGCTCGCTATCCTGTTGCGCGTTCAGCTATAATGCCCGCACTCTATATTGCCCAACAAGAAGAAGGATATATCAACCAGGACGCATTGCAAGCAGTGGCCGAGGCGATTGGATTGACTGTTGACGATGTTGAAAGTGTAGCCACTTTTTATACAATGTACTATCAACATCCACCGGGGAAAAAGGTCATTAAAGTCTGCACCAGTATTGCCTGTTATCTCCGTGGTTGCGATGCTGTTGTCAATCACCTCGAAAAGCGATTAGGTATAAAACGTGGCGAAACAAGCGCTGATGGGAATTACACATTCATGACGGTTGAATGCCTGGCATCGTGCGGAACCGCACCCGTAATGCAGGTAAACGATAAATTTGTCGAGAAGATCACACTTGAGATGGTCGATGCATTAGTTGATGAATGGAACGGTGAATTAGGGAACGTTTCAAATACGAGCGCTTTAGATGGGCAGGGCGGAAACATCAAAGATGCTGAACCAAAAACAGAAATAAGGTTGTAAGGACTCGCATAGCATGCCAGAACTCATTGTAACAAAAGACATAGATGCGCCCGGGTTGGATACGCTCGATGGCTATCGTCAACACGGAGGTTATGAAGCCCTGAGCAAGGCGCTCAACGAATATCAACCAGACGAACTGGTTGAACTGGTCAAGAAATCGGGGCTGCGCGGGCGTGGTGGAGCTGGCTTCCCCACAGGTATGAAGTGGAGCTTTCTTGCCAAGAATGACAAGACACGTTACCTTTGCTGTAACGCTGATGAAAGCGAACCAGGCACGTTCAAAGACCGCATGATTATGGAGAAAAGCCCGCATCAACTCGTCGAGGGAGTCATTCTTGCAAGCTATGCCTGCAATGTTTCAACAGCCTTTATTTATGTGCGTGGCGAGCTGGCACTTGCAGGCCGACAGGTTGAACGGGCCATTGATGAAGCGTACGCTGCTGGCTATATTGGTAAGAATATCCTCGGTAGCGACTTTTCTCTGGATGTCATTTTGCATCGCGGAGCCGGCGCGTATATCTGTGGCGAAGAGAGCGCGTTAATGGAGTCACTGGAAGGAAGACGTGGTTATCCACGACTAAAGCCACCATTCCCTGCAGCGGTTGGCCTTTACGGTGGACCAACAGTCATCAACAACTGCGAAACGCTGTCAACCCTTCCGGCGATTATAAGAAATGGGGCAGAATGGTACGCCTCGTTCGGAACTGAGGAGAGTACGGGAACACGTATTTTCTGCTTGAGTGGACATGTCAAAAAACCCGGAAACTATGAGTTGCCATTGGGAACGCCAATTCGGACCTTGATCTACGATGAGCAGTACGGCGGAGGTATCCTCGACGACAAGCAACTCAAGGCTATCATACCGGGAGGATCTTCGACATTCATACTTGGAGCAGATAAAGTGGACACTCCCCTGGATTTTGAATCTATAGCAGCAGCTGGTTCGATGCTTGGTTCAGGCGGAGTAGTTGTCATGCACGAAGATACCTGCATTGTCGATGCTGTGTTACGAATGTCAGAGTTCTATCGCGATGAGTCTTGTGGCAAATGCACACCCTGCCGTGAGGGAACATACTGGTTAACAGAGATCTTGCATCGCATAGAGCATGGTGATGGGAAAGAAAGCGATATAGATCTTCTCATGGATATCTGTGATAACATCAGTGGCAAATCCTTCTGTCCGCTGGGAGACGCTGCTACGAGTTGTATTACGAGTAGTATCAAACTATTCCGTGAAGAATTTGCATATCACGTTCGAGAGGGAAGATGCATGGTGGGTGGAGGAGCTGCCCTGGTTGCTTCATAATATTGTCATGCTGAGTGCAACGAAACATCTCAGGCCATCGTGCGAGATCCTTCGCTAACGCTCAGGATGACACACCTGGAGTTTCAGGATGGCAAGTGCAGGAGTGGTAGGATGGCAAGTGGAGTGACAGATTAGATTAAAGTTTATTAGGGTCGATACATCGGCACCAACTATTATATACAATCATCGACATAAACAGATAGATAAGCGGTAATATAAGATTATGTCAGAAGAGAAAACAGACGAACTCATACACCTGACCATTGACGATATACCTGTCGCAGTTCCTCCTGGAACACTGGTCTGGGCTGCAGCAAGACAGGCTGGAATTGAAATTCCTATTTATTGTTATCATCCTAAGATGCCTCCTTTGGGCGCCTGTCGCATGTGTTTCGTCGAAATTGAGAAATTGCCAAAGCCTCCGCAAACAGCTTGTACGACACCAGTCAGCGAAGGCATGGTTGTGCATACCAAAACTGAAAAGGTTTTAAAATCGCGCAAGGGCACTCTTGAATTCTTGTTGATTAATCACCCGCTTGATTGCCCAATTTGCGACAAGGGTGGGGAATGCGATCTGCAAGATTTCACACTTCGTCATGGTCCTGGTGGCACGCGTTTCGATTTGTATAAGCGACATTATTCGAAACCGATACCTGTTAGCGACAGGGTAATGCTTGACCGCGAACGATGCATCTTATGCCAGCGCTGCACACGTTTCAGTTCTGAAATTTCAATGGATAACGGCCTGGTGATGATCTCACGAGGCTACAAAATGGAAGTAGGCACTGCGCCTGATCACGCTTTTGATTCGATCTTCTCAGGTAACACCGTAGAGATGTGTCCTGTAGGCGCACTCACCGCTACCGCGTATCGTTTCAAGTCGCGCCCCTGGGAATTGAAACACATTCCAAGTGTTTGCAACAACTGCAGCGTTGGTTGCAACGCCCGTGTCGATGTGCGTGTCGATAAAATTATGCGCCTGATGTCTCGCACGAACGATGCTATTGACGATGGCTGGCTGTGTGACCGCGGGCGCTGGGGATTTGAGTTCGTCAATAGTTCAAAACGCCTGCGTACGCCTCTCATTCGACGCGACGGTAAATTTGAAATGGCAACATGGGATCAAGCTTTCTATTTTATAGCTTCACGTATCGGAAGTATTATTGATACACATGGAGCAAAATCCATTGGTGGCATTGGCTCGACTCGCACTACAAACGAAGAAGCGTATCTCTTCCAGAAGTTACTCCGCAGTGTCATAGGTACACCGCATATCGATCATCATCATGGGTACTTCCCTGGTCCGCGTGATCAATTAACCGGCAAACCATGGATGATGACGAACAGTATTGCAGACATAGAGAAAGCCTCCCACATTGTTTTAATCGCCGCTGATCCGTACGAGCGCCAACCTATCCTTAACCTGCGAATCAAGAAGGCGATGAAATCAGGGGCGCATATTTACATCATAAATGAGAGCGAAACCGAGCTTGATCGCTTTGCCGCGAACAAGATTACTATTCTTCAAAACGGTGCGGGTTTAGCCGCGAAGATGCTTTTGAAACATGTGCTGAATGACGAAATAGCAAACGCTCACCAGTACGAGGATATGCGAGCGAAGATTCAAAGCGACGGCGAGGCTATTCGGGCTGCGGAAGAAAACTTTGGGGCTGAAGCAACAACTCAATTACAGCACCTTGCTGAAACGCTCGTTGGATCTAAAGGTGCAATTATCCTCTACGATGAAATGGCTACGCTTGCTCCTGGCTGTACAGACCTGGCTGCTGACTTGCAAGCTCTAGCAGTTCTTACCGATAACGTCACGCGCACAGGATCGGGTGTTGGACCACTCTTCGATGATGCTAACTCACTTGGCGCTCGTGATATGGGCCTTTTGCCTGATTCATTGCCAGGTTATGAGCCAGCCACAGAGAGAGGCCTTGCTTACGATGAGATGCTGAGCAGCTCAGACATCAAGGCGTTGTTCGTGATGGGCGCAAATCCTTTACGGCATGTCGAACAGCTTCCATCGAACCTTGAATTTTTAATTGTGCAAGATATTCAACTTTCAGAGACAGCAGAGCTAGCAGATGTCGTGCTACCAGCGGTAACCTTTGCAGAGAAGGATGGAAGCATGACGAATGTCGATCATCATGTTCAGGCTATACGACACGCGCTACGATCTTTGCCGGGAGCAAAGCCCGATTGGGAAATTCTGCTTGAGATCGCGAAATACCTTGGACAGAAATGGACCTATACCAGACCACAGGATATTTTGTTAGAAATTGCCGCCAGCAACCCATTTTATAGTGGATTGACATGGGAGCGCCTGGGAGCGCAAGGAGTTCGAACTCAAGAGCAGATGGAGTTCAACGATGCAGACGTAGCAATGCGAAAGGGGGCAGCGCATGCTTGATTTTCTCAATAATGAGATTGTTGCCTATGTGATCAAAAGCGGGATCCTGATTTTTGCATTGCTCACAGCCTTCGCGTATATGACGCTCATCGAGAGACGTGTCGTGGCAAAACTCCAGGGACGAGTGGGACCAAACCGTGCGGGACCATTCGGCCTTTTTCAGCCAATAGCCGATGCGGTGAAGATGATATTTAAAGAGCAAATCGTGCCATCGCAAGCCAAAAAAGCGATTTATATTGTAGCTCCTGTGATTTCGGTGGTGGTTGCATTGTGCGCCTTCGCTGTCATACCAATTGGCAATGGTTGGCTGAATGGCAAACAAAGTATTTGGGATCCTTACATTAGTGATATCAATGTAGGCGTGCTGTGGATTCTCGCGATCTCGTCACTTTCGGTCTATGGTATTGTACTCGGTGGTTGGGCATCCGGCAATCGTTATTCATTATTAGGATCGTTACGCAGCGCCGCTCAGATGGTCTCCTACGAAACGAGCCTGGGATTAGCTCTGAGTGGCACCTTAATGTGGGCAGGTACGTTGAGTCTGGTTGGCATTGTGCATGCGCAACTTAACCAGGGTATATGGTTTGTCTTTGCTCAGCCACTTGGCTTCGTACTCTATTTTATCGCTGCCATAGCAGAGGTAAACCGCGCTCCATTTGATCTCCCGGAAGCAGAGCAGGAATTGACTGCTGGTTATTTAACAGAGTATAGTGGGCTGCGCTGGAGTTTGTACCAGATGGCCGAATATATTAACATGATTACCGTTAGCGCCGTCGCTGCGACACTTTTCTTCGGCGGATGGGGCTTTTTCGGCTTCGGGCTGGAACGTATCCCAGGTGTATCGATTCTGATCTTTCTGGTCAAAGTTGCGTTTTTCCTCTTCATGTTTATCTGGATTCGTGCTACCCTGCCGCGCATTCGCTATGATCGCCTGATGCGATTAGGGTGGACATTATTGCTACCATTAGCCGTGTTGAACGTGGTAATCACAGCAACAGTCGTAGCGTTTGGTTGGCCCTGGTGGATAAATGGCCTGGCAGGATTGGCTATTATTCTGGCCGTTCTCTTCTATGAGCGACGCACGAATTTACTGGCGCAAACGATACAACCTGAAGAGAATATAGCGTTACCGTCGTCGGTACGGTTGGCGAAGTTTGAGAAGGTAGTAGTCGAGCAAGTTCCAACAGCACAGGAAGTAAAGGTTTAAAACATGTCATTCGACATAATCAAGGGGTTGGCAACAACCTTTAAAAATATAGGGAAAAAATCAACTACCGTCTCTTATCCGGAAGAGGAGCGTGAATTACCCGCACGTTTTCGTGGACGCCACGTGCTCCATCGTTATGAAAATGACCTGGAACGGTGTGTCGGGTGTTATCTGTGCGCTGGTGCCTGCCCTGCAGATGCAATCTATATCGAGGCAGAAGAAAATACCGAGGAACATCGAGTCTCACCAGGTGAACGCTATGCCAAAGTCTTTGATGTCAACCTGTTGCGTTGTATCTTCTGTGGCTATTGTGAAGCAGCCTGTCCCACGGGAGCTATTACGTTGGAACATGAATATAAATTAGCGGCATTTTATCCGGAAGATTTAGTGTATCACAAAGAACAATTGCTTGAGCCTGTGGGACAGGCAACTGTCGGTTCGAGTGCTGTATGGTTCGATCCACCCCCATCAGAAGCTGCTCAACCAATGCCGCAGTCGCAACATGTGTTTGATGGTTCGCAGGCAAGCGCTGCTGCAGTTGGTCTGGGTGATCTTCCAACTGATGAACCAGTCTTGTTGAAAGATGTGGAGCAAGATGAGGACAGGAGGAAGTTTCAACATCATGAGGATTGGGAGGGAGTATGATTGACCCACAAGTACTTTCATTCTTTGTGCTGGCGGTTGCCAGCATAGCTTCTGCACTAGGGGTCATACTTTTCAGGAATGCTGTGCATAGCGCATTGAGTTTGATCCTTACTCTCCTGTTTCTGGCGCTTTTTTACTTGCAATTGGGTGCGATGTTTATCGCTGTTGTGCAAATTCTGATTTATGCCGGCGCTATTATGGTCTTATTCCTATTTGTGGTTACTATGCTGGCTTCGGAAGCACGCGATTCGAGATTGCCAGATCGTATTCCCTGGCAACGCGGCGTTGCTGCTACGCTGGGCCTGATACTTGTAGGAGCGTTGAGCTACCTGCTCTTCACAGGAACACCAACTATCGATGCGGCCAGAACCACTGGACCAAACGGCCTCGCTCATGTAGTGTTACTTCAAGGTGATACTCAAGCCTTTGGCCTCGCGCTTTTTCACGGCTTCTCATTCCCTTTCGAGGTTACCAGCTTGTTGATTGTGGTGGCGATTTTGGGCGCGATGGTATTAGGACGCAAGGAGTAATGTCTCTTATGCAACTTGCCAACGACGCTAGCGCGTCTACTGCTTCGCAGTCAGGCAAGCTGCAAGGAGTAATTGGAGGAATCATATGTCATCAAACTTGACGTGGTATTTGGTAGTAAGCGCGATTATTTTCACAATAGGGGTAACAGGCGTGCTTATCCGGAGAAACCCACTCATTATATTTATGTCGATCGAACTCATGCTAAATGCCGTTAATCTCTCGTTTATAGCTTTCTCTCACTATCTAAACTCGGTGGATGGCCAAATGTTCGTCTTCCTCGTACTCACTGTGGCAGCAGCAGAAGTTGTTGTAGGTCTGGCCATTATCGTCTCTATCTTCCGCACTCGCCGAGATATCGATGTTGATGATATGAACATACTTCGAGGCTAGTTGATTATGACAAATTTGACTCTATGGATGCTACTGATGCCTTTATTGGGATTTATCATCCTGGGATTGATCGGTCGCGCTTTACCACGCAGAGGAATACTCGCGGTGGCACTAGGAGCCTCCGGTCTGGCATTTTTATTTACAGCTATCAGTTTCTTCTCCATGTTGGGTACAACACCGACATCAGCACGTCTGAGCGATCAAGTGTTTTACACATGGATAAGTTCAGGCACGACGGTAGGTACTACTCCCCTTAGCATCAGTTTTGGATTACTATTTGATCCACTATCGGCAATCATGTTAATGATTGTAACGGGTGTTGGCTTCCTTATACATATCTATTCGGCAGGTTATATGGAAGAAGATCCAGGATTTTGGCGATTCTTCTGCTATATGAATTTTTTTATTTTTGCGATGACATTGCTCGTCAGTGCGGACAATTTTCTTTTTCTGCTTATAGGTTGGGGGCTGGTTGGCCTGGCATCATTCCTGTTGATTGGTTTCTGGTATCAAAGGCGCGCCGCAGTTGCTGCTGCTCAAAAAGCGCTAGTCATCAATATCATAGGCGACTTTGGCCTGATGATTGCCATCTTCCTGATCTTCAAACATTATGGAGTGCTCAACTACTTTACAAATAGCACAGGCAATATAGGTATCTTCAACCAGGTAACAGCGGGAGGCATTCCGACAATTTCCACAACCATTATCTGCCTTTTGCTTTTTCTCGCCTGTACCGCTAAATCCGCGCAATTGCCCCTATATATGTGGCTTCCAGATGCAATGGAAGGTCCAACACCGGTTAGTGCACTCATTCATGCCGCAACAATGGTAACGGCCGGGGTGTATCTTGTAGCTCGCGCTAATCCGCTCTTTGAAGTATCACCGAAAGCGTTGCTCGTCGTTGCAATCATTGGCGGGATTACCGCACTTTTTGCTGCTTCAATAGCTCTATTCCAGTTGGATATAAAACGTGTGCTGGCTTACTCGACTATCAGCCAACTAGGTTATATGTTTATGGCAGAGGGTGCTCATAATTATAGCGGTGGTATTTTTCTGCTCATGGAGCATGCTTTCTTTAAAGCGCTGCTTTTCCTGGCCGCAGGCGCGGTAATCCACTCGCTTGGTGGCGAACAGGATATGCGCGCCATGGGGGGATTGCGTTATCGTCTCAAGATCACGTTCTGGGCATTCTTGATCGGAGCGCTGGCGATCAGTGGAATACCGCCGCTTGCTGGCTTCTGGAGTAAAGATGATATTCTCGGTTCCTTATTGGCCTACGCTTCCTCTGGTGGAGGACTCATTTTCTATCTGCTCTGGGGTATAGGCATCATCACAGCTGGATTAACTGCCTTTTACATGTTCAGGCTTTTCTTTGGTATCTTCTCCGGGGGTTATCGAGGCAGTGCAGTCACTGAACATGCTGGCGAGGATGAAGAAGACTCGGGATATAGTCACCAACTCAAAGGCGATGACGAGATTCATGAATCTCCAGCGATCATGACGGTTCCAATGATTATCCTGTCAGTGCTGTCCGTAGTTGGTGGTTTCATTGGTTCATTCGCACTGTTTGGTGACACTTCTTTGCATCCATTTGCAACATTTATAAACCCTGTTTTTACAAATCCAACCTGGACAAACGTGCCGGTAGCAATTCCTGTAGAGTCGTTACCAATAGAGTGGGTATCAACAGGATTAAGTGTTGGAATTGCGCTACTGGGTATTTTTGGCGCCTGGGCTTTGTATCGAAATGGCTTCTTCTATAAAGAGAACACGAACTCGCTTTACCAGCTCGTGTTTCATAAGTACTATGTCGATGAGTTCCTTATCCTGGTTATTATACAGCCCGCTCTCTGGATTGCTCGAACTGCGACTCGCCTGCTCGAGCGCGATGCGCTCGATGGCGGTAGTCAATCTCTTGGAAAGCTTTTCCTCGGCATGAGTAAAGGACTACGTCGACTACAAACAGGATATGTACGGAATTACGCTTTAGCAATCATGATTGGAGTTTTGTTGATTATCGTATATTATGCGGTGAGGGGGTAGAGGTATGTTTCCATTGTTATCGCTGATTACTTTCCTACCATTGTTAGGTGGAATTGTTGTTTTGTTCTTTCCCAAAGAACGGTTCAATCTTATCCGCTGGACAGCGTTGGGTGTCGCCTGGGTTGATCTTTTAATTGTCCTGGGTTTGATGTTAGGCTATTCACAGGCTAATCTGGCCGCAGGATCCACAATTGTAGGCTCAAGTCCAACCAGTACCTTCTTCGCGAATGTCAGCGAGCAAGTAACGTGGATCTCCACACCAGGTTTCATTCTCAATTACGGTCTGGGTGTCGATGGTATCAGCCTGTTACTTGTTGCGCTTACAACTTTGTTAACTTTTGTTTGCATTGCGGCATCATTCAAAATTGAACTGAAGGTCAAGAATTATATGGCCTTTATGCTGCTTTTGGAGTGTGGTATCTTAGGCGTTTTTCTATCCACAAACCTCTTCCTCTTCTATATTTTCTGGGAACTGATGTTGATACCTGCTTATTTCCTGGTCGGTAGTTGGGGAGGTGAACGTAGGGTGTACGCGGCTATCAAGTTTGTGCTTTACACTTCCGTTGGAAGTTTGTTGATGCTCGCGGGCATTATTGCCCTGGGCTACTACCACCAGCAGTTAGTTGGGGGTCCTTACACGCTGGACCTGATCACCTTATTAAACGGTAAACTTAGCTCTACGATTCAACTCTGGCTATTTCTGGCCTTTGCGGCAGCATTCGCGGTCAAAGTGCCTCTTGTGCCGTTCCATAGCTGGTTACCAGATGCTTACAGTGAAGCACCTGCTCCTGTGACGGCATTGCTGGCTGGAGCGATGGCGAAGACAGGAACTTTTGGTTTCCTACGTTACTGCATACCTCTCTTTCCCAGCGCAGCGCATACACTCGCTCCGTTATTCGAAGTTTTGGCTGTAATTAGCATCCTCTATTGCGCATTGCTGGCAGTCGTGCAAACTGATATGAAACGCTTGCTTGCATATGCAAGTATCAGCCATTTAGGTATCGTGATGTTGGGTATGTTTTCATTCAATATACAGGGCGTCGAAGGATCTGTCCTCCAAATGGTGAATCATGGTATCACCATTGCCGCACTGTTCCTGATTGTTGGTTTCATCGAAGCGCGCACAGGAACGCGCCGTTTGAGCGACTTCGGTGGACTTGCAACTCGTATTCCTGTGATGGCAACTGTCTTACTGATTGCTTCTCTTTCAGCGCTAGGTTTACCAGGGTTGAATAGTTTTGCGGGTGAGTTCCTGGCATTAATCGGTGTCTTTCACAGTAGTTCAATCTATGGCATACTGGGTACGGCTGTCATCATTCCGGCAGCCTGGTATATGATGCGTTTCTTCCAGGGCATGATGGAAGGGCCACGTATTACAGAGGGTGTAGTAGCCTCTCTCATGCGCAAAGGCACGCTAACTGATATTGAGTTAGGTGAGTTTATGTTGCTCTCGCCATTGCTTCTTTTAATTTTTTATATTGGGCTGCAACCAAATTCGATCACCTTTTTGATGGAGCCATCGGTAGTGAATACACTGCAAAATTATGCAAGTGCTTTGATAAGGTAGGGGGGTTCTATGTCGTTCACATATACAGCATCAGCGGCCGATTGGGCGCGCATCGCACCAATAGTGGTGCTGGCAGTAGTTGCGCTGCTGGTTCTCATGGTTGATTTACTACTGCCACAACCAGCTAAAAATCAAAAAAACAGTACAACCTATTTAGTATTGCCAATATTGAGCCTGCTAGGATTGGCAGGCGCTATAATCGCTACGGCCATATTATTTATTTTCGGAGATCATCTACCTGCTTTTTATATGATGATCAGTTCTGATCAAGGCTCTCTGTATGCATATATTATTATTTTGAGCGCCAGCGCTCTCGGAATACTGCTTTCTCCATCTTATTTGAAACGCTTGAATCTTATGCACCAGGGAGAATATTATGCCCTGATGCTACTTGCAACTATTGGCATGATGATCCTGGCAGCAGCTACCAGCTTTCTGACTGTTTTCCTGGGTCTGGAAATGCTGTCACTGGCGTTGTATATACTTAGCGGTTTTGTTCTACGACGCAGTAGTTCGCAGGAATCGGGCATGAAATATTTCTTACTCAGTTCGTTTGCATCTGCATTTTTACTGTATGGTATTGCCATGACCTATGGCGCGACAGGCAACACTTCATTTATTGGCATACATACCTTTCTCTTCAATAACTTTCCATCAACCCGCTCCGTCAATCCAACAATAGTGGGACAGCTACCTGCATTTCTGCTGATCGGGATGGGCTTATTGATAGTCGGATTCGCTTTCAAAGTATCGGCGATACCTTTCCAGGCCTGGACGCCTGATGTCTACGAGGGTGCTCCGGCTCCAGTCACGGCATTCATGTCAGTAGGTACCAAGGCTGCCGCGTTGATCGCATTTGCGCGTGTCTTCGATGTGATGCTACCCCTGGTCAAACCAGACTGGGAAGTTGTTGTACTGGCTATCACTATTCTGACAATTATTGGCGGGAACATCATGGCGCTTGTGCAGAGCAACGTGAAACGAATGCTGGCATATTCAAGTATTGCGAACGCAGGCTATCTTCTGATTGGCGTTGTTGCTGGTGGAGCTATCGGCTTATCAGCCATTCTCTTTTATTTGCTGTGCTATACATTTATGAACCTGGGAGCCTTTGGCGTTATCTCTGTGCTGGAACGCTCTGATAATACGGGCGCGAATTTAAGTGATATTCGGGGCTTGTGGAATCGTCAACCGGTACTGGCTGGTCTGCTGGCGTTTTTCATGCTTGCTTTAGCGGGCTTCCCTCCTATGGCTGGCTTCGCTGCTAAATATTACATATTTTATGCCGCATTGCAGAGTGGCCATCCTGAACTCATGATTCTTGGAGTGCTCGCAAGCATACTAGGTATGTATTATTATCTACGCGTCATTGCTGCCACGTTCATGGAGAAAGAAACTGTTCCTGCAACAGCTCCTGCAATACCCACACCTATAGCTGGAAAGCGCATCTCAACAACCTTGAGTGAAAGCGGTACGGGAACAGCGACCGCGGTAGCAGTTAAGTCGACACCAAAAACAACAGTTGAAGTCGAGACGACAGTTGAGCAGAAACTTGTGAACGCTGGCTGGACTACCTGGCTAGCTCTGGGACTGGCTGCTCTTGGAACGCTAGCAATGGGGACGTTGTTGCCGTTCTGGCTGGTTGACCTGGCGTTACAGGCTGCAAGAATGATGTTGCTTTTGGCAAGATGATTTCCCTGCCTACATTCTCGGAAACGGTAAAGCCCAAATCCAGATGCATGCAGCAAAAGCCACACTTCCAGCAATCACGAAAAGATGGAAGATTTCGTGAAAACCCAGTATATTAGGAAAAGGATCTGGTTTCTTACGGGCATAAATGACTGCGCCAATTGTGTAGAGGATACCTCCCAGAGCGAGGGTTGCAAGGGCAGTCCAGGGCAGTTCCATTAAGAAGACGGGTAGCGCCAGAATTGCGACCCAGCCCATACCAACATAGAGACTGGCAAGCACCCAGCGAGGAAGTTTCAGGGTGAAGAATGATAGGCAAACGCCAAGGACAGCAAGCGACCAGATCAACAGCAACATGACGATACGAAACCATCCACTCAGGACATTGAAGCACAGCGGAGTATAGGTACCCGCAATCAAGATAAAGATATTCGCATGGTCAATGGTACGTAAAACTCGACGTTGAGGGGCAGGCCAGTTGCCAATGTGATACATGGCACTAACAGTGTAAAGCTCGATCATACTTAAACCGAAGATGAGCATTGAGATCATGCGAGGAATATCCCCCCGACTCATCCAGCACAAAGCCGCTGTTAATATAATTGCTCCCACCGCTGCCATCGCGTGGAACCATCCACGTAAGAGAGGTTTTTTCAAAAGTACAGGTTCTACTGGTCGTATTTTTTCCTGGATCATTGTGTTTTAGCATTTCTTAATATATATCATTCTATATTCAGTATATGATGTTTTCAAGCGAAAAGCATCGTTGCCAGCTAACAGAACATACCTCGACTTTGCACAATTCTCCTCAATAACAAAAAGTAGGAATGCTTCCTTATACATACCGAACTCACCTTATCTCAACTGCGAAGGCGGTGAGTAGCATGGGTACGTTTCACAAATAAGAGAAGGATCACGTGGTATACTAGTGGTGATGAACTCTCATCTTGCTCCCGTCTTGGAGGATGCTGATTATGAACAGAATTATGGTGAGCAGCTTCTGGCTCTAAGCGAAACGTAAGGAAGCAAGTTCTGCATGTTTCTTTCTTGCAACCTATCCGAAAGCAAGGCTTCTCACTCACCTGGCATTCACACGATAATACTCTCTATCGCCAGGAAGAAAGGATTCTGATGAAGTCGCGAGACCAGTTTGCGGCTTTTCCTCAGCGACAGTATCGCAGCGGCTTGTTCCTGCTGATCGTTGCCGCCTATGTCCGCATCCTCGTATCCATGTCATTTGACCCACCGCGCGTGGCTATTCTGGTCGGACTCGGCCTCATGTATACGATAGTCGGGTTGTTTGGCCTGGAGTACTGCTGGCGCTCACCATCCAGGCCGATCATGCTGGCGTATTTTATCGTCCTTGTCGTCATCCTCATCGCGATTCTCTTCCTCAGCCTGGGAGAGGGCTTCCTCCTGCTCGTGCCCCTCGCCGCTTACAGCATTGCCCTCCTCCCCCGACTCGGTGCGGTCGCCATGTGCGGGCTGCTGCTGCTGTTGCTCGGCTTCGTGGACTGGAATGTCGGTGACACCTGGAAGTCCATCCTCCTGATCGTTCTCTCGATGCTTGCCTTGTGTGTCTTCGTGGTCGTCTTTACGGAAGCCGTAGTGCGTGAAGCACAGGCGCGCAACGCACTCGGCGAAGCGCACCAGCGTCTACGCGAGTACGCTGCGCAAATCGAAACGCTGGCGACAGTCGCCGAACGGAACCGCCTGGCACGGGAGATCCATGATGACCTGGGGCATTATCTCACCACCATCAATGTACAGCTTGAGGCGGCACGGGCCATGCTGGATGTGGATCCTATGCGTGCCCGCAGCGCCATTGAGAAAGCGCAAAAGCTCACGCGGGACGGATTAGGCGAAATTCGGAGTTCTATTGCCGCGCTGCGCGCATTGCCTACTGAGAACCGTTCCTTACCTGAGGCACTCACTGATCTGGTGGGGGAGTCGGAGGCAGCGGGCGTGCCTGCCTCGCTCCTCATACCTGGCGCGTTGCCCCAACTCTCATCCCCGGTGAAATTCGCGTTATATCGCATTGCACAGGAAGGACTCACCAATGTGCGCAAGTACGCGCATGCCACCCATGTCGACCTCACCCTCGACGGAACCGAGGAGCATATGGTGCGCTTAAGCGTACAGGACAATGGTGTCGGGGTTCTCAGCGCCACAGACGGCTTCGGGCTGCTCGGAGCGCGCGAGCGAGCAAAGGCCCTGGGTGGACAGATCCGCACGGCCAGTTCCCCTGGTGAAGGCTTTCTCTTAGAAGTGGAGCTTCCGCTATGAGCACTCCAATTCGCGTACTCATTGTCGATGACCAGGCATTGTTTCGCGAAGGACTGCACACCCTCCTTTCCGTACAGACTGACCTGCAGGTTGTGGGAGAAGCTCGCAATGGGGAGGAGGCGCTGCGCCTGGCAGCTGCCCACGAACCAGATATCATCTTGATGGACTTGCACATGCCAATCCTGGATGGCGTGGCTGCGACCCGCCGCCTGCAGAGCTCACAGCCCGCCATCAAAGTGATTGTGTTGACTACTTTCGATGATGACGAGGATGTTTTTGAAGGTCTACGCGCCGGAGCGGTCGGTTATCTACTCAAAGATGTCCCCTCGGAAAAACTGTTCGAGGCCATCCGTGGGGTCGCGCGTGGTGAGTCATTCTTAGAGCCTTCCATTGTGAACAAGATCGTTGCCGAGTTCGCGCGCCTGTCACCCCAGCGACCCTCCTCATCTCAACCCTTGATAGAGCCTCTCTCCGAACGCGAGTTGGAGATCCTGCGCCTGCTTGGTCAGGGAGCCAGCAACAAAGAGATTGCTGATCACCTGGTCATCACCGTGGGCACAGTGAAGAATCACCTGACGAACATCATGGCGAAACTAAGCGTACGGGACCGCACGCAGGCTGCGCTCAGAGCCAAAGAACTTGGGATCATTTAATTCATTCCTTTCCCTCCTCCTCTTAGTCCAGTGAAAGCATCAGCAACCATTGGTCATAGCAGGTCATGGGGCAGGGCATTACCTCCCAAGGTGACCTTTGTCACCTCTCCTGCACTTGCAATTCGCTTATACTTTCCTCAGAAGTTAGATGTATCGGTTGTTTTTACAATCATTAAGAAACTGAGAGGAAAGAATTACATGGAAACACGTTACTATGAGACCCAGGAGATCAATATTCCACCGATTGCCCAGGCGCTGGTGGTTGAGTACCTGGCACAGGGGTACAAGGCACAACACTTTGGTGATGTCAACCAGACCACTGTTCAACTGAAGAAGGATAGCGCCTTGAGAACTATCACAGGCTTTGATAAGGCACTTGCGATTTCCTTGCAGCGTGTCGACGGTGGAGTGCTCGTGAAAGTAGGAGCGCAGGACTGGGTCGATCAGATCGCAGTAGGAGCGGTTGGCCTGATCATCCATCCCTTGCTGATTACAGCAGCGGTAGGAGCAATGCAGCAAAATAATGCTTTACATGATGTGATCAATTCGATTGACCTACAAATACGTCAACAACAGCCTCAAGCCAGGGCCGGGGTACCTTCTGCAAACCTTATGTAGCGAGAAGTCTGGTTGCTTAGCCTGAAATGGGAATCCGAAATGCAAAACGAGCCCAGGAGCGCGATTAATGTATGAGAACACGATGATTCCTCACGATGAACTGCATGTCGTCTTTGGCACAGGACCCGTTGGTCTCGCTGTGATGCACGAACTCCATGGACAGGGAAAGCGCGTTCGCCTGGTCAATCGCAGCGGCACTGCAGCGGCCCCGCAGAGCGTCGAAGTTGTGAAAGGCAATGCTGCCGACCAGGCTTTCACACGCCAGGTGTGCCAGGATGCGACCGTCGTCTACAACTGTGTCAACGCGCCCTATACCGACTGGGCTGCGCTTTTACCTCCCATGCACGCCGCCATTATTCAAGGCGCGGCAGCGGCCAATGCGAAGCTCGTCGTGACCGAGAATCTCTATATGTATGGCCCTGTCTCCGGTTCCATCACCGAAGCACTTCCATTTCACCCCACCACACGTAAAGGGCGGGTACGCGCGAAGATGGCCGAGGATCTGATGGCAGCCCATCGTGCGGGGATTGTGCGAGCTACCTCCGGGCGAGCATCCGACTTTTATGGACCTGGAGCAGGTTCGCAAGGCATCTTTGGCGACCGTATCATTCCACCCCTGCTGAATGGCAAAACCGTGTCGGTCGTAGGCAAGCTGGATATGCCCCATACGTATACCTATGTCACTGATTTTGGAAAAGGGCTTGTGCTGCTTGGCGCGCATGACGAAGCGCTTGGCCAAAGCTGGCATATTCCCAATGCACCGACACTGACCACGCGCCAGGTGCTCACTCTCTTTTTCGAGGAGGCCCAACTCCCCCCCAGGATGAGTTCTATCCCCGATCTGCTGGTAAGGATGCTGGGCATGTTCAATCCGCTACTGCGCGAAGTCGCTGAGATGCTGTATGAATTTAACGAGCCCTTTGTGGTGGATAGCAGCAAGTTCGTGCAAGCTTTCGGTGATATCGCAACGTCCCATCACGAGGCGGTCCGGCAAACCCTGGAGTGGTATCGCTTGCCCGCGCGAACGAAAGCCGCATAGTAGTCTTAGCTCCGAACAGTGCATCCAGAGAGGAAATACAGATGTCGCTACAGATTCGACACCCCGCATTTATTGCCAGGAATGTGACGTTCGGCGCCCTCCTCAATATCTTCTTCGGTACGCTTTGGGTAGGCAATGGTCTCCTTGCTTTGAAGACGATGCAGACCCTATTCCTCTTCGCTGCTCTTGGCGCCGTCAGCATAACCTTTCTGGTGGTCAGTTTCCGTTTGTTCAGGTCTGTCCGCCGCTACCCGCTGCAGATGCCGGCTGACGAGTTCCAGCGCAAGAATCGTGCGCTCAATTGTGCCTTGATCATCGAGCTGGTGGGCAGCACTGTCCTCAGTATCCTTCTGGTGCTCTTCGGCAGAAGCGATCTGGTGTTGCCTGTGATCGTCCTCAGCGTCGGGTTGTATCTGCTGGCCCCGG
>Ga0116218_1000220_pt1 | contig 40545 bp, 40 predicted proteins | sample Sb_taG_2_FD_88966 | JGI IMG/M metagenome (GOLD analysis project Ga0116218, IMG submission 88966) | Peat soil microbial communities from Weissenstadt, Germany - Sb_50d_5_LS metaG | ecosystem: Environmental > Terrestrial > Soil > Wetlands > Peat | place: Germany: Weissenstadt | collected 2010-09-21 | reverse complement strand
TCCAGTCGGGCCCGCTCGGGTCCGTCGCCGGCGACGACTAGCGGCACGCCCGCGATCCGGCACGACTCGATCGCCACGTCGATCCCCTTCTCGGGCGCCAGCCGTGAGGTCACGAGCGCGTAGGTCCCGGCCGGGGCGAGCGACAGGGACCCGAACTCGCGCACGACCTGCGGGACCACGTAGGCGCCTGGGACCGGCGCCCCGAGCGCGTGCAGCCGGTCGAGGGCGAACCGGCTGGGAACGACGAACGCATCGACCTGCGCCGCCAGCCGTCGCTGCCACAACGCCAGCGCGGCGCCGTACGCGACCGCCTCGGCCCGCGACCCTCGGCACCCGAGCAGCACGCCGGGCAACGTGTTGCGTCCGTGGCAGCGGGTGCACTCGCGGCCCCGGGTGAAGCACACGCCGACCGCGCACACGAGCCGGTACTGGTGCAGGTGGAGCACGACCTTCGCGCCGGCCTGCCGGGCGGCCGCCAGCGCCTTCCAGCCGAGGCTCGGGTTGAGGTTGTGGGCGTGGACGACGCGGGCCCGGGTCCGCCTGACCGCGCGGGCCACCTCCTCAGGCCGCAGGCCGCCGCCCACCATCCCCGCGGCCGCCTCGGTGCGCCCGAGCAGCGAGGAGTCCCGTTCGAGCAGCTCAGCGTCCTCACCGAGCCGCTCGCGCACGAGCCACATCAGGTCCTCGACGGCCCGCTCCTCCCCGCCCGTCGTCCGGTAGCGGTTGTGGAGGAACAGGATCATGGGCGAAACCTAAGCCCTTGGTAGATCTCGGTCCAGGTGCGAGCGATCGGCTCGTAGCCGAACCGTGCCCGTGCACGATCGGCGAGCGCGTCGCGGTCGACCTCTCCGAGCCGGTCGAGTGCGGCGGAGATCGCCACGGCCAGGCCCTCGGCATCCCGGGGCGCGGCCAGCGCGCGCGGGTCTCCGACCAGCTCCGGAACGTCGCCGACCGACGTGGCGACGGCCGGCAGCCCGCTCGCCATCGCCTCGATCAGCACGCACGGGAGATTCTCGAACAGGCTCGGGAGCACGAACAGGTCGGCCGCGCGCATCAGCTCGGCGACCTCCTCCTTCGGCCGCTCGCCGTGAAAGCGAACGGCGTCTCCCAGCCCCAGCCGCCGTGCTCGTTGCGCCAGCGCGCCGCGGAGCTCGCCGTCTCCGACGATCTCGAGCGTCAGCTCGCGCTCGTCGTGGAGCCTCGCCATCGCCTCGAGCAGATACGCGTGGCCCTTCTTCTCGGTCAGGGTCCCGACGGTCAGCAGCCGCTCTCCGGGTTGGTCCCCGTGACGCTCTCGCGCCGGATGGAACGCGTCGGTGTCGACGACGTTGTCGACCACGCGCACGCGGGCCCGGGGCGACAGCGTGCGCACGTGGCGGGCGAGGTCGTGGCTGACCGGCGCCACAAGGTCCGCGTAGCGGAACGCCAGCCGCGCGGTGAACCGGTCATAGCCGGTGATCAGCCCCCGCTGAAAGCCCGTGTAATGCTCGCTGATCACGACCGGCGCGCCGCTCAGGCGACCGAGCGCCAGCGCCGGCAAGCCGGCCGAGTAGACGTGCGCGTGGACGATCTCGGGCCGCCATCCTTCACCGCGGAGGCGGCCGAGTGCCGACAGCAGGCCGGCGAGCTGCGTCGCCATCGCCGCCGGCCGGAACTCGGGCCGGCGATAGGAGACGCGCATCGTCCTCAGCCCGTCCTCGAGGGCGTCGCCCAGCTCGTACGCGGCGAAGCCGGCCCCCCGGACGGCATCCGAGGCGAGCACCACGACATCGTGCTCGCGCGCCAGGGCATGGGCGTGCTCGCGGCAGAACGCGCCGAACACGGGACGATCGGGCCACGGGTACCACTTGGGGACGACCAGGACGCGCATTCAGCCTGACCCGGTTACTCGCATGCTCCGCACCGCCGCGCTCAGCCGCCCGGCCGACTGCGCGCCCATGATCGCCCCCTGCGGGCAGGCGTAGCGGACCACGTGCCACGCGCACCCCGCGAGGTCCCGGGCCTCCCGGGCGACGCTTGGAGCGATGCCGCGGCGCTCGTTGCTCAGCCGCGCCGCCTGGCCCCGGCGGTACGCCGCGCGCGCCAGCGACAGCAGGTGGGCGTCGTCGCCGACCCGGCGATGGTCGACCTCGGCCGCGGCCAGGTAGGCGATCCGCCCGCCGGCCGCGCGCAGCCGCAGCAGCCACTCCTCCTCGTCGCCGTGGTTCGCGATCGACTCGTCGAACGGCCCAACCCGATCGAACGCCGTCCTGCGGATGGCCATGTTCGCCCCCCACACGACGTCGGCCTCGCGGTCGTGCCACCCGAGGTCGAGCGTCGTGATTGGCGGCCTCTCCCGTCCGCAGGAGGAGGGCGTCCGGCCCTCGAACCGCGCCCTGATCGGGCCGCCGAAGGCCTCGAACTCCGGGTGGCTCGCGACGCCGTCGCGCACCGCCCGCAGCCAGCGCGCCGGCGCGAACACGTCGTCGTCGAGGAACGCGATCACCGCCCCCACGGACGCTCCCACGCCCGCGTTGCGCGCGGCGTTCAGGCCTCGCGCCTGCGGCTGGCCGAGACACCGATCGCCTGCTCGCTCGACGACGGCGGCGGTGTCGTCGGTCGAGCCGTCATCGACGACGAGCACCTCGTAGCCGGCGTCGAAGTCCTGGTCGGCGAGCGATGCGAGCGCGACCGCCAGGTAGCGGGCGCGGTTGCGCGTCGGGATCACGATCGAGACGGCGGGCGCTTGCATTGCCGTGTCAGGCTACGTGTGTCTGGCACGGCGTGAGCGCACGGGTGCTCGCCGCGGCGCCCGGCCACACCTGAACGTCCGGCGGCACGTCTTCGCCGGCGAGCACGAGCAGGGGTGGGCGCACCGTCAGACGCGGGACCGGCGAGGTGAAGCAGATCAGTGTGTAGTGCTTGGTGTCGACCCGTCCGGCGTACGTGAATCCGGGCGGCGCCGGCGGCGTCGGTTTGCGGTTGTACGGCTCGTCGGCGCGCACCACCGGCCGGATTACCACCACCTCGCGCACGCGCCACCCGCTCTGCGGCATCGATTGCGCGCCCGGGCGGTAGAGGGCCATCGGCTGGTCGCCGAGGTTGGGGGTGACGACGGCCTCACCGGCGATGGGCGCCCCCAGCGCCTTTGCCGCATCGCGGTAGTCCGGGCGCTGCAGCGCCGGGTTGACCGCGCCGTCCACCGTGATCGCGAGCATCAGTGCGGCTCCCACGCTCGCTCCGAGAACGCCTGCGCGGGGGGCTCCGCGGGCCCCCAGGATGATCCCGGCGCCGCTCAACAGCACCGGGACCGCGGCCATCACGTTCTTGGAGATCAGGTAGTGAAGGCCGGCGAGGTCGAGCAGGAACGGCAGCACGATCGCTGCGAGACCCGTGCCGACAGCGAGGACAGCCCCCCGCCGCTCGCGGTCTCGCAGCCGCGGCCAGGCGTACACCATCGCCGCCCCGACGATGACGGCGACGATCACCAGCTGCCAGTTGTGGGTCGGGTCGATCTCGCCGGTCACGAGCTTCTTCGTGACCTCCTTGATGCGGCTGCTGAACGGCAGGTTGGCGATCCACTCGGTCCGGTGGTCGGCCTGCCGGAGCGCCAGCGGCAGCAACGCCAGCCCGACGAGCAGCACCGCTCCGGAGGCGATCACGGCGCCGGGACGGCGGGTGGCCACCACGAGCCACACCGCTTCGGCGATCACCAGGAACCCGGCGAAGTAGTGGCTGCAGATCGCAGCCGCGGACGCCAGCGCCCATAGAACCAGACGGGATCTGTCCGGACGCTCGAGCGCGCGGACGAACGTCCAGAACGACAGCGCGCCGAGCAGCGCGAGCAGCGCGTACGTCCGCGCCTCCTGCGAGTACCAGACGAGCAGGGGGTCGACGGCGACGAACAGCGCGGCGTACAGGCCGGCGCGGAACGAGCCGAACCGCTTGCCGATGAAGAACGCCACCAGTATCACCAGCGACCCGAACAGCGCCGAGAGCGAGCGGATCCCGACCGGGCCGAGACCGAAGACCTTGCTCCACAGCCACGCGAGGATGTAGTACAGCGGCGGCGAAGACTCGGTCCGGGGGATCGTCCGGAGCATGTGGCCGAACGAGCCGTTGACGACGATCCCGACCGTGAACGACTCGTCGAAGTCGAAGCTCTGGACGCCGAGCGTCGCGAACCGGATCGCCGTCCCGAGCGCGATCACGGCGATCAGCAGCGCGACATCGCTCCGTCGCGCGTCTCGCATCGTCGCTACCGGCTCCGGCGGCGCCGGAGCGCCAACCCTCCGAGGATGGCCGCCGCCAGGACCAGGACCACCAGCACCACGAGCAGAGGCGTGGGCAGAAACGAGCTGCCGGAGGACCCGCCGCCGGCCGATCCGCTGCGGTGGAGCTTTCCTTCCTGCGTGAGCAGCGCCCGCTCGATCACGTCGCGACAGTCGGTGTATTCCGCGACCTCGGCCGGGATCGTCTTCAGCGCGTCCTCGAGCACCGGGACGCTGTAGGTGCGGGTCAGCGACAGGTGCTTGTAGCAATCGGCGATCACCTGGGCGCCGGTCGACGCCCCGGCGGGTGGGGCGGCACAGAGGCTCGTCGCGATCGCGACGAGCGCACTGACCAGCACGATCAATCGATAACGGCGAATGGTCGGGCGCAAGACTAAAAAGAGGTCCCGGGGAGGGTTGGCGACACTAGCAACTGCAGGCGATTCTTAGGCCGGGTGCCGCCTGGGGAGTGCCGACTCGCTAGCTTCAGGGCCGCTTCCTGTGCCCCGCCTGAGCCTGCATTTCCAGCGAATCCGCGCGCCTGTCCTCGGCGCGCTCGTTGTACTGCTGGCACCACTCCTCGGCGGCTGCGGTGGCGGCTCCGCCGCTCCGCCCGACGTCGTCGCGAAGTCCCGGACAGCGCCGCTCGAGTCCATCTTCCAGGCTGATAACCAGCTCCTGACCGATCCGGCGGGCACGCTCGAGGAGCTCCACCGCCTCGGGGTGGAGCGGATCCGCGTGTTCGTCCCGTGGGGCGCGCTCGGGACGCGGACGCCGATCGCACCCGACGCTCTCTCACACAGGGCCCCGGTGAACTTCGACGCCACAGATCCGGGCGCTTACCCGGCGGCCAGCTGGGCTCCGTACGACGCGATCGTCCGCGAGGCCACCGCGCGCGGCATCGGCGTGTACTTCACGGTCGCGGGCCCCGCGCCGGTATGGGCCACGGAGCCGGGAGAACCACCGGGCACGGCGAGCGCGCCCAGCCCGATCGGGGTGTGGAAGCCGTCGGCGTCCGATTTCGGCGAGTTCATGCGCGCGGTCGGCACCCGCTACAGCGGCCACTACCCGGATCCTCTGCATCCGGGTCGCGATCTGCCCCGCGTGAGCTTCTGGGGGATCTGGAACGAGCCGAATCTCGGCATCGACATCGCCCCTCAGGCGATCGACAGCGGCAAGCTCGAGGTCTCGCCGGTCTATTACCGCCAGATCGTCGACGCGGCGTGGACCGCGCTGCAGGCGACCGGCCACGGCCACGACACGATCCTGATCGGGGAGCTCGCCCCCGACGGCGCCACCGTCGGCCCCGTCCCTGGGGATTTCGACATGATGGCGCCGCTGCGCTTCCTGCGGGCGCTTTACCGCGTCGACTCCTCCTATCACCCGCTGCGCGGCCTCGCCGCCTCGCAGCGCGGCTGTCCGACAACCGTGGCCGCCTCCGCGCACTTCGTCGCCGAGCACCCCGAGCTGTTTCACGCCACCGGCGTCGCAGACCACCCCTACTCGCAGGGGCTCGCGCCCAACCAGGCGCCGCCGCTGGAGCCCGACTACGCCGAGTTCGCCGACGTCCCCAACCTCGAGAAGGCGGTCGACCGCCTCCAGGAGGCGTACGGCTCGGGCACCCGCTTTCCGATCTACTCGACGGAGTTCGGCGAGCAGACGAACCCGCCCGAGACGCTGATCAGGGCCCTGGCCCCGCCCACCGCGGCCTACTACATGAACTGGGCCGAGTACCTGAGCTGGCTCAATCCGCGGATCCGCTCCTACGACCAGTATCTGCTGGTCGATGCGCCGAACGGGACCTTCTCGACCGCGCTCGAGTTCGCGAGCGGGGTCCCCAAGGCGACGTACGCCGCCTATCGGATGCCGCTCTACTTGCCTGCGACGACGGCTGGCCACGGCCAGAAGCTCGAGGTCTGGGGCTGCGTCCGCCCCGCCCATTACGCCCAGCTGTCGACCGGCCGGGCCCAGCAGGTCGAGATCCAGTTCGCACCCGCGTCCGGCGGCCACTTCAGCACCGTCCACGTCGTGCCGCTCACCGGACCCGGGTGCTACTTCGATGTCGTGGAGCGATTCCCCGGGAGCGGCACGGTGAGGCTCCGCTGGTCCTATCCCCACGGCCCCGCCATCTACAGCCGGAACGTGCGCATAACGCTCCACTAGCCGGCGTCCGGCTTCTGCGAATCGCGCAACTTCGGCGAGCAGGGACGTTTCCTAAGGCATGCGGTTCCCTCGACGTGCGCTGATCACGACCCTAGCCTCGCTCGCCTGTGCGGCGCTTCACCTGCTCGGGGCGCCGGCGCCGGCCGCGGCCTCCACGCGGCAGGTGGCGATCATCGAGGACGACATCCACATGCTGCGGGACCCACTGGCGACGCTCCGGACGTTTCGCTCGCTGGGCGCCGGAATCGTGCGCGTGTTCGTCAACTGGGCCGCGATCGCGCCCGACTGGACCTCGACGCGGGAGCCGGCCGGGTTCGACGCCTCCGATCCCGCTGCCTATCCCGACGGCGCCTGGGACCGCTACGACGCGATCGTCCGTGACGCCGAGCGGGAGGGGCTCGCGATCGACTTCGTGGTCACCGGCGGCTCGCCGCGTTGGGCCGACGGCCGCGGGATGCCGAGCCACGCCGTCACCAATCCCAACCGCGCGTGGTATCCCTCGGCCGCGAAGTACGGAGCGTTCGTCCGCGCCGTGGCCACCCGCTACAGCGGCGACTACCCGGACCCCGAGGATCCGGGCCAGACGCTCCCACGGGTCAGCTTCTGGTCGATCTGGAACGAGCCCAATTTCGGCGAGGACCTCGGACCGCAGGCGGTCGATGGCTCGACGATGTTCGTCGCCCCGGCCATGTACCGCAGCCTCGTGAGCGCCGGCTGGAATGCCCTGCAGGCGACCGGCCACGGCCACGACACGATCCTGATCGGCGAGCTCGCCGCGCGAGGGCTGGTCGGCAAACCCGATGCCGCGCACCCGGGAGGGCTCCCCGGGGACTTCTCGCAGACCAAGCCGCTGCCGTTCCTGCGCATGCTGTACTGCGTCGACCCGAACTTCCACGAGCTCCGGGGCTCCGCGGCGAAAGACCTCGGTTGCCCGACGACGGCGGCCGGCTCACAGGCGTTCCGCCGCGGGAACCCCGCTCTGTTCGGAGCCACCGGCGTTGGCGATCACCCCTATCCCGGCGATGAGCCGCCGACGAAGGACGCCTCCCGGGACCCGAGCTTCGCCACCCTGCCGAAGTTGCCGAATCTCGAGGCGGAGCTCGACAGGCTCCAGCGCATCTACGGCTCGCACCGGCGCCTCCCGATCTACAACGACGAGTTCGGGTACATCACCCATCCCCCCAACCGCGACCGGTTCGTCTCGCCGGCGACGGCCGCGTACTACATCAACTGGGCCGAGTATCTGACCTGGCGAAACGCGCGCGTGGCCTCAACCGGTCAGTACCTGCTGTTCGACCCGGTCCCGACGAAGCTCGCGCCGGGGGGCGGCTTCGCCAGCGGGCTGGTGACGTGGAGGGGTGAGCGCAAGCCCGCCTACACGGCCTACCGCCTGCCGATCTACCTGCCGCGGACCTCGGTGCGCCGCGGACGCACGCTGCTGGTGTGGGGGTGCGTGCGCCCGGCGCACTACGCCGCCCTCGACACCTCCGACCCGCAGTACGTGCGCATACAGTTCGCCCGCCGGCCTCGCGGCCCGTTCACGACCGTCAAGCAGATCCGGATCACGAACCCCCGCGGTTACTTCGAGGCGCGCGTCTCCTTCCCGGCCAGCGGCACTGTCAGGCTGAGCTGGAGCTACCCGGCCAACGACCCGCTGTTGCCGAACGGAAGAACGATCTACAGCCGGCTGCAGGCGATCACCGTCCGTTAGGCTCAGTCTGACGCCGATGTCCGCCGGATACCATTCATCCGGGGTTCCTGCGTGGGTGTGGAGAACTCATGACGCCGATGGTGAGAGACGGCTCGACGGCGCTCGTGTTGCATGCCGTGAGGCCATCGTGCACGTAAACCGCCCCTCGCACATCGCGCAATCGAACCCTCTTCGGCCCGATTCTTTAGATCCGGGCGACTGGCTCTTTAGTGGGTGCCTTAGCGGTGTTTAGCCGGTCTATCCGGCGTACATCGCCTCGATCTCGGCTTCGTACTTGGCCAAGATCGGCTTGCGCTTGAGCTTCATCGTCGGCGTCAGCTCGTCGCCGCCCGGAACCCAGTCGCCCGGGACGATCGTGAACTTCTTGATCTGCTCGACGCGGGCGAGATGGCTGTTCGCCTCGTCGATCCCTGCCTGGACCGCCTGCACCATCTCCGCCTCGCTCGCGAGCTCTTCGAGCGAGTAGCCCTCGAGCCCGTGCCGGGTACCCCACTGCGGCGCGAAGTCGGCGTCGAGCACGATCAGCGCGGTGTTGTACGGCCGCCGGTCGCCGATGCAGATGGCCTGACCGATGAGCGGGCTTCCGGTCTTGATCGCCGCCTCGATGTTCGCCGGCGACATGTTCTTGCCCGCCGAGTTGATGATCAGCTCCTTCTTGCGGTCGACTATCTTGAGGTATCCGTCGTCGTCGAAAGTCCCGATGTCGCCGGTATGCAGCCAGCCGTCGGAGTCCAGCACCTCCGCCGTCTTCTCCGGCTGGTTGCGGTACCCGAGCATCACGAACGTTCCTCTGATCAGGACCTCGCCATCGTCGGCGATCTTCAGCTCGGCGCCCGGCGCCGGCGGGCCGACGGTCCCGATCTTGACCTCGCCCGGCCGGTTGCAGGTCCCAAAGCCGCACGTCTCCGACATCCCCCACAGCTCGGCGAGCTCGATCCCGAGCGCGTGGAAGAACTCGAGCACTTCGATCGGCGTCGGCGCGGCGCCGACGTTGACGGCGACGACCTGGTCGAGACCGAGCATCGCCCGCACCTTCGAGAACATCGCCTCGTCGGCCTGCGCGACCCGCGCCTCGAGCTCCTCAGGTACGGGCTCGCCGCGCTGCTTGAGCCGGACCCGCTCGGTCGCCGCCTGGATCGCGTCCTGGATCGGTTTGCGCTGCTCCTCGGGCTGGGCGGCCTGCATCGCCTCCAATCCGGCCTTCAGCTTCTCCCAGATCCGCGGGACGGCGAAGAACCACGTCGGATGGACCTGCGGCAGGTACGAGAGGACCTCCCGCGGGTTCGGGCAGGTTGTGATCGACCCCGCGAAGATCACCGGCAGGTAGTGGTGCGCCATCCGTTCGGCAATGTGGGCCGCGGGCAGCCACGAGATCAGCCGGCCGCCCGGCTCGAGCGGGATGATCTCCTCGGTCGCCTTCGCCGCGGCCATGATGTTCCGGTGCGAGAGCTGGACGCCCTTCGGCGGCCCGGTTGTGCCCGAGGTGTAGATCAGCGTCAGGTGATCGTCCGGGCTGATCGCCGCGGCCGCCGCCTGGACGTCGAAGCCCGGGTTTGACCCCTCGACCTCCGACAGCGACAGTATCCCCGGCTGTGCGTCCCCATCGACGACGATCAGGTGCTCGAGCTCCGGAAGGCCCTTCCGCGCCTCGAGCATCATCGGGAGGTGGGTCTGCTCGACGACCGCAACCCTCGTCGCCGCGTCCGTGCACAGGTACCGGATCTCCTCGGCCGGATAGGTGACATAGATCGAGAATGGCGTCCCCCCGAGCATCGCCGTCGCCAGGTCGACGATGTGGAACTCCGGGCGGTTGCCGAGCATGATCGCGACGGTGTCCCCCCGGCCGACGCCCAGCTTCGCCAGGCCGCCGGCGAGCGCATCCACGCGCTCCAGCAACTCCGACCAGGTCAGGGAGATCGTGTCGTCCGGTGTCCGTACCGCGACGATGTCCGGATTGTTCGCCGCCGTGCGCCGCAGCGCCTCGGTCATCGTCGGGGCATCGGCCGAACGCCCGACGGATGCCGCGATCGTGCTGCTCTCCATTCTCTCCTCCGCGTCCTCGGTAGGGGTTGTGCCCGCAGAACGCTATCGCAGCGCCCGCAAGCTAATGGACGTTGAAGCCGCTCCCGGTCAGCGTCGAGATGTCGTTGCTCAGGCCGATCGCGAAGATCAGCAGAATCAGCACGAAGCCGACGACCCCGGCCCGCTCCATCACCTCGAACGGAATCCGGCGGCCGCGGATCTTTTCGGCCAGCGCCCAGAACACATGCCCTCCGTCCAGGGGCAGGAACGGGAACAGGTTGATGATCCCCAGCGACAGTGAGATCAGCGCCAGGACCGACAGCGCGAGCGTGGTGCTGGTCGCGAACGATTGCTGGGTGATCTTGTAGCCGCCGACGACGCTATTGAGCTTCTTGCGCTCCTGGGGCTCGAAGATCTTCGCGATTACCGAGACGGTCTGCGTGGTCACGCTCCATAGCCCGCTGACCGTCAGCGATGCCGCATGGACGGGCCCGACCGACTGCTGCGCCGAGCCGAACTCGAAGCCCACCAGCGGGCGGTGATCGGCGGCGTTGTAGCGGGGCCGGAGCTCGAACGTAACGAGTGTCCCGTTGCGATCGACGACGATCTTTGCCGGCGTCATCGCGACGCACCCGTTGACCTGCGCGCCGGCGCACCGGTGGGTCGCCAGCTGATCGCGCAGCGCGTTGGCGCTGCCCGTGACGCCGTCGACGGACACGAGCCTGTCCCCGGGATGCAGCGCGGTGGCAGCCGGCGTCCCCTTGGTCACCGCGATGACCTTCTTCGAAGCCACGACCTCGCCGTTTGACAGGAACAGGACCCACACGATCGCGAACGCGACCAGCAGGTTGACCGCTGGCCCGGCCAAAATCACGACGATCCGCTTCCACACCGGCTGGTTGTAATAGGCGCGTTGGTTGATGGCGTCGACCCGGCGCTCGAGCTCAGCGATCTCTGCCCGCAACTCCGTAGCTTCAGCTGCCAGATCGTCCGCGCGCCCAGGGTCGTCGGTAGGGGAGGCCTCGAGGTCCTCAAGCCTCCGCTGCAGCCCGTCCCTTGCCTCGTCCAGACGAACCGCCTCGGGAGACTGCTCGTGCGGGTTCATCCCGGTGATCTTCACGTAGCCGCCGAGCGGGATCGGGGCGATCCCGTACTCCGTCTCGCCCACGCGCACCTTCCACAGCATCGGCCCGAAGAACAGCGAGAACCGCTCGACCCTCATGCCGACGGCCTTGGCCGCGGCGAAATGGCCGGCCTCGTGGAGGATGACCAGGGCCGCGATACCGAGGAATGCCAGCAGATAGGACATGTGGAGCTCTTAGTGTGGCAGGGCGATTCTGCTGCTTAGTGGACTCTTATGCGGCTGTTATGCCGTTACCGCGCCTGTGCGGTCGCCCACGCCTACGCCGTCGCCCGCGCCGCCACTAGCTCCCCGGCCAGTCTGCGAGCCTCGGCGTCGGCCTCACCAAGCGACTCGAACGAGTGGACATGTTTGCTGGGGAGTGTTTCGAGCGTCTCCTCGATAACTTCAGCGATCTCGAGGAACCTCAACCGTCCGCCGAGGAATGCGTGGACCGCGACCTCATTGGCGGCATTCAGCGTGCACGGCGCCGTCCCGCCGGCGAGCGCCGCTTCGCGCGCCAGGCGCAGGCACGCGAACGTCTGATCATCGACTTGCTCGAACGTGAGCGCGCCCACCTCGACCAGGTCCAGCGGCCTCACCGGAACGTCGATTCGGTCGGGGTAGTTGAGCGCGTAGGAGATCGGCACGCGCATGTCCGGATAGCCCAGATGGGCCAGCGTCGCGCCGTCGCACAACTGAATCAGGCTGTGGATCAGCGACTGCGGATGGACGACGACGTCGATCTTCTCGTAGGCGACCCCGAACAGGTGATGGGCTTCGATCACCTCGAGCCCCTTGTTCATCAACGTCGCCGAGTCGATCGTGATCTTGCCGCCCATCTCCCACGTCGGGTGGGCCAGCGCCTGCTCGACCGTCACATCCTCGAGCTCCGCCGCGCCGCGGCCCCGGAACGGGCCGCCCGACGCGGTGATGATCAGCCGCTCGACGGTCCCCGGCCGCTCGGAGCCGAGCAGCTGGTGCAGCGCCGAATGCTCGGAGTCGACCGGGATGATCGCGGCGCCTGTCGCCTCGGCCAACGCCATCACCAGCTCTCCGCCGACGACCAGCGACTCCTTGTTGGCGAGCGCCAGGTCGATCCCCTCACCGAGCGTCGCCACCGTCGGCACCAACCCGGCGGAGCCGACGATCCCGTTCAGGACCATGTCGCACTCGTTCTCGGTGATCAACTTGACGAGCCCGTCCGGGCCGCCCAGGACCTGGCCCGCGGTCCACGCCTCGGCCGCCCGCGCGGCCGCGTCGGCGTCCGCCAGCGCGAGTCGCCGGACTCCGTATCGGTGCGCCTGCTCGAGCAGGGGCTCCCACGCGGTCCCGGCGCTGAGCCCGACCACCTGCAGCTCGCCGGCGCTTCGCGACACCACGTCGAGCGCCTGAACTCCGATCGAGCCCGTGGAGCCGAGGATCACCAGTCGGCGTGGCACGGCTCGATTGTAGGTCGCGCGAAAACGTGCGCAGTCCAGGCGCTAGCGCGCTTTCGCCTGCCCTTTTGGTTCGGTTTGGCGAGTTGGTCCGTCTGGGTCCCCTGGCTCGATGGCTTTCGACTCAGAGCTTGCTGGCGCTGTGCGCCCGCGGTCCCTGGCTGGTGGGCGACTCGGCAAACGGCGCTGGGGAGGAAGGCGACGGGCGCCGCGGGCGACTCCGGAATCGTTCGCCTCCGCCACCGCGAAAATCGACCCCGCGCGACCCTCCAACCAGAGGTGGGGTGGATAGCGTCGACATGGCGCACACGAAGCGCCGCGCGCATGATTAGGGGTCAGCGCGAGGGAGATTCTGTCGATTGCAGTCCGCGACGTCGGTGGGCGGGCGGCTCGGCAAAACGCAGCAGGGAAGCGGGGAGATCGAGCGCGACCCGGGGTTGTCGCTGATCGGTGACGATCTCGGCACAACGTCGTCGCCTTCTTCCTGCATCAGCGCCCAGTCGTTCCGCCGCCGACGTTGATCGGGCGGTCGGACACGATGTTAATGCCCGATCGCACTATTTCTCGGGTCGAGGGGCCCAAGTGGGCAAGTGAGCAGGTCCTCAACCGCGCCGTCGCCTACCCGCCGGGCGTCCGTGGCCCGACCCCCTCGCACGTCAGTGCATCACGCCAACCCACACGTAGTAGCCGGCCACGACCGTGAAGATCACCGCGTCGAGGCGGTCGAGCGCGCCGCCGTGCGCGCCGAACAGCGTGCCCGCGTCCTTCTGCCCCGCGTTGCGCTTGACCAGGGACTCGAACAGGTCCCCGATCGGGCCCAGTACGGCGACGGTGATTCCGAGCAGCAGCGCGTCGCCCGCGTGCAGCCAGGTCTGATACAGCGCCGAGAAGAACACGGCCAGGACCGCGATCAGCATCCCGCAGAACAGCCCTTCGACGGTCTTGTTGGGGGAGATCTGCGGCGCCAGCGGCCGTCGCCCGAACATCCGGCCGCCGATGTAGGCGGCCGTGTCCCCGAGAAACGTCCCGATCAGCACGTCGATCAGGATCCCGTTTCCGTGCGGGAGCTGGCGGAGCAGCACGGCGTGCGCGAACGCCAATCCGAGCCAGAACACGCCGAGCAGCGTGCCGGCGATCGCGACGGTGGCACCGGTGGTCTTCGGACGGACCATCACGAACAGGACGAGCACCGGCAGCGTCGCGACCGCCACCTCCATCACGTCGCGGATCGTGCCGTACCGAGCCGCGAGCACCATCGCCGCGAGCGACGCGAAGCCGACCGCGGGCAGCGGCTTCCACCGAGCGAGCAGCCGGTACAGCTCGTGCATGCACACCCACCCGATCACGATCATGAACACCGCGAACGGCAGGCCGCCGAAGTCGATGAACAGGATCGCCACGATCGCGGCCGGGACGGCCACGATGATTCGCGCCAGGAGGTCCGATCCCCCGCTCGGCGGTCGCTGGCGGGAGTGCCGCTGCTGGGGCTCAGAGCGCGGACGCACGTATTCCGGGCTCGAGCGCCTCCGCCCCTGCGCCACCGCTAGCGCCCCCCGAATCGGCGCCTGCGAGCGTTGAACTCTCCCAGGCTCTGTTCGAACGCCTGGCGTGAGAAGTCGGGCCACAGCTCGTCGCGGAACACGAGCTCGGAGTACGCCCCCTGCCACAGCAGATAGTTGGAGATCCGTTGCTCGCCGCTCGTGCGGATGATCAGGTCGGGGTCGTGCATCTCGGGTGCATACAGGTGCGCACGGAACTCGTGCTCGTCGTTTCCGGTAAAGGTTCGCGCTGCGTCAACGATCTCCGCCCTGCCCCCGTAGTTGAACGCGACGAACAACGTGATCCTGGTGTTCTCGCTGGTCACGCCCTCGGCCCATTCCATCCGCTCCACCAGGCGCTCGGGCACCGGCGGGGTTCGGCGGCCGATGAAGCGCATCCGGACGCCCTCGGCGTCCAGCTCGGGCGTCTCCGCCTCGATCCGGCGGGCGAACATCTCCATCAGCCCCGCCACCTCGTCCTCGGAGCGCCGCCAGTTCTCTGTCGAGAACGAGAAGACGGTCAGCTCCTCGATCCCCAGGTCGACCGCGTCGCGCAACCGGGCCTTGACCGTGTCGGCGCCGGCCTCGTGGCCGGCCACGACCGGGAGGCCCCGCTGCTTCGCCCAACGGCCGTTGCCGTCGGTGATGATCGCGACATAGCGGGCCTTGTCCTCGGCCACGCTAGACCTCGAGGATCTCTTCTTCCTTCTGCTTGAGCGCTTCGTCGAGCTCCGTGATCCGCCCGTCGGTGACCTTCTGCAGCTCGACCTCGGCGCGGTGCTCGTCGTCGGAGCCGGCCTCGCCGGCCTCCTTGAGCTCACGCAGATCGTGCATGACGTCGCGGCGAATGTTGCGAATCGCCACGCGGCCCTCCTCGGCGATGTGGCGCACGACCTTGACCAGCTGACGCCGGCGCTCCTCGGTCAGCTCGGGGATGCCGAGCCGGATCAGGTTTCCGTCGTTGTTCGGCGTCAATCCGACGTCGGACTCGAGGATCGCGCGCTCGATCCCCTTGATCGAGCTCTTGTCATACGGCTGGATCGTCAGCAGCCGGGCCTCCGGGGCGCTGATCGTCGCCAGCTGCCGCAGCGGTGTCGACGTCCCGTAGTAGTCGACCGTGATCCGGTCAAGCAGCGCCGGGCTCGCCCGCCCCGTGCGGACCGAGTTGAACTCATGGCGGATCGCCTCCACCGACTTCGCCATCCGCTCCCGGGCGTCCTGGAGCAGCCCGTCGATCAGCTCCGGATCCGTCATGTTCTCACCAACGTGCCCACTCTCTCGCCGGACACTATCTTGTCGATGTTGCGCCCGTCGGCCATGTTGAAGACGACGATCGGCAGATTGTTGTCCATGCACAGCGCAAACGCCGTCGAGTCCATCACCTGCAGGCCGCGGGTGAGCGCGTCCTTGTGGGTGATCTCCGGGATGAACTCGGCGTTCGGGTCTTTGGCCGGGTCGTCGGTGTAGACGCCCTCGACCCCGTTCTTGGCCATCAGCACGACCTCGGCGTGCAGCTCCGCGGCCCGCAGCGCCGCCGCCGTGTCGGTGGTGAAGAACGGGTTGCCGGTACCGGCGGCAAAGATCACGATCCGGCCCTTCTCCAGGTGGCGCATGGCGCGGCGCCGGATGTAGGGCTCCGCGACCTCCGAGATCGTGATCGCCGACTGCACCCGCGTCGCGATGCCGTCCTTCTCGAGCGCGTCCTGGAGCGCCAGCGCGTTGAGCACGGTTGCCAGCATCCCCATGTAGTCGCCGGTGGCCCGGTCCATGCCCCGTGCTGCGGCCGCCAGTCCCCGGTAGATGTTCCCGCCGCCGACGACGATCGCCACCTCCACGCCGCGGCCGTGCACGGAGGCGACCTCGCAGGCAATCGCCTGCACGCGCGCAGGGTCGGTTCCGTAGTCCAGCTCGCCCATCAACGCCTCGCCCGACAGCTTGAGCAGGATGCGCTTGTAGGCGGGCGCTGTGGCCGAGTCTCCGTGCACTACTAGCCGCCCACTGCGAACCGCGCGAACCGCCGGATGACGACGTTCTCACGGGTCTCACTGGCGATCTCGGCGCGCAGCTGCTCGATCGTCTTCCCGCCGTGCTTGTCCTCGTTGACGTGCTTCTGACGGAGCAGCACAACCTCGTCGAGCCACTTGTCGAGCTTGCCGGCGACGATCTTCTCACGGACGTTCTCGGGACGGTCGGCGGCCTGCTCGGTCGCGATCCGCTCCTCGCGCTCGCGATCCTCGGCTGGCACTTCGTCCTCGCTGACGGCAATCGGCGCCGCGGCGGCGATGTGGAGCGCGAGGTCGCGCGCGAACTCGATGAACTTCTCGTTGCGCGCCACGAAGTCCGTCTGGCAGTCGACCTCGACCAGCACGCCGATCTTGTTCCCGGCGTGGATGTAGCTCTGGACCACGCCCTCGCTCGCCTCGGCATCGGCGCGCTTGGCCGCCTGGGCGGCGCCCTTCACGCGCAGGATCTCTTCGGCCTTGTCGAAGTCGCCACCTGCCTCGGAGAGCGCCTCGCGGCACGCCAGCACGCCCGCTCCCGTCCGGTCGCGGAGCGCCTTCACGTCCTTGGCGCTGATGTCCGTCATGCCCCCTCCTCGGTGCTCTCCGAAGCCTCGGCCACCGGGGCTTCCTCCGCCGGCGCCTCGTCGGCCGCCGGCGTGGGCTCTTCAGCCGCCGGCGTGGGCTCTTCAGCCGCGGGCGCCTCTTCCGCCGGGGTCTCGTCGGCCGCCGGCGTGGCCTTTTCAGCCGCCGGCGCCTCCTCGGCGGGCGGGGCCTGTTCGGCGGGCGGGGCCTCGTCGGCCGCCGGCGTGGCCTCTTCAGCCGCAGGCGCCTCTTCCGCCGGCGCCTCCTCGGCGGGCGGGGCCTCTTCGGCTGCCGGGGCCGCCTCAGGCGGTGCCGCGGCTTCCTGCGCCGGGGGTTGCTCCGCCGGGGCTTGCTCCGCCGGGGCTTGCTCCGCGGGCGGCTCGGGGGGCGCCGCAGGTGCCTCGGCCTCCGCCGCGGGCGCCTGTGGCGCTGCCGCCTGGGCAGCCTCGGCCTGAGCCGCCTCGGCCTGCGCGGCAGCCGCCGCGGCCGCCTCCTCGGCCTCGGCGCGCGCTCGCTCCTCAGCTTCCTGGCGTGCCCGTTCCTCGGCCTCTTGGCGCGCGCGCTCCTCGGCCTCGCGCCGCTCGCGCTCGAGCCTGGCGGCCTCCTCCTCGGCGCGGAACACGCCGTGGCCCTCGGCGACGACATCGCCAATCGCCCGCGTGATCGCCGAGCACGAGCGGATCGCATCGTCGTTGCCCGGGATCACGTAGTCGATCCCATCCGGATCGCAGTTCGTGTCGACGAGACCGATGATCGGGATCCGCAGCCGCTGCGCCTCGCGAACCGCGATCGCCTCGGTCTTGAGGTCGATCACGAACACCGCGTCGGGGACGCGCTGCATGTTCTTGACGCCTTCGAGGTTTGCCCGCAGCTTCTCGAGGTCCGCCTGTGCCGACATCCGCTCACGCGTCGGAAGCAGCTGGAGCTGACCCTCGGCCTCGTAGCGCTCGAGGTCGTGCAGTCGCTTGATCCGCAGCGAGATCGTCTGGAAGTTCGTCAGCAGACCCCCGAGCCAGCGGTGGTTGACGTACGGCATCTCGGCCGCGTCGGCGGTCTCCTGGATCGCATCGCGGGCCTGCTTCTTGGTTCCGACGAACAGGATCGTCCCGCCACGGCGCGCCACGTCGGAGGCGAACCGGCGTGCGTTCTCCAGCAGCGCCTCCGTCTGCAGAAGATCGATGATGTAGATGCCGTCCCGCTCTCCGTGGATGAAGCGGCGCATCTTGGGGTTCCAGCGTCGCGTCTGGTGGCCGAAATGAACGCCGGCCTCCAGCAGCTCCTTGATTCCAACTTGAGCCACTGCTCGTACTCCCTTTTGGTTGTTGTCGGCAAAGCCCGCACAGCGGTGGTTTCGCGAACCTCGGCTCGACCGCCGAGGCAGGGCGCGATCCGCACGCGCGGGGTCGGTTATCAACGCACTTCACGAAAAAGTTTACGCAAGTATGGACGAGGCGCTACGTTTTCAGGTGTAGCGGGCCTATCACCCTTCCCCTACCTTCGGTGATGGTCCGTCACGCGGGCCGAACCTCCCTTCCCCTACCTCCGGTGGCTCGGTTCGCAACGTTCGGCGGGGCGGCTTTGGACGGGCCGCCCCGTCGACTATTTCGGGCCGCTGAACGGCGCCCCCAACCGAGGGTCGACCCGGGGCCGGCGCGGGCTTGCGTTCGATCCCGGGCGATCACACGCCCCCGTCTCCAAAAATGCTGCACAGCGCGCCAATTGCTCCGAAAACCGCGAGCCCTGGCGTGCTAAGCAGGCTCTTCATGCATAGCACGCCAAGGCTCGGCGTCCGGGCCGGAATTGCCGTGCTGTGCAGCTTCTCGGACCTGAATGAGCGCCAAGGCGCGAGCGCGCGCCAAAACCGTGCAGCCAGACGCGATATGCGTGTCCAATCACCGATATCCCCCGCCCGACAGGCGATTTAGGCGATCAAGCAGGGTCCAGGCGCGGCGCCGGAGCGCCAATCGCCGGCGACCCCAGCCCAACCTCCCCTCTCCCAGCGGTGTTCGCCCGCCAAAGCAGCCCAACTCCACCCCGCCACCGCCGCCCAACCCGCAACCACCAGCAACAGCCGCCCAAACCGCCCCGCGGCCTTCTCCTCGCCTATTCCTCCCGCCCCGCCACCGCCAGCGCCACCCGCAGATCCGCCGGCAGCGGCGCGCGCACATCCACCGCTTCTCCTGTGATCGGGTGCTCAAACGCCAGCCGAGCCGCGTGCAGGAACTGCCGCTGCAGGCCGTAGAGCCCGGCAGTGCCGTACTGCGGGTCGCCACAGACGGGATGGCCGATCGCCGCCAAGTGAACCCTGATCTGGTGTGTCCGCCCGGTGTCGAGCACGACCCGCAACAGTGCCGCGTGGGGAAACAGCTGCTCGATCTCGTAGTGAGTGCGCGCATCGCGCGGCTGGTCGGTGTCGATCGACATCACCACGCGATCGTGCCGGTCACGGCCAATCGGGGCGTCGATCGTCCCTGTCCGCGCCGGCGGTTGACCCTCGACGAGCGCCAGGTATTCGCGGCGTAGCCGCCTCGCCGCCAGCATCGCCTTCAGCTTCCGGTGTACGTCATCGCTCTTGGCCACGACCAGCAGCCCCGACGTGTCACGGTCGAGGCGGTGGACGATTCCGGCTCGCCACGGCTCCTCTCCCCCGCGCGCTCCATGGTGCATCAGCGCATGCGCGAGCGTCCCGGTCCGGTGACCGCGCGCCGGGTGGACGACCAGCCCCGCGGGCTTGTCGACGACCAGCAGGTACTCGTCCTCCCACGCGACGACCAGATCCGTCGCCTCCCTCGCGTCCACTAGCCCGTCAGCGCCATCCGCGCGATCATCGGCGTCTACTTCGATCCGCTCGCCACCCTTGACTACGTGGCGCTTCGGGCGCGTGCGGCCGTCGACGAGCACCCGCTCGGCGTCGATCAGGGTCTGCGCTCGCGCGCGCGAGCCGACTCGTCCGGCGAGGAACCGGTCGAGCCGCGTGCCCGTGGCCTCATCGGGGACCTCCAGCTCGAGGCGCGCCCCGGGGGGACTCTCATCGACCATCCGCCGGCTTGCCCTCCAGCACCCATAGCAGGGCCAGGACTCCGAACGTGATCGACATGTCCGCGACATTGAACGCCGGCCAGTGGGGCAGCTTGATGAAGTCGGTGACGGCGCCGTTGAGAATCCGATCGAGCAGATTCCCGAGCGCACCGCCCACGAGCAGCCCGGTGGGGACCCACAACCACGGTCGCGTCGGGTGGCGCATGAAATACGTGAGCAGCACCGCCAGCGCCGCGAACGTGAACGCGAGCACCAGCGCGCCGCCGCCCGAGAGGAACCCGAACGCGACGCCGGTGTTGCGGACGTGGACGAGCTGTATCCCTGGCAGGAACTTGTGCTGCTCGCCGACGCTGATACCGGAGATGACTAGGCGCTTGGTCAGCTGATCAAGCGCGAGCACGGCGATGACCAGCACTCCGGCTCGAAAGAAGGCACGGGAGCGGACGTTGGGCGATGAAGTCGCCGAGGCGTGGGTCACCATCGTGGAGCGTTGGGTCGTCAGCCGCGGATCGCGTTGACGACGATCGTGTCGACGAAGTACAGGATGATGATCCCGATCATCGGGCTGAAATCGAACATCCCGATCGGCGGGATGAACCGGCGGAAGATCCGCAGGTGTGGCTCGCAGACGTCGCGCAGGAAGTTGAGGAGCGCATCGGACCAGCGCGAGTACGGCAGCCGTACGCCGAACGAGAACAGCAGGTTCAGCAGGATGTACGCGAAGATCAGCAGGATGTAGACGAGGAACAGCGCCGACACGTAGTGGGCGATGTTGTCGCGGGTGATCGCCAGGATCACCATCAGCGACTGCTCCTGGCCAGGACGGCTTCCATCGCGTCCTGAGATGCGCTGCGCACGCCTCCGCGCTCGAGCGCTTCGAGGCCTCGAGCCGTCGTGCCGGCTGGCGAGGTCACCTCGCGGCGGATCGACAGGGTGTCGAACTCGCGCACCGCCAGCAGCGTTGCGGACCCGGCCATCGTCTCCGCGGCGAGGCGTGACCACCCGAGGGCGAGCCCACGGGCCATGTTGCCAGCTCCGATCAGGCCGACTCGCATGCAATGAAATCTACCTGGGCGGTGCGTCCTGGTCCGGGGAGTCGTGCCCCATCCGCCTCGCGGGACCGTTACGACTGGTTGAAGAACCCCTTCTCAACCAGCCGCGCACGCTCCTCGGCCGATACCTCGACGTTGTGCGGCGTGAGCAAGAAGACCTTGTCGGCGATCCGCTGCATTCCGCCGTCCAGTGCGTAGGTCAAACCGCTGGAGAAATCTATAAGGCGTTTGGAGAGGTCGGTATCGGTGCCCTGAAGGTTCAGGATCACCGGGATCGACTCCTTGAACTTGTCGGCGACGTCCTGCACGTCGTTGAAGTTCTTGGGCGCGACGAAATGGACGCGGACGTCGCCGCTGCGACCGTTCCCACGCCCTCCGACCGGCCGCAAGGTCGTAGTACGGCGCTCGGGGCCGGGATCGTCGGCAAAGATGTCATCGATTTCGTCGCGCCTGCGTCGGGAGCCCAACCGGCGGACGTTCGGTCGATCGCGGTAGGTGTCCTGGAGCTCGACCTCCGGCTCCTGGTAGGGCTCTACCTCCTCCTCGTACGCGTCGTCCTCGGCCAAGCCGAAATAGACGAGCGTGCGGTGCCAGGTGTCACGGAAGGCCATGGTCTTCGGGAGGTTCGCTTCAGCTCCAGATTTCCCTCCCAGGATTATGACGCGCCGCGGCCGCGCTAGGAATAGAGGCTTGTGCCAAGACGCACAATTGTGGCGCCCTCCTGCACCGCGACGAGATAGTCCTGGCTGGTTCCCATCGACAGCTGAGGGAGGTCATGCTCCGCGGCCAGCGCTCGCAGCGCCGTGAAATATCGGCGGTTCGCCTCGGCCTGCTCCGCGAACGGCGGCATGGTCATCAACCCCACGACCGTGACCGGGCACCGCTCGATGAACGCGCCGAGCTCGGCCGGCGAGATGCCGCTCTTGCTCTCTTCGCCGGCGACGTTGACCTCCACCAGCACCTCGAGGTCGGGCGGCGCGTGGCGTCCGAGCTGGGCCAGCGCGGAGTCGCTCGCCACAGTCTCGATGTAGCGGACGTATGGGACGAGTTGCCGCACCTTGCGGCTCTGGAGCGCTCCGATGAAGTCCCACGTGAAGCGGCCGGGGTAGGCATCGGCCTTGGCTACGAGATCCTGGGCGCGGTTCTCACCCACGAGCGTGATCCCGGCCTCGGCCAGCGCTCCGAGCTCCTCCAGCGGCACGTACTTGACGGCGGCGAGGATCGCGACCTCGCTCGGATCGCGCCCGGCGGTGGCGATCTCCGACCGGATCCGGGCGAGGTTCTCCCGAATCCGTTCGGCGCGCAGCCCGTGGATCAGGTCAGCCACGCGATTCCCGCCTGGCGCCCCGTGCGGCCCTGGTCGCGGCGGTGCGAGAAGAACAGCGACCGATCCGAGCAAATCGTGCACAGGCCGAGGTCATGGATCTCGCCGACCCCTGCTCGCTCCAGCTCGATCCGGGCAATCTTCTTGAGGTCGAGGTTGCGGCCGTTGCGCACGGCGGGCGCCCGATCCTCGAATACGGCGTGTACCTCCTCGCCCACCTCGTAGCAGCAGGGGCCGGCGCCGGGGCCGATCGCCGCCGCCAGCGAGCCGGGTGCTCCCAGCTCCCGGATCGCCGCAACTCCCTCGCCGACGACGCCGGCGGCGAGCCCGCGCCAGCCGGCGTGGACCATCGCCACCGCCCCATCGCCGGCGATCGCGATCGGCAAGCAGTCCGCGGTCAGAACGAGCCCCGCGACGCCGGGTGTGGCTGTCGCCTGTCCGTCCGCCTCCGGGGGCTCCTCGCGGTTGCCAGTCGCGGCTGCCGCGCGTGCGATAACCGCGCCGTGGACCTGTCGGCCGTGGGCGAACGCGACGCCCAGCTGCTCCGCGACCAGGGCGCGGTTTCGCTCCACGGCACCGCGGTCGTCGTCGGTCAGACGTCCGAGGTTCAGGCTCGCGTATGGCCCCTCGGAGAAGCCCCCCCGGCGGGTCGTGAACGCGGCGCGGGCGCCCGAGAGCTCGATCGCGATGTGCTCACCGAGGGCGTAGAAGGGCTCAGGCAGCCTCATGTCGTCAACAGCTTCACCTCATCGATCGGCGTGCGCTGCGCGTACTCGAAATGCGCACGTCCGTCGGCCACGAGCGTCTCGCGGTGCGCCCAGCCGCCCACTCTCCGAGCCTTCTCGTAGACATGCAGCCGCATCGAGGCGGTTTCGCTGTTGTAGCAGTAGGCGAGCTCGCCGTCGGGATCGTGATACGTGACTCCGACCAGCTGTTCCCGATCGGCGTCGACCTCGCCGATCAGCTTCCGCGAACCGTCGACCGCCTCGAACCGCCAGCCCGTGAGCGCGAACGTGCTCGCGTTGGCCAGGACCCGTACGGGTGAGGTTGAGCTGAAGTCCTGGCCGCCGACCCGTCCGACAACGGGGGTGCTCGGCCCGACCTCGCGGCCGAACCGGGCCACGAACACGGAGACGGCATCGACGAGCGTGTCCGGCACCGGATCGCCGTCCAGGGTGCGGAAGTCGTTGCAGTGGACCCAGGCCCAGCTCCGAGCGTGCTTCGAACCCCAGATGTGAGCCTGACCTCCTCGCGCCCCCGAGATCTCGAGCGTCTCGTGCGGCAACGTGACCGTTCCATCGATCGACAGGTCGCCGTGGGGCAACACCAGCACCGTCTGCGCTACCCCGGCTCGCCGAAGCAGCGGGTGGACGTGCTCGTAGGATTTGGCCCCGGACGTCCACCGAAGATCCCACACGACGTCCTCGAACCCGCCGGCCATGCCATGGTCGGTCAACACGGCTCCGTCGATCCGCAACTCGAACGGATCGGAGTGACTGGCGAGCTCATCGATCGCCAACGTCGCCTTGCGACCGAACGTTGGCGGCCGTCCGGGCCTCGGGTCGGTCGCCAGCAGCCACAGCGCGCAGGTCGCCTCCGCGCCGGTGCCCGCTATGGGCGCGACCATCGTGTACCTGATCCACAGGCCGACGCCGGACCGGGGATCGGTCAGCGTCAGGTAGTAGACCTCGTAGTGGCCCGGGTCGCCCTGCCATTGCAGCTCGTTTGGCTTGGCCAGCATCCGCAGCGGAGGCTATCCACTGCCTCGCGCCGCCCGCAGGGCACGGTCGAGTTCGTCCTCGCGCCCGCTGAGGCCGCCGTCGAGCTTGGCTGCGAGCGCCGCGCGCAACCCCACCCCGACCGCCGGGCCCTCCGGCACGCCCGCGGCGACGAGGTCCCGGCCATCGATCTCCAGTTGGACGTGGCGCAGGCGTTCCAGCCACGCCCGTGCCTTCTCGATCGGCCCGAGCGCTCCCGCGATCGCGACCAGCTCCGGGGAGGCGCCGGCCACCGCCTCTGCGATCTGTGAGGGGCTGGTGGCGCCGTCGAGCGCCTCGGTCACGGCGTCGGCGCGGAGCGCGGCGGCGGCGATCGCCTGGCGGTCGTGGGCATCGAACGCGAGCGACTCGAGCAGCTCGGCGAGGGCCGCGGCCGGCACGCGGCGCGTGGCCAGGCCGAGCACCACGAGGTCTCGGCGACCGTCGTTCGGGAGCAGCTCGAGGGCCCGCCGGGCGAGCTCGGGATCCGTCAGCCCGAAGCGCTCGTCGATCGCCCTGTCGAGCTCCAGCTCGCGGAGCTTCTCGAAGACCGCGACCGGGTCGCGCTCCCGCGCCGCGAGCCTGACCTCAGCCCCAATCCGGGGCCCGCTCACGGTTCGCACCGCGCCCGAGCGGACCGCGGCGCGGGCCAGCTCGAGCGTGTGCTCCTCGACCGCGAACTCGAGGCGGCTCGCGTACCTGGCCAGCCGCAACAGGCGCGTTGGGTCGTCGATGAAGCTCCGGTCGTGGAAGACCCGGAGCAGCTTGGCGTCCAGGTCCTCCAGCGCGTTCGGCCCGGGTGTCAGCTCGCCGGGGACGGCGCCGCTGAGCGCCATCGCGATGGCGTTGACGGTGAAGTCCCGGCGAAGCAGGTCCTGTTCGAGATCCGCCGGGGCGACATCCGGCAATGCCCCCGGATGGGCATACGTTTCGGTCCGAGTCCGGGCGATGTCGTAGGTGAAGCCGCCCAGCTTCACGGTCGAGGTGCCGAAGCGGTCGTGGATCCGGGCCGGGCCGAGGTGGCGGGCGATGGCGGCGGCGTCCCCGTCGACCACGAGGTCGAGCTCGTGGGGCCGGCGGCTCAACAGGATGTCCCGGACCGCCCCCCCGATCAGGTAGACCCCGTCGGCTCGACCCAGCGCCCGCAGCAGCGGCGCGGCCGCAGGCAGGGCGCGAACGTGCTCGATCAGGCGCGGTGGCGGCGGAACGTGCACGCGTGGATCTTCGCGCGCGGGCCCGACGCGGCGATGATGGGGTCCGTCCGGGGGGCTCGTGGCTAGCATGCGGGTCATGCCGAGCTCCGGTTCGCGGCGCTTGCTGCGGGTTGGTCTCGTTGCCGTTGCGGTCCTGTTGCTGGTAGTTGCGGGAGTCGTGGCGTTCGTCCTCCTGCACGAGCCCGGCAACGTCTCACATCCGAATCTGTCGTTCACCCTGCCGCCGACCACGTCGACGACGGTCGCGCCACCGCCTAAGAAGAAGGTCGTCGTCAATGACTTCGAGTGGCCGCGGTACGGCTACGACGCCGCCAGGACCCGGTTCTTCCCCGGCGCCCAGCGGGTTCACCCGCCGTTCCGCGTGGGCTGGCGCTACGAGGACTACGCCCTGCTCGAGTTCCCGCCGGTGATGTACCAGAACACGCTCTACCAGCTCGACGATGACGGGTCGATCAAGGCCATCAACAAGCTGAACGGACACTTGATCTGGCAGCACAAGATCGGCACGCTCGCCGCCGCCTCGCCGGCGCTCGGGGTCAAGCAGCACCTTCTGTTCGTGCCGATCCTGTCGAACAGGAGCCACAGCCCCGGCAACGGGAGTCTCGACGCCATTTCGATGAAGACCGGCCGGATAGTCTGGTCCCACCCGGTCGCCACCGGGACGGAGTCATCGCCGATGGCGTGGGGAGCGACGGTCTACTTCGGCGATCAGAGCGGAACCGTCTATGCGCTCAGGGCTCGGGACGGGCACGTCTTCTGGACCTACCACGCCAGCGGGGCCGTCAAAGGAGGTCCGGCGCTGGTCAACGGAATCCTCTACTTTGGCGATTACGCTGGCCGTGCGTACGCGTTGAACGCGAACACCGGCCACCAGGTCTGGGCCGTCAGCACCGACGGAGCGCACTTCGGGTTTGGGTCGGGCAACTTCTATTCGACTCCGGCGGTCGCGTTCGGCCGGGTCTACATGGGCAACACCGACGGCCGGGTGTATTCGTTCGCTGCCCGGACGGGGCAGCTGGCGTGGGCGACCGCGACCGGCGCCTACGTCTACGCCTCCCCTGCGGTGGCCGATCTACCGGGAATCGGGCCGACCGTCTACATCGGCTCTTATGACGGCAACTTCTACGCGTTCAACGCGCAGTCGGGGGCGGTCCGGTGGCGCCGCCCCGTCGGGAACAGAATCTCGGGTTCGGCGACGATCGTCGACGGCGTCGTCTATTTCTCCGCCCTGGGCTCGAGGACGACCCAGGGTCTGAACGCACGCACCGGGCAGCAGGTGTTCTCGTTCCCGGATGGCGCCTTCAATCCCGTCGTCGCGGACGACGGGGCGATCTACCTGAGCGGCTATTCGATGCTGTATCAGCTGCTGCCGAGGCCTCCGGCGCCGCCGCCGCGGGCCCATAAGGCCACCACCCATGCACACCGCCGCGCAGCGCGTAAGATAAAGGCGGGCGCGGCCCGGTCCGCTCGTCATAAAAGCCACAATTAGCGGCGCAAAGAATCGCTCACGGAACATGCGTTCGGGCGTTCTTGCTATTGTTTGCTGCCTATGCGTTGTCGTAGTGGAAGTCATTGTCAGCAGCCGGCCATCAAGGGCCGTCGGTTCTGCGCGGAGCACGCGGCGGAGCTCGATCGCATGCGCGAGGAGCTCAAGGACGCTGCCGCAGCTCGCATCGGGCGGGGCCGTCCCAAGCGGTCGTCTACGTGCTGCCGCCCCGGCTGCTACGAACCCCGCGTTCCGCCCGCCGCGTACTGCGATGCATGCGCTGCGGCCGGATATGTGGAAGAGGCCGCTTAGCGCGGCCGACTCACAGCCGGGTCAAATAACAGAACTGCATTGTTGCCGGAAACGGCCGGGGGTCTCCGCGGCACTCGTCCGGCTGCGCGCCCCCGGGGCGAAGGCCGCGGCGCTCGCGCCTGCGCGATCCGAGTCCGGGCGCCGCGGCACCGGCTGCCCCAGCCGATGCCGCGACTGCGGACGCTGTCTGGACCCTCAGCCCCGGAACGAGTGAAACGCGCCGGGCGCGCTCGGGAGCAGCGCCTCCAATCGGGACGCGCTGACGACCACGCCGGCGCCGGTCGCGGCGGTGCGGCTCAGGAATTGCCGGCGGTCGCTGACAGCTTCTTTGTGTTCTACGGGCATCACGGTCTCCAATCACAGGGTGTGGTTTTGGGCCGCTATACGGATCGCGTCGCCGCTCCGATCACCCCGCCGCCGGCTCGCAGTGATCCGGTCCGCCATGGGCTTCGTACAGGTAGTGATCTCCTACGGCCCAACCTGATCGAATCCCGCACACGCCCTATGTTCAGAACAGCCCGCCGCTCCGGCCTCGTCGACCTCCGAACCCTCGCGGACGAGGACTTGATGCAGCTCGTCCACGACGGCGAGATCCGCGCCTTCGAGGTGATCTTCGACCGCCATTCCGGCGTCGCTTTCTCGCTGGCGTACCGGATGTGCGGGCGGCGAGCGATGGCCGAGGACATCGTGCAGGAGGCCTTCCTGTCGCTGTGGCGCACCGGGGCCCGCTACGACCGAGCTCGCGGGAGCGTCCGCTCGTGGGTGCTGAGCGCGGTCCACAACAGGGCCGTCGACGCATTCCGTCGCGAGGTAGTCCGAGACCGCCAGGCCGTCTCGGACGAGGGGCTCGCCGAGCGGCTCCCGGCCGCGGAGCAGACCGACCTCGAGGTCGAGCGCCGGGACGACGCTAGCCAGGTCCGCAAGGCCCTCTCCGAACTTCCGGCCGACCAGCGGCAGGTGATCGAACTCGCGTACTTCGGTGGTTTCTCGCACAGCCAGATCGCCGAGGTTCTCCATTTGCCGCCGGGCACGGTGAAAGGCCGGATGCGGCTGGGCCTGGCAAAGATGCGCGCCGCATTTGGCGAGTCTGCAGAGGTCGTGCTATGACGCCAGGGGAGCAGCAATGAGTGCTGAAGATCGGATGTCCAACCGTCACGACTGCGGCGGGGACGCCGCGGCGTACGTGCTCGGCGCGCTGGAGCCTGCCGAGGCCGAGGCGTTCCGCACCCACCTGGCCACCTGCATCTTCTGCCGCGACGAGGTCGCCGCGCTGCAGCCGGTCGCCGACGCGCTGCCGATGGCGGCGCCCCAGTACAACGCGCCGAGCGGCCTGCGCCGCCGGGTGCTCGCCGCCGCGCGCGCGGAGGCGAGGCCTGCGCCGACCCCGGACAGGCGCCGCACGACAGGGTTCCGGCTGCCGCGACCGGCGCTTGCGGGAGCGCTGGCGGTCGTGCTCGCGCTCGCCGTGATCGGCGTCGTGAACCTTGCGTCCGGCGGATCGAGCGGCGTCCGCGTGATCCCCGCCCGCGTGACGGCGCTCGACGCCAGCGCTCAGCTCCGCGTGACCGATGGCCGCGCGGAGCTCGTCGTCCGCCATTTCCCGCCGCCCCCGGCCGGCCACATCTACGAAATATGGTTGCAGCGGGGCAACGGTGCCCCGTCCCCGACCAAGACCCTGTTCAGCGTCACCTCGAGCGGCGCCGGGAACATCGGGCTGCCCGAGAACATGAGCGGGGTGAGCGCCGTCCTGGTCACGCCCGAGCCGGCCGGTGGCAGCCTCGCGCCCACCCACGCGCCGGTGATCGTCGCGCCGCTCACCTGAGGGCGCCGTCCGTCCGTGAGCCGTTACCCCCGCCTCACCGGGATCCCGGCCGCGGCCAGGTGCTCCTTCACCTCGGCAACCGTGTGGTGGCCGTAGTGGAAGATCGAGGCGCACAGCACGGCGTCGGCGCCGGCGTTGATCGCGTCGGTCAGATCCTCGAGCTCGCCGGCGCCGCCCGAGGCGATCACGGGCACGCCGACCCGTTCGGCCACCGCGGCGGTCAGCTCCAGGTCGTAGCCGGCGTTGGTGCCATCGCGGTCCATGCTGGTCAGCAGGATCTCGCCGGCGCCGCGCTCCACGCCCTCCTTCGCCCACGCGACCGCGTCCTGTCCGGTCGGGGTCCGGCCCCCGGCGAGATAGGCCTCCCATCCCCCATCCGCCGTCGTCTTCGCGTCGATCGCCAGGACCACGCACTGTGTGCCGAACGTCTGCGCCAGCTCGTCGATCAGCTCCGGCTGCTGCAGCGCCGCCGAGTTGATCGAGATCTTGTCGGCGCCGGCGTCGAGTACGGCCTGGGCGTCGGCGACGGACCGGATGCCTCCGCCGATCGTGAACGGCACGAACACGTCGTCGGCCGTCCGCCTCGCCAGTTCGACCACGGTCTCGCGCTTGTCGGAGGTCGCGGTGATGTCGAGGAACACGAGCTCGTCGGCACCGGCTGCGTCGTACCGGCAGGCCAGCTCGACGGGGTCTCCGGCGTCGCGCAGGTCAACGAACCCGACGCCCTTTACGACGCGGCCCCGATCGACATCGAGGCATGGGATCACACGTTTGTAGTGCATCAGCGGTCGAGCGCCTGCTGGGCGTCGCCGACCGTGAACCGGCCCTCGTACAGTGCCTTGCCGACGATCACGCCGCTCAGGTTCACCTGGCGCAGGGCGAGCAGAGCCCGGATGTCGTCGAGCGAGGAGATCCCGCCTGAGTAGATGAAGCTGCCGCGGACAGCGGCGGCGATCTGCCGCGCTCCGTCGAGGTCGGGGCCGCCCAGCATCCCGTCGCGGTCGATGCTCGAGTAGATGAATCGATGGACACCGCGCCGACCCAGCCGCTCGACCACGGACTCCATCGGGATCTCGGTCTGCTCGCTCCATGCGGCTGCAGCGAGCTTGCCGTTGCGAGCGTCCAAGGAGACGACGAGCCGCTCGCCGAACTGCGCGACGGCCTCGTCGAGGAGGTCGACGTCGGTATACGCGGCGGTTCCGATCACGACGCGCGTCGCGCCGGCTTCGATCACGTCCCTGACCGCTTCGATCGTCCGCAGGCCGCCGCCGACCTGTACGGCCACGTCGAGTTCACCGGCGATCCGCTCGACGTGCTTGAGGTTCGCCGGCGCGCCGGCGCGCGCGCCGTCGAGATCGACAACGTGGAGATTGCGAGCCCCGTCCTCGACCCAGCGCCGGGCGGCATCGAACGGGTCGGCGTCATACACGGTCCTGGCCTCGAAGTCGCCCTGCTCGAGCCTGACGGTCTTGCCGTCGAGGATGTCGATCGCCGGCAGCAGGATCATGCGCGGGCTGCCTCGGCTCGCGTGGTTTTGCTCTGTGCGGCACACAGCGCGCTGAAGTTGGCGAGCATCCGGAGGCCATCCGCGGAGGACTTCTCCGGATGGAACTGCACGCCGAACACCGACCCGCGCGCGACCACGGTCGCAAACCGCTCGCCGTACTCCGCGATCCCCACGACGTGCGCCGGATCGGCGGGACGCGCCGCGAAGGAATGCACGTGGTAGAAGGGGCACCCTCGCTCCGGCAGTCCCTCGGTCAGCGGCGACGGCCGCTCGAAGCGGACGTCGCTCCAGCCGATGTGCGGGACGCGCAGACCGTCGGTCCGCAGGGCCCTAACCGCGCCGGGGACCAGCCCCAGCCCGTCCGTGTCGCCGAGCTCCTCCGAGTGGTCGAACAGCAGCTGCATGCCGAGGCACACGCCGAGCAGCGGCGTGTGTCGAGCCGCGCGTTCGCGGAGAAGCTCGACCAACCCCAGCTCTCGCAGCCGCCTCATCGCCAGCGGAAACGCCCCCACTCCTGGAACGACGAGGCCTTCAGCTTCGAGCAGCGTCTCGTGGTCGCTGGCAACCGTCGCGCGAGCTCCCACGTGCTCTAGCGCCTTCTCCACCGAGCGGCGGTTGCCCATCCCGTAGTCCACGACCGCGATCAGCGGCGCGGGCTGGGCTGTCATGTAAGCGTGCCCTTGGTGCTGGGGACGCCGTTCTCGCTCGGATCCGGGGCGACCGCGAACCGCAGCGCCCGCGCCAGCGCCTTGAACGCCGCCTCGATCACGTGGTGTGCGTTCGTCCCGGTTTCCACGGTCAGGTGCAGGGTCAGCTTCGCGTTGGTGGCCAGTGCCCGGCAGAACTCCTCGGCGAGCTCGTGATCGAAGTTGCCGATCGCCCCAGGCGGAAGCATCGCCTCGAACACGCACAGCCCGCGACCGGAGATATCGATCGCGCACGACGCGCGGGCTTCGTCCATCGGCACCGTCGCCTGTCCGTAGCGCGAGATCCCGGCACGGTCACCGAGGGCGCGATCGAACGCCTGGCCGATGCAGATCCCCACGTCCTCGACGGTGTGGTGCGCGCCGGTCTGCAGATCGCCGCGAGCATGAACGTCGAGGTCGAACCGGCCGTGGCGGGCGAACAGGTCGAGCATGTGGTCGAGGAAGCCAACGCCGGTCTCGCGCTCGCCTGAGCCAGTTCCGTCGAGCCCCAGGGTCACCTGGATCTCGGTCTCGGCGGTCCTGCGGTCGATTTCAGCGGTGCGGGTCATCGGCTGCCATTGTCGCGAATGCGCGCCTCCATCGATTGGGCGTGGAGCTCGAATCCCTCCGCGCGAGCGACCGGCGCCGCTGCCCGGGCCAGCGCCGTGCCGTCCTCGATTCGGACCTCGGTGAAGCCGCGACGGAAGTGCCACGGCGAGAGCGCCGAAGCGAACTTGGCCGCGCCACCGGTCGGCAGCACGTGATTGGATCCGGCGACGTAGTCCCCGAATGCGGTTCCGGAGGCGTTGCCGACGAACACGCACCCGGCGCGCGTGATCTCCGGAGCGAGCCGCTCGGCGCGGGGCCCCGCCAGTTGCAGGTGCTCCGGCGCCAACGCCTGGGCGAGCTCGAGCCCGTCGCCGAGATCGCGCACCTCGATCAGGCGGGCCACCGCGTCCGATTCAGGTCCGTTTTCGATCATTGCCTCCAGCGCTGTCAGGACGGCGTCGGAGTCGGAGATCCCGATCACGAGCGTTCCGGGCCCGTGCTCCGCCTGCGCCAGCAGGTCGAGCGCGAGCGGCCCTGGATCGGCGTCGCCATCGGCGATCACGACCAAGTCGCTTGGCCCGGCGAAGCCGTCGATTCCGACTTCCCCGAACACCTGCCGCTTCGCCTCCTGGACGTACAGGTTGCCCGGCCCCACGATCACGTCCACGCGGTCCACCGATTCGGTGCCGAACGCCAATCCCGCGACGCCCTGCGCTCCGCCGGCCCTGTAGACGACGTCTGCCCCCACCAGCCAGCAGGCGCCGAGCACGACCGGATGAAGGTCGCCGCCGCGGCCCGGAGGGGCACACACCGACACTCGCTCGACACCTGCCACGCGCGCGGTGACCACGCCCATCACGGCGGTGCTCGGATAGGGGGCACGGCCGCCGGGAACGTACACGCCGGCGCTCGCGACGGGGCTGCTCCGCAGGATCACTTCGTGGCGGTCGAACTGGACGGTGGCGTCGGGGCGGAGCCCAGCCTCGGCGACCCGGCGCACGTTGTGGATCGCGAGCTCCAGCCCGGCCCGCACGTCCTGGTCGAGGCCGGCTGCGGCTGCCTCCAGTTCGTGCTCGGCAACCCGCAGCGGGGCCGGCTCTGCACCGCCGGTGTCGAACCGGCGTATGTAGTCGCGCAGAGCCTCGTCACCGTGTGAGCGGACCTCGGCGATGATCTCGGCGACGGCCTCCCGGACGGATAGGGGCTCCGGGACCAGCGCTCGAAGCTCGGCCGCGAGCGCCGCCGGCTCGCCGGCCGCCTGTAGCCGCTCACACCGCATTCAGCCGCTCCAGCAGCCGATCGATGGCCTCGGCTTTCAGCTTGTGGGCCACCGGGTTCGCGATCAACCGAGCCGTGCTGACCGCGATCTCCTCGCGCACCACGAGGCCGTTCTCCCTGAGCGTCGTCCCCGTGGCCGTGAGGTCGACGATGCCCTCGGCCAGGCCGGTCAGCGGCGCCAGCTCGACGGAGCCCTTGACCTCGACGATCTCGGCCTGGCGTCCGGTCTCGAGGAAGTGGCGCGCCGCGATCCGCGGGTACTTCGTCGCGATCCTGGCCACCCCCAGGCGGCGTAGTGCCTCCGCCGCTCGATCCTCCCCCGCCACCGTGGCCAGCACCATACGGCAGCGGCCGTAGCCGAGGTCGACGAGCTCGTAGACCTCGCGCTCGGACTGCTCCATCAGCACGTCCTTACCGGTGATGCCGAGGTCAGCCGCGCCCGCTTCGACGTACGTCGGCACATCCGAGGGTCGCATCGTCACGATCCCGACGTCGTCGAACAGCAGCTTTCGGTCGTTCTCGCGGACCTCGCCGGTGTCGACGCCGAGGCGCTCTAGCAGGTCGAGCGTCTCGGTGAACAGCGCGCCGCGGGGAACCGCGATGTGGAGCTCGCTCACCGGCCGCGCTCCTCGCCGGCGAGGGCGATGTGCACGCGCTCGACGTTCAGCGCGAACCCGACCGCCGGCAGCGGCCGCCCGAACGTCGCCAGCAGCTCGTCATAGCGGCCGCCGGAGCCGATCGGCACGCCGTGGGCGGGGTCGTACACTTGGAACACCGCGCCCGTGTAGTAACCGAGGTTGCGGACCAGCCCGAGGTCGAAGATGACCCGCTCGGCGACCTCGGGCGCGAGCAGCGCGTGGACATCGCGCATACCGCTGACCGCGTCGTCGAGCTCCGAGGAGAGGGTCTCGAGCACCTCCTGGCTGCCCCGCGTTCGAGGTACGCGCAACAGCAGCTCTGCGGCCGCGTCGGACAGCCCGACGTCCCTGACCTCACGCTCGACGCCGACGAAGTCACGGCGGACGAGCTCGGTGAGGATCCGCTCGTGCCGGTCGGTGGGAACGCCGACCGTATCCAGGAGCGTCGGATACAGCGAGGCGTCGCCGACACCGACTCGGTAGGTCTGCAGTCCGGCCGCGTCGAGCGCCGCGCACAGGACCGTTAGCGCCTCCGCGGTTCCCTCCGGGGCCGGGGAGCCGATCAGCTCCACCCCGGCCTGGAGGAACTCGCGCGTCTGACCACGCTGGGGCCGGACGTCGCGATAGGCATGGGCCTGATAACAGAAGCGCAGGGGCGGCTCCGCGTGGGAGTAGCGGGTGGCCGCCAGCCGCGCGATCGGGATCGTCATGTCCGAGCGGAGCACGAGCACGTTGCCGTGCTCGTCGAACATCCGGTAGGCCGCCTGGGTGCCGATGTTGAGCGTCCGTTCGTACTCGAGCGCCGGCGTGTACACCTCGCCGTAGCCGGCTCGCTCGAACACCGCGCGGATGCGATCGGTCATCGCGCGAAGCTCGCGCATCTCGTCGGGCAGGACATCTCGCGTTCCGCTTGGAATGCGGTCGATCATCGTCTTCGATGTGATGTTGGCGCGTTGACTGCCCGGAGTGCTTGTGCTGCTCACACCGCTGCGGGCACGTCGTCCAGCCGAACGATCCGCGCACCCAGCTCTCGGAGCCGCTCGTCGATCCGCTCGTATCCGCGGTCGATCTGGCTGATGTTCCCGATCTGGGTCTGACCATCGGCGCACAGGGCTGCGATCAGTATCGCCATCCCGGCGCGGATGTCGGGCGACTCGACTCGCTGACCACGGAGGCGGCGCGGCCCAACCACGATCGCCCGGTGCGGGTCGCAGATCGTGATCGCTCCGCCCATCATCACGAGCTTGTCGGTGAAGAACAGGCGGTTCTCGAACATCTTCTCGTGGATGATCACCGAGCCCTCGGATTGGGTCGCGAGCGCGACGGCGATGCTGGTCAGGTCGGCCGGGAACGCGGGCCACGGTCCGTCCTCGACCTTGGGCATGTACTCGCCGTCGTCGTTGCGGATCACGAGCCGCTGGTTGCCGGGCACGATCACGTCGGCCCCTCGGACCTCGCTGCGTAGGCCGAGGCGATCGAACACCATGCGGATCATCCGCAGGTCCTCGGGCACCGTGTCCTTGACGATCAGCTCGCCGCCGGTGACGCCGGCCAGTGCCATGAACGACCCGATCTCGATGTGGTCGGGAGCGATCGTGTGCGTGCATCCGCGCAGGCGGCCCGTGCCGTGGACGGTCATCACGTTGGAGCCGATCCCGTCGATCGAGGCGCCCATCGCAACCAGCATCCGCGCGAGGTCCTGCACGTGCGGCTCGGACGCGGCGTTGCGGATCACGGTCGGGCCACGCGTCAGCGCCGCTGCCATCAAGGCGTTCTCGGTCGCCATCACCGACGGCTCGTCCATCAGGAAGTCGCAGGGACTCAGTCCGAGCGACGGCGCGGTGAGCACGATGTCGACGGCCTGGTGCTCGACGGAGGCGCCGAGCGCCCGGAACGCGTCGAGGTGGGGATCGAGCCGGCGCCGTCCGATCACGTCTCCGCCTGGCGGCGGCATGTGGGCGCGGCCGAAACGGGCCAGCAAGGGCCCGGCGAGCAGGAACGAGGCCCTGATCCGCTCGGCCAGGTCGGCGTCGACGTGGTGGCGATCGACGGGTGAGGAGTCGATCATCACCTCGCTGCGGCCGAGCCACGTGACCCGGGCGCCGAGGCCCTCGATCAGGTTCGCCATCGCGTCGACGTCGCTGATCCGCGGAACGTTGCGGAGGATCACCTCGTCCTCGGTCAGCAGGCAGGCAGCCAGGATCGGCAGCGCACCGTTCTTGTTACCAGCGGGAACGATCGTGCCAGACAGCGGCACCCCGCCTTCGATCACAAACTTTTCCATAGGTGGCTTCCCCTTGGTTGCTCTCGGGCGGGGGCTCCCCAGCGTAGCTGGTGAGGGCGCGTCTAGCGCCGCGGCGGGCCCGGGTCCCGAGCGCTCAGCTAGGGTAGAAGGCATGCAGCAGAAGTTTTCGCGGGACGACGCCTGGCACCTCCTTTGCGAGTGGACCCAGTCGGAGTCCCTGCGCCGCCACATGCTGGCCGTCGAGGCTGCGATGCGCGCCTACGCCCCACGGTTCGGCGGCGATGTTGAAGTGTGGGGACTCACCGGTCTTCTGCACGATCTGGACTACGAGCGTTACCCAAATTTGGAGGACGGACACCCCCGCTACGCGCTTAAGGAGCTTGAAGCGCGCGGCTACCCGCCCGAGGTCGTCCGCGCCGTCGCCTCCCACGCCGTTTTCCTCGGGGTCTCGCGCGATACCCCGATGGAGAAGACGCTGTTCGCGGTGGACGAGCTGTGCGGGTTCGTGCTCGCGGTCGCCTACGTCCGGCCCGAGGGCCTCGTCGGCATGACGCCCAAGTCCGTGAAGAAGAAGCTCAAGCAGCCGAGTTTCGCCGCCGCCGTCAATCGCGAGGAGCTGCGCTACGGCGCCGAGGAGCTCGGCGTCGACTTCGACGAGCACCTGCAGATCGTGATCGACGCGCTGACCGAGCGGCGGGAGGAGCTGATGCCGGCCGCCGACGCAGCCTAGCGTCGCGGAGCTTGTCTGTCCTGCGCGCGCCGGCGTAGCGCGTTGCGGCGCCGGCGTAGCCGGCCCTTTCCTCCCAGGTTCCGCCCAGGCCGTCTCGGCTAAGGTCCAACCCCATGGCCGGGACGATCTCGATCGTCGTTCTCGAGGGAGACGAAACCGGGCAGGAGCTGCTCGAGCAGTCGTTGCGCGTGCTCGATCCGTCCGTGCTCGAGCTCGACCTCGAGCTCCTACGGTTCGACCTCTCGCTCGAGAACCGCCGCGCGACGTCCAACCAGATCGTCAGCGACGCGGCGCTGGCGATGCGCGATTCCGGGCTTGGCCTGAAGGCCGCGACGATCACGCCCGAGGGTGCCGGCGACGTCGGTTCACCCAACCGGATCCTCCGGGAGGAGGTCGACGGGAAGGTGATCGTCAGGACCGCTCGCCGGTTGCCCGGGGTCACGCCGATCGCCGGCGTCCACTTCCCGATCTCCGTGGTGCGAATGGCCGTCGAGGACGCGTATGGCGCCGAGGAGTCACGCGACGGCGAGGCGGGGTCGCCGGACGAGGTCGCCTACCGGACGGAAAAGATCACTCGCTCCATCTGCCGGGGCGTGGCCGAATATGCGTTCAGGACCGCGGAGAAGATGAACGCGCGGGTCTACGGCGGCCCGAAGTGGACCGTCTCACCCGTGTACGAGGGGATGTTCAAGGAAGAGCTCGACCTTGCCGCCGAGCGCCACCCGGGCGTCGCCTACCAGCCCGTGCTGATCGACGCCACCTACGCCGGCCTGATGTCGGGCGCCGCGGACGCGTCGCTGGTGATCCCGGCGCTGAACCGGGACGGGGACTGTCTCTCCGATCTGGTGCTGCCGATGTTCGGGTCGATCGCCGGAGCCGAGTCGGTGCTGCTGGCGTTCGACGAGGACTACGCGACGACGGTGGCGATGGCCGAGGCGCCGCACGGGACGGCGCCGGCTCTCCTGGGCAAGGACCTCGCCAATCCACTGGCGATGATCCTCGCGTGCGGGGCGGTCCTCCGCTACGCGGCGGAGCAGAACGGAGCCGAGGCCGAGCGTGCCTCACGGGCGATCTACGAAGCCGCGCTCGAGACCGTCGCCGCCGGCATCCGAACCCCCGATCTGGGCGGCCACTCCGGCACCACCGAGTTCACCGACGCGGTGCTCGAACGGGTGCGGACGAAGCTCGATATCTGGTCCTCCCTCTGACCTCGATTTTGGGCGCTCGAGCCCCTCGATCGTCGGCCGGCCGCGGTGGATTGTGACCCCGTCGTGACCCCTCGGAGACATAACGCGGAAGGACCTGGAGACATAACGCAGACGGCCCGATTCCGTCCGACCGCTCCCCTACTCTCCCGAACATATGTTCCAGGCTTCAACTAACCGCCTGCGCTCCCTCTTGAGGTGGGCCGAGGACGTCCTCGGCGACCCGGAGGACGATGCGCTCGCACCCCACCACAACTACATCTCGCACCCGCACCGCCGGCCGCTGCGCTGGGAGCGCGCGCGCCGTCCAGGCGCAGTCGCTGCCCGTCCCGCCCACTGCATCTCCCCTGTGCGAACGAGCACGGCCGCCACGGGCCGCGACCCTGCCACGCGCTAGCGGATTGTCAGCAGGAAGCTGATCACGCCACTCGGCTCCCCGGTGGTCTGGGTGCTGCCAGCTGTGATCAGGCTGATGATGACCGCGATGAACGTGCCCAGCCCGAGCACGACGCAGACCACGAGTAGCACGAACACCTGAGGGTTCTCGCGGAGATAGGCGATGAGGCCACGCACAGTCCTTAGATCGTGCCACGTGCGGCCAGTGCGGGCACCAGCACGCCCAATTCAGCCAAGCCTGGCAGCATGGGGGTCGTGACCGATCGACCCCATACCGCCGACGTCGACGGCGAAGCGATCACCCCCAAGGGCCTCGAGGCCCTCAAGGCGGAGCTCGGCGAGCTCGAGACAGTCGGCCGGCGCGAGATCGCAAAGCGGATCCTCGTCGCCCGCGAGCACGGCGACCTGAAGGAGAACGCCGAGTACCACGCCGCCAAGGAGGACCAGGCGCACCTCGAGACGAGGATCAAGCGTCTGCGCGGACGGCTGGTAAACGCGGTTGTGGTGGAGAGCAACGCCGACGATCCAATGTTTTCGTTCGGCCGTACCGCTGAGATCGTCGACGAGGGAACCGGCGAGCTCCACACGTGGACGGTCGTCGGAGCTGCAGAAGCCGATCGAGCCGCCGGCAAGCTGTCGGATCAGTCGCCTGTCGCCAAGGCACTTCTGGGCCACGCTCCCGGCGACGTCGTCGAGGTCCGGACGCCTAGGGGCGTCCGCAAGCTCCGGATCGAGCGCCTGGTCTAAGCGCGCCGGGTTCTCGCGCCGAAGCTGAGCGGCGCCATGACGACAGGACGCCGCCCCAGGGCCACCCTTTTCAAACGAAACGACCCCGTCCGCGCGAGCGAACGGGGTCGAAGAAGAACCGGCGGCGACCTACTCTCCCAGGCCCTTGCGAGCCAAGTACCATCGGCGCTGAGGGGCTTAACGGCTCTGTTCGGAATGGGAAGAGGTGTTTCCCCCTCGCTATAACCACCGGAAACCGGTAGAGACCGCCCCTCGCGGGCCTTCAAAACTACACAGTGCCAATGCACGGATATCAAATATCCGTCAAGCCCTCGACCCATTAGTACCGGTCTCCTACGGATGTCACCATCCTTCCAGATCCGGCCTATCAACCTGGTGGTCTTCCAGGGGTCTTACTCCCTCAAGGGGATGGGAGAGCTCATCTCGAGGTCGGCTTCCCACTTAGATGCTTTCAGCGGTTATCCGATCCGCACGTAGCTCACCTGCAGTGCCCTTGGCAGGACAACAGATACACCAGAGGTGCGTTCGTCCCGGTCCTCTCGTACTAGGGACGAATCCTCTCAACTCTCCAACGCCCACGGCAGATAGGGACCGACAGTTCTGTTACTCTCGGCCGTCCGACTTGACGGTCGAGGGTCAGGTCATTTCTGCCTGACTCTGCATGTCGCCATGCAGCTCGGACTGTATCTTCCGGTGCATCAACCGGTCTGGCGTACAGTCTCTGAGGATTCTGGATCGCCTACTGAGGTAGTGATCCAGCCTTTCCTGCTGATTGTCCGCACCGGACGCATTGTCACTGTCGCTGGCGCGACGAGTAGCGCCGGATACTCGGAGTTTCCAGCATATAGCCAGATTTATAGACAGCAATGGTCTACTGTCTCACGACGTTCTGAACCCAGCTCGCGTACCGCTTTAATGGGCGAACAGCCCAACCCTTGGGACCTACTTCAGCCCCAGGATGCGACGAGCCGACATCGAGGTGCCAAACCGGGCCGTCGATGTGGACTCTTGGGCCCGATAAGCCTGTTATCCCCGGAGTACCTTTTGTCCGTTGAGCGACGGCGCTTCCACTTGCTACCGCCGGATCACTAAGGCCTGCTTTCGCACCTGCTCGACCTGTCAGTCTCGCAGTCAAGCTCCCTTGCTGCCTTTACACTCTACGCACGATTTCCGACCGTGCTGAGGGAACCTTTGCGCGCCTCCGTTACATTTTGGGAGGCGACCGCCCCAGTCAAACTACCCGCCTGTCACTGTCCAGCGCCCGGATTCACGGCGCACTGTTAGAGATCCAATACACCAAGGGTGGTATCTCAAGGTTGCCTCCACACCAGCCGCAGCCGGTGCTTCCAAGGCTCCCACCTATCCTGAGCGAGATGCATCGAACCCCAATACCAGGTTGTAGTAAAGGTTCACGGGGTCTTTCCGTCTAGCCGCGGGTACTCGGCATCTTCACCGAGACTGCAATTTCACCGAGCCCCTCGTTGAGACAGCGTTCAAGTCGTTACGCCATTCGTGCAGGTCGGAACTTACCCGACAAGGAATTTCGCTACCTTAGGACCGTTATAGTTACGGCCGCCGTTTACCGGGGCTTAGTTTCGGTGCTTCGAGCCGAAGCCCTAACACCTCCACGTAACCTTCCGGCACCGGGCAGGCGTCAGCCCCTATACGTCGTCTTACGACTTAGCAGAGACCTGTGTTTTTGGTAAACAGTCGCTTGAACCTATTCACTG